>JACXTT010003537.1_pt1 | contig 23978 bp, 24 predicted proteins | sample 9270951 | NCBI WGS metagenome assembly JACXTT01 (sample SAMN15532306, study PRJNA645909) | rock metagenome | isolation source: weathered quartz diorite | place: Puerto Rico | collected 2017-06-21
CTCTTGATGATCTCACACTGGATAGCAGCGGCTTCGGACTCGTACGCCATGAAAGCAAGATTAAAAATTTCTACGATGAGCAAGAGGTAAAAACTGTCTACTACCCCGAAGTGGAACAACTGCTGAAAGACGTGACCGGCGCGGAGAAAGTAATCGTCTTCGATCACAATGTGCGGTGTGGACCGATGGCGAAGCGTGGTGAGAACAGCGCTCGTGAGCCGGTGAGAGTCATGCACAATGATTACACTCTCAAATCAGGTCCACAGCGTGTGCGCGATTTACTCACAGCCGATGAGGCAGAAGAACGTCTCCAGCATCGCTACGCCTTCATTAATGTCTGGCGGCCGATCCACGGACCAGTGCAAGAAGCGCCCCTGGCGGTCTGCGATGGTCGGAGTATTGCCCAAGAGGACTTCGTCCCCACGGACCTGATCTACCGTGACCGTCTGGGAGAAGTGTACATGGTCTCGTACAAGCCTTCCCATCGCTGGTTCTACTTCCCTCAGATGCAACCAAACGAAGCGCTGATGCTCAAGTGCTATGATTCCATGACTGATGGACGCGCACGTTACACCGCACACGGAGCGTTTGACGATCCCACTACTCCGCCAAATGCCCCGCCTCGTGAGAGCATCGAAGTACGCACGATCATCTTTTTTGCGCCAGAGACAGAGTCCACACGCTGAGCGGGCAACCACGCTCAACCGTGAGGGGATCGCACCGGCTTCTACAAGGGCATGAGATTTATCTCGGAAGGAGACGGGCAATGGAAAGCAACAGACGAATCTCTCGACGAACGATTTTGCGATCTCTGCTCGCTGTGTTGCCACTGGTGGCAGGAACACGTGCTTTCGGAGCCAAACAGCTCCGACTTCTTCACATACAAGCCCCACAAAGAGAAAACGTTAATGGTGAGAGGCTGACGAGTCAGCAATCTCTGGAAGCCGGAGCTGCGGTGAGCCCCCGTGTCGTTCCCGCGGCGTTCGAGCGTGAGCCGTCCAATTTCCGCTCCATCTACTTAGATGAACACCTGCGAGACCGCTTCTACCTCTTTCTCCAAAATGTGTACCATCTCTATCCTGAGAATCAATTTCACCAATTGATCCTCGATCTAACAACTGAATACAGCACAGATCAGGAAATTTATCAGAAGCTGTTGGAGCGATTGCCTGAAATCAAGCCGCTGTTTGCTGCAGCAAGATACGGGTTGCCCGCGCTGCGCAAACAGAAAGAAGAAATGGCGCAGCAAACTGCGAGATTGCTGGCCCAGGTTCGTTCAGTGAAGGGGTATGTCGAAATCGGCACGACCGGACGCTACCTCAATGGACTTAAGAGTCAGATTAACATCGACGGACCAGTCTATATCGTCAATGATCAAACCCCAACATATTCGCTCGAAGACATTTTCGAGCGGGGTCAACTGACGCAAGTCGGAAGCTACGTGCCCATGGGGAACTACGACCCGTTCGATGGGGAACAGATTCCACCAGAAAGTGTAGAACTCGTTACCAATTTTATCGGCTTTCACCATTCCCCCGTAGACAAACTTGAACGGTTCACCCAATCAGTGTGGCAAGTGTTGAAACCGGGGGGCCGGCTCGTGGTGCGCGACCATGACGTCTCGGGTCCGGCTATGGATGCGTTGGTCGGGTTGGCGCATGACGTGTTCAATGCCGGCCTGAATATCCCTTGGGAGCAGAACCATGCCCAGATCCGTCATTTTCGCTCCGTGCCTCAGTTAACACAGTACCTGGGAGCCCGGGGATTTGAACGAGTAGGAACCTCACTGTTGCAAGACCACGATCCGACTGACAATACGCTTATGGTCTTCGCCAAGCCAAGCGCGCGCACGGTGTAGTTGGTTGCATCATATGAACTGGCGACTGCTCCCCCTCCTCTGCTTTACTGTTGCGCTTCTCCTTGGACGGCTGGTCTCCGCTGGCAACGACCACTCAACAGTCAATGATGTCACGCAGTTAAACCCCATCGTCGTCGAACAGATTGCTGTTCCGAAGACGGTGGATGAAGTTCGCCAACTCGTGCAAGCGCATCACGGCGCTATCTCGATTGGTGGCGCGCGCCACAGCATGGGTGGTCAGATCGCGACGGAGAATAGTCTCTTCGTCGATATGCGTGAACTGAACCACGTTGTTGCACTCTTACCGGAGAAGAAGACCATCACCGTCGAAGCGGGAATCACTTGGCGTGCGATTCAGGAAGTGATTGATCCGCACAACCTGTCAGTCAAGATCATGCAGTCCTACGCGAATTTTACGGTTGGCGGGTCGTTGAGCGTCAACGTCCATGGACGCTATATTGGGCAAGGGCCACTGATCAGGTCAGTGCAAGCCATCAAAGTAGTCCTGGCGGACGGGCGACTGGTAGAGGCGAACCCCGCTACAAATGCGGAACTGTTCTACGGTTGCATCGGCGGATATGGAGGACTTGGGATCATCGTCGAGGCGACGCTGACCTTGACAGACAACGTAAAAGTGAAACGTGCGGTGCAGACGCTTGATGTGCAAGCCTATAAGGATTTCTTCTTCACACACATCAAACAGGAGAAAGACTCCATCTTTCATAACGGCGATTTGTATCCTCCGACCTATGACCAAGTGACAGCCATCACTTGGTCACGCACGGAGCAGCCGGTCACAATCGCCGATCGTCTCATTCCGGTGGAGGACCATTATTGGTTAGATACTTTCGCCTATTTTTGGATTTCCGAGCTGCCTTTCGGTAAAGAGTTCCGCGCGAAGGTCCTTGACCCGCTACGGCTGCGCGGGGATGCCGTCGTCTGGCGTAATTATGAGGCCAGTTACGACGCACGGCAGCTAGAGCCCCTTTCGCGTGCGCAGTCCACCTATGTCTTACAAGAATATTTTGTGCCAGTTGCGCGGTTTAATGAATTCGTGCCGAAAATGGCGGAGATATTTCACCGCTATGACGTGAATGTCATCAACGTATCGATCCGTCATGCGGAAAAAGATCCAGGATCACTACTCGCGTGGGCCAGAGAGGAATGTTTCGCCTTCGTAGTCTACTACAAGCAGGGCGTGCGGAAATATGAGAGAACCGAAGTCGGCATATGGACACGGGAGTTGATCGAAGCTGTGCTCTCGGTTCACGGTTCGTATTACTTGCCATATCAAATCCATGCAACGGAAGAGCAGTTTCACCGCGCTTATCCTCGCGCCCATGAGTTTTTTACCCTGAAGAACAAAGTTGACCCAGAGTACCGCTTTCGCAACAAACTGTGGGATCGCTACTACCACCCGCTCACCCCTGCCGTGCAGTGGAAGACAACCGCCAGTGATCCATCACCAACAATAATGCGTGTTGCAGATGAGGAAGAGTTAAGCGTAAAAAAAAACTTCACGCGCGGGAACACTATCTGCGCAGTGAAGATCAGACCTATCTCACACTTCCAGAGTGGTACATCGTCTACAGTACGGATGAATTTGCCGCGTTAGTCCAGCAGCAGCGTCCCAGCGCCTTCCCCTACTTTCGGAGCATTGGGCAGTTCTGGAGCCTCTACTTGCAAGTGCTTAAACACACGTGGAACAGTACCTCCTTCAACTGGGGGTATCATGTGATGATCGTCGTGATCGGCATAAGCTACAGTACTGAGTATCTCTGCAAGGGACTCTACGAGAACACGGTAGGCAGACTGACTGAATGGATATCCTCGCCAGGTTCCTGGCGCCCCCAAACAGCGGAGGATCGGTACATACAAGCGTTTGCCCAGGAATACGCCACTTTCATTCATGCGACGCCATGGTACGAGTTTCCTTTCGCACCCAAACTCCGCGAATTCTGGACGTCAGGTGAGTCGGCTAAAGGCAACATGCTACGACGATGGGAGCGTCGCGTAGCGTTCACGCTTGAACTGCTTTTTAAGACAGCTTGGGGATGGGTGATCAAGCAGGGAAGCCAAGCCGCCTATGATCCTGAAGAACTGGTGATTCAGGTGTGGGTGAGGGACGCTGAGAAGCCGAACATGCCAGGAATACAGCATTATGAACAGGTGGATGCGCATTCGGCCTTACTTGCGCTCCCGCGGTACGAGCCCTTTACGCAAGCAGTTACGAGTCTCGCTACTCAGGGCGTTCAGTTCATCGAGATTGCTGGGAATACCAAAATTCTCATGACGATCATCGCGCCCAGTGAGTGGAAAGATACTCACAATCGAGGGGAGGTTTTACAGGAATGGACGATTCTGACCCAACCTCATCTGAAGCGGGTAGCAATGACGGTTGCGGTCGAGCAACTACATGAAGTGTTGCCGAGCTTCCTGAGTGAAGGAGTCAAAATTGACCACCTGTATGACTTTTAGAGCTTCGTTCCCTTGATTGCGGATTGACAATTGTTTGCATGGGAAAATTTTCACAGCTCACTAGAGCCCAAGCACAGAGCCAAGCAGAACAAGCCCCGAGGCGACAAGGCAGTAATAACCGAACCACTGCCATCGCCCTCGGTCGAGCGCCTTCGATAAAGTAACGAGTGCGAAGAGTCCGGCGCAAAAGCTCAGCAGCATGCCCATAACCCCGAAGACGATCCAGTCAGCCTGGGACCCTGCAGTCAAGGTCCCAGCCGCGGCCTGCTCAGCTTGAGCGCGCCAGAAGCGGTGCAGTTCTAACCCCAATACAGGTGGCGTCAAGATCACGGCCAGGGCAAAACTGAAATCTTCGGCAAGGTCACGCTCTACCCCACACCACAACGCTGTTGAAATAGTTGCTCCTGAACGGGAAAATCCGCGAAAGGGCAAACAAAAACCTTGGACAACGCCAATCAAGGCGGCATGACGATGGTTCACCCGTATGAATGACTCGTCGTGTTGACGTCGTCCTGTCACTACAATCAGAATGCCGACGGCGCCCAATGCCACCCCGATTAACGGCAAATTACGAAAGAGATGCTCCACCTCACCGTGCGGGTAGCCCAGCAATCGTTCGAGCAGAACATTCTCAATAAGCACTTTCAAACCGAGTCCCACGACGCCGGTACAGATCGTGGCGATTACCAGCGCCCTCAGAAAGGGGCCGCTTCCGTTCGTTAACAATCGTCGCCAACGTGACCAGAAGTAGACGATGACTGCTCCCATCGTCCCGGTATGCAGCAGCACCAGCAGCAATGTCATCTCTGGCGCTCCTGGGTCGAGATTCATCAATCGCTCGGCAACAATGACATGCGCAGAGCTAGAAACAGGAAGGAGTTCTGCCGCGCCTTGAATGATAGCTAATATAACAAGTTGAGAAAAAGACATGTGGTTCACCTTACCGTTCTCTCAATCTGAATACGACTCCGTGTGAGTTTTCTTGAATCACCTCTCTGCCAACGTGTTATCGATCCTTCGAAAAAAGATATAGGTAGAAGAACCGCCTGCGACGCCCGATCCTCCTTGCCATCGCAGGGACGCATGAACGGCTTAACCATTACTAGTGAAGTTGACACCACCCTCGTTTTGGCATAGTGCCGAGATGTTCGAGGTCTCCTCGACTCGTCCATTCCTCGTCCCTCATGGGCGCTAGCAAAAATGGACAGTGATGGAAGCCTAGCCGTCTTGGACGCTGGCGATGGAGAGTTGGGTGTACCAGACGATTCAATCACAATTGTAGGGTTCCGTATGACAAAGAGGGGGAACTGTAATGCCTCACGATGTATTAATCAAGAACGGAACGATCGTTGATGGGAGCGGGGCCCGCGCTTTTCGCGCTGACATCGCCGTACGTGGAGGACGGATCGTCGACATTGGCGCGATCTCCGGGAACGCCACACGCGTAATCGATGCGTCCGACCTTATCGTCGCGCCGGGATTTATCGATCCTCATACACACTACGATGCGCAAGTGTGTTGGGACCCGCTTATCACGTGTTCATCTTGGCATGGGGTCACAAGTGTAATCCTGGGCAATTGCGGCGTCGGCTTGGCGCCATGCAAACCTGCGGAGCGCGATATTGCCACGTGGAATCTCGTTCATGTCGAAGCGATTCCTTACGAGGTCCTGACGCGAGGCCTCCCATGGGACTGGGAAACTTTTCCACAATATATGGATGCCGTCGCAAAGCGCGGGATCGGAATTAATGTCGGCTTTCTCGCGGCGTTGTCGCCCTTCCGTCAGTTCGTGATGGGGGATGATGCGATGGGGCGCGAAGCGACGGCCCCGGAGACTACGCAGATCGCTGCTCTTCTGCGCGAGTCAATTGCGGCGGGCGCGTTAGGATTCTCGCTTACGGTGATGCCACAGCACCTTGGATACAAGGCCCAACCTCTCGCCTGCCGTCTTGCCAGCCAGAATGAACTGCGCGCCTACGCTGGGGTGCTCAGGGAACTAGGCCGTGGCACGATCGAAATCGCGCTCACGAGACAGCCAAGTACGGTGTCAGACAGAGAATACGCGCTGCTTGATCTTCTTTCTTCGGAAAGTGGACGACCAGTAACATGGCTCAATTTGCGTGATCGTGACGATGCACCCGAAGCTTGGAACGAGACGCTGGCGAAGGTAGCGCCGCTGCTGGAACGCGGCTGCCGCCCACAGGTGGCCGTGCGCCCGCTCATCGTCGATTTCAATCTGCGCAATCCTTTCATATTTGCCAGCATGAATTCTATGAAGCCGGTGTTTGCAGACAAAGATGTCGAGGCCCAAAAGAAGGTGTACGCAGACAGGGAGTTTCGGCACGCGTTTGCGGCGGAGCTCGAACGCCGTACGGTGTTTCACGATATTTGGGAGCGCACCAAGGTCAAGGAGGTTGCGAATCCAACGCTCAAGGCCGCTGAATGGAAAAGTATCGCGGAAATCGCTCGTGATCGTAACGCGGCGCCGCTCGACGCCTTTTTCGATCTTGCACTTGAAGATAACCTCGCGGTCGACTATATGATCCCGCTGCTCGACATGAACGAGGAACGCGTGGCGAAGAAATTCAGCGACCCGCGCACCCTGATTGGCATCTCCGATGGCGGCGCCCATGTCGACATGCTCTGCAACGCAGGCTATCCGAGCTACTTGCTGGGAACGTTTGTACGCGATAAGCAAGCGCTCACATTAGAGCATGCAATTAAACGCATCACCTCCGAGCCAGCGCAGTTCTTCGGCCTTACTGACCGTGGCGTGCTGCGGCCCGGCATGGCGGCGGACATCACGATCTTTGATCTCACCACCATTAGTTCGCCGGAGCGACCCGAAATCCGCCACGACCTGCCAGGCGGAGGACGTCGTTTGGTGACACAAGCGGAAGGCATCCAGTACACCCTCGTCAATGGACAAGTGTTGTACGAAGGTCGGCACCATACCGGCGAGTTGCCCGGGCAAGTGCTACGCCCCGGACAACTCAAGTCGTAAATCTGTTGGTAAGTATTGTTGGTGAGCGTCTACTGCTAACCGGAAAAGGAGTTGTTTATGAAAGCTGCTGTGTTTCACGGACCTCAGACTCCGCTTACGATTGAAGATGTCGACATCGCTGAACCGATCGGACGGGAAGTGCGGGTGCACACAGTGGCAAGCGGCGTGTGCCACAGTGATCTGCACTTCGTCGATGGATTTTACCCGTTTCCCGCTCCCGCGATCCTCGGTCATGAGGCTGCAGGAGTGGTCGAGGCGGTTGGCCCACAGGTGGCAGAGTTCAAGCCGGGCGATCATGTGATTGCTTGTTTGTCGGTTTTCTGCGGCCATTGCACCTACTGTCTGACTGGGCGCACCCATCTCTGTCAGGAACGCCCCGCTCGTTCCCCGCAGGAGCCGCCAGTTCTTAGCTGGAAGGGCGCGCCGGTCAATCAGTTCGCCAGTCTCTCGGCCTATGCGGAGCAGATGCTCGTCCATGAAAACGCTCTCGTTCGTGTGCGTGAGGATATGCCGCTCGACCGCGCGGCTCTCATCGGCTGCGGAGTCACCACTGGAGTGGGGGCAGTGTTGAATACCGCCCGAGTCGAGCCAGGGGCGACGGTCGCCGTGTTCGGCGCCGGCGGCGTCGGCCTGGCCGTCATCCAAGGGGCTCGCATCGCGGGAGCCGGTATGATCATCGCAGTTGATGTTTTTGAGCAGAAGCTTGCCCAGGCCCGTGAACTTGGGGCCACGCATACGGTGGACGCTTCGAAAGAAGACCCGGTCGGGGCGATCCGTCAGCTCACCGGTAAAGGAGTTGAGTACGCCTTCGAGGCCATTGGTCTCAAGAAAGCCGCCGAGCAGGCCTTCGAGTGTATCCGTCCAGGTGGCACAGCGACGGTGATCGGCATGATCCCCGTCGGTCAGAAGCTCGAACTTGAGGGTAGCATGTTCCTTTGGGAAAAACGCATCCAGGGCTGCACCATGGGCTCAAACCGCTTTAAGGTCGACATGCCGAAGTACGTCGACTTCTATCAACGGGGTCTTCTCCGTCTCGACGAGATGATTACCCGACGAGGTCGTCTTGAAGATGTTAACGAAGCCTTCCGCGCCATGAAGGCCGGCGAGGTTGCCCGTACGGTGCTGATGTTCGATGCGAAGTAAATACGTTTAAAGGAGACCACTATGTCAGTGCAACAAGTGATTTCAGCGGATTCGCACATGACGGAGCCTGGCGACCTGTGGGTCAATCGGCTCGATCGCAAATATCGCGACGACGCGCCGCGCGTCATCAAGAACGAAAAGCCTAGCGGCGCGGCCTATCTTTTCGTAGCGCCCGGCATCCATCCTCTTACGGTTGCGGGTGTGTTCGCTGCAGGGCGTAGCGGTGATGAACTACGCGAACACATGAAGCGTGGCTACGAGGCGGCGCGACCAAGCGGGTGGGACCCGGTCGAACGCCTGAAAGATCAAGACCTCGATGGCGTCGTCGCTGAAGTGCTGTATTCGAGCCTTGGCATTGTGCTGCTTGATATGAAAGACATAGAGCTGCAGAAAGCCTGCTTGCGCGTGTACAACGACTGGCTCGCCGAGTTCTGCGCGCATGATCCCAAACGCTTAGTTGGCATTGGCCTTTACACGCTCAAGGCGTTGCCCGATGTCTCGGAGATTGAACGCTGCGCAAAGAAGGGCTTGAAAGGTGTGCTGGTGCTCGCATCAGACGCCACCGATATTCCCTACAGCGATGAGCGTTTCGATGCGCTGTGGCGAGTATGCGCTGAGGCTGGTCTGCCTATCTCCCTGCACAAGCCGTTAGTATCCGGCATGCCGCTCACCCCGGCGATGCCGACCGCGGCTGATTTACAGATCCATGTCATTCACGTTGTTGAACAGTGTCTGACACGGCTCATCTACGGCGGCGTGTTCGAGCGGTTCCCCGCCTTGAAAGTCGTATCGGCGGAAAACGACGTGGGTTGGATGGCGAACTGGGTGCATCGTCTCGATCACGTGCACGCCAAGGTTGCTAACGCCAAGCAATTGCCGCTCAAGCCCAGTGAATACGTGCGACGCAATGTGTGGGGCACTTTTCAGGATGATCCACTCGGACCAGGAACCTGGCAGTTCTTTGGCCAGCACAACTACATGTGGGCCTCAGACTTTCCTCACGCGGACTCGACGTTTCCTCATTCACTGAAAGTTATTGAGGAAAACTTTGCCGGGGTCCCCGCAGAGGTCACACGCAATATTGTCTTCGAAAATGCGAACCAGCTCTACAACATGGATAGGGCTTGAAATCGACAGGGCTTGGGAGGGCTTTCCAAGCCCTACGATTCAACGAGAACCCTTATGGGAGTCACACAAGTTACGGTCACCATCAGAAATCCTGCAGATCCGACGAGAGCCTGGGAAGGACTTTTTCTGGTCGACACAGGAGCTATCGATTCTCTTGTACCCAGGCGGCATCTTGAAGCGATTGGGCTCAAGCCAAAAGCGCAACGCGTCTACGAGCTGGCTGACGGCAGTGAAGTCAAAATGGATATCACAACTGGCGATATCGAGTTCATGGGGGAAATTGTCGGAGGAACAATTATATTTGGCGACTCGGACACTGAGCTGCTATTGGGTGTGACGGCTCTAGAGTCCGTCGGCATAGAAGTCGATCCCCGCAATCAAAGACTCAAAAGGATGCCTGCGACTAGACTCAAAAGCATGAGGCGAAAAATCTAATCGCTATACGGACTCAACGTTTCCTCATTACGCACGACTGCCTCACCGAGAAGACCTCGATGCTGGGTCGAGGCCCGCCGCCTCCGCTATCAATTCGATTGCCTCGTCTTGGTTCGTCTGGAGGATAAGGCCGGTGTTTCCTGAATCCTCCCATGCGCGATAGCGGGCGCGAATCCTTTCGGGCGGTCCCACCAACGCGCGCAGATCGATCAATTCATCGGGAACGGCGGCGGTGGCCTCTGCTTTCCGTCCCGCGAGGTACAGTTCCTGGATGCGCTCAGCCGCCTCGGGGAATCCCTGCTCAATCATGAGGTCTTTGTGGAAATTCTTGTCGCGCGCTCCCATCCCACCCACATATAGAGCGATGTCAGGCTTCATGCGGTCGAACGCGGCGCGTACATCTCGATCTACTATGACACGCACTACCGAAAAGATCTCGAAATCCTTGAGCGACTTCGCGCCGCCGCTCCGGCGAAATCCCGCTTCAAGCCAAGGACGGAAGCGCGGCAATGAGCCCGGGACGAGGCCCAGCGGCAACCAGCCATCGCACAGCTCGGCGCAGAGCTTGACAGAGGCCTCATTGGTGACGCCGAGAAAGATCGGAAGGTTTGCATTCATGTGCAAAATGGACTTGAGAGGCTTGCCAAGGCCGACGGACCCCGGCCCGTTATAAGGTAGGGCGATTTCTCGTCCGTCGTGCGTGACCGGCTCCTCGCGTTGGAAGATCTTGCGCATGATGGCGACATAATCCCGGAGGCGATGGTAAGGCCGACCCCACGGCTGCCCGTACCATCCCTCAACGATCTGTGGCCCGGACACGCCCAGCCCGGCAATGAATCGATTTCCGCCAGCGAGCGCGTCAACAGTAGCGGCGCACATGGCCGCATTCGCCGGCGTCCGTCCGGCAAGCTGCATCACGCCCGTGCCGAGGCGGATGCGTTTTGTCATTGCAGCGATATAGGCGAGTGGGCTGACCGCGTCAGAGCCGTACGCCTCTGCGCTCCAGATTGAGTCATACCCCAGTTCTTCGGCTTTAAGGATACGCGCGAGCGGGAGATTGAGATGTGCTCCCGAGTAACCGATCGCTAACCCGAGCTTCATAAAAGATACTCCTTTTTCAGAACGGATCTTGAGATTTAGGAGTTCAGTTCTACGACGTTTTGCCCCGCTTGGCCAGTCGCTCCGCAGCCAGCGAGGTCCACCGCATGCCAACAGTGACAGTGAAAAACATCCGATACCTACCTCTACCGCTTCTCTTTGCTGTAAACATGGTCAAGTTTCTCCAGAATCCGCAAGCCCGCCCGTGGCAACCCTTTGGCGGCCAACGCACGAAAGCGCATTTCCGCATCATGCTGAACTAAGGCTATGGTCGATAGCTCGTCCATCAAGCGCTTGAGGCTGATGCCCCGGCGTCGCGCTAACTCACGAAGCCGCTGGTGTTTGTCTTCTGGTAAGCAAATCGTTAAGGTCGTCATTCTTCAGCTCTCTCTCGTAAAAATCGGTTCGGGGTTCGGATCCGCAAATGCGAAAAGCAAAGTTCCGGTCTGGCAAAATCTCAGAACAATGAAGCCGTACATCGGACAATAGACTAGGCGGCATTAGATGAGGAGGAGAGGATTGTGCCGTGATCCCTCATTAACCAAGAGTGCCGAATTTATTCTTTTAGTTCTGACGGCGTTTAAAAACTACCCTAAGAGTATCTTTCCCTCCTTGCCTCTGGATCTCAGCAGCAAGGAACGGATAGCGTCGTGAGAGAAAATCGAATGGTAGCTGCCCGTCTAAAAACTCAATTACTATATCACAACGTCCTTGAACAAAATGATCATCAGTATTCAATTTTAGCACCTCAAGAGTCGTTTTGATTCGTTCTGTAAGTATAGGTGGTAGGTCGGGCGCGGGGCGGATTATACAGCTTGGAAAATCCATGACAAACCATCCTTCTTTTATGAAAAATGGGTCAACTACATCTGTGCTCTTATCCTTGTGGTTATTAACTCGCGAAATTGCTAATCGGTAATTGCTCCATTCATATGCCAAATCTGGATACAATGCCTGCGGTAAAAAGTGATCCACGGTAGTATCGGCAGGCACGAAATACATACAAGTGTACGCACATATTCCTTTATAGGCGTTATGTAGGTCGTTAGCGGCAGCCCTCCAATATTTACGAAGTTTAGTTCCACTTCGATATGCAGCGAGAAAAATTTTTCCCGGCTGTCTAACTCTTTGATCGAATTCGTGAGGCTCAGGCTGAGGAACAACCGGCATCAAAGCTGGACTCCGAATTTTTCAGCAAAATATATCCAGCGCGGCCAGAACTTATCGTCTTGGGATAGGGATTTCACAAGACGCTTCGATACTTCCCGCACTTCCTCTGCGGAAGGATTATCTTGCTGCTGAAGAGCTTTTGCTTCTTCAATAGCGTCCTCCATATCTTTGGAGCCTGCCTGTCCTAATTCAAATACGGGCGAGGTGAGCCAGGAAGATACATCGCCGAATTTTATGAAGCCAACTTCTCGCAGACTTACTTCACCCGTATCAGATAAATCAAGATGAAAAAGCGAGTCCGTTTCGGAGTTAAAAATAGTTTCAATGGAAGCCATCACCAGCGGAGAATGAGTGGCGACAATGTATTGCGCTTCAAGCTCGGCAGCCAACATTTCGGCAATAGACATCAAAGCTGGCAACACTGCTCGCTGCCATCTAGGGTGAAGATGAGCTTCCATTTCGTCTACCAAAACAACCATACGTCGTTGAGGTTCGCTCCGCGCGAGTTCTGCGGCAACCACATGCTCAGTCCAAGCCCAAACGATAAGGTAGGCCAGTGTCATAATCCGGCGAACGCCCGCCGAGGCATAGACAATAGGAGTCACACCATATGGATGTCGGATGGTTGGAATATCTCGCGGATCGTCTGGGATTCGTACTGGCTCGCCTGGCTCCAATTTACCGAGATCAGGAGGCGATAACTGAGCGAGCACTTTGGTAAACGTATTGAAAGGAGATTTCGATGGATTGTTCTGCCAACGAACCCAGTCTCGAACTAATCCCTCGATTCTTCCTTGCAAACCATTCCAGACTTCTTCGCTCGTAAATACGGATTTATTGCGAACCGGATCGTTTGCTGCCCCAAGCTGCTTAACCGGATCCCAGACGGCGAACGACCCATCCACACGCGCATATACAGTCAACCCAGGAATAGTAGGGCGCTTTCTTGGTTGGGGCCACGATGACGTTTTCCAGTCGAAAGCAATGGTCTTCTTCTCAGGCCTGGAATGTCTTCCCTCTATCGTAAAGGTAATCTCGGTTTTATCTTTCTGTGTTCCTGGGTTTGGGAAAGCTGGTCGATCCGCCCATATTCCTGTCAGTGCCCACCAAGCACATTCAAGTAGAAATGTTTTACCAAGACCGTTATCGCCGGTAATTAATGTTAACCTGTTAGCAGGCTCCAAAACAAAATGATCAGCAGGGTCAAGTCCCCGGATTTCGAGATATGCCAGCGTCCCGCCCTGCTCCGGTTCTGAGTCCGGCGCTGGAGAGATGTAAAGTTGCAAGTCATCCCATGAGACTTGATCGGCTTGGAAAACAGGAATGGAAGAAAGATCAGAGGACGGGGATGTATCAAAAAGCGCCGCTGTCTCTTCTATAGTGATATGGAAATCTTTGATGAAGAAATCGATAATGCTCTCAGGTGAAGAATTTTCTGGCCAATCTTTATCCTTGTAAAGCCATACCGCCAAGTGGAACGCCGGTATTTTTTTCTTTCTGGACAGCTTGGCAGCAAGAATAGAAACATATTCTGGCGCCCAACCCCACACACGGGAATTGTGCTCATGGAGAAAAGCAGTGGGGAATGTTCTCGTATTAACTGACTGTAATCCTGATGAAGGATACTTAGGACGAACCCAGTCCTCTACTGATTTAAAAGGTTTAAAAGGCTGGAAAAACCATTGCGAGGCGGGATTGATGCGATGATGTTGACGAAGGAAAGAAGCCGTTTTGGCATCTAAGGCAAACTCAATTGTATTCCCAACCGGCAGCTCTTCTTTCTTACACACTAAAAAAGTAATGCCGTAAAACGGATGAACATCCGCCAACGCCGTAATCGAATCTGCAATTTGCTGGGCAGTGAAAAACATGGGCTAAAAAGCCCGTAATTTGTTTATAGAATAAAGACAGAATTCACGCTTTAAATCAACCCCGATAACGGAATGACCCATGTTAAGAGCAACTCTCGCCGTGGTGCCGCCGCCCAAAAATGGGTCAAGTACTAGGCCACTTGGTGGACACCCTATTTCGAGACAACGCTGAACAAGTTCATCCGGGTACGGCGCCGTATCAAGCCCATTGGTGATTTTGGGCCGCGCCGCAATCGTCCACATATCTTCTTCAACTTTTTGATCTATCAGCGGCTGCTTATTAAAATAATAATGGCGATCTTTTACGAACATGAAGACATATTCATAACTTCGACTCGGGCGATCTGCCACTGGCTCCGGCAAACAGTTTTCCCTATGCCAAATGATAGGACTTCTTAAGACCCAGCCACGAGAACACATTTCTATCGCGACGCGCCAAGGGATGCCAATAAGCGATTTTCTCTGAATACCAATTCCCAGCCCCCCGCTTTTGTCTACTGCGCGTAAACCAAAGCGTCGTTTGTTGCTTTTCTTATCCGTTCCATGGGATTTACCTTTCCCCGAGTAGTATGTGTCTCCAATATTGAGGAACAGCACCCCATCTTTACGAAGAGCCCGTTTAACTTGGTCCATAACGCCACTAACAGCGTCAACGTATCCCTCTACTGTTTCCTCCAATCCAATCTGCCCTTCCACCCCATAATCTCTAAGCCAGTAATAGGGAGGAGAGGTAACTACACAGTGAACTGTTTCTTCTACTATACCACTCAAGACCTTTCCTGCATCTCCCTGATAAATGCTCCATCGAAGGCCATTAAGGGTTTCTCCGTGCCATTCTGTTTCAGGAGGAGTTGTGCTTCCAATAAAGGGTGGCGCTTCGTGCACTTTTGCAGGTTCTAAAAAAGCATTCATGGTGTCTCTAAAAGAGGACCCAACGAAGAACTCGGTCCTCTTCCCCTTTATGCTCTGCCGTAATCGTAAAAGCCTTTGTTCGCTTTTCTGCCTAGATACCCGGCAGCAACATAGTTGCGCAGTAATGGACAGGGACGATATTTGTCATCGCCCAAACCATGGTGAAGCCGTTCGAGCACCGCGAGACAGGTATCCAATCCGATCAGATCGGCAAGGGCAAGGGGTCCCATCGGTTGGTTGGTGCCAAGTTTCATTCCTTGATCAATGTCTTCGACGCCGCCCACGCCTTCGTACAACGCGTAGATCGCTTCGTTGATCATCGGTAGTAAAATCCGGTTGACAATGAAGCCAGCATAATCTTTGGCGAGAATCGTGGTCTTGCCCATCCGCTTGGCCAAGGCGTCAACCGCTTGGAGCGTGTCGTCAGCGGTCGCCAGTCCACGGACAATCTCAACCAGTTGCATCACCACCGGCGGATTCATGAAGTGCATGCCGATGACTTTTTCCGGTCGCTTGGTCACGGCGCCAAGTTGAGTTAACGAAATAGACGACGTATTGCTGGCAAGAATCGTATCCGGACGGGCGATTTGATCAAGTTGTTGAAAAATTTTCTTCTTGATTTCATAGTCTTCTGGGGCAGCCTCGATCACCAGATCAACATCCCGCATGTCGTTGAGATTCGCAGTGCCGCGCAAGCGACTAAGAATTGCACGCTGTTCCTCTTCTGGCAGCTTTCCGCGTTCCGTGAGACGGACAAGACCGCGTTGAATGTTCTCCAACGAGCGATTCACAATGGGTTGAGTCATATCGTATAGTACGACAGAGAATCCAGCCTGAGCCGCGACTTGTCCAATACCACCGCCCATTTGACCGGAGCCAACAATACCAAGAGTTCGTACGTCGTTCATAGTTATGTGGGGAGTAGATTTTGTTGTTCGAGTTCGTTGATGCGAGCAATGACGTGATCCATCAGCCAGCCAGGAGTCGAGGCGCCAGCCGTAACGCCGATCTCTTTGACGCCGGCAAACCAGGTGGGATCAACTTCGATGGGCTCCTCAATATGATACGTGGCGGCGCCCTCCTGGCGACAGACCGTCGCCAAATGACGAGTGTTTGAGCTGTTTTTCCCACCGACGACAATCATCACTTGCACTTCTTTCGCTAAGTCGCGCGCGGCGTCTTGACGCTCAATCGTCGGGTTACAAATAGTATTGAACACCTTGAGTTCTTTACAACGTGGAGCGAGATAGGAAAGAAATTCGCTCAGCCGTTCAGTCTCTTGGGTCGTTTGCACAACGACGCCGACCTTCTTATTGGCCAGCTTCGCCGTCCGCGCGTCCTCGGGCTTCTCAACGACAGTGGCATGGCCGCCGGCATGACCAAGGGTGCCGATCACTTCCGGGTGCTTCGGGTTCCCGAAGATCACCAAGTGATACCCTTCATTCACTAATTGTTTCGCTCGATTTTGCACGAGAGTCACAAGAGGACACGTCGCATCGACGACGGCAAGATTTTTCTGTTCGGCTTGTTGGTATACCTCAGGCGCCACACCATGAGTGCGGATAATGACTGTTCCCCCAGCAGGCATCTCTTCGAGTGATTCAATGGTGCTTGCCCCTTTATCCGCGAGCGCTTGCACTACTTGAGGGTTATGGATGATAGGTCCAAGGGTTCGGACTGGAGCCTCCTTATGAGTTTCAGTCGTTTGGACTACCATGTCGATGGCGCGTTCAACGCCCCAACAGTAGCCTGCATGCACAGCCTTACGAATATTCCTCACGCCCTTTCCTCCTCTACTCGCTGGAATGATCCGGTCGCGCCGGTCTGCGAGCCGATCCACAACTCACCGCCTTCGTAAAGTTCCTTTTTCCAGATTGGGACGGTTTCCTTGAGTTGATTAATGGCATAGTGACAGGCGTCAAACGCCGCGTGTCTATGTCCTGAAGAAACAGCAATCGCCACGCTAGCCTCACCGATATCTACGCGACCAAGCCGGTGGATCATCGCCACTTTTCTTACCGGCCAGCGCGAGAGCACTTCTTCGGCGATTTTGACCATTTCTTTTTCAGCCATGCCGGGGTAACACTCATATTCCAGCCGAATAACATGCCGACCATCGTTCGTATTCCGCGTCATCCCCACAAACGTCGCCATCGCTCCAGCTGCAGGGTCCGCCACAAAATCGGCCAGCTCCTGCATGTTGATTATCTGTTCGGTAAGTTTGCACAGTATGCGAGTTTGCATGTCAGACATCACAGCCCCCACTGACAGGCGGGATAAGAGCAAGTTCGTCATTATCTTGGAGGGGATGCGCCTTGTCAACGTATTCTTGCGCTACCGCAAAAGCAATCGAACGCTCGATGACCGCAAGTTCTGGGCGCGCTGTCTTTAACAGGTTCCACACCGTTTCTACAGTTGCTCCTGCCGGCGCTTCGATGGCCTCTTCACTCCGACCTAACCGCTCTCGCAGCGAGGCGAAATATCGCAGCCTAATGCGCATGATGTTTCTTTTCTCCTCGCAAGACAAACAACATATGCCCAAGTTCGGGAAGCACCAACTTGGTCATTCCCAGCTCGACCGCTCCAGTAGACCCCGGCAAAGACACCACGACTTTTCCTTTTGCTACTCCTGCAGTCGCACGGGTCATCATCGCGGCGGATCCGATATCTTGATAACTCAACAGGCGGAACAGCTCGCCAAAGCCAGGGATTTCTTTTTCTAGAACGCCTTGAATCGCTTCAAACGTTGTATCTCGCGGAGCAATGCCAGTTCCACCATTGATGATGATAGCGTCCACATCAGACCGCTCAAGCAGGGCGTGTACCGCCGCCCTGATCTGAACAGGCTCATCTTTCAGAATCTGATACGACGCCACCGCATGATTTTTTTCCGCCAACAGGTCCTTAATCTTCTTTCCGCTGGTGTCCGTTTCTTCCGTACGGGTATCACTCGCCGTAATGATCGCGCAGGATACGCCACTATGGGCCTTGTCTTTATGTTCTGTAACCGCCATAGCTTTCTCTATAGCACCTAATATGAATAAAAATTAGGTGAGGATTGAAACAAACAAACTATATCCCCTTGCAGCGAAATCACAACTACGGAGGACTCTGTGGCTCAAACGATTAAAAAGCTCGATCAACAACGGCATGAACTGAAGGCGCTCCGTTATCTTCTCGAGTTCTACCCTGAAAGTCTTACAAACATCGACGATCTCCCCAGCCGAGAAGATTTTCAAATTGAAGACACGCGTTTAATCTATGACGCGCTCATCACGGCGAAGACCAAGGACGAAGCGAGTAGCACGATTGCGGACCTTGACCTCGAAGAAACCGACGTAACGTCGTTCCTCCGCCTGGGTGGGCAATTCTACCACACCTACCCAAAGCTAGTAAAAGAGCGCGGACAAGAATTTCGCGCCGGCACGATACAAATTGTGACCCCAGGGGAATAAAGAAATTCAACAAGTTAATAACGAGGGACTGCTCACGAAATTGACTTGATGACGTTGACGATGCACAAAGAGGAGTGCGCCAATCTTCTGTGGTCCAATGTTGCTCAGCCCGTGCGTTCAGTAGCGAGCGGCTCCTCCTGCCGTGCGGGCTGCACGCGTGGCGCACTACCGCTATTGACAATGTATACGCCCAGGCAAACTCCCAGCACGCCCACTAACTGCAGCGGCGTCAGCACTTCCCCGAGCAAAACCCAGCTATACACTACGCCAAACACCGGCGTGAGAAACGTCAACGCTGTGACCCGAGTGGCGGCATTTCGTTGCAGGAGCCATGCGAACGCGACAAAGCCGAAGGCGGCGGAAATGAGCCCAAGATACAAAATCGCGGCGACGGCCCGACTGGTAAACGTAAATGAGCGATCTGCTTCGAAACACCATGATAAAATCGCCAAAAACGGCCAGGACGCCCACGACTGCCAACAAATCAGTGCGACAGGATGGATTTTTCCCGCAGTTCTCTTCACGGTGATGCCATAAAAAGCGCTCGTCAAAGCGCCGCTCAAGACAAGCGCATCCCCGACAACAGTTGAGCTTGTCCCACCATTCAACTTTCCCAGAAACAAGGCGATGACGCCGCATAACGCCAAACCTAGACCATAGCCCTTCCGCCACGTCAACTGATCGCCCGGCAAAAAATACGGGGCTAGCAACGCGAGAAAAATCGGCTGCGTGTAAAAGAAAACAGTCGCGCGCCCTGAAGTGGTGCGCATAGTGCCTATGTAGGCAACCAGATTTGTATAGCAGGAGCAGAGAGTCGTGATCGTCAACGCACGCAACTCGGCCTGCTCTATCAGGAGCTGAATGTGCTGATAACGCGCCCAGGCGAGGAGAACCAGGCTTACCAAGCAAAACCGAATGGCGCCGGAACCAAGCGGAGGCAGATCTATCGTACTCAATTTGATGCCGACAAAGGCCCCGCCCCATATCGCGCAAAGTAAAATCGTCAGCGCCGTGGCGAACACGTCAAGCGGTTGATCATGAGTGTGCGGTGCGGACCCTCCCATGCTGAAGCCCCCTTCTTCTGTCGTTATAGCGGGCCACGAAGAAGAAAATCTAGAGGGAATCAGAATTACTCGTTTGGACTTTTCCCGAACGGTAGCGTGCGTTTCAGAAAGCCCACCATCTTATTCAGCTTGGAAGGCGGAGAAGGAAGTTCTTCTTCTGTACACACGCGATCTCGGCCTTTTTCTTTGGCGAGATACAAGGCGCGATCCGTTCGTTCCACGACGGTCTCAGCGGTATCACCCTTATGTACCGTCGCCGCTCCAACACTCAAAGACACTCGGAGCTCCTGCTTTTCGTAAAAGAAGGTTGTACCATGAGTGAGCGCGCAGAGACGTTTCGCTACCACAACCGCATCCGCCAGAGTGCTGTTTGGAAGAATAAGCGCAAATTCATCGCCGCCGAAGCGCGCAAAAAAATCCGGAGCACGAAGAGCGGGTTTGATTCGCGTCGCTAGGGTTTGTAACGCCCAGTCGCCAGCTTGGTGTCCATACGTGTCATTGATCAGTTTGAAGCGGTCCAGATCGAACATGATTAAAGAAACGGCTTGCTGATATCGCTCAAAGCGAGAGATTTCTCGGCTCAAATTTTCGCTAAAGGCAAGACGATTATAGACTCCGGGGAGCAACGTATCGTGATAGGCGCGGTCCGTCATGCTGGAAAGCTGATGATTGGCGTCGTGCAGTTGCCGCTCAAGGGAGCGCACGCGAACGGTAAACGCCTCTGATAAGGCGGCGTCAGCCTCGCGTTTCACTTGAATTGCAGTGCGCATGCGTTCCGTGCGGGTAACAATCGCCGTGCGGACAGCGCTCAGATCCTTCAATTGCGCGATCTCTTCCATACCTACGACTTGCCCTTCGAGGCGTTCGCTAAACTGGGCATTATCAGCCATAGCTTCTTTATGATGTTCAAGTAGACTATTGAGAACGTTTTTCTCGATCTCGGCAAGTTTGCCAATCAACTCTTTCAGGAGGTCTTCGAGGTGAGTGCGTTCCTTGTCATGGATTTTGCGATAGTATACAAGAAACTCAGCAAACTGCTGTTGGATCTGCGGTAGGCGCTGGAAAAGCCTTTCTTCTGCAATCGCTGACTTTAAGGCATTAACTCTCTCACGTAGTTCCGTACGGATTTCTATCTGAATATGCTCAAGAAATATGCTCAGGACCGTACGAATTTTTTCCTCAACCTCTCGCTCTTGTAGACCCGTCGGCGCTGCTGCGTGTGGGGGAGCAATAGGGGCCGATTGCCGAGACGGCTCTTTATTTGCCGACGTGCTTAACCTACTCGCTATAGCTTGAGAGGCTGTCTGAGAACCTGCGTCTTCTCTTTTTGTGATAGGAGAAAAAGGAGGATTTTGTGGTCGCTGCAGAAAGGCGTCTCCTCGTACTTCGCCCTGTCTTCTTTTCTCGAAAGAGGGACGGAGAGGTTCAGATGACCGCTCAGACAATCTCCGGGAACGGGACTCCGCAACTGGCGTTCGCCTCTGAGAAGTTGACGGCTCATTGAACTCAGACATCCACTCCCGTTCTCTCAGTGCGGCAAGGGACGAGGGCTGCAATTCATACGTAACTTTCTCTTTGATTTCCTCTACAAAGGTTTTCACTAAGTCCGGCTGGTCCCCTTTTCTGACCTCGCGCCCAAGACGATCGAGTAGCCCCTGCACTTCTGGTTTTACGACCAACCGCGACAGCGCCATCAGGAGACCAATAGCTTGTTTAAGCGCCTCTTCTTTTTCCTGAAATTCTTGCTCTGCGCTTTCTAAATGGCGAAAAAGTCTTTTCACTTGCTCTCGAAGACGTTCGTCCTCACTTGACTGATCAAGCGTCTCCATATCGTTTTTCGCTGTGTCGTGAGCAGACATACGAGTCCTCTCTCCTTCGTCCTTGGCAGATATCGGCAGATAGAGAGGAAGGTGTAGGGATAAATGAGAGGCTGAGCCTCACTCACTAGTGCAGTTTCAGTATACCTCTTAGGGAAAACCGCTGTAGGGGTCCGATTCATCGGACCCACCCAAGGGCTTGATCAATCAAGCCCCTACCCCTGCCTTGGCCGAATTGAGGCGCACCATATTCCCCAACCAGTTTCCTGCAAATGCACTAGGCAGCCCAAGCGCTGCCTGGACATGAGAAGAAAACTGAGGATTTGCATAGTGCATATGACGTGATGCGTAGTGCATCAGCAGCAGGTCACTCCGGAAGAGCGATCCCTTTCTCGCTCAGCAATTTTTCCAGTGCAGCGAGCCAAGATTCGTAATAGGAAGGAAGGGCAGATGATAGAGTATATGAGCCAACTGCACGCTCGGCCGCTGAAATTTCAGCGATAAGATGATCGCGAAACTCGTCCCACTGAAATAATCCCTGCTCACAGAGGGAAACCGCCAGCGCGAACGCTTTTCGCTCCCACGGGTCATGGAACACCAGTTCTCCACTCCTCCGCGGCAAGGAGGCTACACCTGGCATTTCGGCAATTTCAGGTTTCGCTTGTCGATCCATAACACACTACTTCTTCGTTTCTACCCGTGCGACGCCGATCATCGCGTCGCGTTGCACGAGTTGCGCTAATTCCTCTTCACTCAACTGTTCCGCGCCTTCAGGGCGTTCAGGTAACACCATGTAGCGAATCTCTGCGCTGCTGTCCCACACGCGCACTTCGACCGACTCTGGCAAATCTACCCCAAACTCGCGGAGGACCCCACGCGGATCGATCACCACTCGTGAACGATATGGTGCGCTTTTGTACCACGTCGGCGGCAACCCAAGCACCGGCCAGGGGTAACAGGAACACAACGTACAGACCACCACGTTATGGATCTGTGACGTATTTTCCACTACCATCATATGCTCGCCCTGCAAGCCGCTGATCCCGAGTTCACCTATTGCCGCTGTGGCATTCGTGAGCAGGCGTTGTTTGTACACTGGGTCAGTCCACGCTTTTGCCACTACCCGAGCGCCGTTCATCGGACCAATATCATTTTCGTAAGTCGTCGCGAGCTTTTCCAGGGTTGGCGTCGCCACTAACCCTTTCGCAACCAGTAATGCTTCCAGCTTCCGCACTCGTTCTTCCAACGCTTGCGTTTGTTCCGCTGACAAATGCTTCTCCAGGCGAGAATCAGGCGGGGCAGTGTGGCGATTGTGATCGTGTTCTGTGCTCATAATTTGTCTCTGGGTTCAAAGTTCAACGTTCCAAGTTCAAACGGATTTTTCATTGTTCATCATTCATCATTCCGCATTTATCATTCTGCCTGAACTAAATAGTCTTCCCACAAATCGATGTACAAACTATCTTTCCGCGGCGCATCAGGACCCCAGAGTTCCGTCGCGTCAAACCGCACGGAATAAAGGGGCTGGGGTTGCTCGCCGCCGCCATGCGCATTGGCGTCGGGGTACACAAACGTGCCGTGGACACGATCAATTATTCCCACCTTCCCGCGCGCGTAGCGGGGCAGACGCGTATGACCAGTGGGATTGAGATTTTTCGCTTTGACGCGATCACCAAGTTGAAATTGCGGCGTCAGACGACCAGTGTCACGATTGTACGGAGCGCCGTGAGCGACTATTTGCGGAACCGCTTCGGGAGGGATAGGAGGTTCCGTAGCCGTACTCGCGCCCACGGCAATTCCGCTAGCAAGCTCGTCCGGCGTCACGATGCCCTTCTCTAGACTCACTTTTTCTAACGTTGCCAGCCATCCTTCGTAGTAGCTTGAGGCCAGATAGACCACAGGATCCAATCGCTCCTTAGCATGGCGACCAGCATCGAGAGTATCGATTCGTCCCAGCGTTAGGGCCAGCATGCCAAAGACGCGCCGCTCCCAGTTCGCGTGGAAAATCGGTTCGTTCTCTTCACGCTCTATTGGTCCGAAACAGGTCATGCCGCCCATGTCATGGACACCATTCATAACTCAGGTCCCTCTTCCCAGAAATTTTGTCGGCATCAGTATGGCGTTCTTTGTGGGAATGATGCCAGAGCCACACCGTCGCGCATAGACATGCGTGAACTCGGCGCCAAAGAAAAAGACTTGCGCTGAATAATAGACCCACAACAAAATCACAATGAGAGAGCCCGCCGCGCCATAGGCCGAGGTGATGCTGCTGTAGGCAAGATATTGGCCAATAAGCAGTTTGCCAAGAGTGAAGAGAAAAGCGGTCATCAAGGCACCGATCCAGACATCGCGCCACGCGATGCGAGCGGAAGGAAGCACTTTGTAGATCGATGCAAAGAGCACAGTAACTAAACCGAGTGACATGCCTAGTAGACCGCCATAGAGATTTTGACAGGTGAAGAGTGAGGACGTAGGGTGGCGGCCTGAACAGGAGGCCGCCATGTCGGACAAATATCTGGTAGACTTAACGACCGCTGAACAGACG
>JACXTT010003538.1_pt1 | contig 23976 bp, 12 predicted proteins | sample 9270951 | NCBI WGS metagenome assembly JACXTT01 (sample SAMN15532306, study PRJNA645909) | rock metagenome | isolation source: weathered quartz diorite | place: Puerto Rico | collected 2017-06-21
CGCGAGTTCATCGGGGGCAGGGAGGGTGGGTCCGATGACCGGGGCCGGGAACACGGCTGCAACTAGCGGCAGTACGTGCTTGCCCGCGGCGTTTGGATGCAAACCCTCCCGGAACAATGTCGTCCCGCCCGTACTCGAAGCAGCTTCGCCCGTGTTAGCAAACCCGATCCGGTTCGTGCGCAACATATCGAACAGAAATATCTTCGCCGCCGCGGTTTGTAGATTCGCCGATTCGAGCGGTGCGGGCTGTTCGACGAACAGCAGAAAGGGGGTGGTGCCCTGTGCTTCGGCCAAGGCGGCTGCGGCCAGTACCTGGCTTACCGCAGCCTCGACCTGTGCAGGTGAACCGTTGGACAGTTCGGTACCCGGATCCAGATAAGCCCGGCGCAGCAGGCGAGGCAGAAGGTAATGCAAAACCAGATCCTCCAGCGCCGCATGAGGCGCCCGTCCGGGGAACGACGGGTGCCGGTTCACGATCTCCGCACCCGCACGCTCCTGGTACAGGTCGTGAGTGCTGATGGTCAGTATCAGCGCACGGCTGCCGAATGTGCCATGCTCGCGCAGCCATCCGGCCTCGTTGGCGATGGCCCAGCCCGGTGCCGAGGCGTTGAGCACTTCCGCCCCTGGTGTTCGTGCGCGCAGCAGTCTCTCCAGAAGGTAGGGATAGGTATCGGCCTGATCGGTAATAGCTCCGCCATGAGTGATCGAATCGCCGACGCAGAGCACGCGCACCCTGCCCGTCGCAGGCAACCGTGATGTCGGCTCGGAGCGCATGCCGAAAGAATTGATGAAAACACGGTTGCCGAAGCGGACGATGTCCTGGTCCGGCTGCACCCGGTAGCCGTAGGCCGTGGCTTCGTAAAGCAGCGGAGTGTGCAAGCCGATGGCGCGGCAGATCAGTTCGCCCGTCGCAAGCAAAGCAATGCCTACGCCGAACCAGAGCGCGGACCGCTTTCCCGGAAGATGGGCTGCGATGCCTGCCGAAACAGTCCTGCGAAGCGCGATCCAGTACTCCATGCCAGCCAGGGGGTGTCGTTGAAGGCACACGGCTGTGCCGCGGACTTCTCGACAGCATGCCAGTGTCACGGATTTTATGGCCGGTATGTTGCAGCCGTAATTCGCCAACACTGGGAAGTTCGGCGGATACACGCCGCTCAAGCCGTGGTTTCGCTGCCCTGAAGAGGAAGGATTCCGCCACGCCGGCGATCGTCAGCGACGTCGTGGACGATCTGGACATCGATGCCGGGCTTCTGGTCGGCAAAGCCGTAGACCAGCGCGGTCTCGCACAGCACGTTGATCAGCCGCGGCACCCCATGCGTGTGGTGGTGGATTGCGTTGCAGGCGTTCTCGTCGAACAGCGCCTCGGCGTTTCCTCCGGCAACCTGGATCCGATGCGCTATGTAGCGGTGGGTGTCGCGGCAATCGAGGGGTTCGAGTTGGTAATCCACCACCACGCGCTGCGCAAGCTGCTCGAGTTCCGGACGCCGCAGTTTCTCCCGCAGGCCCGGCTGTCCGGCCAGGATGATCTGCAGCACCGGGACATCGGCATTGACGTTGGACAGCAGGCGCAGTTCCTCCAGCGCTTCCAGGGAAAGGTTTTGTGCCTCGTCTATGATCAGCGCGGCACGCCGCCCCTGGTCGACCTGTTCTTCCAGGAACCAGGAGAGCACCTGCAATTGGCCTATGTCGGTGGCAGCGCTGGTGTCCAGCCCAAAGGCAAACAGAACGCGCGGCAGCAGACCGGTGACGCCGGCATGAATGTTGGCGACCAAGCCCACGCTCAAGCGATTTGCCATTCGACCGAGCAGGTAGCGGATCAGCGTCGTCTTTCCGGTGCCGATCGGCCCCGTCACCACGCTGAATCCCACCGACTGCTGCAGCCCGTATTCAAGCAGGCCGAGGGCGACCTTGTGCCTGCGGCTGAAATACAGGAAACCCGGATCGGGCAGGATCGAAAACGGGCGGGCGCGCAGCCCGTAGAACGCCTCGTACATGGGCTAATTTTCCTCGCGCCGGAACAGGCGACCGAACCAGCCCTTCTCTTCCTGCCCGTGCGCCACGTCCATCTGCCGCGACTTGTTCAGCACCGTACCGATGAGACGCGTGGAACTGAGCATATCGGCGGCACGCTTCACCTCGTCGCGATCGGTGCCGCCCTCTTCCACCACCAGAATCGCTGCGTCCACATAGGGCGAAAACGCGAGCGCATCGGCCGCAGACAGCACAGGCGGCAGGTCGAACACGACGACGCGGGACGGATAGCGGCTCTTCAGTTCCTGGACGAGGCTCATCATCTTCTGCGAACCGAGCAGCTCCGAGGAGTTCGGGAGCGGCCGTCCGCCCGGCAGGATCACGAATCGGCCGATTCCCGGATGCACCAGGATATCCTCGAGCGGGGTGTTGGAGATCAGGAAGTCGCTCAGGCCCAGCCCCTCCGGCAAGCCGAAGTAGCGGTGGATTCGCGGCGTGCGCAAATCCGCATCCACCAGCAGCACGGTCTGGTCCACTTCCTGGCCAAGGCTGAGGGCGAGATTGATCGCGGTCAACGTCTTGCCCTCGCGCCCTCCCGGGCTGGTCACGGCGAGCGCGTTCCAGCCGTTCTCTCGCAACCGCTGCAGAATCTGGGTGCAAAGGATCTTGTAGGAGTCCTTGTATCCGCCCGATTCGAATCCGCTTACGATGCGCCGATCGTGCAACCCTTCTTTGGATATCATCACAATGCGGGTGCGGGTGTATCTGATCTCGCCCGTGGCGGGCTTGGAGGTCTCCTCTTGCAGCCGCTTTACCCGGTTGGAGCGAATCACGCCGGTCGGCCCGGCATTCGCGCGCGCGCGTTCCATCGCATCCGCAATTCTGTCCAAGGCCATTCTCCCCGTTTTCTTATTCAGTTCAGTTGCAGGCGTCGCAGCAGGTAGAACCAGAACACTTCCAGCGGCATCCAGAAGAAGTGGATCGCGGCGAGCACGAGCGCCAACCCGAGCAGCGTGCCCACCACGATCAGAATGCGCAGGTTCCGGCGGCGCGCGCGATCCGCGTCGTTCTCGATGTAGGGAATGACGGAGAGCAGCGGTGTCTGCAATATCCGCGAAAGTTGCTTCGGATTCTTCACCGAACCGTCCAGCCCCTCGAGCACGCCGCCATAACCGATCCCGCCGCCGAGCGCCGCCACCATTCCGACCAGCAGGATCGCCGGCCGGTTAGGGCTGCGCGGCTTTTCGGGGTATTGCGGCGGGTCGATCAGCGAGAAGCGTTCCGCCTTGGCCCCCTTCTCCAGTTCCTGCGCTACCTGGGCTTCCATCAGCTTGGCCTTGATTTCGCGATAGCGCAGCACCGCGTTCTCGTGGTTGCGGCTCAAGTCGAGGTACTCGCGTTCCACCTGCGGCGTTTGTTCCAGGCGCTTCTCGTACTGATCGCGCTTCGACTGCAGCTCGATGCGCTTGGCCCGTAACGCCTTCTCCTCGCTGTCCAGGGCATCGCGCTGCACCTGCATCGAAATGTACGCGGGATTCTCCGGCTTCATCGCAGGGGTGCCCTTTACCGCCGTCGCGTCGTTCGCGATGGACTGCTCCAGCGAACCGATGGAGCGCGTGAGCTTGACTACGTCCGGATGATCGGGCGCATAACGCTCCCGCAGCGCGGCCAGTTCGGTACGCAGCTTCTCCAGCCGCTTGAATCTCTCCTGCGGGTCGTCCATCTTGCCGGTTTCGCGCTTGAGCGCCTCCATTTCCCCTCTCACCCGGACCATGTCCGGATAATCCGAAGCATAGATCCCGGTCATTCCGGCGTACTGCGCCTGCAGCGTACGCAAGCGGTCTTCCGGCCCGAGAATCCGCTCGCCGGTCAGCGACATCATCGGCGAATTGGGCTTGATCTGACTCAGTTGCGCGTCGAGATAGAAACGCCGCTCCTCGACGCTCTGCAACTGACGCACCACGTCTGCCAGCTCCGCTTCGGTGCGGTCCCGGATCTGCAGGTTCAATTGCGACAGCTCCGGCAGCCGGCCCATGTTCCGACTCTTGAACTGCGCCAGCCGGGCTTCGATTTCCGAAATGTGGGCAGCCAGCCGATCCGCCTCCTCCGACAGGAACGTGGAGGTCTCCGCTACCTGCTGCTGGCGGTTCTTGAGATTCTCATTCAGGTAGAGCGACACCAACTCGTTGGCGACCTTCTGCGCCTTGTCCGGATTCTCGCTGTCGTAGGACAGGGTGAAGGCGATCGCGGCGCTGGTGCGGCTGCCGCTGCGCCGGTCTATCACGTCGGCGGTGACCAGGTCGAGCTTGATATCCTTGCGCATGCGCTCGAGGATTTCTTCTGTGGTCTCACGCTTGCGCTGGCGCGGATAAAGGTCGTATTTGTCGACGATCTGCATCAGATTGCTGCGAGTCATCACCTGCTGGCTGATCACCTGGATGCGCTGGTCGGCGTAACTGCTGATGGTGGTGCGCACCAGGTCAGGCGGGATTTCCTGCTCTTCGATGAGGATGGTTGCAGTGGAGCGGTAAGCCGGCGGCAACAGGACGGCCACCGCGCCACTCACCACGACAATCAAGAATGCCGTGATCAGCATGGGCCAGCGCCGCCGCGCCGCGAAGGACAGATACTCGCGCAAGTCCTGCTGCTCTTCCGGTAGATAGGTCTCCTGCATCATGATGGGATCAAAGAGCGGCCCAGCGCCGGCATTGGGTGAAGAGCAGATGCTACAGAGCACGCCTTTCGTAAAATTTACAGGCCGGTTTCAAAGACGTGACACATAACGGCCATGGCATAGCTCTTTTGTATTATCTTCACGGGCCTTCCGTGTCAGTGGGATATCGAGATCTTTGGCCAGTTAAAACTAATGGAGAGGTAGACGGTATTTGCGCTGGCACTGTCCGGCGCGCCCTTGACCTTCTGATAAGCAAAGGAATAACCGCCACCGGCGCTCCACCACTCGTCGAGCTTCCAGGAGAGGCTGGTATTGAGGTTGTAATAGTCGATGTCGCCGCTCAGGCCACCGATGTACCGGCTGACGAGCCAGACGGCGCTGCTGTTGCCGGAAAGCTTCTCACTGAACTGACGGCCGATCCCGACCGCGAGCCGGTCGGTCTGGACCACCAGCCCGCTGCCGGTCGGATTGATATCCCGGCTCGCAGAAAAATTCGCCGTCGTTCTCTCCCATTTGTAATCGGCCGAGGCGTTATACGACAGTCCGCTGTTGGACGTATTGGAAGTAGCGGTCAGGGTTTCCAGCGGGATTCCAAAAGTATTGCAAATAATCACCGGTCCGAACGGACAGAATGTTGCCGTGTTGGTAATCTTCGTATCGGTGCGTCGAGAACCTATTCCAAGGGCCAGCGTCAGCCGCTCCAGCGGATTGTGTGTCAGCCCGACATTGACGCCGTACGAACTCTGCAGAATGCTTGCGTCATCCGTTCTGTAACGGCTGTAACTGGCGCTCAGGGTCGCCGCGCTACGCTCGGACAGAAGATACTGGTATCCGCCCGACCCCTGCTGATTCGAGTAGTCGACCAGACCGATGCCCGACTGATAGTGGGCCTGGTCGTATCGATACTGCGCAAACACCGATGAGCGTTCGGTTAATGAATAGCTCCACGACGGGGAGAGCGTGGCCAGGTCACGCTGCGCGCGCGCCAGCGCAATACCGGTCGTCGCCAATTCCGTTTGCAGTGTCGAATCCCGGGTATAGGCGGCCGACAAGCCGTAGGTATTGCGCTCGCCGCGCAACTGCGATGCAAGCGAGAGGCCAGCGTCGTCCGTGTCGAGCGCGGAATTGCCGGGATAGCGATTGATACCGACACTGGCGGTTCCGGCCACCTCGGTGGCCTCGGTTCTGCGAGCGAACGTCACCCGGGGGCCGACCGACCAGCTGAAGACGTTTTCACGCGCCTTTGGCGTGAGATTGATGTTGTCCGTCCAGTTCGCGCGCGACGAGATCGAGGGTTCGATCGCCCATTCCGCGGCATGGACTGCCAGCGGCAACAACGCCGGCAGAGCCAACAACATGAGCGAGTGACGGCGTGACATCTTGGAAAAAGGAGTCGGTCTAGTAAACAAATATTCACCACGGAGGACACGGAGGAAAGGCAAGAAAAGAGCAGACGATCGAGTTGGACGATCTCGGTGGCTGATGATCCGTCGCGGCAAAAGCAGGCAGAACGGATAGGCGAACAGTCATCCTGCTTCTAACTCCATTCTGCTTCTTTTCGTTTTGTTTTTCCTCCGCGTCCTCCGTGGTGAGCGCTGTTTTGGAGATCTGATCAGGGCACGACGACGGTATCGCCGCTGCGCAGCAGGATATTCTGTTCCAGACGCTCGCCTTTGCGAACGTCGGCGTAGCGGAAGTTGCGCACGTACTCCTTGCCGTCGACCCGGCGCAGGATCCGGATATCGTTCTCCGCCGCAAACGGCGTCAGGCCGCCAGCCATGGCCAACGCCTGCAGCACGTCGACGAATCGGCCAGTGACGAACTCACCCGGCTTGTTGACCCTGCCGATGACGTAGATCTTGTAGCCTGTGACCTTCAGCAGCGAAACCGACACGACCGGCTCGGGAATGTATTTTTTAAGGCGCTGCTTGATCTCCTCGCGGATTTCCGCCACGGTCTTGGTCGAGGCCTGCACGTCGCCGACCAGCGGAAAGGAAAATGCTCCGTCCGGCCGCACCACCACCTGCTTGGTCAGCGATTCTTCCTTCCAGACCGAGCTTTCCAGAATGTCCTACGGCGACAGGAGATACTCGACATCAGCCGCCACTTGCTTTTGTGCCGGACCTTGAACCGGGGCCGGCGGCTTTGTCGCAACCGGATCGGCGGCGAATGCTGCGGCGGCCAACAGGCCTGCCAGCAGTGCTACGGTAAAAGTCGGGAATTTCACGCTTCACACTCCACGGTTCGATTCGATTACGGTTTGCCGGGAACACTGCGCAGCTTTCCCAACGCGATCTCGTTGACCGCCAGCGGCGTCTTGTCCACCAGATCGTCCATGTACTTGCGCTCGAGTTCCTGGGCGCGCCGCTGCCGCAGCGCCTGCACCAGTTGTGCCCGCACTTCCGCCAGCGGCCGCACCGACGGCGGCTTGATGTCCACGAGCCTGACGATGTGCCAGCCCTGCTCGGTGCGCACCGGCTTGCTGACCTCGCCCTTGGCAAGCGAGAGGATCACCGCCTTGATCTCGGCGATCATCTCCCGCTCGGCGAGCCACCCCAGGTCGCCGCCATGCTCGGCGCTCGGCTTGTGGTCGGAATTGGCCTGCGCAAGCCGGGCGAAATCGACCTCCTTCGACTGCGCCCGTTTGACGATGTCCTCCGCCTTCTTGCGCAGCCTGTCGGCATCTGCCTTGGGAGCGTCTTTCGGCACCGCCACGAAAATCTGCGCAACCCGGAACTGCTTCGGCACGGTGAATTCCGCCTGGTTGACGTTGTACACCGCAATGAGTTCCTGTTCGCCCGGATAATCCGCAGGCGGGCGGGAAACGTCGTTCACGTAACCGGAAAGCAACGCCTGCTCCCGCGCACGGTCCATCTGCGCGATCACCTCGGGCCGCTTGTCCCAGCCCTTGGCGCGCGCTTCCACGAGCAACGCCCGGCGGAACACCTCCGTCCGCACGAGCCGGTCCAGCGCCTGCGGAGATTGCAGCAACTGTTCCCGCACCTCGCGCGGCTGGCTTTCCAGCAGTTTCTGCAGATCCGAGAGGCGCACCTCCACTGTGCCAAGCTTGGCGACTACGTCGTCACCCGGATCCTGGGCTTGCAACGCCGTGGCGTGAAGCGCACCCACGAGGCAAATCGATACCGCGAAACGGTTCACCGGTTTCATCTTGCCAGAACCCGTCTTTCGATCCTCTCGGCGTCCAGCTTGTCGCGATACTCCTGCCACAGGTTTTCCATTTTCACTCTCTCGATCTGTGTAAACGGTTCGGCCTGCTTCAACGCATCGACCACTCCTTTGTCGCGGTAGCGTTTTAACAGTTGCGAGCCGAGTTTGTACAAGGCAATGTTCTTGTCCTCGCAAGCTTGAATGAGCCGCGCCTGCCGCCCGACGATCCCGCCTTGCTCGGCAACGCGAGCACGCAGCGTTTCATTCTCGGCGTCCTTTTGCTTGATGGTTTCCAGGCTCGACTTGTAGCTGTCCGCCAGCTTGTCCGCCCTCTCCCGCGCATCGACGAATTTCAGGCTCATTGCCTCGAGTTCCGCTCTCAGGCGTTGGAGCTCAGCAAGCTTTTGCCTGACTTCCTCTTCCGACTGTTTCGTTCCCGCTTCGGTGCGCTTGAGCTTTGCCTGCAGTTGCTTGAGCTGCTTGTCCTTGTCGGCGCTCTCCTTTTCCAGCTTCGCCTTGTCTTGCTCGAACTGTGCCTTTTCCTGCGTCATCTGTTGCTGCATTTGTTGCATGCGGCGGGCCGCCTCCCGGACGCGACGGTCGTCCTGCTGGGCACATGCATTCCAGGAAGCCGCGGCGGTCACCAGCGCAAAGGCGACGACGCAGGCGTTGGTCGCACCGATCCGGAGCTGTTCCTTTGGAGCCATCAGAATTTCGCGGTGAGATCCATCTGGAAGACATCGATCGCCAGCGGCGGAAGATCGATCTCGTTCGCGCTGAGGTAGCGCAAGCGCAACGAGGTATTCTTCGCGATGCCGAGGGTGCCGCCGATGAACCAGCCCTTGGCGTCAGTGCCGCCCAGGTGGAAATCCGCGTCGTTGAATGCGTCGAGAACGGCATCCCGCTCGACATACTTGTATCCGAGCCAGGTCTGCCACTCGCCCGCTCTCGTGATCGTGGGGCGGCCGACGGAGAGTTTGGCCTGATAGCCTGTCGTCCGAGGCTCCAGGTCGAGGCCGGTACGCTGCAGGATCTGCTGGCGGTCGAAACCGATGTTCTTGACGAAATCCCCGACGAGAATGATCCGCGTCGGATCGAAATTCGCGAGATCGAGCTGGGCGGTCAGATTCAGTTCGCGAAACTTCGATGCGAGACCGAACAACGGAGGGCTGCCGAGCGGATTCACGTTGAACATGGAGTTGCCCTTTTGCACGAATCCCGGCACGAAGGTCTTGTCGGTCGGGAATCCAGGATCATTTATACGCCCCTGCACATTGTCGAAATCGTAGAGTGCGGCCGCCACCTTGATGCTGCTGTCGCTTGCAAACTTTTGCTCGACTCCAAGTTGCGCGGCGTACAAACGCTTGTACTCGCCGCAGCCCAGAATCTGCATGCTGGTGCAGTCGTAGCCCTGCATCGGCAGGACACCGGCAGTGAAGAAGGGCGTGGTGCCCATCGCACCGACCTCACGCCGCAGCGACGCCACGACACCTTCGAAACTCAGATCCTCGTACCAGACCAGATCGGTCGAAAACCAGGGGCTGGAGAACTTGCCCAGCCATAACGTGGCCCATCGCGCGGGATCGAGCTTGATGTACGCACGATCGAGGCCGATGGTGCTGCGGCCGAACGTGGTGCCGAGCGTCTGCCATTCGGTAACCGGCGAATTGAGATTACCGGTGGTAATCCGTGCTCCGGCGGTTACCCAGTTATCCACCGGCGCCTCGATTCCCAATCGAAACTGCGCGCGCGCGAGCTGGGAGTCTCCCTGTGTGTTGAGCAGCGCTAACTGGCCGGTGCTATTGGTGCTTTGTGCGTCAACATAGGTCGCTATCGGAGCATTCGCGCCGGGCAAGTGATTCGACTGGAGGCGAAACTTGACCTCTCCTTCGAACTTCATGCGCGAAATCCACCCGGGCAAAGCGCCGGGTTCTCCCCAGCGCTCCTGCTTGGCTTGCGCGACCACTTCCTGGCGGATCTCGTCCTTGATGTTGTCCCGCACGAATTGCGGAACATAGGGAACGCGAATGACTTTCTCTTCGGGTTTCCCGGCCGTAGGTCCGGTCGCCTGCGCTGCGGAGCGTCGCGCTTCGCGCAGCAGCTCTTCGGCTTTCTCCTGCGAGATAATGCCGGACTGCACCATCAGTTCGATGAGCTTGATGGTGGTCTGGCGCAATGTCTCCAGTTCCTGGCGGTCCGCGCTTGCATCCTGCGCCCGGGCAGAAAACGCGACGGGCAGGAAGAGAGCGGCAAAAAGAATCAGGCTGGCGATGGGTTTCACGATTCTGCGGATTCTCTTATGAAGATAATTGCCGGCGCCCGATTCAAAACCGCGATGTCACGCGCAGCCGTATCGGCTGGGGCATGTCGCTCGGGGGCGCCTCGCGCAACTGCGGAATCTCCGCCAGTGCCACCCGGATCAATTCGTCGGTCTCGGCATTCCCGGTCGAGCCCGCGAGTTCGGACCGCCGCACTTTTCCGTCATCGCCCATCCAGACCTTCACTATCGCTTTGAATTCGGCACCGCGCAGCTTCGCGTTGCGCGCCAGTGTCTGCTGAATTTCTCCCTGCACCAGTCCTGCATACCACGCAAAGCGATTGCCGCCGCCGCCGCCGCCGATGGTGGTGATGTCCTTGCCGCCGGGCTTGCCCACCAGTCCGAAAGAATCGCCGGCGCCGGTGCCCTGAGTGTCCACGCCGAGTTGCTCGCCGGCGGGCGGTGCGTCCGCCTGCTTCGGTTCCGGTGCCTTGTTCGGTTCAGGCAGCTTGACTTCCTCTTTCTTGATTTGGGCCGGCCTTTCCTCCGGTTTCGGCGGCGGCGGAGGTGGTGGCGGCTTGAGAATCGCGATCTGGTAAACCATATGCCGCTTTTTCGAACTGCCCTCGGTCAGGAACGACATTGCCATCACCGCAATTGCGGTAGCGAGGCCGAGTGCGCCGGCGACCAGCAGCCAGCGCCGCCAGGGGCCGGGCTCTCTGTTCAATCGCTCTTCAGCAAGCATGCCGCCGGCCCATCGTCACTTCACCAGCCGCTGCGTCACCAGCCCGATCTGCGTGATGTCCAGCCGCCCCATCAGGTCCAGCACGTCGATCACCCTCTCGTACTGGATCCTGGCGTCGCCCTTGATGACCACCGGGAAATCCGGGTTCACCGCCTTGCTCTGGCGCAGCCGCGACTCGAGTTCATCCATCGTGACCGGATAGGTATCGAGAAAGATCCGCCCATCCTCGGTGATCGTGATCGCCTTGGTCGTCGGCTTGGCGAGGCTCGGCGCCGCGCTCGCTTTCGGCAGGTTCACCTTGATGCCCTGCACCGACGCGGTGGTCATGATGATGAAAATCACCAGCAGCACGTACGCCAGGTCGAGCATCGGCGTGACGTTGATGTCGTCGTAAGGCTTGTTCTCCTGTTGTACCTGCATCGCGCGCGCTCCTTATCCGGAGTAGTTCTCGGCGAGCTTGGTGACGAACTCGTCGGCGAACACCTGCATGTCGGCGGCAATGTTCCTGGTTCTGCTGGCGAGATAGTTGTAGCCGAACAGCGCCGGAATCGCGACCACGAGACCGGCTACCGTGGCCACCAGGGCCGCCGCGATGCCGGGTGCGATCGAATTCACGTTCACGTCGCCGGCAGCCGCGATCGCCGCGAAGGTGATCATCACGCCGACCACGGTGCCCAGCAGGCCGAGGAACGGGCCGCCGGAGATGGCGATGGTAAGCAGCACCATCTGGCTGCTCAGCCGGTGGTTCTCGCGCACCATGCCCGCGTCCAGCGTGGCGCGGATCGCGTCGATCGCCTGCGGCTTGAGGTTGATATCGGAGTCGCGGCCGGTGTGCCGGTCGAAACGCACCCGCAGTTCCTGCACGCCCAGCCGGTAGAGGCGATAGAGCGGCGAATCCCTCAACTTCGAAGCCCCTGGCACGCCATGCGGCGCCTCGGCGCGATCGAGCGCCAGGACGTCGGCGCCGACTTTCTGGAATTGCTCGAGAAACGCGAGATTGGCCTTCTCGGTGCGGGCCACGAACATCGCCTTGCCCGCCATCACCACCCAGCTCACCATCGCCATCAATATCAGGATCGCGATCACCACCCAGCCGTCGAGCGTGACTGCGCCCAGCAGGATGGAAAAATACGAGTGGCCACCGCTGCCGGCCTGCTCGTCTTCTCCATAGGTCAACAGTTTCGCGTCTGCACCCTGGCTGGCGGCGGCGACCTTGAACCAGTCGGCCGGCCGCGCCACGCCGGCGAGCTGCACTTCGTCCATGTCGCCGGCGAAGCTGTTGCCGATGACCAGTTCGCCCGCCAGCGCCGCTGCCGGTAACGCGGCCGCGCCCGCCTCCTGTCCGTCGACGTAAATCACCAGCCGGTCCGACCACGTCACCCCGACGTGATGCCACTTATCCGCCGCCAGCGCCTGCGCCGATTGCGCGCCGCCGGCGGCCGCGCGCACGCCAAGCCGGCCTTCCTGCAACGACAGAGTCAGGCTGTTGGCGCCGTCGCGGCGCTCGAGCAGCGTGCCGCTGCTGCCCTTGATCCAGGCCGAAAAGGTGAACCCCCCGCCGGGTACGAGTTGCAGGCTCGGCGAGGCCGGCACGACGATGCGGGCGGTTCCGTTGAATCTGGCGGCGGGCCCGATGATGCCGCCGGCGACGCGCTCGACACCCGTGTTCGTGGCGTTGTTCGCGTGCGCGCTGGAATCGGCGATGACCGCGTCCTTGCCGGCAAAGTGAAACACCCCGGTGTAGCTGGCGTCATATGTCCCCTTGACGTCCTCGGCGAACGCTGCATTGGCGTTGCCGAAGTACATCCACACGTACTCGACGGCGGAGCCGCCGCTGAGCTTGGGAATCCGCACCCAGACGTAGGCGATTTCGTTGATCGGGTCGTAGAACTCGATGTGGTGCTTGAGCGGCAGCTTGTCGTCGGCGCTGATGAAACGCAGGTCACCGCCATCCTGCTTGAGATCGACGAAGGCCATGTTGCCGGTATGCAGGCGCACCAGCACCGCAGTGTCGGTCAGCGTCTGCTTGACGTCCGCGCCGGTGGCGGTGGTGTTGAAGACGACCTTCTTGCGGTAAGGCCAGTCGGCGTTCCACCAGGCGTACGACGGCAAGGCATTGAAAAGAAAAACAGCCCCTAGCAGGGCGAGGACGAGTGGTCTCACCGGCGGTCTTGTTCTGTTTTAATTAATGCCGGCGATTCTGCTGCAACAATGTTGCAATTATGTGTCCCCCGGTAACAGAAGAGTCACGTCCGAAGCCGGTTTCGGACGATGTCGTGACTATTTTTTGCTCTTGCTGTCCTCCGCGGAATTTTCATCGCCGATGCCGAGCAATTCCACCGTGATGAAGGACGGCCGGTACGTTTCCTTCGGCACCGCTGCAGTGGACGAAGCGGCGAGCGACTTGGTGACTTCGTCCGCGGATTTCGCCGCACTGGCGCCGACGTTCCCCGCCCCCGCCACGGCGGCCGATACACCCGTGTTTACGGCCACCGGCACGCCTGCCGCAGTGCCGGACGCCGAGAAATTGCTGGCGTTTAATACCTGCAAGGCTGCTACGAAAATATTGCCTGCCGAAGAGACTCCCGCTTCCCCCGCGTCGACAAAGCCCGACGGTGCAAAAAGGAATACGTCTCCGGGCTTCGGTGCGACGAGAGGTCCTGGGCCATCCGGATCAGACGTCAGGCTGCGTATCCCGCTACCGGAGGCCTCCCGTGGAGGGATAAAAACGATCGTTCCGTCAGGCTTAATCACACGACGCGGCGGCTGGGTGGTCCGCGAACTGCGCGCTCCGCGACCGGCATCGATATTGCCTTGCTCGGTATATATGAGAATATCCCCGCCCTGAAGGCTGACAACCTTCGAGAGATTGACGTTGAAGTCGCCCTTGAGGTACGAGCGGATGCCTCCCCCAAAGGTCGTGACAATGCCGATGTCGCCTTGCTGAGGCGTGGGAAGGCCAACGTTGATATTGCCGCCGGGCGCCAGTAGGTCGATTCCGCTGCCGCCCAGTGTCTTGATGGTCGAAAAGAACATCGTAATGTCGCCCGAGGCGGTATTTTGCTCATTGAACACCGCCTGAATCGCACGTTGACCGCGCTTTCCGTCCTGCACGATTCCTGCCGCCTTGAGTTCTGTAAAGAGGGGGTCGATGGCGCCGAACACGTCGCCGCTCACTCCGGCTATCAGGGTCAAAGCAGCGCTGTCAGACGAGCGCATGCTCTGATTGAACGTGTCCCCAACAGCCTGGATGCCACTACTCAGGCCGAAGCTGATGTTGCGTCCCGCCTGCAGCAACAAGCGACCGGGTCCGGAGATCTGGACACTTCCTCCGCCGCTGACTACCGGGGTACCCGAACGGTATTGGGGCAAGTAACGGATATCTCTTCCTGCGCGCACTATGCTCAAATCGTCGCTTCGCAGATTTTGCAAGGCAAGGTCGACGTTCTCGACGTCCACCGCCGCCTCGACGATTGCCTGCTTCGGCACCAAGAAACGCGAATCGTAGACGCTCCCCGTTAGCGCGCCGACGACGTAGTCATATTCACCCGCGCCAGAAGGCAAAAGGCCGGAAGCTTTTGTGCCGAGGTTGACCTTGGTCGTAGGAAGCGGAGATTGTCCAAAATTCTGACTTGCGGACGACCACAACGGAAGCACACTGGCTGCGGCGTCTATCACTTCCATTCCTACTGACCCTACATTTCCGCCTGCCAGCAACCGGAGAGACCCGGTTGTCGACGGGAACATCCTGACAGCTCCGTCCGTGCCGCTTCTGCGTCCGCCGAGGATGTCGCCCTGGAACGCGATCGCCTCGACTTGCGGCGGATAGATATCAGACCACGCGGTGCTCAGACCCGACTTCGACGTTGCAAGATTCCCGAGAAAAACATTGCCCGCGATAGACTCCAGTCCGACCCGTGCATCGTCCGCATAGGTAAAGAAATATGATCGGCCGCTATTTGAGGTGCCAGAGATCGTCGACAGGGTCATCATCGTCGGATTGCTGATGTTCTGCAGGTTGATGTCCCCGAGCGCGCTCACGCGAAAGTTTGCGCCCTTCAATGCCGTGTCGTTGCTTTCCCCCATCAGAAACAGTGCGGTTCGGCTCGAGGCGCCGACCGTACCTCCCGCAGCCAGAGAAGCCGTGCCACGCGACAGAAGATACTCACCGCCGATAACATCCCGGCCCGCGGCAAGTATCATCTCCCCGCCCCCCTGTACGTCGAGATTCGCTACCCCGCTCGAATCGAGGCTCACGCGTCCAGACGTGGCTGACACGGCGGAGAGCTGGCTAATGTCCCGATCCGCGGCAATTTCGATCCGTCCGCCGCCAAAGGCTCCTATGTTGTCCTGGAATGTCGAGCGATTTACCCACCACGCGGCGGGCTGCCCGTCGGTGATGCCGACTGTTCTCCGTAGCCAATTATTGATCCATGCTTGCGGGCCCGGTCCAACGGCGTCCCCTTGCGCAGAAATTGAAATGCTTCCGCCGTGCACCGGAAAACTTCCCGCCTGTCCCGGGACCACCGTTCCGTCAACACCGGGTTCGCCGGCGGTATAGACGACTGCGCCGGCGTCACGAATCGCGAAGTCGCGTCCGGCTGCAATGCCGATGCTGCCGGTACCTGTGCGCACCCTTCCCACCACACCGCCGGTGGTGTTTACCGTTCCCGAGAGCCGTGCAAGCACGACGTCCCCGCTTGCGCCCAAGACAGACTTGGGCAGAACTGCCATGGGATTCGCGGCCGTCAGATCTGCCCCGCCCACCAGACTGATGTCCCAGGTCCTGCCCGCAGGCAGCAGATCGCTTGGCAAGCCCAGATTGTTCTTGATCGTAAGATTGCCCACGGCGCGCAACGTCAGGCGCCCTGGCTCGCCACCCTGCATCCACTCAGCAGAAGTTAGATCCCATGGCGAGGACACTACCAGGTCCCCGCTGCTGTGCAGTTCGATACCGCCGGCAATGTGCAGATCCGTGACTGAACCACCGATGACCTGAAGGCCTTGACCGAACAGACGAGCTGCGATGCCGGTCGAATTGCCGGCAAACGATTGATAGTCGCGCATCGCGACGCTGCCGGGCACGCTCGCGCTCACCGTGTCGGCGACGCCCTGCGCGTTGACCGCAATATCGTAGGCATGCACGCCTTCGACCTTCACCGAACCTGTCTTTCCGCCTGCCGTCCCGCCGTGGATGTCGACGACTCCGGCCAGAGTCACGGCCACGTCCGCGTCGGCGCCTGTCGCATCCACGGTCCGGCGGGCGCTGAACGTTACCCGGCCTCCATCGGATTTGCCGGCGGCATTTGCAGAAACATCAACGACTGCACCGGCTGCCATGTTCAACGTTCCCGTCCGCGAGGAAACCTCGACCCTGCCGCCGTGCGAGTACGCATCCGCCGTGCCGGCGGCGGCGGAGGTGCCGAGAGCCAGCAGGAAGCTGCCGCCGGCAAGGTTCACATCGTTCATGGCATCGAGTTCGATGCTGCCGCCACCCGAGCTGGCGGACGCATCTATCATCCCGCCGACCGTAATGGAGCCCTGGTCCACCGCGAGTTTGAAATGCTGAGCGATAACGACATCGCCGGGGCGCTGGGTGAACGGATTGCGTCCGGCAATCGTGACATCGCCGCTGCGCACGCGAATGTCGCGTGACTCGCCGAACCCACCCTGATTGAGCTTGGCATTCAACGCGGAGAAATTGCCCGCGCTCGAGAGATCGAGCACGGCGCTGCCTTGCCGGTAGCCCGATGCGGCACTCCCTTTCAGGATTCCGTCGAGGCGGACCGCCGCACCCGTGCCGCCCATGGTTAGAGAGAAAGTTCCGGCATCGCCGCCGGACGCTGCACCAGAGACATCCAGCGTCGAAGCCGCTGTCGACACCACGTCGCCCCGCAATGCGACCAGCGAAACGCCGCCGGCCGGCGCAAACGCCGCGGCTGGACCGAACGTCTTTGCAGCTCCGCCGGTGAAGACGCGCGACCCGTCCTGCAACGTGATTCCGCCCGCCCCGGTTGCGGTCAGCGTGGCGCTACCCGCCGGAAGTTCGATGTCACCGGAATGATCGACAGATGAGCCGGTGATCGCAAGTTTCGCGCCGAGTGCGGTGGTGCCCGACCCGGAGAGCGGCGCAACCGGCTGCCGCGTCGTCACCTTGTAATAGCTCCTGACGGACTGGCTGTCGTCGACGGCGATGATCGTTTGATCGGATTTTTGCGCGCCCGTCACTCGCACCGATTCCAGCGTGAGCTCGCCCGCCACGCGCAGCTCGCCCGTCCCGGACCCCGTGATGTCGCCCCGGGCGCCGATTGTTACGGCTTCGAAGCCGCTCACCGCCTTCGATCCGGCCCCAATCGAGATCTGGTCGCCGAAAATGTCAAGCGTACCGGTGCCGGCCGTGGATTGCGTCACTCCGCTCGAAGTATTCTGCAGTGACACGCTGCGTGCGCGTACGCTCACCCTGCCGCCGCCGAAACCGTTGATTGCCGCGGCATCCAGCGTTATGCGGTTGAAGGCCTCAGACCCGATCGCGACGTCACCGTAAAAATCGATGCCGGTATAGCTGCGCAGAGCAACGGTATCGAGGTGCGTGAACGCCGCCAGTTCCGCGCTGCCAATCAGCAGGCTGTCCGCTGAGACAGGCGCATTGCCCATGCGAATGCTTCCGGCGCCGAGACTGATGAAGCCTCCGTCTGCGACCGCCAGTGAACCTGACGACTGCGTGCTCAGCGTCGAGTCGAGGATCAGCGAACGTGCCGCGCTCACCTGCGCGCCGCTTTCGATGGTCAATGTGCCATGGCTGCGATCCACCGCGCCTGTTCGCGTGACATTGACCTGGTTTCCGGACGACACGCGCAGCAGTGCGCCGTTGCCGTCGGCGCCGGTAATCCGTAGATCCCGCGCGGAACCGGCGAATGCTCCTTCGCCACGCACCGAGGCACCGCTCTGCACCTCGACGCTTCCGGTGGCCGCGAGAATTATCTCGGGGCCGCGCAAGTCGGCGCCCGGCGCGATCGTCACAGCGCTCGCGCCGACGGCCAGTAGGGTACCGGCTTCGCCATCGCTGCGGGTACCGCCGAGAAGAAGACTCCCGTTGAAGGCTGAGAGCGTCTCGGCTTCCAGCTCTACGTATCCCGCTGGGGCTTCGCCCTGTCCCTTGTGAGCTACCACCGCCAGTTGTGCCGCGGTAATGTCTACCTGCGCACCTTGTCCGCCCGCGGCAGGCTCGGCGCGCAATACGCCGTCGAAATCCAGATTGTTCAGCGCCGCAATCGCCAGCCTACCTGCGTCCCTGGGCAACGGCGTGACTGATTTGTCATTTGAGGCAGCGAGCGAACCGAAGAAAGCTGCACCGGAAACTCGATACTCACTCTGGCGAAGGGCTTCGCTACCCGGGCGAACGGCAAAGCCCGACCATCGCGCCTCGGTGAGGCCGGTACCGGCGGTTGCCAATTTGCCGGCGACGACACTTGTCCCGTCGGCAAGCAGCGAGATCGACCCCGGCTGCACGTCCCGGTACCCGGCCCCTGTTTGCTTTTGAACGATGTACGCGCCGGGCAGCAGGGCGTAATACCCAGGCAGCAGTACATACTGGCCGGCGGGAACGCCTGCCCCGGCAGACAGGTAAACGCTGTCGTAAATGCTTCCATCTTTGCCAAGCCCGATGTCCTTCAGTGAAAGCAGGTGGCTGTCGTAGGGAGCGAACGCCAAGGAGGCCGCTGGCACGATGGCATACACGCCGCTTTGCAGCAGAGTGTCCGCTGACCCTCCGATGCCGGGAACCCATTCCACCGCTTCCAGATCTCCGCCCCCCGAGACATCCAGAAGCGCGCCGTGCGCGATCGATATGTCCCGTCCGTTCAGCGCGATTCGCTTGTCGGGCGGAGTGGTCAGCGCAACCATGTTGTCGTACACCCAGCTCAGGCCATTCACCGTCGTTCCAAATGGAATGACGAGGCCGTCCGTGGATACCGACGTGCGACTCCCCGGACCAAGGATCAGGCGGTTGCCCGCATCGAATGCAATGTTGCCAAGCGGCGCCTTGACGGTTCCGTTCTGGACGACATTGTCGGCATCGAAAGTAATCGAACCTCCGGCCGAATACACGGGACCTGCAGAACTCGTGACGGGGGAGACGGTAATCGTGCCGCCAGACACCTGGCTCCGCGCTCCGGCACTGTCGACACGATTGACTGCGAAGGTGAAAGTACTCGAACTCGTCGGATACACTTGTGAGCCGGCAAGAGAAATGTCGCCCTCACTGATCAATGCGCCGGTCAGTCGGTCGATGGCAGCCGAGCCATCCGCCTGCAGTGTGGCGACTGGCTTTCCGGTCCCCCTAATGTCCCCGCTGCTCCTGATATCGATCGCAGCGACGCCATTCACAGTCACGCTGCCGTAGAAATCGACCAATGACGAGGCGACGGCAAGTGTCCCCGTTCCAGGGCTGGTTGCAAAACTTCGCGGCGCGGCCGTCGTTCGCAACTGATCGCCACTGGATGCGACTGTCACTCGCGGCGCGGAAATGCTGACCAGCGCGGCATCCTTAACGGAAATTAGCGGCGAGTCGATGCGCACTGCGCGCGTTGCATCAAGATTGACATCGCCTTGGAACTGAAGCTCTTCGCTGCTGAGAAGACGGATGTTTCCGAAACCTCCATCTTTGATGGAAGCGAGCGAGAAGAAGGCCTCCTTGAGAGGTGTGGATTGAGGAACGGCTTGTATCGGATTCTGGCTCACGATTAACCGATGGTCGACATCCGCCAGCGTTTCGTCCCCGTGACGCGCAAACTCGAGCGCGAAGCTGCCACCCGCGGTAGCCTGAGAGGCATTACCCAGGAAACGCCCATCCAGCCGCGAGGGCTCCGTGGCCTTGATCACGATGGTGCCGGCTTCTCCGGCAATCTGTCTTCTCGAATACGCGGTGCGGCCGGTTGACGAGTCTGGAATATCGAGCCGTCCAACCGTTCCGCTCACGTCGACGAGGGAGCCTTCATCCACGAGCAGCGAGCCCTTCGACGTCGTGATCGTCACTTGCCCGCCGCGCAATACCTGCCCCAGCAGAAGTGCCTGCGAATTGGGCTGGAGTTGCACGTAACCGCGGCTCAGCAGAGCTGCGCCGGGCAGGAGCTCGAGCGCGGAAGTGCCGACGTCCGCATACTGAGATCGCTTGACCGTGAGAGTGATCGCCCCTGCCGGCGCCTCGATCGTCCCGGCAATTTTCATAGCTGCGCCGGCGCTGAGGCCGATCGAGGTCCCCGGATCCACGGTGAGCTGAGTGTTCGATTGCATGTCGAGGAAACCGATACCCGAGTCGCTGGCGGAGACAGTCAGGCTTGCCGGTTGGCGTTGATCGACCGGCTGAAGAACGAAGTTCGATACGCTTCGAACGCCGCCGCCGCTCGGCGCGGTACTCGCCAGGCTCGAATCCAGGACTGGCGAGACGCTTACTGGGTGAATCCGCGTGCCAGGAGCGATAGTCAACCCGAAGATTCCGTTTACCCCGTAACTTGAGAACCCACCCAAGGTGAAGAACCGCGGATCGAGGACCAGCGTTGCCGGATCCTGCGAAACGCCCCCCAACTGCGCGGAATGGGCGGCGAGATTCAGCGATCCGCCGCCAGCCCCGGAGTACCCGTACAAATTGCCGCTCAGGTCGAGAGTGCCAAGAACGCCGATATCTGCTCCGGCCGAAATCGATATACTCCCGGCCTTGCCCCAGGAAACTTTTCCTTTGGTGGCATAGCGCGCGCCGCCCGAGACGTCGATCATGGTTTCTGCGGCAAATCTGGCATCGACCGCGGAAATCGAGACCGACCCCGCATCCAGAAACGCGGGAACCAGTGGCGCAGTCTTCGCGGCGCTGGCGAAGCCGAGCGCGTCATTGATCCAGACACCGGCCGTGCTCAACGTTGCCGAGCCAGAAAGGTAAAAGGAGCTGGTTCCGGTCGAGCCGGCCGAGGCAACGGATTTGATTTCCAACCTTCCTCCGCTCGAGAGAATATCGCCCGCGATGTTGATCTCGTGGGCTTCCAGCTTGACGCTGCCACCTGGCGCGGTGGCAATCGTGGCCTCCGCCGGTACGTCGATCCGACCATTCGCGTAAACGGCCACGCGGCCGAACCCCTGTCGAAACTGTTCGCTCGATGCCGGGTCCGATGACTTGCCGAACGCGCCGGGATCGACGTACACCGCGCCGACCCGGTCCGGCGGCAGGGCGTCGTCCACCCCCAGCGTCTCCAACAATACCGCCGGCGCTTTCGCAAACACCACGTTGCCGAGCCTGAAATTGAAGGAACCTGAAGTTTCGGCCGCCGGATCGCCGATGATCACTTGTCCCCCCGACGGCGCCTTATCGGGCGTTGTCTGCAATCGACCGATGGTCGCTCCTCCACGAAGCGTGCCGTCGATTACCAGGTCGCTGGAAGTCAGTTGAATGGTGCCCGCCGGCTTGCCTTCAACGTAGCCGGGCTCATAAGGCGCAAGCGCGATTGGGATACCGGCGAACGTTTCCGTGACGCCCCATTTTGCGTGCTTGACCTGGTAAGTGCCTCCTGCGACCGCGTCGTAGCGCAACTCGGGTGAAGCGGCGCTGATATCGTAGATCTTCCCGCCGGAAATCAGCTTGGTGGTATTCAACCGGCCTCCGCTGTAGCGGTAGCCTCCTCCCGAGACATCCAGGACTGCCCCATTTCGGATGATGATGTCCCCCGGGGTGCTGCCGCTGCCGGAATTAAAGGTGATGTCACCCCCCAAGGCGGTTTTCTCGGCGACAGTGCGCTGGATCGAGCCCGCGTAGGTGCTGAGGTCAAACAGTTGCGGGTTGCCGTTTCGCACGTCCACAGCAACAGTCTGGCCCAGAAGGAAGCCGCCTTTCTGTACCGGGTCGTCCTTGAGGTCGTTGGTGGTCAGTTTGATCGTGAGCAGATTTTTCTCCAGGGGAATATCAGCCCAACTGCCTGCCGCGCTGATCCGCGCGCCGCTCCCGACGTATGCACGTTGATTCGCCTGGATGCTGATAAGCCCATAGGGAGACGTTACGGAACCTTCGATGTCGACGACGTTGCCAACCATTCTCACGACGGGCCTGTAGGTCTGGAAGTCCTGGTCATCCGCGAGTGTCGTCGTATTGTCCGAGATGATAGGGGTTTGGGTTACGCTGCCGCTTCCCAGCGTCAACCGGTCTTGCGCCAGCAGCCAGACAGAGCCATTCAAGTTCACCGCCGTCCTTGCCGTCACGCTATTCATCTGGTTGACGGCGAGCGCGGCCAGGGTGACGTTGCCCCGGTCAGCGCTTATGTGCCCGGCGTTGGTGACGAGGCTGGACAGATTCAGCGGAACCTTGTCTGCCTGCACTTCCACGAACATCCCGCGCATTGTGAAGTCGGCACCCGGGTCCTGAAAGAGACGGACCTTTTGTCCGGCGGCAAGAATGACCTGCCCGTCCGGTGCATTCAGCACCCCGCCATTGACGATCTGCGGTGCCAGAACATAAATGGACCCGCCGGGCTGCGCGGTGATCGTCGCGGTCTCGCCGGCAGGTCCGTAGCTGCCGATCTCGATTCGCGAGTAGCCGGTCGTCCCCTGGAAGTTCGGTTCCCGCCCCTGATAGGACGACAGCCCTGCGAGAAACAAGCTGTCGGTCGTGTTCAGCGTGGATGCGACCAGCGAGGAGACGTTCACCTGCGAGCCGCGATCGAACAGGATGCCGTTCTGGTTGATAAGGTAGATCTGCCCGTTCGCAGTCAACCGGCCTTGAATGATGCTTGGATCGGCATCCCAAATCCGGTTCAGTGCAGAGGCGCTGGCACCGGGTTGGTTGAAGCGCACTTCGCTGCCGCGCGCGATGTCAAATTTGTTCCAGTCGATGATCGCCTTCTGGCTGGTCTGGTCGATCGTGAGCCGGTTGCCGCCGGTGATCGCGACGGGCGCGTTCACCGTGGCGTTGCCGAAAACGACGCCGCGCAACTCCGGAATCGTGCCCGCGGGAAGGATCTGTCCCGGTTGGCCCGCAGACGCTGCGTGCGCTCCCGCAAGCAAGGCGGCGACCGCCAACGGTATGGTCTTGCGCCGGAACACCGATGCCTCGACGATGGCGTCGACGTGACGGCTGCGCCCGGTGCCTCTCATCCCTTCGCTGACTCGCATCGCCATCGTTTCGTCCTCGCTACAAATGCACCGCTAAAAATGAACCACGGTGTTGAACTGAAGTCTGGGGTGTCCCGCTTCTGTAAACGTCGTGCTCTGGAACGGCCAGGCCAGGTCCAGCACCGCATCGAGCCTGCGTCCGTCCTTGAACCTCAGTCCGAGACCGCCAGAGGAAATGGTGAAGTTGCTTTGCTGCGAAGGCAGCGGTTCACGTAACCACAAGTGCGCGCCCTCCGTGAACAAAGCGGGCTGCAGCGAACCGCTGCCGTCCTTGCGCGACCAGAGCGACGGTCCGCGCAACTCCAGCGATCCATGAAAACCATTGTCCGCGATCTGCTCGGACTCGAGATAACCGCGCACCGTGTTGGCGCCGCCGGCGGAGAATTCCTCGTTGCTCACCAGCGGCTGGTCGGCGATCTGCCCGTCGAAACGGCCGGCCAGGCTCCACGATTTCCAAAGCGCCTGGGTGCGCTGCACGTCCCATTTGTAGACGAAGAAATTGCCGCGCGCGTTGAAACGCTTGTTATCGAACGCCAGCTCGTCACTTCCGGTATCCCGCAGGCCGAGCGAGGTGCCGGTGCTGTACTCCCACTGCCCGGACGAATCGGGGCGGCTGCCCCCGTAACTCAGCGTCAGCGGCCAGTAGCGGATCGGGGTCTGGATGCCCGGCGTGCCGACCTGCGTCACGTTTTCCTGAAAATCCTTGTAGTCCAGACCAAGCGTCAGGGAGTGGTAAAGCGGGCCGTCCGACGGCAGCGGCATGATCAGCCGGGCGCCGGCAATGTCGCCGTTGCCGATAACCGTCAGGTCGGAAAGTACGGCCACGCTGCTGCGGGAATGCACGTAATAGAACACGGCGAGCTTGTCGGATTCCGCCAGCGGCGCGAGATAGGTACCGACCCAGACCCTGGCTTCCTCTGGCTTTTGCGGCGCGGTCTGGTACTGGAGCGAAAGCGTATGGCCCAACTGCCACAGGTTGGCGTAAGCCGCCGTACCCGTGAGACGCAACTCGCT
>JACXTT010003539.1_pt1 | contig 23976 bp, 27 predicted proteins | sample 9270951 | NCBI WGS metagenome assembly JACXTT01 (sample SAMN15532306, study PRJNA645909) | rock metagenome | isolation source: weathered quartz diorite | place: Puerto Rico | collected 2017-06-21
CGCTCTTCCTCGGTCAATATCAACGGCTGTTTGGGTCGCCCAGTCCGCATCTAAGATCTCCCTAAATCTTAGACGAATCGGACCCGGAACTTAGTTCACTTATTTCTGTGACAGGAGACATTAATCAGCCAGTAGTCGTGCCATGTACCGCCGATGTGATGGATGCGGTTCAGCATCCCCATGAAGCCTGTGGTTTGGATCCGGACTTTGGCCTCTCGCGTGGCGCGCGTGTAATCGATCCTATAGAACGTGCCCGGGCGTTGAATGTATATCCTGTAGCCGCCGGCGTTGGTCTCTACGTCGCGCATCTCCCCGCGCAGGCCGGCGCGACGCAGCTCGGCCGCGATCGCGCGTGGATCTTCGGATGTCTCCAGCGAAACCGTCAGACGCGTTTCCGTCACTTCGGGCTTCATCGAAAACCAGGTCTGGTGCGCCATCTGTACTGAACTAAGACCGTACATCGTTACGAACAAGAAGGCGGCGATCCCTAGAAACAGGTGCGTATTTCGCAAGAGCCTGTACATAATCTCACCTCGTCGCCGCATAGAGCAGAATGAAAATAGCCGCACCCCCCGCGAATGAATACTGTGCGATGCGGTAGCCTGGCCGCGAGGCCAGCCAAAAATATACGCCCGAAATCGCCATCCCGAGCAGCGACCAGATTGCAAATTGGTTGTACCAGGCCCACATCCGCAGGCGCCAGTCCGCCTGCCGGAGATCCGTGACGGTGTGCATGTCGTCCAGGAAAAACGGCAGACTCTTGTGAACGATCTCGATTCTCAGCCGGTTCTCTTTCGGCACGTACAGCAGCCGGCGCTGCCCATTCACCGTCCAGAACTCGAGCGGCAAATTGCCCGCCTCGTCGCGATGAAGGGCCCAATTCGGGATCGGACCGGCAAGCGGAATGCGAAATCGGTCGAACACCAAATCCGCGATCTGCCTGTCAGTCGCGCCCGCCGGCGGCGTGAAGCTCTCGTATCGCGGCGGTTCAGTGACGCTTTGGCGCTCTGGCCCGCCCTGAAATGTCGCCGCCAGCCCCGCGATCCCGAATACGATCAGGTTCGAGAAATTCAGCAGCCCAATGTACATGTGGATTTTCTTGATCCATTCGCGCATTCAGGCTTACTGTATCGCACGTCCGCCTGCTACAGCTTCTTCCATCCCGACGCCGCAAACGCCGGCTCGAACAATTTCTGGTGCAGGATCTCGGCCAGTATCTCGAGCGTCTCAACCAGCCGGGGCCCCGGCCGGTTGAAGTACTGATTCCCGTCCGCCAGGTAAACGCGGCCGTCGCGCACGGCCCGCAGCTTCGCCCAATCCGGCCGCTGCTCGAGCCAGTGCATCTCACCTTCCGTGCGCGCGATATCAAAGCCGCAAGGCGCAATCACCATCACATCCGGGTCGCTCTTCACGATCTCATCCCATGTGATGTATCCGGAGTGCTTTCCGGGCTCGCCGAACAGATTCACGCCGCCCGCCATTTCGATCAGTTCCGGCGTCCAGTTGCCACAGACCATCAGCGGCTCGATCCACTCGATCGCGGCCACGCGCGGCTGCTCGCGGGCAGTCAGCGCCCTCTCCGAAATCGCGCGCATACGCGCCTTCAAACCTGCGATCACCGCCTCCCCGTGCTCGGCGATGCCCAGGGCGCACGCCACACGGCGGATGTCCTCCCAGACATCGGCCAGCGAATTCGGCGTCAGCGAAATGATCTTCGGCCGGCTCTCGAGCCGCATCGCCACCGACCGTTCCACGTCCCGCAGGCTCACGGCACACACTTCGCACTGCGTCTGCGTGATGATATGCGTGGGCTGCAGCCGCTCGAGCACGTCATCGAAAACGTCGTAAACCGAAAGAGCATTGCGGACGCGATCTTTCACCGCGCGGTCGATCTCGCGGCTGTCGGCGTGAATATCGATGGTCGGTTTTGTGCAGACCGGCAAAGCTTCCACGTCCGGCGGAAAATCGCACTCGTGCGACCGGCCCACTTGGTTTGGGGATTGTCCCAGCGCGTGGACGATCTCGGTGGCGCTCGAAATCAGTGAGACGATACGGGACACAGCAGATCCGCGAAAGTGAAATCGCCGTCCTCATGGAGCGCGCCGGGCTCGACCGCAATCGGATGGCTGAACATGGGGCCGTCGTAAACGAAAGAATGGAACTCGCCGTTCTCGCCGCAGGGATCGGCGGCCGGCGGCAAGTCGGCCAGCAAGCGCGCATCGAACTCGCGCCCGGCAAACGAGCGATCGAGCGCCTTGCGGTCGATGCATGCGAGCCGCGCCCGAAGTCCGCCCGCCAGCATCTCGCGCGCAAGCGCATCTGTAGGCTCACCCCACAAGGGGAACAACGGCTCGAGCCCGGTTCCCGTCAGCATGCGCTCGCGATAAGCTCGTATGTCTTCGAGAAACAGGTCGCCGAAGATCACCGCCTGAATGCCCTCGCTCACGGCGCGCCGGCACATCCCAGCCATCACTTCTTCGTAGCGGCCGTTGGGACACGGCCACGGCAGCGGTGCCGTCCATAACGGAATTCCGGCGGATTGCGACTGCTCTTCGATCAGCTCGCGGCGCACGCCGTGCATGGCCACGCGGTCCGCCGGTTCGTTGATCGTGGTGAGCAGCCCGGCCACTTCCACATCAGATCCGCGCAGCCGCTCGAGCGCCCAGGCGCAATCCTTGCCACCGCTCCAGGATAGTAGCGCGCGCTTCAAGCAGCCTGTGCTACGCGCTCGGGCGTATACACGGTGCGGCTCAGCACGGCGTGCAGGCCGAATAGTATGCCGCAGGTCGCGAAATCGCTGACGAGCGTCGGCGCGTAAAACGGCAGCGCCAGCGTGTAGCACTGAATGAATCCGGCCCAGGTGTGTGCGAATCCGAATCCCAGCCACACGCCGAAATTGGACAGCAGGAAAAACTGCACGCTCGAAATCACCGCCGCCCCGCCAATGCGCAGCGGGTTCTCTGAATTGCGCAGTCCGCGGCCGATCCATACGTTGATCAGAAAGCTGAGATAGATGAACGGCGTCGCGCGGCTGTAACCGCCCAGCAGCGGATCGGTCACGGCCATAAGGACGATCGGCAGCATATACGCCTGCCAGCCCCGCAGCCGCGCGCCCGCAAACAGGCTCATGCCGCCGACCGGCGCGAAATTCCACGGATGCGGCACCAGCCGGGCCACCGCGCCCAACACCACCAGCGCCAACGCCACCGGTCTTCGATTCACGTTCTCCATGCCCTTCTCCTTCAAGCTGGATTCTCGCGCTGCCCGGAAGCGGCGCGGTTCGGTTCCCACAAAATTTCGGGTACTCCCAAAGTATGACTCGCCCAGCGGCTCCAGACAAACAGCGCGTCGCTGAGCCGGTTCAGATACCGTATGATTTCACCGTCGATCGGCTCCTGGCGGGAAAGCGCCACGGCGATCCGTTCCGCGCGCCGGCATACCGTGCGGCACACATGAAGGTCGGCATTCAGCCGGCAGCCGCCCGGCAGCACAAACGAGCGGAGCGCCGGCAGAACCGCGTTCATCCTGTCGATTTCAGCTTCGAGCTGCGCGATTTCCGCCTCCGTCACGCGCGCCTGCCCCGGATGCACATCCTGGGCCAGCGTCGCCAGAATCGACCCCACGTTGAACAATTCGTGCTGCACGCGCTTCAGAATCGCATCCAGCTCCGCCAGTTTCCCGTGCCCTGCGAGTGACTCCTCGGCCGTTGCGCGCGCTACGCCGATGGTCGCGTTCAGTTCATCCACCGTGCCGTATGCCTCAATGCGCAGAGAATCCTTGGGGACACGCTGCCCACCCGCGAGGCCCGTCTCGCCCTTGTCGCCTCCGCGGGTGTAAACGCGGTTGATGGCTACCCGCGGTTCGTCGTATTTCACGTTTTCCATTTTCTCACTCACCTGGATGGTGAAAACGTCCACTTCACCCCGCTCACGAAGTTGAGCAGGGGCGAAGGGAAACCGAACGCTTCTTCGTAATGTTGGTTCAGCGCATTGCGCAGGTTTCCGTACAGTGTGACACCGTGCGAAAGTGCGTAGTTCACGTTCAGCCCGATATTCGCGTAACCGGGGTTGTAGAACAGTCCGGCCGATGGGCCAAAGTTAGGTTCAACATCCAGGTCCTTCCCGCGGAAGTAACCTGTCACGTTTGCCGAAAGCTTCCCGCGCGAGAACGTCGCGACCATCGTCTCCGAGTTCCGCGGTATTCGCTGAAGCGGCTGGCCCACCGCGAAGTATTTCGGCGCAAGACCGGTTGATCCCCTGAGCGAAAGGATTTCGGAGTCGAGAAGCGTATATGATCCTGCCACCGAGATCCAGCGTGCCGGCCGGAACCGCACGGCGAATTCCCCGCCCTGCGCTCGCGAGTTGGCCAGATTATCCGACTGGAAGCTGCTCAGATGCGTCAGCGAGCCTCCCAGCACCACGATCAAGTCGTAGTAGCGGTTGTAGAAGTACGTGGCGTCCAGTGACACATGGTTCCGGAACAGCCGCTGTTCGATGCCCCCGTCGAAACTTGTGGTGCGCTCCGGCTTAAGCCGCGGATTATTGGTGAACGCCATATCGAAGCCAGCTGGCGGGCGGATGCCGGTGCCCGTCGAGGCGTGCAGGCGCGCGCCCCCGCGCAAAGCATATGCCACCGCACCCTTGGGATTCAGCCTCAGAATCGTAGCTTGCGGAAATTCCGGGCGCCCCACCACCGGGTCGGCGGCCACGCGTCCAGTTTGAATGATTTCCTCGCGCGCGCCCGCATTGATGAATAGACGCCCGCCGAATTCGAAGCGGTTCTCCCAGTAGATCCCCTGCTGATTGCGCTGCAAGGGAAACACGCTGGCCTGGGCGTCGTCTATGAACGTGTTCTTGTCCTCTTCCCGCGAAAAAGCGTAGCCGAACGCGGTGGTGTAGTGCGATGTCACGTTGAACACCGTCCGCTCCTCGAGCTGCCCGCGATACTCGTTGTCGTAGCTGTCGCCGAACGGTGTGGCATAGAAGCTGTCGTTCCAGAACACGCCCGCAAACACTTCCTCGCGCAGCCGCGGCGTAACGTCGATCTGGTAATGCGCTCCGTACACGGAACGGTCAAAGCGGCTGCGGCTGATGAGGTCAATCCCGGTGAACAAGTGCTCGGGATCCGACCCGTATGGACCAGGCGCGCCGATGGTGGCCGCGTTGTAACTACCGTTGGCGGCAAAACTCTGCCGTCCCCAGTTATGCGTCAGTGTAAGAAGGATGTTCTTGTCGTGATAATCGCTGTTGGGAACAGGCCCGTTGTCGTCGAGGCTGGATAGAAAAACTCCGATTCCGAAACCGTCCAGCATGCCCGATCCACCCAGCGCAAAGCGCCGCTCGTCGTGGCTGCCGCCCTCCGTAAGTGCTTCAAATTCAATTTTTTCTTCGGGTTGCCGCGTGACGAAATTCACCACGCCGCTATTGGCGTACGATCCGTAGACCGCCGATTGCGCGCCGCGAACGACCTCGATGTGGTCCAGAAAATCGGTCGGAATGTGGGCCAGGTCCACGAATCCGCCGAACCAGTCTATCGGCACTCCGTCTATTTCAACCAGGTTGAAATCAGAGTCGCCGCCGCGAATAAATAGCGATGTCTGCGCGCCGCGCGCGCCGGTTGAAGTTACGCTCACGCCGGGCAGGTAGCGGATCAGGTCGATGGCCTGCGCCTCGTTGCGCGTGGCGATCTCCTCGCGTGAGATCACGTTGGCGCTCGAGCCCTGCTGGCTCAGCGGCACATCCATCGCGGTTCCGGCTACGGTGATCGAATCGTTCTGCGGCGCGATGGCCAGCGTGATTGCCGCGGCCTCCGCTAGGGGAACGGTCTTGGTCTCAAATCCTGGGGCCGTTACCAGCAGATTCACGCCCGCGGCATCCGCCACCGCGATTTGAAACGCGCCCGCCGCATCGCTCACCGTTTGCGCCACTACACCTACCCGGTTGACGGCGGCCACGCGTGCGCCAGGGATGGCCGCCCCTGAGGGATCGACAATCTTGCCCGAAAACGTTTCCGCGTGTAGCGCAAACGCAAGGAAAAACACCCAGAATGTGAAGGGACGTGTCATGTTCAAGCAGCCTCCAGGAGCTGCTGGAATTCACGCCCTGAAATTGGTTCAGCACGTAGTCCGGCGGGGCGCCGGATTCCTGCTGAATCCCACTGGTCGGTCTCCTGACTCGCGCTTCATCGGGCCGGTCGGCCTTCCCATTCCTTGCCGGAACAGTGGCTGGTTTGACCGGTCCTCCACGCTCACAGTGGCTGGGCCGTGCTGGATTTTCACCAGCTTCCCATACAGCTACCAGGGAGCTTTCAGGACTTTTCGAGCATATCACAGCCCACTGCGCGTGTGGTATCCTGAAAAATCCATGGCGAATCATTATTCCGCGCTGAAGCGCGTACGGCAGACCGAAAGACGCACCGAGTTCAACCGCCGCAACGGCACCCGGCTGCGCCGCCAGATCCGGGCCATGCGCAAGCTCATCACGGCCAAGGACGCCCCGGGCGCGCTCAAGCTGCTGCCGGAAACCTTTTCCGTCATCGACCGCTCGGCCAAGCTCGGCGTTATCAAGAAAAACACCGCCGCGCGGTACAAGTCCAAGCTGCACGTGCGCGTCAAGTCGCTGGCTACGAAGTAAGTTCCAGGACAAACCGTTCCATCACGATACGGTCATCCGGCCGTGGGTGGCGTAAATCGCGGTCCGCTGCAAAGATCAGCTTCAACCCCTGTTCCAACTGTTCGCGAGAGAATTTCGAGATGGTGTGATACACCTGCTCGGCGCGCGAACCCCACATGGGTACACCCACGCGCGCGAAGTGTCCCTGTATCTGCTGGGGACTGCGCAAGTTACTCTCTTTTGACACCAGCGCCAGGCGGAATTGCGTGGATAGGAATGAAAGGGCTAGCGGAAGGTACTCGCCCTCCTTGCACAAAGTGTCCAGAATCTCGAGCCCGCGCGAGCGGTCGCGGCGGCCCAGAGCGTTTACCAGAGCGAAAATCGTCGTGGAACGCGCATCGGGGACCAGGGCGGCGATGTCGTCAAGGGAGATCGGCCGGGTGCCGGCGTTGTAAAGAAACAGCTTCTCGATTTCGATGGCGATTCGCGCCACATGCCCACCCAGCGCCTCAACCAGCAGGGCCAAGGCTTCCGGCTCGAACGTTATCCCCGCGCGCTTGGCGAGGGACTCCGCCTCCCGGCGGGCTTCGTCCATGGAAAAGCGCTCGAGTTCGACGGTTTCCGTAACTGCCGCGTAGAACCTCTTCACACGTTCTATCTTCTTTTTTTCTTCGCCATCGAAACCGAAGCGCGCGGCTTCGAAAAGGAGCGTCACCCCGGGCGAAGGATCTTTCATGTAAGCCGCCAATTCGGCGGCGTCACGGGCCGAGGCGCGGTCGGATTCGTCTTCTTCTTCCGATTTCTGGCGGGGGAGCGCGGCCTCGGCGCTGGTTATGAGGATCACGCGTTGGGAGGCGAACAGAGAAAGCGCCCGCGCGTCGTCCACCACATGCGCGAGCGAGCTTTCATTGAGGTCGTAGCGCGTGAGGCCGTTTTCGCGTTCGTCGCCGAGCACGGCCTGCAAAAGCGCTTCCCGGGCGCGCCGGCCCTGGTAAGCTTCCGCGCCCAGGAACAGGTATGCGGGCGCGATCTCGTTGCGTTTCAGGCGGGCGAGAAATTGCGTGGGCGTCATTAGAAGTTCTCGAGGACGGCGCTTACCACGGTACGCGCCGCGTCGCGGCTGAGGCGGTCCAAGGCCACGTCGCTCTCGTCGAAATAGGCCTTGGGATCGACGCTGATCTCATAATTCTGCCGAAATTCCATGCGGGGCCGTTCCCACAGCACCTTGTTGGTGGCGCGTTCACGCAATACAATCTGCAACCAGAAGATTACCTGCACGCCGGAAGCGCGGTTGGTAGAGGGGTCAAAGGTCGTGGGATAAGAGGCGTAGTTGATCACCGCGCCGGAGAGTACGGCATCTGCCTGATCGGGGTCGGTCACGATCCGGAACCGCGTGCGCGAGATGAACTCGCGGGTGATGGCGACGGACAGGAGGTTGGCGATCTTGTAGCGCGTAGTGGCGTTTCCGAAGGCGGGGATGGCGATGGTCCTGATATTCTTGGGGAGAACGTCGGCCCGGCCGGCGACGTGGTAGCCGCAGGACGAAAAGGCAAAAGACAAGAGGCAAGAGGCAAAAGGCAAAACTTGTCCGCGGCCGTTCATAACAACTCTTGGGCGAGGGCGAGCGCATTCTCGGCGCGTAGACGAAAGTTGTCGGCAACGATCCAGAGCCAGACGGCTTGCGGATTGTTACGGTCGGTCGAGATGTTGCCGACGGCCACGCCATTCTGGCCGGCCATGCCCACAACGTCAGGCGGCTCGGTGCCGCTGCCACGAACATCCACCCAGTCACCTGCGAGCGCCTGCTCGATAGCCGCCACGCCGGGGTTGGATTCGAACTCGGCCCACAGCGAGATGCTATAGCCATGGAACACGGGCGCCTGAATCAGGCGCAGCGAAGGCAGGACACCGGCACCGGAGAGCGCCAGCAGAGTTGCGAGGTGGCGCTCGATGCGCATTTCGGAATCGTCGAGAGCAACCGGAGCTTCTTCGCCATACCGGGCCAGGAGGTTAAAAGCGAGCTGGGCGTCGAAAATCTCTTTCGGCTGGCCTTTGAAAGACAGCAGGCTGACGGTTTGCTTTTGCAGCTCTTCCAGAGCGGCGGCGCCGCGCTCGCTCGCCGGCTCGAAGACGTGCGCCAGCGCGCGCCGGAGCTTATGAGACGCGCCCAGCCGGTTGAGCACGAGCGCGATGGCGATGGCGGCGGCGTTAGCGATGACGTGGACGGAGCCGGCCGGCGCCCGGTAACCCGCGGGCTCAACCATGGGCGCGCGCAGGCGCGAGTTGGGCATGTCCTCAGCCACGTAACTGAGATCAATCAAGTGTGCGCGAGGCGCCAACTCCCGCGCTTGCTTGACAGATTCGGGAGGGCCTGCCAGGAAAATCATTTGCGCGGACTCAAGAGTCTCCGCTTCCAGTGCGGCTACGAAGGCCGGCTCTCCGGCGTGCTCGGTAAGTTTGCCGGTTTCTTCAGTTCCCGCCGCCACAAGTTTGAGGCCCTGGCCGAGCGTGTTGCCGGCGAACACGTCGCGGATTTCGCGCCCCATGAGCGATTCGCTGCCCACCAGCGCCAGCGTGCTAGCCAACCTGATGCTCCGGACGCTCGGCAGCGGTGGGGCGCAAGTGGCGCCGGACGATGCCGCCGACGCGAATGACGATACCGCTGGCGACATAACACGAAGCGCAGGCGACCAATACCGGTTGCGAATAGTTCCAGATGAGATAAATGAGGCTGCCCAGCAGAATCACGGTGAGCGACGAGCGCGGCCGCATAAGGCTGATGTCCTTGAAGCTGTAATAGCGCCAGGTGCTGACCATGAGGAATGAAAGCAGCGCCAGCAGCGCCAACCAGGCAACAGTCAGCGGCCACCACGCGATCGGTTCCCCGTCGGAGGCGTAGACCACCGAGGCCACCATGGCGGCCGCCGCGGGGATCGGCAGGCCCACGAAGTACTTGCGGTTGGGCCGGCCGGGATTCTTCGGGATGGGATTCTTCTGGACGTTGAACCGGGCCAGGCGCGCGGAACCACACAGCAAGAACATGAAAGTGACGAAACTCCCGACGCGCACGACCTGATCGTGTATCCGGCTGCCCACGGTTGGATCCAGGAACTTGACTCCCCAGGCAAACGCCAGCACGGCGGGTGCGATACCGAAACTGATGACGTCGGCGAGCGAATCCATTTCCCGTCCGAAATCACTAGTGGTATGGGTCATGCGCGCGATGCGGCCGTCGAGTCCATCGAGCAGGAACGCCAAGCCGATGGCAAGGGCGGCAACCAGGAAGTGATGCTCCGCGCCGGCAGTGCCATCATGGGCAACCATGGCCCCTTCAACCGACTGCATCACCGAAAGGAAGCCGAGAAAAATGTTGCCCGCGGTGAACAGAGTTGGCAGGGCGTAAGCAGCGCGGCGGGGCCTGTGACCCGTGGTCGGCGCATCGAACCAGCGCTGCCTGAGGCTCAACCCCGGCATGCGACGGGCTCCAGACTGCTTACCTGTTCGGTTGCGTCACGGCGGCGATTCACGTCGTTGCGCCGCGCGAGCACGCTCGAGCCCGCGGCTACATGCATGCCTTCGCGGACGACGATGTCCCACTCCGGGCCAAACAGCACGTCCACGCGCGAGCCGAACTTAATCAGGCCGATCCGCTCACCGGCCGCTACCTTGTCCCCGAGTTTTTTGCTGAAAACGATGCGCCGCGCAATCAGGCCGGCAATCTGCTTGAAAACCACGCGCGTTCCGTTACCTTGAACGGCTACGGTGTTCTGCTCGTTCTCGGCGGAGGCTTTTTCCTTGCTCGCCACCAGAAACCGGCCCTTGTGGTACTGCACATCAGCGATAGTGCCGGCGATCGGCGTGCGGTTCACGTGAACGTCGAAGATGTTCAGAAAAATACTCACGCGCGTTGCGGAGGCTCCCTCGGGACGAACCGCGACGATCTTACCATCGGCCGGCGATACAGCCACCGGGCCTGCGGGAATCTGGCGTTCCGGATCGCGGAAGAAATAGAGGCAGAAGGCCGCAAGAATGAACAGCGGAAGCCCGAGCCACGGCTGGCTCAAGTAGGAAACGAGCACACCCGCGGCCGTGAGCGCAGCGCCGTAATAGAGACCGTCGCGAACCATAGGTCAGATGCTAGATTCATTTTCTCACGTTCGAGTTGCGGGACAGAAAAATACAATTTCACCGCAGAGGCGCAGAGACGCAAAGGTACGCATGACGAGGGCGGACGCGAGATAGCTACAGAACTTTCGTCCCGTAGCGCGCGAGGGCTTTCTGGTTGAACTCGACGCCCAGGCCGGGCGTGTCGTCGAGATAGAGGATACTCTTTTCGATGCGGGGCTTCCGGTCGTAGATCTCGAACCAGAAGGGGTCGCGGTCGGGATTGGCGAACGATTCGAGAATGTAGCCGTTGGGGACCGAGGCCAGCAGGTGGGCGTGGAGCGCGGGCTCGTGATGCGGCGCCATGCGGATGTGGCACATGCTGGCCATGCCGGTGATCTTGCGCCATTCGGTGATGCCGGCGTGCGCGTTGGCGTCGAACTGCATGAAATCGATGGCGCCGGTTTCCATGAGCCGCCGGGCGCCCCAGCGCGTGATTTCGCTCTCGCCCGAAGCGAGTGGTATGCGCGTATTGAGCTTCACCTGCTTGAACGGCTCGAAATCGTCGTACCAGTGCAGAGGCTCTTCGAGCCAGGTGATGTCGAGGTCGTACATCCTGTTGGAGGCGCGGATGGTGGTTTCGACATCCCAACCGTTGTTAGCGTCGAGCATGAGGCGCACCTCTCGGCCGACGGATTCGCGGACAGCTTTGACGCGGTTATAGTCGTCATCCACGGTGAAGCCGGCCGAGATGCCGCGACTTTCAGCTTGATGGCGTTGAATCCCTGATCGGTGTACCCGCGGATTTCATGAACCAGTTCCGGAATGCCCTTGCCTTCGCGGTAGTAGCCGCCGGTCACGTACACCGGGACGGAATCGCGGTAGCCGCCCAGGAACTTATAGAGCGGCAGACCGGTGGACTTGGCCATGATGTCGTAGAGCGCGGCGTCGATGGGAGCCATGGCGCTGATGACGCCGTGCTGGGACCAACCGCGCGTGGAGGGCTCGCGGCCGTAAGTCGCTGCGAACATTTTTTCCCAGATGCGGCCGACCATGAAGGGATCTTGGCCGATGACGAGATCGGCGAAGCCCTTGCGGAAAAGTTCGGCGCCGCCCGAGCCTTCGCCTTCGCCCGTGATTCCGGCGTCGGTGTGCAGTCTGACGATGAGCCGCGAGGCCCGGGGCTCATAGCCGCCTATGGGCGCGTTGGCCATCCAGAAGCGCTCTTTGAGGGGCTTTTCGAGGGAGAGCACTTCGACGCTGGTGACTTTGGCGGGCCTCGCCGCTCCGCGGGGACGATCGCCCTGCGGCGTATTGGCCAGCAAAGCGGCAGGGCCGGCGATGAGAGTTGTGGTGAGAGCCTGGCGGCGGTTCATCCGTCTATTTTGCACCCGTGCTGCCGCCGCGATCCAGTTCCGAAGAAACTTTAGCCAGCTCCTTGGGGAGCAGCGGATTTTCCGGAAATTCGGTGGCCAGGGCAGCCAGCAATTTCTGGGTTTCGCGCGGCTGCTTTTCGCGAAGATAGCATATCGCGAGCAGGATCTTGGCGAAGGGCCGCAGATAACGGCCGGAGCGCGCCACCAGCTTCAGGTTTTCGATGCCCTGATCCTTGCTGCCGTTCACACCGTCGAAGTGCACAAACCAGCGGACAAAGAAAGGCAGGCTGCCCAGCAGGTACTCGTTCAGGCCGGTGGTCAGATAGGCGTCGTAGTACTGCGGATTGATCTTCAGGAGCTGCTGCGCGTAGTCGTTGGCGCGGCGGGCGGAGCTGAGGCTGCTTAATTGCCGCTTCTCGACCAGAGCGGTGTAATCCATGAGGACGCCCTGCGTTATGGCCATGGCGAACAGCGCATTCTGATCGTTCGCGTTGGCGGCCAGGACCGCGGTTCCGCGAGACTGGGCATCGTTGACGGCCTGAAAAACCTTGGCCCTCACATCCGCGTCCGGCCGCAACCCCTTCTTCGCGATGATGCGCTTGTCGTTGTCAAAAAACTCACTCTCGAGAATGCCCAGACGGTCGAGCTCGGAGAACAGGTAAGCGCTGGCGCGCACGGCGTAGCCCAACGGATCGGCGGGCTGCGCGGACACGTAACGGTCGATAGATTCGTGTGCGCCGCGAAAATCCGTGTTGTACATGCGGGTGAAAGCCCGATCGATCTCGGCCGTGGAGAGGTCGGCGCGGGCCGGCGGCGTCACCCACACCAGGCTGGCCACCAAAGGCAGCACGAGCCAGCTCCGGCGCATTCTAGCTGAATAAGCGGTCAAAGAATTCCCTCGTGCCGGCGCGAATCTGCGCCAGTTTCTTGTCGAGACCCCGGTCGTGCAGGCGCTCGGGCGTCCAGCGATGTACCAGCTCGGTCAGGATGCGCATTTGTTCCGGCGCCGCCGGCAGGCTGCCCTCGGCATGCCCCGCCGCGACCCGCAAACCGTGATCGATAGCACGATAGAATGTGGCCGCGTCGCGCAAAAATTCTGCGTCTTCCCGCTCGAGATGGCCCATCTTTTCGATCACGTCGATGCGCTCCGGCGTATTCAGGACTTTGAAGAAAATGCCGGCTCCTTTCAGGCGCAAATACATGAGTGCAAAGTCAATATCATAGTAGCCGCCGCGTCCCGCTTTGAGCGGATTGCGAGGGCCCTGCTCTTTTTCTAGACGTGCGCGCATTTGCGCGAGTTCCTTCCGTGAACGCCCGCTTTGTCCATAGCGCCGCCAATCCACGTCCTGTAACCCATGTAAAAACTCGGTGGCGCGCACCATGTTGCCCGCAATGCCCCGGGATTTCATGTAGGCGATGCCTTCCCAGGCCTCGGCGCGTTTGGCGAAGTACTCTTTGTAAACCGATTCGGATTGGACCAGCGGGCCTTCGCGTCCGTCGGGACGGAGCCGCGTATCGACCGTGAACATCACGCCCTGGCCGGTATAGGCGCTGATGGCCTGGATCATGCGCTCGGCGACCGACGTCCAGAAAAGCTGCTCGGAGATATCGGCGTCGGGCAACACGAAGACCAGGTCGGCGTCGGAGGCTAGGTCGAATTCGCGCATGCCCAGACGGCCTAGGGCGATGACCAGCATCCGATCCGCGGGGTCATAACCGGCGTTGGCCGGCGGACTGGCGGTCTTGGTTTCTTCGAGAGCGATGCGGTAAGCGGCGGCGATTACGGCATCGGCGAGATCGGAGGTGTGCTCGAGCGTTCCGAAAATGGGCTGCCGCAAATAGACGCTCTGGCACTGTATGCGGAGCATCTGGCGCAGGTAGAAACGCCGCAGGGCATCGGGATCGGCGGGCGATTCGGCGTCGAGCTGGAATTCCGGCGATTCGCAAGCGCGCGCCAGTTCGTCGATCAATTCCGGGTGGCGGATGAGCTGATCGCCAAAATACAGGCTGTGCTCGAACATGTCGATGGCACAGGCGGAGAGGCGGGAATCGGCGTCGAGACGCGCGAGCCACTCCGGGTTGGCGATCACCTTTTCCAGAAAATGCTCGAAGCGGTCGCGGCCGCGGCGCAAGGACGCGTGGCTCAGCGCCTCGGCGAGTTGCGGGGCGCGCTGATCGAGCAGGCGGACCAGACTGCTGGCGCCGGGAACGGGCGGCTCCACCGCGGGAGAGTCGGCCTCGTCCTGGTTCGGCTCCGGGGTGGCGGAATAATACATGGGCTTCTGGGCGTGAACCAGGCGGTCGTACAACTCCTGAACGCCCTCCAGATGCGACTCGAGCTCCCGCTCGAACGAGTCGGCGGTAGAGCGGACGGCCGAAGGCGGGGCGGGCATGCGGCGCGCCAACATATCGAGCGCCTCGGGATCCTTGGGAAGCGTGTGGGTCTGGCGGTCTTCGTCGAATTGCAGGCGGTGCTCCACGTTGCGCAGGAACTGATAGGCCGAGGCCAGGCGCGCATATTCGGGACCCGAAAGCAGCGATTTATCGCGCAGGCGGAAAAGCGCGAACAGCGTGCCGCCGTGCCGCACCCAGGGCTCGCGACCGCCATGCAGGCGCTGCAGGCACTGCACCAGGAACTCGATATCGCGGATGCCGCCGCGCGTGAGCTTGATATCCAACCCGGCATCGGCGCGGCGCGACGCCTTTTCGTGAATGCGGGCACGGGTTTCCGAGACGGCCTCCACGGCGCGGAAGTCGAGAGTGGTCGAGTAAATCAGCGGCTCGACGTACTCCAGCAGCTCGCGCCCCGGCTCCCGCTCGCCGGCTGAGACGCGGGCCTTGATGAGCATCTGCAATTCCCAGTCGCGCCCGCGCTGCTTGTAGTAGTTGCGGACGCCATCGAGCGAAATACAAATTTCGCCAAAACGGCCGTCGGGGCGCAAACGGAGGTCCACCCGGTAGCACTGGCCTTCGGCGGTGTAAGTGGAGAGCAGCTCGGCATACTGGTTGGCGACTTTCTTGAAGAACTCCTTGTTGGTAATCGAGTCAGGACCATCGGTCTGGCCATTGGCGGAATAGACGAACATCAGATCGATGTCGGAACTGTAGTTGAGTTCCTGGCCGCCCAGCTTGCCCAGCGAGATGACCGAAAAACCGCACTCGCCGCCATCGGCAAGCCGCGGGACGCCATGGCGCGCGACCAGCTCCGCGCGGATGCGGCGGTACGCGAGGTCGAGAACAGCATCGGCAACATTCGAGAGTTCCCCGGTTACATCGGATAGCACGGCCAACCCCAGCACATCACGCAGCACAATACGCAGCAACTGCTGGCGGCGGAAACGGGCCAGGTCGACGGCCGGCGGAATCCCCGCGGGCGGGACAAATGCCGCCAGCCGCTCGGCGTACTCTTCGGCCGAGAGTACGCGGTGCATGTCTCCGGCGGTGGTCAATTGCAGCAGCCACTCCGGATGGCGCAGAACGGTTTCCGAAAGGAAGTTGCTATAGGAAAAAACGGTGATCAGGTATCCGAGCGCGGCCGGGGAGTTTACGATGCGGTCGAAGCCGGGATGATTCTCGACGCGCAGCCGCTCCAGGTAATGCAAAGCCTGGTCAGGATCGGGAACCGACGCCAGCAGGACCTGGATGCGCGCCGCCATAGCCTCGGGGAGGCCGCGCGCGACATCCTCCATACGGGTGCGGGCACGATGCGGGTTGCGAAAATCGATCTCTTCGACGAAGCGCGGCATTCGAAAGCACAGTCAGCCCAAAATCGGGTTACACCGGCATAGAAACCAATGTGATTATAGCGTTGGCGTGATCGCGCGGCGCGCGCGAATCCCGCTAGGCCATCTCCGACTCGAGCGCGATCTCATCGCCCAACTGCACCAGGCCAGGCTGGACCACCGCGGCGTAAAAGCCGCTCATGGCCCAGCGGGGCGAGGCGATGTCACCGGCGTTCACTTGCTGGTCGTAAATTTCGGCCTTGATGGCCGGGCCGTAGACATCCTGGGTGGAGCAGGGGACGCGGATTTTGGTCAGCTCGATTACAGCCCCGCCGACGCGGTATCGCTGCCCGGCGCGCAGCAAGCGCCGGTCGATTCCCCGCGTGCTGAGGTTCTCGCCCATCGCTCCGTAAAAGACCGGATAGCCGCGCGCGGCGAGTTCATCGATGGTTTCCGCGGTCATGAGGAGCACGGCCTGCCGCGGGCCGCCGTGGATTTCCGGATGCGCGTGAGCGTCGCCTTCGATACCAAGCGGAGTGAGAAGGGCTTCCGGGACGGCGCGCTTTGGAACGCCGCCCCGGGAAATGCTGATCTGGATGATGGTGCCGGTCAAAAACTAAATGTCGTAATACAGCGCGAACTCATACGGATGCGGCCGCAGCCGGATGGCATCGGCTTCGTTCTTGCGTTTGTAATCGATGAAGGTTTCGATCAGCTCTTCGGTGAATACGTCGCCTTTCATCATGAAGGCGTGATCGTCTTCGAGACAGTCGAGCGCCTCCTCGAGCGACGCCGGCATGGAGGGAACGCTCTTCATCTCCTCGGGCGAAAGATCGTAGATGTCCTTATCGAGCGGCTCGCCCGGCTCGATCTTGTTGAGCACGCCGTCGAGACCGGCCATCAGCATGGCCGAAAACGCCAGGTACGGATTGGCCGCCGGATCGGGCGGGCGGAATTCCACGCGCTTGGCTTTCGGGCTGGCCGAGTACATCGGAATGCGGCAGGCGGCCGAGCGGTTGCGGCGCGAGTACGCCAGATTCACCGGCGCTTCGTAACCGGGGACCAGCCGCTTATAGCTGTTGGTGGTGGGCGCGATGATGGCCGAGAGAGCGCGCGCGTGTTTCAGCAGGCCGCCGATATAGTGCAGCGCGAGCTGGCTCAGTCCGGCGTAGCCATCACCGGCGAACAGCGGCTTGCCTCCCTTCCAGATGCTCTGGTGCGTGTGCATCCCGCTGCCGTTATCGGCAAACAGCGGCTTAGGCATGAACGTAACGGTTTTGCCGTACTGGTTCGCCACGTTGCGGATGACGTATTTGTACAGCATCATGTTGTCGGCGGATTTCACCAGCGTGTCGAATTTCTGGTCGATCTCGCATTGCCCGCCGGTTGCGACCTCGTGGTGGTGGCACTCGATTACCAGGCCGCACTTTTCCATGGTCTGCACCATCTCGCTACGCAGGTCCTGATAGTGATCGGTGGGCGGAACCGGGAAGTAGCCTTCCTTATAGCGCGGCCGGTAGCCCAGGTTGTTTTCCTTGCGGCCGGAGTTCCAGCGGCCCTCTTCAGCGTCGATGAAATAGAAGCCGGAGTGCTGGTTCTGGTCGAACCGGATATTGTCGAAGATGAAGAACTCGGCTTCGGCGCCGAAGTAGGCGGTGTCACCCACGCCGCTGTTCTTCAAATACAGCTCGGCCTTTTTGGAGATCCAGCGCGGGTCGCGCTCGTAGTGCTGCTTGGTGATGGGATCGATGACGTCGCCGTACATGACGAGTGTGGGGGTTTCGGCGAAGGGGTCCATGAAAGCGGTCTTAGGGTCGGGAATCAGCAGCATGTCGCTTTCGTGAATCGCGGCCCAGCCCCGGATACTCGATCCATCCATGCCGAATCCGTCTTCGAATGAGCCCAGGTCTACCTGGCTGATCGGATAGGAAACATGGTGCTGCAGGCTGGGAATATCAGTGAAGCGAAGATCGAGCTGCCTGGCTTCATTCTTCTTGGCAAAATCCAACACTTCTTGCGGACTCATCTATCCTCCAAATGGTGGGTGTTCGAACAGTAGGGTGTAACTAGAATTTTATACGGTATCGCCAATGAAGGCGCGCCGTCAACCGGTAAAACCTTTTCATAGGCCCGATAAAAAAAGCTGATGCGGCGTCACCAGTCGGCCACCGAGCCGTCGCGGTGGAAGTAGGCCATGGTGACCTCGGGCGCGAAGGGGTGTTTAGCGGCCTCTTTTTCGTCGATCTCGATGCCCAGGCCGGGCGCGTTGGGGGCGCGCGCGACGCCTTTTTCCAGGCTAATAGGCTCCGTGACGATATCGTTCCGCCAGGGGACGTCGCTGCGGACCATTTCCTGGATCAGGTAATTCGGGGTGGCGAAGCCCACGTGCACGGCGGCGGCAGTACCCACCGGACCAGTAGGATTGTGGCAGGCCACCGCGATGCTGTACGTTTCGGCCATGGCCGCAATGCGCCGGGCCTCGCTGATGCCGCCGCAGTGCGAGACATCGGGCTGGACAATGGCGCAGGCGCGTTTTTCGAACACCTCGCGGAACTGCCAGCGCCCCGCCAGGCGCTCTCCGGTGGCGATGGGAAACGGCAGCGCGCGCGCCACCTCGACCAGGCCGTCCACCTGCTCGTGCCAGCACGGTTCTTCGTACCAGTAGAGGTTATAGTCAACCAGCATGCGGCCGAACTGGATGGCGGCGGCTGGAGTGCAGCGCGCGTGCAGATCGAGCATGATATCGACGCCGTCGCCGCCGGCCTTGCGCATGGCTTCCACCGAGCGGGCGGCCCGCTTGAGCGTGGCCGGGCTCTCGATCAGCTCGGAAACCGGGATGGGCATGGCTTTGACGGCCGTGAAGCCCGCGGCCATGCTTTCTTCCATGCGCGCGCCGAACTCCTCGGGCTCGGCGGTCTTGTACATGCCTTCCAGGCTGCCTCCGCCCAGGTGATCGTAGAAGCGCAGGGTATCGCGCACCGACCCGCCCAGCAGCTCGCACACCGGCTTGCCCAGTTCTTTGCCCTTGATGTCCCACAGCGCCTGGTCGATGCCGCTGATAGCGGTCATGTCGGTGATGCCGCCGCGCCAGAAGTACTGGCGATGCATGGTTTGCCAGAGATGCTCGATGCGGCGCGGGTCCTGGCCGATGACCAGAACGGCGAGGTCCTCGATAGCGCCCACCACGCTCCTGGTCTTCCATTCGAGGGTGGCTTCGCCCCAGCCGTGGAGTCCGGGCTGGTCCGTCTCCACTTTCACGAAGATCCAGTTGCGCATGCGCGCGTGGACCACGGTGCTCGTGATCCCGGTGATTTTCATGGAGAACCGACCAGAGATGCTAGCATGAACCGGCATGACGGGCTTGCCGCCTTTGCCTTGCAAAGTACCTTGTAATCCCTGGCCCGTGAGGCGTATAATGGCCGGGATGGGTTCGGTTCCTGCCCGCACTAAGTCCCAAGAGCCGGTCGCGCTGCATGTCCACGCCATGGACAACCTGCGCTTCATCCGCGAGACCATGGAGCGCGCAGGATCATTCACCGCGGTGCCCGGCATGGGCGGCATGTTGATGGGTTTGAGCGCGCTCGTGGCCGCCGTTATTGCGGCGCGGCAGCCGGACCTGGCTGGATGGCTGGCGGTCTGGGTGGGCGAAGCGATTATCGCTGTGCTCATCGGCATTGCCGCGGCGGCGCGCAAGGCTCGTGCGGTGAAGGCGCAGCTTCTGTCCGGGCCGGGACGAAAATTCGCCCTCGGCCTCGCCCCCTCGATTTTCGTGGCCGCGCTGCTTACGGCGGTTCTCTACCGCAGCGGATTCTACACCATCATTCCGGGCATTTGGCTGTTACTGTACGGGACCGGCATTCTTTCCGGTGGCGTGTTTTCCGTGCCGGTGGTGCCCGTGATGGGCGTCTGCTTCATGGCCTTGGGCGCGGTAGCGCTGTTTTGTCCGCTCCAGTGGTCGCACTGGATTCTGGCCGCGGGATTCGGCGGGCTGCACCTGGTGTTTGGCGCGCTGATTGCGGCTCGTTATGGAGGATGAGCGGAATGGCTAAATCCAGCGCACTGCGGCAGGACCGGCGCCCGGCGGCGCAGTCTGTCGTTGAAGTGGCCCCGGCCAAACTCGACCGCCTCATTCACGAGCACCTGCGCCTGGGCATTCTGAGCGCGCTCGCCGCCAATGAATCCCTCACCTTTAACGAACTAAAGAAGCTGCTGAAGACCACCGACGGAAACCTCAGCGTGCATGCGCGCAAGTTGGAAGACGCGCGCTATGTGGCGTGCACCAAGTCCTTTGAAGGGCGTCTGCCGAAGACGGAGTACCGGCTGACTGCCGCCGGCCGCCGCGCGCTCGAGCGCTACCTCGATCACATGGAGGCGCTGATTCAGGCCATGCGCGAGCGCTAAAAAAATTTGGAGTTTTGCTTTATTATGAAAAGTACTTCACGAAGCAATATACACGTCGCGATCATCATGGATGGCAATGGCCGGTGGGCTACCGCGCGCGGTCTTCCGCGGCTGGCCGGCCATCGCGCCGGCGCGGATGCCGTCCGCCGAACGGTCGAGGCGGCTCTAGACCTCGGCGTCGGCGCCCTCACCCTCTACGCCTTTTCGTCCGACAACTGGAAGCGGCCGCGCACGGAAGTCGAGGGTCTCATGCGGCTCTTCGAGGCCTATCTAAGCGCCGAGACCCCGCAATGCATCGAGCGGGGAATCCGCCTCGAGGTGATCGGCCGCCGAGACCGCCTAGATCCAGCCCTCGCCGCCACCATCGCCGAAGTGGAGCGCCAGACCGCCCGCTGCCGCAACCTCCACCTGGGCATCGCCGTCGATTACTCCGCCCGCGAGTCGATTTTGCGCGCCGCCTCGCAGCTCAATGCCGGAGCCGGTTTCTCTCTGCTGCCTGACGTCGACCTCCTCATCCGCACCGGTGGCGAGCAGCGGCTGAGCGATTTCCTTTTGTGGGAGAGCGCCTACGCCGAGCTGATCTTCACCCCTCGCATGTGGCCCGATTTCGCGCGCCAGGACCTCGAATCCGCCTTGAGCGATTTCGGCCACCGCGAGCGCCGCTTTGGCGGACTGCCGTCGCCGGTACTTTCCGCGGGCATGTCACAATGAAATCTTCCGGATGCAATCACGCGGGCAGTTCATCACCTTCGAGGGAATCGATGGCAGCGGCAAGACCACGCAGATGCGGCTGCTTGTCCAGGGTTTGCAGACTCAGGGCCGCGACGTGCTCGAAGCCGTCGAGCCCGGCGGCACCTCTGTGGGCCGGCAGATCCGCCACATTCTGCTCGACGCCGCCAATCAAGACTTGCGGCCCACCACCGAACTGCTGCTCTACTTTGCCAGCCGCGCGCAAAACGTGGAGCAGTGCATCTTGCCGGCCCTTGCGGCGGGCCAGATCGTGGTGTGCGATCGTTTTACCGATTCCACGCTCGCCTACCAGGGCTATGCCCGCGGGCTGGGCGCCGAGACCGTCCTCGCGCTCGATCGCATTGCCTGCCGCGGCCTGGCGCCTGACCTCACGCTCTTAATCGACCTGGATCTCGACACCGCGCTGGCTCGGGCGCACAAGCGCAACGCCAGAGGCGCCACGGACGAAACCCGCATGGATGACCAATCGCGCGAGTTCCATCAAAAAGTGCGCGATGCGTACCTGGCCCTTGCCAAGCAGCATGCCGCCCGTTTCCGCGTCATCGACGGCCGCGGCGACCCGGAAGAAATAGCCGTCAGAGTGTGGGAGAGCGTGGCCCCGCATGTTTGAAAACTTCCGCGGAAACCCCCACGTCACGCGCGCGCTCGAACGCATGATCGCACAGAAGCGCATCCCGCAGACGCTGCTGTTTGCCGGACCAGAGGGAACCGGAAAAGCAACGCTCACGCGGCGTTTTGCAGCCCAGCTCCTCGGCAATCCCGCCAGAATCGAGCAGGACGATCTCAGCCTGCCGCACAATCTCGAAATCGTCTCCGGGCGCGAGCGCTGGCCGGCGGACAAGCGCAATCAGGACCCACTGCTCTTCTCGACGCATCCCGATTTCGTGACGTTCGCCCCGGATGGTCCCCTGCGGCAGATTTCGATCGAACAGATGCGCCTCTTGAAAGAGCGCGCGCCGTTCAAGCCTCTGCGCGGCAAACGCCGGGTCTTTCTGATCGACCACATCGACCGTGCGGGCGAGCAGGCCGCCAATTCGCTCCTCAAGACGCTCGAAGAGCCACCCGACCACCTGATCCTGCTGCTCACCGCCGAGAACGCCTACGACCTGCTGCCCACCATCCGCTCGCGCGCTGTGCCATTCTGGTTTGCGCCGCTCCCGAACGAAGAAATGCAAGCATTCGTGGCCGCGCGCGGGCTCGACCACCCCGAACGGCGCATCGCCCTGGCCGCTGGCAGCCCCGGCCTCGCCGTCTCGCTCGACCTCGAAGTCTTCGACAGACGCCGCGCGGCCATGCTTACGCTGCTTGAAGTGGCCGCCGGCGTGACGCCCTTCGGCGCCTGGATTCCGTACTCGGAAACCATGGCCCGCAGCCGGAACGAAAAGCTCGAGCTGTATCTCAAAGTGCTGTACGAGCTTCTTCGCGATCTATTGGTTCTCCGGGAAGGCGGCTCCGCCATCCGCAACGAAGACATGCGCACGAAACTGGAAGCGATGGCCCGGAAAGTGAACTTCGTCTGGATTCGGGCGGCCGTCAAGAAAGTGGATGAGCTCGCCGAATTAGTCCGCCGCAATATTCAAAAAACCATCGCGCTGGACGATCTGATCCTCGAGCTGCGCGCAGCCTGACCTGAAGCCGCAGCCAAACATGCTAAGGTTCGATTAGAACGCTCCAGCGACCATCTGATGCCGGCATCCCCCGTTTTTCATTTTCTGATCGGCTGCTTCTCGATCATTTGGATCGACCTGTTACTGGCCGGCGACAACGCCCTGGTCATCGCCTTGGCACTGCGTTCCCTGCCAGCCCGGCAGCGGCGGATCGGAAGCCTGATCGGCGCGGGCGCGGCCGTGGCTCTGCGCATCCTCATGACCATCGTCGCCGTGCAGCTCCTCAACGTCGAATTCATCCAGCTCCTGGGCGGAGCGTTCGTTATCTGGATTGCCGTAAAAGTTCTCGTCGATGCCGGTTCGCCGCCGTCGGCCGCGGCAGCGCCGGGCCACTTTCTCCGGGCCATCTGGTTCATCGTGGTGGCGGACATCACCATGTCCACTGACAATGTTCTGGCGGTTGCCGGAGCGTCCAGGGGCAGCGTGCCGCTGATCGTCTTGGGCCTGTCCCTGAGCATCCCCTTTGTGATCTTTTCCAGCAATCTGATCGTAGTTCTGATGGACCGCTATCCGTGGATTCTGTATTTGGGCGCCGCCATCCTCGGCAAAGTCGGAGGCGAAATGATGGTGAGCGATACTTTCGTGGTCCGGACGCTGCACCCCTCGGCAACCGAGTTCTACGCCGCCGAAGCGGTGGCCATTATCGGCATTCTGGTCGCGGGAAAAATCCTGAGCCAGACCGGGCGAAACCGGGACCCGCTCGCTTCTAGAGATTGATTACTGCCCGATCCACCAGCTCGCCCCGGCGCAGCCTTTCGAACAATTCCGGCGCGTCATCGAGCGCGTGCGGCTCCACGTGCGGCCGCACCACGCCAGCCGCCGCCAGGCGGAAAACGTCTTCCAGGTCCTCTCTTGTGCCGGTGAAGCTGCCGCGTATGGTGATGCCTTTGAGCACCGTGTCTACCACGGGCAGTTCCGCCGCTCCGTGCGCCAGCCCCACCAGCACCAGCGTCGCGCAGCGCTTCAGCGACCGCAGCGCCTGGCCCACCGCGGCTGCCGACGCTGTGAGCACAACAGCAGCATCCACTCCACCGTGATCTTTCTGCAGAGTGCGCGCGGCATTCTCAGCCAGCACCGTGATTTCCGCGCCCACGCTTCGCGCCAGCGCCAGCTTTTCCTCGGAGATGTCCACGGCAGCCACGCGGAGCCCGGCATGTCGTGCGTATTGCACGGCGAGATGGCCCAGCCCGCCCATCCCGAAAATGGCGACGGTGGCGCCCGGCGCGACTCCGGTCTCCTTCACGGCGCGATAGGTTGTCCACCCCGCCCAGCACCTCGGCGCGGCCTCGGCCGCGCTGAGCCCCTCCCGCACGCGCCCACACTTGTTCCCCCGCACCCCTTCCTA
>JACXTT010003540.1_pt1 | contig 23974 bp, 21 predicted proteins | sample 9270951 | NCBI WGS metagenome assembly JACXTT01 (sample SAMN15532306, study PRJNA645909) | rock metagenome | isolation source: weathered quartz diorite | place: Puerto Rico | collected 2017-06-21
GCACTTCGCAGGTGCAATCTGATCGGCTGGCGTGCGCGCAGGCTTTGGCCAGCCATTTTGCATGCACGGTGGTGCTCAAGGGCTCCGGCACCATCGTTGCGAGCCCTGGCGCATTGCCAAGCATCAATCCCACTGGCCACGCCCGCCCGGCACGCCCCGCCCCGGGCGATGTGCTTGGCGTGTTGTTTGATGCGAAGGCCGCCAACACAGCCTGCTATAACGGTCGTGGCGGCGAAATCCATGCCGACAACCGGCCGAGCCATGAGCTCGGGTTGTACCTGGTCTACGGGCAACAGGTCGGCACCCAGCAACCCCAAATAGACCCGACCCGCACCACCGGGCAAGGCAGCGCTGGCCGCGAGCAGGGCGGCGCCGACCATGCCGCTGTCTCCTACGAGCACTCCAACGTCACCGTAGTTGCCTTTGTGGGAGTTATGCGTACGTGGAATCAATGGCGGTGGCGCGTTCAGGTGTGCACAGGGGGTGGAGTGGCTATCCAGACCCAGCGTATGCAGCCACACCTCACCCGTTACGTCGCGCCCGTCTGCCGTAAATAGTCCGGGCTTGAGCGAGAGCAAGCTCAGGGTGAAGTCAGCTTGGACGCACGAAGGGTGTGCGCATCCGGTGTCGGCATGCAGCCCGGAGGGAAGATCCACGGCCAGGACTGGCGCAGTGTGACTGTTCATGCGCAGTATCCATTCGTGGCATAACGCATCCCATGCGCGCAGGTTGCCGATGCCAAATAGTGCGTCAATGCACAGGTCGAAGTGATCTGGTGCCTCATACGTCCAAATCAGTCCTTCCAGTCTGGCCGCTTGCTGTGCGGCCAGGGCGTCGGAGGGTGGTGGACGTGAAGTAGGCAGGATCGTCACCACAGGTGTCTTGCCCCAACGTTTCAAATGCCGTGCGGCTTCAACGCCATCTCCTCCGTTGTTTCCCGGGCCGCAGGGAATCCAGATGGTTTTTGCATGCGGTGCAATGGCCATGGCGAACTGGGCTATGGCCAAGCCCGCCCGTTGCATTAACGTGTGGACGGGGAGTTGCGCAGCCGCAGCCGCTTCAATGGCGCGCGTTTGTGTGCTGTTGAAAAGCGGATAGCCCCGGAAATTTGGGCCGGTGGCTATGCGTTCAAAATTCGTAGCCATCGCCTTCGCGAGCAAGGCGAATGTCCATGCCCTGTGCCAATGTGGCGTTGTCCCGGAGCGCGGCTTCAAAGGCTTCTTCCAGTGCGTCGTCACTGCGTGTCGGTTCGTGGTGGGTGCAGTACAGTACCTTGGCCCCAGCCGCATGGGCACTTGCTATGCTGGAACTGAAGGTGCCGTGCCCCCAGCCTTTTTTTGCCGGGTACTCCGCATCGGTATACGAACTGTCTGCGATATACACATCGACACCGCGGATGGCGTCCTGGATGGACCGAGCTTTGTCGTCCACAAAGACCTGGTATTCGTCGTAACCCTCGTCGCCAGGCTCGTAGATGTTGTACGGCGGCTCGTGGTCTCCGGTGAAGAAGACGGATTTGCCATTGCATTCAATGCGGTAGCCAAAATCGATCACCGGATGGTTCAGCAGGCAGGGCGTGACTTTGGCGCTGCCGATCTGTATGGTCTGGTCCGGCGCCAGCGTGACATATTCAATGCGTGCCTTCATTTCGGCCTCCCGTACCGGGAAGTAGCTGTACTGCAGCTGTACCGCCATTACCTGTTCCACCCCTTTGCCCGATACGGGATCAAAACAGCCATGCAGGCGCAAGGTGTTGCCGGGGATGAAGTTGGGGATGAAAAATGGCAGGCCTTGAATATGGTCCCAGTGGGAGTGGGTGATGAGTACGTTGGCTGTCACGGGAAGCTCGGCCAGCAGGGTTTGGGACAGCGGGAAAATGCCGGTACCAGCATCCAGGATGATGAGTTCGTTGTTGTCGGTGCGAATTTCGATGCAGGTGGTGTTGCCGCCATAGCGGACTGTCTTGGGACCGGGTGAGGCTATCGATCCGCGGACACCCCAGAATTTGACCTTCATGCAGTTTCCTCAGAGCTTTGCGAAGATTTGGGCTTCTTCAAACAGGGGGGTCAAATCACCCATGGAGGCAATGACCTGGTCTAGCGTGCCGCCCAGTCTTTTTTGGACCGAGACCGGGAATTCATCAATGCAAGGGTTGCCACCAAACCCGAATTGCATTTTTTTGCTGATCTGGTTGGCCGCAAAAACGCAGGCCACCATATCGGTATCTTTCAGGTCCGCGACATGCTGGTGACGGATGGTCTCGATCAGGTTCGGAGCAAAGCGCCATTTTTCGGCCAACATTGCGCCCACCACGACATGATCCACCCCAATGGTCTTCTGCAAGGCTGCATGCAGTGACGTTCCTTCATTCTTGCTGATCAACAGGGCTTGCTTGAATTCTTCGGGCATGAACTCGGCAAAAACGACCTTGCCGAAGTCATGCAAGAGCCCCGCGATAAAGCAGTCCATGGGGTCTGCCTTTTCTACTCTGCTGGCCAATTGCTTGGCCAGCGCTGCGGTGGCCAATGAATGCAGCAGGTACTGCTGCACGTCAAAGCCAGCGGCATTGTCCTTGGGCAGCATGCCGATGGCCGCAATGCTAAGCGCCAGATTTTTGATCGTATTAAAGCCCAAATAGACCACAGAGTGACCGATGGACGTAATCTGCTTGGGCAGGCTGTAGTAGGCTGAATTGACTACCTTGAGAATTTTGACCGTGACCACCGGGTCCTTGTCAATGACATCCACCAAATCTTTGGGCGTGCTATTGACGTCACGGGTGAGCTCAAGAATCCTTTGCACGCTTTTGGGAAAGGCCGGCATGCCGTCCACCGCGGTGGCGAGTTTTTGGGACAGTTCTGGGCTCATACGTTTCGGTGTACTTCGGTAGGCACATTGTGTCAGCACATCGCACCGGCGAGAAGCCCTATTTCAGGCCATTCGGCGTGCCGCTTGAAAGCCGGCAGCATCGACGTCAGGACTTCTGTGCTGGATCAAATCGGCGATCATCCGGGCCGATCCACAGGCCATGCCCCAGCCGTTGGCGCCATGGCCTAGGTTCAACCAAATACCGGGTAGGGGGCTGGCGCCTATCGCAGGTAGGCCGTCCGGCAAGAGGGTTGTTGCGCCTTTCCAGACCTGGGCTCCGGCTGGGTAACGCGCGGCACCCGGAAAATACTGCTGCAGGGCCCGGTAAAGCCCCTGTACCGTTTTCTCATGTTTGTCTGCGGGATTGCCGCCGAACTCGGCACCACCCGAAATTCGTACCCGGTTGCCCAAGCGCGTAATGGAGATGCGTCGCTGAATGTCAAAGACGGCGCTGCGCGGGGCGTTCAGCGGTTCCCGTATGGGGGCACTCACGGTATAGCCGTGGGCGACAGTCAGCGGCAGCTTGATACCGACCGTTGCCAGCAACTTGTATGAAAACTGGCCTGTACAGATTAATGCTGCGTCAAAAATCTGTGGTGTTGCACCCGCATGGGTGTGCAATGCGGGGCGCGGGTGGGCTTCCAGGTGCGTAATTTCGGTGTTGAACTGGAATTGGGCCCCCATACGCAGCGCCTCGCCCTTCAACAACAAGCCCAACTGCCGGCAATTGCCTACCTCGTCCTGGGGGAAATGGATTGCACCATGCACGGATGCGTCGGAGCTGAGTGCCGGCTCCAGTTTGCGCGCTTCCTCGGCTGTCAATTCCTTTGCAGAGACACCGTTGTCTCGCAGTTGCTGGAGCAAGGGCGCCAGTGCCTTCAATTCGGCGTCGGATTGCACGAGCGCCAATTGCCCCTCGCTGCGCTCGTATTCCAGGTTGCAGTTGCCTGCAATGTGTCGAAGACGTGCTTGGCTATATCGGATAAGTGCCTGAGCGCTTGCCATATTGGCTAAAAAACTATCCTGACTGGCCGAATGGTTCCATTTCCATAGCCATTTCAGGTTGCGCAATGGTTGCAACCCCTGCGCTTCCAGGCGGCTCAGTTGCCTCAACGTCCGCGTGCGGGATGCTGCCGGCCATACGGGCATGGACAGGGGCTGGAGAAGGCTCGGCGCGATCAGCCCTGCATTGGCAAAGCTGGCGTCCTCTGCGGCCATGCTATTGCGCTCAAAAACGGTGACTTCATGACCGTCGTGCGCCAGTTCATACGCGCTGGCGATGCCGGTGATGCCGGCACCAATAATGGCGACTTTCATGAATGCTGCGAACGTCGGCAGGACGTGATCTTGTAGGTCTTGGTGTTGTGTGCGCCGAAATGACTCGCCATGCTATAATCTTTGGGTTTTGCTGACGGTGCCAACCGGCTGCAATTCAATCGCAAACCAGTCCCGTCAAGGTGTTGTCTGATCAGGAAATTCTAACTTTCCTGCGTGGCAATCAAGGGGCTGGATTTAAGACCTAACCTTTTGGAGTAATTCATGGCTGTAACAATGCGCGAAATGCTGGAAGCCGGCGTCCACTTCGGACACCAGACCCGCTTCTGGAACCCCAAGATGGCCCCCTTCATCTTTGGCCATCGCAACAAGATTCATATCATCAACCTGGAAAAATCGCTGCCGATGTTCCAGGATGCGGCCAAGTTTGTCCGCCAACTCTCCGCCAAGCGCGGCACCATCCTGATGGTGGGCACCAAGCGCCAGGCCCGCGAGACCGTGGCTGCTGAAGCCCAACGCGCCGGTGTGCCGTATGTTGACCAGCGCTGGCTGGGCGGCATGCTGACCAACTTCAAGACGGTCAAGACTTCCATCAAGCGTCTGAAGGACATGAAGGTCCAGCAGGAAGCCGGTCTGGACAGCATGAGCAAGAAAGAGCAGCTGATGTTCGCCCGCGAACTGGAAAAGCTGGAAAAAGACATCGGCGGCATCCAGGACATGAACACCTTGCCTGATGCAATTTTTGTGATCGACGTGGGTTACCACAAGATTGCCATTGCCGAAGCCAAGAAACTGGGCATTCCCCTGATTGGTGTGGTGGATTCCAACCACTCCCCCGAAGGCATTGACTACGTGATCCCCGGCAACGACGATTCGTCCAAGGCTGTAACCTTGTACGCACGCGGTATTGCTGATGCGATCCTGGAAGGCCGTGCCAACGCCGTTGACGATGTGGTCAAGGCCGTTGCTGCTGGCGAAAGCGATGATGAATTCGTTGAGGTGAGCGAAGCTTCCGCTTGAGGCTTGCTGCACCCGAAAAAGGGGGCTTCGTTGCCCCTTTTTTTTAGCTCATATTTAAACTGTTGAACTGATTACGGAGAATACAAATGGCTGCAATTACCGCAAGCATGGTGGCTGAACTGCGTGGCAAAACCGATGCGCCCATGATGGAGTGCAAGAAGGCACTGACTGAAGCCGATGGCGATATGGCCAAAGCAGAAGAGCTGCTGCGCGTCAAGTTGGGCAGCAAGGCCGGCAAGGCCGCTTCCCGCGTGACTGCCGAGGGTGTGGTTGCTTTTGCGATGGACGGTAGCCATGGCACGCTGATCGAAGTCAACTGCGAAACCGACTTCGTGACCAAGAACGACAGCTTCCTGGCCTTGGCCAATGCGGCTGCGGCTCTGGTTGCCAAGCACAACCCTGCAGACGTCGCTGCTTTGGGCGCGCTGGCCTATGAACAAGACGGCTTTGGTCCCACACTGGAAGACGTGCGCAAGGGCCTGATCGGCAAGATTGGCGAGAACATGTCGTTCCGCCGCTTCAAGCGCTTTGCCTCCGGTGCCAAGTTGGCGTCCTACCTGCACGGCACGCGCATCGGTGTGGTCGTCGAGTTTGATGGTGACGACGTGCCGGCCAAGGATGTGGCCATGCATATCGCTGCGATGAAGCCTGTCTCGCTGACCAGCGCTGATGTGCCGGCGGCCCTGATCGAGACAGAGCGTTCTGTGGCAACGGCCAAGGCGGCTGAATCCGGTAAGCCGGCCGACATCGCTGCCAAGATGATTGAAGGTGCAGTGCAGAAGTACCTGAAAGAAGTGTCTTTGATGGACCAGGTCTTCGTGAAGGCCACAGACGGCAAGCAGACCGTGGGCGCCATGCTCAAGGAAAAGGCGACCGCAGTCAAAGGTTTCACGCTGTATGTGGTGGGCGAAGGCATTGAGAAGAAGGTCGACGACTTCGCAGCTGAAGTAGCTGCACAGGTTGCGGCAGCCAAGCAAACTGCTTGATTCGCCCTTTTGGCGAAAAATCCCCGGCGTTTTCCGTTCACCCTCAGGAGTCACCCATGCACCAAGAAAAGCCCGCTTACAAGCGCATTTTGTTGAAGTTGTCGGGTGAGGCCCTGATGGGCGATGACCAGTTTGGTATCAACCGGGACACCATCGTGCGCATGGTGGACGAAATCGCCGAGGTCACGCGCCTGGGCGTGGAGGTTGCTGTCGTCATTGGCGGTGGCAACATCTTTCGCGGCGTGGCAGGCGGTTCGGTCGGCATGGACCGGGCTACGGCCGATTACATGGGCATGCTGGCGACCGTGATGAACGCCCTTGCGCTGGGCGACACCATGAACAAGGCTGGCCTAACGGCGCGTGTCATGTCGGCCATTGGCATTGAGCAGGTGGTGGAGCCCTATGTGCGCCCCAAGGCCCTGCAGTACCTGGAAGAAGGCAAGGTCGTCATTTTCGCGGCTGGTACCGGTAATCCCTTTTTTACGACCGATACGGCTGCTGCATTGCGCGGTGCAGAAATTGGCGCGGAAATGGTGCTCAAGGCGACCAAGGTGGATGGCGTCTACACGGCCGACCCCAAGAAGGATGCCAGCGCGACCCGCTATGCCAAGATCACTTTCGATGCCGCAATGAACCAGAATCTTGGCATCATGGATGCCGCAGCATTCGCGCTGTGCCGCGACCAGAAGCTGCCGATCACGGTGTTTTCCATCTTCAAACATGGGGCACTCAAACGGGTGGTCTTGGGCGAAGATGAAGGTACGCTGGTACACGTTTAATGGCACTGCGGCACACCGTGGCCGATAGTGCGCACGCGAGGAGTGAATGATGACAATCGAAGAGATCAAGAAAAATCTGCAGAGCAAGATGGACCAATCCATCGCTGCGTTCCAGAACAATCTGACCAAAATTCGAACAGGGCGTGCCAACCCGGCGCTACTCGATTCCGTGCAAGTGGACTATTACGGCTCCATGCTGCCCATTAGCCAAGTGGCTAATCTTTCGTTGCTGGATGCCCGCACCATCAGCATCCAGCCCTGGGAAAAAGGCATGGGCGCCAAGATCGAAAAGGCCATCCGCGAGAGCGATTTGGGTCTAAATCCTGCCAGCATGGGTGACCTGATCCGTGTGCCCATGCCCTTCATGACTGAAGAGCGCCGCAAGGAGTTGACCAAGGTGGTGCGTGGTGAAGGCGAGGGCGCCAAGGTGGCGATCCGCAATCTGCGTCGTGATGCCAATGACGCGGTCAAAAAGCTGCTGAAGGACAAGTTGGTTTCCGAGGACGATCAGAAGCGTTCGGAAGCTGACATTCAGAAGGTGACTGACAAGCACATCGCTGACGTGGATCGACTGGTGGTCGCCAAAGAACAGGACATCATGGCGGTCTGACGCCATGACCGACACGCGCGCTGTGCCACACCACGTGGCCATTGTGATGGATGGCAACGGGCGTTGGGCATCGCAGCGGTTTCTGCCGCGCATTGCGGGCCACAAGCAGGGGGTAGAAGCACTCAAGCGCATCGTGCGCGCGTCAGCGCAGCGCGGTATTGCGGTGCTGACGGTCTTTGCTTTTTCTTCGGAAAATTGGAATCGGCCTGCAGAAGAGGTGTCCGGGCTCATGGAGTTGCTGGCTATGGCGCTGTCTCGCGAAGTGGCTCAATTGCAACGGGATGGTGTGCGCCTGCATTTCGTGGGTGCCCGGGACGGGCTCTCGGAGCGCGTGCAAAAAGGCTTGCGGGAGGCCGAGTTGCAGACCGCCACCAACACGCTTCTGACCCTCAATGTGTGTTTCAACTATGGTGGCCGCTGGGATGTGGTCCAGGCCGCAGCGCGCTTGGCTGCAGCGGGCACTCCGATATCTGAGCAAACCTTGTCGCAAGCGTTGGCCTTGGCGCATAGCCCCGACCCGGACTTGCTGATCCGCACCGGTGGCGAAATGCGGTTGAGCAATTTTCTGCTGTGGCAATCTGCCTATTCGGAACTGCACTTCAGCGATCTGCTGTGGCCTGATTTTGGCGAGGCTGCGCTGGATGCCGCTTTATCGGAATATGCTTTGCGGGAGCGCCGATTCGGCAAGACGTCAGAGCAGCTGTCTGGCGACGCAGGTCTTAGTACATAAACAGGGATCTATTCCATGCTCAAGCAGAGAGTCATCACGGCACTGGTGTTGCTGGCCATCTTGTTGCCTGCCGTGTTTTACCCGGCTCCCGGCCCTTTTGTTGCCATTGCTATTGTTTTGATAGCTGCCGGCGCATGGGAATGGGCGCGCTTGAGCCAATTTGGCACTACTATGGCGCTACTCGCCGGTGGTATCTGCGCAGCCTTGTGCGCACTTTCCTGGTATGCCGGTCTGGTGCACATGCCGCTCAAGCCGCTGTGGATGGCGGCAGGTGGCATTTGGGTTTTGCTGGGGGCCTGGCTTTTGCGTGGAGGCAATGCGGCCTGGCTGGCGGTACCGCGCGCCGTGCGACTTGTCGGTGGTGTGTCGGCTCTGTGGGTGGCCTGGCTGGCAGTCGCCCAGGCCCGCGTGGTGGGTATCAATTTTCTGTTTTCCGTGCTGGTGCTGGTGTGGATTGCCGACATCTTTGCCTACTTCGCTGGGCGGGCTTTCGGCGGCCGGTTCTTTGCGAACAAGCTGGCGCCGTCCATCAGCCCTGGCAAGACCTGGGAGGGTGTATGTGGGGGCATGGCGGGTGTGGTCGTCGGTGCTTTCGTGTGGCGTTGGGTAGAGTTGGGTGCTGGCGCGGATTCGTCCAGTCTCTATGTGCGTCTAGGTGCAGTGTCGCCCATATTCATGGTGCTGGCCGTGCTCTTTCTGGCGTCCATGAGTGTGGTAGGTGACTTGGTGGAATCGCTGTTCAAACGCAGCGCGGGAGTCAAAGACAGTAGCAATCTGTTGCCGGGGCACGGCGGAGTGCTGGACCGTGTGGATGCCCTGTTGCCCATATTGCCGCTGGCGATGATGCTGACCACTCTATGAGCACTGTGAAACAACGTATTGCGGTTTTGGGCTCCACTGGCTCCATTGGCGTCAGTACGCTGGACGTGGTGGCGCGTCACCCGGACCGCTTTGAGGTATTTGCACTCACTGCCGCGACCCGTGTGGACGCCATGCTGGCCCAGTGTGCCCACTACCGTCCCCAATTTGCGGTCATGGCCAGTGAGATGCATGGTTTGCAATTGGAGGCGCGTTGTCGTGACCTGGGCCTGCCGACTCGCGTGCTGTGGGGCGCCTCTGCTATCGCCATGGTGGCCGCGCATGAGTTGACGGATGTCGTAATGGCAGCGATTGTGGGTGCTGCGGGGCTGGAGTCCTGCCTTGCTGCTGCGCGTTCGGGTAAGCGCCTTTTGCTGGCCAACAAGGAAGCGTTGGTGGTGGGCGGGGCCTTGTTCATGGAGGCGGTTCAGACTGGCGGTGCCACGCTGCTGCCCATTGACAGCGAGCATTCCGCTATTTTCCAGTCACTGCCCGAAGACCCCGCTACCTGGGCTTCGCGTGTGGACAAAATCATCCTGACGGCATCGGGCGGTCCGTTTCGCACGCGCGATCCGTTGACGCTCAAAGCCGTGCGCCCGGAGGAAGCATGTGCCCATCCCAACTGGGTGATGGGGCGCAAGATATCGGTTGATTCGGCGACCATGATGAACAAGGCGCTGGAGGTGATTGAGGCCAAATTCCTGTTCGGTTTGGTGCCCGAAAAAATCGAGGTGATCATCCACCCGCAGAGCGTGATCCACTCCATGGTGCAATACGTGGACCACTCTGTCGTGGCGCAGTTGGGCACGCCGGACATGCGGGGACCAATTGCCTATGGCCTGTCCTGGCCTGCGCGAGTGGAATCTGGCGCTGCTGCGATTGATTTTTCTACTCTGTCTGCACTGACATTTGAGACTTTTTCGTCTGCCGAGCACCAGATGCGTTTTCCCGGACTTAGTCTGGCATGGGACGCTTTGCGAGCCCGCCCAGGCACCACTGCCGTACTCAATGCGGCCAATGAGGTTGCCGTGGCTGCATTCCTGGACGCTCGTATCCGCTATGACCAGATTCACCAAGTGAATACGGAGACGCTTGGGTCGGTCAATCCAAGCCCGCCTGGTGCACTAGGCGACCTTCTGGCGCTGGATGCGGAGTCCCGCGATGCGGCTGAAGGTGTGGTGCGGCGGCTAGCCCGCTAAGTGGACGGAGCCTGACATGTTGACCTTTGCCGCTTTCATTGTTGCCATTGGTATTTTGGTGGCAGTGCATGAGGCAGGGCACTACGCCATGGCGATTGCCTGCGGGGTCAAGGTGTTGCGTTTTTCTATTGGTTTTGGTCCCAAGTTGTGGGGATGGACTTCCGGTCGTTCTGGTACGGAGTTTGTGGTTGGCGTGCTGCCTCTAGGGGGGTACGTCAAGATGCTCGATGAACGTGAGGGGGCAGTCGCTCCTGATGAGCGCGCTTTGGCGTTCAATACCCAGTCCTTGAAGAGCCGTGCCCTGATCGTGGCCGCCGGCCCGGCAGCCAACCTCCTTTTGGCGGTGCTGCTGTATTGCGGGGTGCATTGGCTTGGCATGGAGCAGCCCGCACCCATTGTCTCCAGCCCCGTAATGGGTTCGATTGCAGCCCAGGCAGGTTTTACCGGGGGAGAGCGCATTGTGCGCGCAGGATTTGTCGGGAAGGTTGCGAGCGACGTCCTGTCGTTTGAAGACTTCCGCTGGTGGTTGACACGTGCTGCGTTGGCGCATCGGGATCTGCAGGTGGGCATGGTTCGCACAGGGGCTGTGCGCGAGGACACGGTGTTGCTCAAACTGGCGGGCATGGATACGCGCCATGCGGACGCCCAGTTGTTTCGCTCCATTGGTTTTTTGTCCCCTTTGTCATCTGCGCAATTGGGCGGCCTCAGTCCCGATGGTGCGGCGCTGCAGGCCGGCTTGCGCGCGGGGGATGTGGTGGTGCGTGTGGATCAGGTAGAGATCGTGGACGCTGGCCAGTTGCGAGAGTTGATCCGGCAGTCTGGGCGTGCCGGTGTGGCGCAAACCCAAGTCTGGCTGGTGGATCGGGGGGGCGCACGGCAAGTGATTCCGGTGACCCCTCGTGTTGTGCAGGAGGGGGGCGGCTCGATAGGTCGGGTCGGTGCCATGATCGGTGCGCCGCCGCAGATGCTGACTGTGCGTTACGGTCCATGGGACGGTGTGGTGCGGGCTTTTGCACGCACCTGGGAAGTGTCAGGCCTGACTCTGAACATGATGTGGCAGATCCTGATCGGGGAAGCATCGCTCAAGAACCTCAGTGGCCCCATCACCATTGCCGACTACGCTGGCAGATCTGCCGCTTTGGGTTTCACGCCGTTCATGCTTTTCCTGGCCTTGATCAGCATCAGTCTGGGTGTGCTGAACTTGCTGCCGCTCCCGGTTTTGGATGGGGGGCACCTGATGTATTATCTTTGGGAGTCGCTCACCGGGCAGCCCGTGTCGGATTCCTGGATGGAAAGATGGCAGCGGATCGGCCTGGCAGTGCTGCTTGTCATGATGTCTGTCGCGGTTTTCAATGATGTGGCGCGACTGTTGGGCTGACGGACTGCATCTTTTTGCTCGGCCCGAATAATTCAATTGGTAAAAATGCAATTCAATTCTATTTTCTTGCGCAAGGCTTTGTGGGCTATAGCTGCTGGTGTGACCATGCAAGCCGCGTTGGCGGTGGAGCCCTTCGCGGTGCGCGATATCCGCGTCGAGGGCTTGCAACGAGTGGAGGCGGGTACGGTTTTCGCATCCATACCGGTGCGTGTGGGGGACACCTATACCGACGAGAAGGCTGCTGCGTCCATCCGTGCATTGTTCGCTCTAGGTCTGTTCAAGGATGTGCGGATCGAAGTCAATGCGGACGTCCTGGTGGTGGTCGTGGAAGAGCGCCCGTCGATTGCCGATGTCGATTTTTCTGGCACCAAGGAATTTGACAAGGATGTGCTCAAGAAGGCCTTGCAAGGCATCGGTCTGGCGGAGGGGCGGCCGTTCGACAAGGCACTGGTGGACCGCGCCGAGCAGGAGCTCAAGAACCAGTACATCAATAAAAGCATGTACGCAGCTGAGGTGGTGACCACCGTGACGCCTATCGAGCGCAACCGTGTCAACCTGAGTTTCGCAGTCGTGGAAGGCGACACCGCCAAGATCAAGGACATCCAGATTGTCGGAAACAAGGCGTTTTCAGAATCCACCTTGCGTGACCTGTTTGATCTGAACACCGGGAGCTGGCTGAGCTGGTATACCAAATCCAACCGCTATGCGCGCACCAAGCTCAATGCCGATATCGAAACGCTGCGCTCTTACTACCTGTCGCGTGGCTACCTTGAGTTTCGTGTGGATTCAACCCAGGTGACAATTTCGCCTAACAAGCAGGATGTGGGTATTACGATCAACATCACTGAAGGTGAGCAGTTCGTCGTTTCCAAAATCAAACTGGTAGGCAACTATCTGGACAAAGAGTCCGAGTTCCAGTCGCTCATCACCATCAAGGCCGGAGAAGCGTACAACGCGGACCAGGTAGCGCAGACCACCAAAGCTTTCAACGAATATTTTGGCAATTTTGGATACGCTTTTGCCAGGGCAGAGGCCAGGACCGAGATTGACCGGGCCAACAACCGTGTCGAGGTGATTTTGCAAGCGGATCCTTCGCGCCGCGTATATGTTCGTCGCATCAACGTGGCCGGTAATGACCGTACGCGGGACGAAGTGATCCGCCGCGAGTTTCGTCAACTTGAAGCGGCTTGGTATGACGGCGAGAAAATTCGTCAGTCGCGTAACCGGGTGGACCGACTGGGCTTCTTCAAGGAAGTGTCACTGGAAACACAGGAAGTGACGGGTTCTCCAGATCAGGTCGATCTGACGGTCAATGTGATGGAAAAACCGACAGGCAGCATCAGCCTAGGGGCTGGAGTTTCCAGTGCGGACGGTTTGGGCCTTCAGTTTGGCTTCAAGCAGGACAACGCGTTCGGCTCCGGCAACTCCCTGGGAGTGGAGCTCAACACCAGCAAGTACAACCGCACAGCCGTCCTGAGCACCACCAATCCCTATTTCACCGAAGACGGCGTATCGCGTACCTTTGATATCTACCAGCGCACCTCCAAACCCTATACCGACATCGATAGCTATTCTCTGGAGACATCGGGCGCGAGCCTCAAATTTGGCATTCCTGTGACGGATTCCGACACGATTTATGTAGGCGGTGGCGTCGACCGCACTACGATCGTGACTGGTACCTATTTGCCGGCGGTTTATCAGGACTTTGCCAACGAATTTGGCTATACCGTGTATGCCTATCCTCTTACTGTGGGATGGGCACGCGATACACGGGACAGCGCCTTGGTACCTAGTACCGGCAAGATCATGCGTACATCGGGCGAATGGAGTGTAGGAGGGGACATGCGCTATGTACGTGGTACCGCGCAGTACCAGCAGTTCTTTCCTATTTCGAAGAAAGTCACAGCTGCCATCAATGGTGAGTTGTTCTTGGGCGCCGGGACGTCAAGTCTGTCGTACCCAGTGTTCAAGAACTTTTACTCTGGTGGTCTGGGATCGGTGCGTGGCTTTGAGCAGGGCAGCTTGACGACCGCTGCCCAACGTGCGGCTGACCAGAGTTCTACGGCGGCACTGGCTACTGGCGGTGCAAAGAAAATCAACTTCAGTGCCGAAGTGCTTTCACCTTTTCCGGGTGGCGGCAATGACCGTACCTTGCGCATGTACGGCTTTCTCGACGCAGGTGGCATTTTTGGTGCGGACGAATCCATCCAGATGGGCGACTTGCGTGCATCAGCCGGTGTGGGCATTAGCTGGATATCCCCGGTGGGTCCTCTGCGTCTGTCGTTTGCCAAACCCATCAAACAGTTTGATGGCGATAAAATCCAGAGCATGCAATTTCAGATTGGGACGTCTTTCTAATGAACACACGTAAAAGCAGCTGGTGGTTGGGTCTGGCGTTGGTGCTTGCAGCCGCAGGCGCTATGGCGCAGGACTCCAGAATCGGGTACATCAATACCCAGCGCATTACCACTGAGTCCGCACCGGCCAAGGCCGCCCAAGCCAAATTGGAGCAGGAATTTTCCAAGCGCCAGAAAGATTTGGCCGACTTGCAGCTGTCCCTGAAATCCTTCAGCGAGAAATTTGAGCGCGATGCGCCTACGCTGACCGAGAGCCAGCGCGCCAGCCGCCAGAAGGAGTTTGCCGAGCAAAGCCGCGATTTCCAGCGCAAGCAGCGTGAATTCCAGGAAGACCTGAACGGTCGCCGCAACGAAGAACTGCAGCAAGTGCTGGACAAAGCCAACAAGGCTGTCAAGCAAGTTGCCGAGAGTGAGAAGTACGACCTTGTGATCCAGGAAGTGGTGTACAGCAACGCCAAGCACGATATCACCGAGAAGGTTCTCAAGATTCTCAACACAGGCGCCAAGTAATCCTTGGGCACCGAGAGCCGAGGTATGTCGCCAGACTTGGCAGCGGTGGTGAAGGCCCTGGGCGGGGAATTGCATGGAGATGGCGCACTGGTCATCGCAGGATTGGCTCCGCTGGAGGTGGCGGGCCCCAATCAACTGAGCTTTCTCAGCAATCCACGCTATCAGCAGCAGTTGCAGTCATCCCAAGCCGGGTGCGTGATCGTGGCGCCCGCCATGCGGGATGTCGCTTTGGCGCGCGGAGCCTGCATCGTTGCGGAACAGCCTTACCTTTACTTTGCCCGCGTCACCCAATGGTGGAAGCGCCTGCATGCACCGTCGCAGGTGGGTGGAGTCCATCCCAGTGCGGTGGTGGACCCGCTGGCGTTGATTGATCCCACCGCGTCCATCGGTGCGCTCTGTGTGGTGGAGCGTGGAGCCCGCGTGGGCGCGCATACGGTACTCAAGTCGCGCGTGACCCTGGGTGAAGACTGCGTCATCGGCGAACGCTGCATCGTGCACCCGGGCGTGGTGATTGGGGCCGACGGTTTTGGCTTTGCGCCCGATGGGGAGCGGTGGGAAAAAATCGAGCAACTTGGCGCGGTGCAGATCGGCGACGATGTTGAAATCGGCGCCAACACTTGTATCGACCGCGGTGCCCTGCAGGACACGGTGATTGAAGACGGCGTCAAGCTCGACAACCTGATCCAGATCGGCCACAACGTGCGCGTAGGCAAGCACACTGCCATGGCCGGTTGCGTGGGGGTGGCGGGAAGTGCAGACATTGGCGCGCGCTGCACGATAGGTGGCGGTGCCATTGTGTTGGGCCATTTGGCCATTGCCGACGGCGTTAACATCTCGGCGGCCACGGTGGTAACACGCTCCATCCGCAAGCCCGGCACCTACACCGGCATGTTCCCCATTGACGACAACGCGCAATGGGAAAAAAACGCAGCATCGTTGAAACAACTGCATGCCCTGCGCGAACGGGTGCGTGCCCTGGAAGAAAAACTAAAGCAATGAACTTGCGGGACAGTGCGTCAACGCAGTCCTCGACTGATTGAAGGAAAGACCATGATGGACATTCACAAAATTCTGAAACAACTCCCGCACCGTTATCCCTTTCTGCTGGTGGACCGCGTGGTGGAGTTGGACAAGGGCAAGACGATCAAGGCACTGAAAAATGTCACCATCAACGAACCTTTCTTTGAAGGCCATTTCCCGCACCGTCCGGTGATGCCGGGGGTGCTGATGCTCGAAGCGCTGGCGCAGGCGGCAGCTTTGTTGGCGTTTGATGCGCTGGATACCCGACCCGACGACACCATGGTGTATTACTTTGCCGGCATCGATGGTGCGCGGTTCAAGCGCCCGGTGGAGCCGGGTGATCAGCTGATTCTGGAGGTGGAATTGCTGCGCATGAAGGCCGGAATCTTCAAGTTCCACGGCAAAGCATCGGTGGCGGGCGAGCCAGCGGTAGAGGCCGAGCTGACCTGCGCAATGCGTGCGATTCCGCAAGGGGCCTGAGATGTCCAACGTCCATGCGACGGCCATCATTGCTCCAGGGGCCGAACTCGACTCTTCCGTGACGGTTGGGCCGTACACGGTGATCGGCCCCCATGTGAAGATTGGTGCCGGCACCACGGTGGGGCCGCACTGCGTGATCGAAGGCCACACCACCATCGGCCGCGACAACCGCATCTTCCAGTTCAATTCGCTGGGCGCGATTCCACAGGACAAAAAATATGCGGGAGAGCCCTGTGAACTGGTCATCGGCGATCGCAACACCATCCGCGAGTTTTGCACTTTCAACATCGGCTCGCCCGGTGACATTGCCAAGACGGTGGTTGGCAATGACAACTGGATCATGGCCTACGTGCACCTGGCGCACGACTGCGTGGTCGGCAACAACACCATCTTCGCCAACAACTCCCAACTCGCCGGCCATGTGCATGTGGATGACTGGGTGATTTTGGGCGGCTTTACCGTGGTGCACCAATTTGTGCGCATCGGTGCGCACGCCATGACGGCCATGTGCTCACTGCTGTTTGCCGATGTGCCACCGTTTGTGATGTGCCAGGGCCAGCCCGCTGCGGCGCGTTCGATGAATTTTGAGGGCCTGCGCCGTCGCGGCTGGACGCCCGAACGCATCTCTGGCGTCAAGGCGCTGCACAAGGCACTGTACCGTGACGAACTCACGCTGGAACAGGCCCGGGCGCGTATTGCCGAGTTGCCCCAGACGCAGCCCGCCGCCGCGCCCGATGTGGCGATGATGCTGTCCTTCCTGGACCAGACTTCGCCGCAGCGCGGCATCGTGCGCTAAGTGCCGGCCATGTCGGCAGCGGCCACTCCCGTCCCGCCTACAGCGTCTTCGACAGCGCAAACTGCACCCACGGTGGCCATGGTGGCAGGCGAGGCCTCGGGCGACCTGCTGGCCAGCCTGCTGCTGTTGGGTCTGCGCCGTCGCTGGCCCGGTGTGCGCAGTGGCGGCATTGGCGGCCCCAACATGGAACGCCAGGGTTTTGCCGCCTGGTGGCCGCACCACAAGCTCTCGGTGCACGGCTTTAACTGGGAACTGCTGCGCCGCTACCGCGAGATCATCGGCATCCGCCGCCAGTTGCGCGAACGGCTGCTGGTCCAGCGCCCGGACGTGTTCATCGGCGTCGATGCCCCGGATTTCAATCTGGACCTGGAAGCCGAGCTACGCGCCCAGGGCATCAAGACCGTGCACTTCGTCAGTCCCTCGGTCTGGGCTTGGCGGCCCAAGCGCATGAACAAAATCCGCGCCAGTGCCGACCACGTGCTGTGCATCTTTCCGTTTGAACCCGCGCTTCTTGCCCAGCACGGCATTGCCGCCACCTATGTGGGGCATCCGCTGGCCAACGTCATTCCCTTGCAGCCCGATGGTGCGGCTGCCCGTGCGGCACTCGGGCTGGCCCCGTCAGATACCGTGGTGGCCTTGCTGCCAGGCAGCCGCAGATCCGAAATAGCCCACCTGGCTCCACGCTTCTTCGAGGCTGCAGCCCTGATGCAGCGTGCGCAACCAGCTATCAAATTCATAGTGCCTGCGGTGCCGGACCTGAAACCTCTGGTGGAGGCCGCAGCGCGCGCGGTGGGCCTGCGACAGGTGCAGATTCTCGATGGCCAATCCCACACTGCGCTGGCCGCCTGCGACGTGACGCTGATCGCCAGCGGCACTGCAACGCTGGAGGCGGCACTCTTCAAACGCCCCATGGTGATCGCTTACCACATGGGCTGGTTGTCCTGGCAGATCATGCGGCGCAAACGGCTGCAGCCTTGGGTGGGCCTGCCCAATATCCTGTGCCGCGAGTTCGTCGTGCCTGAGCTTCTGCAGGATGCAGCCACACCCCAGGCGCTGGCGCGCGCCACGCTGGAATGGCTGGACGCGCGACACAAGGCACCTGCGAAAATAGTGGCCCTGCAACAGAAATTCACCGCCCTGCACCGCGAGCTGCAGCGCGACACCGCGACCCTTGCCACACATGCGATCCAAAAAGTCCTCCAAGCTTGAGTTGCTGCAGGCGCAGCAGGTGGCCTTCAGCTTCGATCTGCCGGGCCTGGTGGCCGGCGTGGACGAGGCCGGACGCGGCCCGCTGGCCGGGCCTGTGGTCGCCGCTGCCGTGATTCTGGATGACCAGAATCCGATCCAGGGTCTCAACGACTCCAAGAAGCTCACCGCCCGCCAGCGCGACCGCCTCTACGACGAGATCCGCGCCAAGGCCCTGTGCTGCTCCATTGCCCAGGCCACGGTGGAAGAGATTGACAGCATCAACATCCTGCAAGCCACGCTTTTGGCCATGCGCCGTGCGGTCGAGGGCCTGCGCCTCAAGCCCGCCAAAGTGTTGGTCGACGGTAACCGTCTGCCGGTGCTCGACGTGCTGGCCGAGGCCATCGTAGGCGGCGACGCGCAGGTGCCAGCCATCTCGGCGGCTTCCATCCTGGCCAAGGTGACACGCGACCGCTGGTGCGCCGAGCTCGATGCGCAGTACCCGCAGTACGGCTTTGCCGGGCACAAGGGCTACGGCACGGCGGAACACCTGGCCGCACTCAAGGCCCACGGTGCCTGCCCGCAGCACCGCAAGAGCTTCCGACCTGTTACCGAGGTGCTGGAGGTGGCCGCATGAGTGCCGCCCCCGTGCCAGTTACCTCGCACGACAACCCTCTGCTCAAGGAACTGCGCAAGACAGCGCACGACAACACCGCCTACCGCAAGGCCGGCCGCTTCTGGATTGAGGGTGACCATCTGTGCAGCGCCGCGCTGCAACGCGGGCTGCGCCCGGCGGTGGCCGTATTTGCAGAGTCTTTTCTACCTCTAGCCCCCGTGGAATATGCGCAGGCAGCTATCAAAAGCATAGTAATTCCGGACAAGCTGTTTACCGAGTTGAGTGCTTTGGAGTCACCCGCCCGGGTGGGCTTTGTGCTGGATTTGCCGCCGCACACCCCCGTGCAGCCGCAGGCCGCCACGGTGATCCTGGACCGCGTGCAGGACGCTGGCAATGTCGGCTCCATCCTGCGCAGCGCCGGTGCCTTTGGTTTTCGTCAGGTCATCGCGCTCAAGGGCTCGGCCGCGCTGTGGAGCCCCAAGGTGCTGCGCGCCGGCATGGGCGCGCATTTCGGTCTGCATTTGATTGAGGGCGTGGAGCTGGCGGCGCTGGATGCGCTGGATGTGCCCATGGTGGTGACCAGTTCCCACCAGGGCGAACTGGTGCAAAACCTGCAACTCCCCCAGCCGTGTGCGTGGGCCATGGGCCATGAAGGGCAGGGCGTGCGCCCGGAGTTGATGGCGCGGGCCCGCTACTTCGCCCGCATCGCCCAACCCGGGGGGGAGGAATCACTCAATGTGGCCGCCGCCGCCGCGATTTGCCTGCACGCCAGCACTTTGACGGCCCGTTGAAGCCAGAAAGCAGGGGCGCTCAGCTATAATGGGCGGCTTTCCAGAAAACAGCCCGCCCCAAGCGCATTTCAAGCACATTTCCCTCTACTGAGCACCCGCCAAGAGCCATTCTTGAGCGCGTTTGGGCGTACCCGTAACCCATTCGGAGAACCCAGTGCTTTTGTCTCTCAAGGGAACCACCCCACCCGCCATCCTGGCGCTCGCAGACGGCACGGTCTACATCGGCAATTCCATCGGAGCCCCCGGTTCCACCGTCGGCGAGGTCGTGTTCAACACCTCCATGACCGGCTACCAGGAAATCCTCACGGACCCGAGCTATTGCCAGCAGATCGTCACGCTCACCTATCCCCACATCGGCAACTACGGCATCAATGCCGAGGACGTTGAATCGAACAAAGTCCACGCCGCTGGTCTGATCATCAAGGACCTGCCTTTGGTGGCATCCAACTTCCGGTCGACCCAAACGCTGACCGAATATCTGGTCGCCGAGGGTACAGTCGCCATTGCCAATATCGACACCCGCCAACTCACCCGCCAACTTCGCACGCAGGGCGCGCAAAACGGCTGCATCCTGGCTCTCGCTGCCGGTGAAGTGGTGACCAAGGAAGCGATTGCCAAGGCCGTGGCCGCAGCGAAGGCTGCGCCTTCGATGTCTGGTCTGGATCTGGCCAAAGTGGTGTCGTCCAGCGAGAGCTACACCTGGACCGAGTCTGAGTGGAAATTGGCGAACGAGGATGGCAAGCCGGGCTACGGCCAACAAACCGCACCGAAATTCCACGTGGTCGCCTACGACTTTGGCGTCAAGAAAAACATCCTGCGCATGCTGGCCGAGCGTGGCTGCAAGGTCACCGTGGTGCCTGCGCAGACGCCCGCTGCAGAGGTGCTGAAGCACAAGCCCAACGGCATCTTTCTGTCCAACGGCCCCGGCGACCCGGAGCCTTGCGACTACGCGATCACCGCCGTGAAGGAATTGATTGAAACTGGCACGCCCACGTTCGGCATTTGCCTGGGTCACCAGATCATGGCGCTGGCCTCTGGCGCCAAGACCTTCAAGATGAAGTTTGGCCACCATGGTGCCAACCATCCGGTGAAGGATTTGGACAACGGTCGCGTTTCCATCACCAGCCAGAACCATGGTTTTGCGGTGGACGAGAAGACGCTGCCCGCCAACCTGCGCGCAACCCACATCAGCCTGTTTGACAACACGCTGCAAGGTCTGGAGCGCACCGACAAGCCGGCGTTCTGCTTCCAGGGTCACCCAGAGGCCTCGCCCGGCCCGCATGACATCGGTTACCTGTTTGACCGTTTCATCCGGGAAATGGAAGCACGCGCATGAGCTTTTACGGGGTCACTGACCTGTGGACCTATGTGATTGGCGCCTTTGGCATCATTTTGTTGCCCGGCCCCAACTCGCTGTTCGTGCTGTCGGTGGCTACCGCGCGTGGCGTGAAGGCTGGCTACCAGGGTGCCCTGGGTGTGTTTCTGGGTGACAGCATTCTGTTGGCCTGTGTTGGTTTGGGCGCGGCAGGGCTGCTGCGTAGCAACCCCACGGTGTTTCTGGTGGTGAAGTACCTGGGCGCCGCCTACCTGGCCTGGGTGGGCATCAATCTGGTGTGGTCCTCCATTCAAAAATGGCGCAGTGCGGAATTGCCGCAAGCCGCCGTGGCCGAGACACCGGCCCATCTGGCGCACCCGTTTCAGCGTGCACTGGTGATCAGTCTGCTCAACCCCAAGGCCATCCTGTTTCTGCTGTCTTTCTTTGTGCAGTTCATTGATCCGACCTACGAGACCCCGGCCGTGCCGTTCCTGATTTTGAGCGCCATCGTGATGACCTTCAGCGCGCTGTATTTGTCCGCCCTGATATTTGCCGGTGCGCGCCTGGCGCAAGCCTTTCGCGCACGCCGTCGATTGTCGGCCAGCCTGTCCAGTAGCGTGGGCGCCCTGTTTATGTGGTTCGGCGCCAAATTGGCCACCGCAAGTTTGAATTGACCGAGCCTGAATTGAGATTTAGAAGAGTAGAGAAGTAGAAATGCCAAAACGTACCGACATCCAAAGCATCCTGATCATTGGCGCGGGCCCCATCATCATTGGCCAGGCCTGCGAGTTCGACTACTCCGGCGTGCAGGCCTGCAAGGCGCTGCGTGAAGAGGGCTACAAGGTCATCCTGATCAACAGCAACCCCGCGACCATCATGACCGACCCCGCTACGGCGGACGTCACCTATATCGAACCCATCACCTGGCAGACGGTGGAGAAGATCATCGCCAAGGAGCGCCCCGACGCGATCCTGCCGACCATGGGCGGCCAGACTGCGCTGAACTGCGCACTGGACCTGTGGCACAACGGCGTGCTCGATAAATACAAGGTCGAGCTGATCGGCGCCACGCCCGAAGCCATCGACAAGGCTGAAGACCGCCTGAAGTTCAAGGACGCTATGACCAAAATCGGTCTGGGCTCCGCGCGCTCCGGCATTGCACACAGCATGGAAGAGGCCTGGGGCGTGCAGAAGTCGGTGGGCTTCCCCACCGTCATCCGCCCCAGCTTCACGCTGGGCGGCACCGGCGGCGGCATTGCCTACAACGCCGAAGAATTCGAGACCATTTGCAAGCGCGGCCTGGAAGCCTCGCCGACCAACGAGCTGCTGATTGAAGAGTCGCTGCTCGGCTGGAAAGAATACGAGATGGAAGTGGTGCGCGACAAGGCGGACAACTGCATCATCGTTTGTTCGATCGAAAACCTGGACCCGATGGGCGTGCACACCGGTGACTCCATCACTGTGGCGCCGGCCCAGACGCTGACCGACAAGGAATACCAGATCCTGCGCAACGCGTCTCTGGCCGTGCTGCGCGAGATCGGCGTGGACACCGGCGGCTCCAACGTGCAGTTCTCGATCAACCCCAAAGACGGCCGCATGGTCGTCATTGAGATGAACCCGCGCGTGTCGCGTTCCTCGGCACTGGCCTCCAAGGCCACGGGTTTCCCGATTGCCAAGGTGGCAGCCAAGTTGGCCGTGGGCTTCACGCTGGATGAACTGCGCAACGACATCACGGGTGGCGCAACGCCCGCATCGTTCGAGCCCAGCATCGACTACGTGGTCACCAAGATCCCGCGTTTCGCGTTCGAGAAATTCCCCGCCGCCGACAGCCGTCTGACCACGCAGATGAAGTCCGTGGGCGAAGTGATGGCCATGGGCCGTACCTTCCAGGAGTCGTTCCAGAAAGCCCTGCGCGGCCTGGAAGTGGGCGTGGATGGCATGAACGAGAAAACGCAAGACCGCGAAGTGCTGGAGAAGGAACTGGGCGAACCCGGCCCAGAGCGCATCTGGTACGTGGGCGATGCGTTTGCGCAAGGCATGAGCGTGGACGAGGTGTTTGCGCTGACCAAGATCGACCCGTGGTTCCTGGTGCAGATCGAGCAGATCGTCAAGCTCGAACTCGAAATCGAAAACCTGCCGCAGCCTTCGACGGGCAGCGCGCTGGACAACATCGATGCAGCAACGCTGCGTCAGCTGAAGCAAAAAGGTTTTTCGGACCGCCGCCTCGCCAAGCAGTTCCGCACCACAGACAAGGCCGTGCGCGAGAAGCGCCGTGCGTTGGGTGTGCGCCCGGTCTACAAGCGCGTGGACACCTGCGCGGCCGAATTCGGTACCAACACCGCCTACCTGTATTCCACCTACGAAGCCGAAGGCGCCGAGTGCGAAGCCGCGCCGACTGACAAGAAAAAAATCATGGTGCTGGGCGGTGGCCCCAACCGCATTGGCCAGGGCATTGAATTTGACTACTGCTGCGTACACGCCGCGCTGGCGATGCGCGAAGACGGCTACGAGACCATCATGGTCAACTGCAACCCCGAAACCGTGTCGACCGACTACGACACCAGCGACCGCCTGTACTTCGAGCCGCTGACGCTGGAAGACGTGCTGGAAATTGTTGACAAGGAAAAGCCGGTCGGCGTGATCGTGCAATACGGCGGCCAGACACCCTTGAAGCTGGCACTGGGCCTGGAAGCCAACGGCGTGCCCATCATCGGTACCTCGCCCGACATGATCGACGCCGCCGAAGACCGCGAGCGTTTCCAGAAGCTGCTGCACGAACTGAAGCTGCGCCAGCCGCCGAACGCGACAGCCCGCGCCGAACCCGAAGCGCTGGAAAAAGCCGCTGCGCTGGGCTACCCGCTGGTGGTGCGCCCCAGCTACGTGCTGGGTGGCCGCGCGATGGAGATCGTGCACGAGCAGCGCGACCTGGAGCGCTACATGCGCGAAGCGGTCAAGGTGAGCAACGATTCGCCGGTGCTGCTGGACCGCTTCCTGAACGATGCGATTGAGTGCGACGTGGACTGCGTGCGCGATGCCTCCGGTGCTACCTTCATCGGCGGTGTGATGGAACACATCGAACAAGCCGGCGTGCACAGCGGTGACTCCGCTTGCTCGCTGCCGCCCTACAGCCTGTCGGCAGAGACCGTCAACGAAATCAAACGCCAGACCAAGGCCATGGCGGGCGCCCTCAACGTAGTTGGC
>JACXTT010003541.1_pt1 | contig 23972 bp, 23 predicted proteins | sample 9270951 | NCBI WGS metagenome assembly JACXTT01 (sample SAMN15532306, study PRJNA645909) | rock metagenome | isolation source: weathered quartz diorite | place: Puerto Rico | collected 2017-06-21
TTGCCGGCTCCGTACGCGAGCATGAGCGACAGGTAGCCCGCGACGACGGCCCTCCAGGTGCCGCGGGTCGTCGGCAGGAGGCGGCTGAGCAGAAGCGCGCTCCAGACGAGCAGGACGCCGTCCATGCCGTGGTGATGCCCGTGATGGACGGACGCGAGTGCGGGCGCCGTCACGGGCTCGCCGTGCGGCGGGGCGCCGGTACGGTAGAGCCAGCCGAGCAGCGGCACGCCGTCGAGATAGAAGCCGAGCTCTGCCGCGATCCACGGCGGTGCTGTGACGAGCGCGCAGACCGCGAGCGCGAGTCGCAGCCTGTCCCCTGCCGGCCGTGTGCGCGCCGCCGGCCGCAGACCCGTGACGGTCAGGACGAAGGCGAGCCCGACCCCGAGCGCTGCGAGCGCGTTGACGGGCCGCGCGTCGAGGTCGCCCTGGTCGACGACGCCGGGCCAGATGACCGCCGCGGAGAGGACGACAGCAAGCAGCGCCGCCGCCCTCGCGGCCGCACCACGAAGGCGGTGCGCCACGACGGCGACGACTCCGATCGCGATCAGCGCGACGGGGAAATTCAGAAAGACGAGAGCACGGCTCGCGCCCCCCTCGAGCCCGCTCCCGGAGACGTTGTAGAGCTCGCGGGCGGGGAGGCGGGAGTACGTGACGAGGATCTCGGCAGTGACGAGAGCTACGAGACCCCAGATCGCGAATGGTGCTTTGGACGATGACTCGTCCAAAGCACTAAGAGATACGGAGAATTTGATCCACAGCGACGCCTGTAAGGACTTTCTGGGTGCCGTCGGGATAGCGCACCACTAATCGGCGGACGATCGTCTCGTCGCCGAGCCCGAAGAAGAGCCGCGGGTCCTCCGAGGAGAGATAGCTGCTCCCGGCCTGTTCCTCGCGGACGAGCGTTCGGCCGTCCGGCAGAACGGCGGTCACGACCGCCCCGGGGTGGAAGCCGGCGAGCGACACCTCGAGCCAGTGCCCGGTCGTGGTCGTGTTCTTGAGCAGGATCAGCGGCCCGCCGATCGAGTTGACGGCGATGTCGACGGTGCCGTTGTTGTCGTAGTCGGCCGCAGCGAGACCGCGGCCGTTGACGATCGGACCGCGGTTGAGCCCGAGCAGAGCGGTTGCGTTGCCGATCCGACCCGGCTTGCCTCGCGACTCCACGTTTCCGAGCACCTGGATCGGCCCGGCGTCCTTCTTCAGGTTCGTGATCGGGATGTCGCCGTTCGCGAGCACGAGGTCGGGATAGCCGTCGCGATTCAGGTCGACCCATGAGTCGCCCCAGCCGGCGAAGTGCCGGCCGAGGGCGGCGGTGAACTCCGGGCGGGCGTTCGCCAACAGCGGGCCGCTGCCGGGGCGGCGGCCGCTGAACACCGCGTGCTCCTGGCCGCGTGAGTTGCTGATGAAGAGGTCGGGGGTGCCGTCGCCGTTGAAGTCGGCGCTGGCGACGCCCATGCCAGCGCCTGTGTCGGCGACGCCGTTCTTCTGCGCGACCTCGACGAACCGGAAGCCGAGCCCTTTGGGATCGGCGGCTGCGCCGCCGGGCCAGGGCACGTTCAGATAGAGCCGGTTCGGGTCGGCGTCGTTGGCGACGTAGAGGTCGGGTCTCCCGTCGCCGTTGACGTCGGTGAAGATCGCGCCGAGACCGTGCTCGTCCCGGGTGTCGAGCCCGACCTCCCTCCCGACCTCGCGGAACCGCGCGTGGCCGTCCGGGCCGTTGCCTTCGTTGAGAAAGAGCTCGTCACGGACGCCGAGGTGGTTGGTCGGAAACCCTGCCGCCGAGCCCGGGGTCGGCGCGTTGATGTCCGTGTAGCCCGCGACGAAGAGATCGGGCCGTCCGTCCCCGTTGACGTCGGCGACGGCTGCGCCCGTGTGCCAGCCGAACGAGACGATGCCGGACGAGCGTGCGCCCTCGGTGAACGTGCCGTTGCCGTTGTTCCAGAGGAGCTGGTCGACCTCGTCCGTCGTCACGAAGAGATCCGTGTAGCCGTCGCCGTTGAAGTCGGCGGCGACGCAGCCGTTGCCGCGGACCGGGAGATCGGCGCCCGAGCTCTTGCTGACGTTCACGAACTTGCCGTGCACATTGTGGAAGAGCGCCGTCCGCGGCAGGCCGCCGTGCGTCTCCCACTGCGGGATGTCTGCGTCCGAATACGAGTTGACGACGAAGAGGTCCATCCAGCCGTCGTTGTCGTAGTCGAGCCAGCAGAGGCCGCCGCCCATCATCGCCTGGACGTCGTTGGAGAAGCTGAAGCGGAAGTCGTCCTGGCGGAAGTCGAGACCGACCTGCTTTGCGACGTCCCGCAGGTGCACGCCGGCAAAGCTGGCGCGCAGCTCGTACGAGGGCTGCGCGACCGCGCTCGGCTGCGGCCGCGGCGCCGGGCTTGCTGGCGCCGTTCCGGGGCCGACGATCAGGTAGCGGGAGCCGTCGAGCGAGAGCCGGAACGTCCGCTGGAAGCGTGCCGCCACCGTGCGGGCGGCCATCATCGAGGGCGTGGCGCCGTAGGTCGTCAGCTGGCTCGTCCCGGCGGCCGCGGCCACGATCACCGGCGGGCCCTGGCCGACCCCCGGCTCGAGATGCACGCGCAACCGCTCGACGCTGTACGTGGGGACGGCGACGGGCTTTCCCCGAGCGGTCTCGATCTGCTTCTGCAGCGCCTCGAGCCGGTCGCCACCGGTGGAGGCAGTGAGTCGCCGTGCGTCGCGGAGACGAAGCGCGTCTGCCTCGACGCCGAGATCCGCGACGAGGCTGCGTGCGATCGCGACGGCGGTGGGACGGTTGAGCTGCGACGCAACGCCGTTCGAATGCTCGATCGTCACCGCGGGCGGGCGGCCCGTAACGAGCGCGGGTCCGACCGCGGCGTGGGCGCTCGACGTCGGCCGGGCCGGGATGCCCGCGAGCACTACGAGCCCGGCGACGCCGGCCGCGCCGGCGAGTCCGGCTGCTCCGAGCGCGGTCCGCCCGGCCGGCCATTGCGGGACCCTGATGCGGCCCGACGAGCGCAGCAGCTGCAGCAGCGGGCTCGCGGCGGAGACGATTGCGAGCGCGCCCAGCAGCGCCACTTTGCTCGCGAACTCGGTGCGCATCGGTGCGATCAAGAGGACGGCGAGCAGCCCGACGCCGACCGCGTAGACGCGGCGTGCCGGGCGGCCCTCGGGGATCGTCTTCGGGTCGGTGATCATGAAGAAGAGGAAGACGAGCACCTCGGGCGAGAGGACGAGGATCCGCCAGAAGTAGCCGCCGGTGATCTCGCCGAGGTGCCAGCGAGCCGTCATGGCATGACCGCTGAGCGTGAGGACGCCGATGCCGGCCGCGAACGAGACCCAAAAGCCGACGGCGATCCCGAGCAGACCGAGGCGCAGCAGGATGAGGAGGCCGCCCGCGACGATGATCACGAGCGCCAGCGCCATCCACGTCGACATCGGCGCCCACCAGAAGTCGAGCGGGTCGGCGCGGTTCTTGCCGAGCACCAGGAAGCACAGCACGAGGCCGAAGTTGGAGGGGTTGAAGAGGTGCCGCCCGCGGAAGCGGACGAGGTGCTTGGAGAGCAGCGAGACGGCTGCCGTGCCCGCGAAGATCCACCAGCCGCGCAGGCTCCACCAGTCGCCATGCTCGGTGCCGGGGACGCGCAGGACGAAGGCGACGCCGTTCCCTGTCAGGAGCGCGCTCGCCGGCCACATGATCACCCGTTGCCGCCGGAAGGCGATGGCGAACTCGAGGAGCGCGGACGTTCCCAGCGAGACGAGGATCTGTGCGATCGACAGGCGGAAGCCGAATGCTGCCTGCCCGAGCACCTGCAGCGAGATGATCACTACAGCGAGGTGCAGCCGAGGGTCGCGCAGCCTCGGCAGCAGGACGGGGTAGGGCGTGCCGCGTATCCGCAGCGTCGGCCCCTCCACGCCGACCAGTACGGGCGCGCTCATGCGGCCATGATGCCAGGGGTCAGACCTTCTGGTCTGACCCGAACTTCGGGTCTGGCCGGAAGGCCAGACCCATTACCATCCCGGTCGTGGCAGGGCTGCAGCTGGGCTTCCGGCTCGATCCGGCGACCGGCAAGGCGGGGATCCGACTAGCGTGTGCCCGTGATCCGTGTTTGCATCGCCGGCGTCACCGGCTGGACGGGCTCCGCGGTGGCCGCCGCCGTCCAGGAAGCACCGGATCTCGAGCTCGTTGCGGGCGTCTCGCGTTCGGGCACACCTGGCTTCACGTCGGTGGCGGAGGCGCTCGATGCCGTCCCGGCCGACGTGCTCGTCGACTACACGAGTGCCTCCGCGGCGAAAGAGAACATCCTCGGGGCGATCGAGCGCCATGTCTGCGTTGTCGTCGGCTCGAGCGGCATGTCGGCGGCGGACTACGCGGAGATAGATGCACTCGCCCGGGAGAAACGGGTCGGCGTGATCGCGGCCGGCAACTTCTCGCTGGCCGCCGCGCTCCTGCTCCGCTTCGCCGTCGAGGCCGCAGGTCACATGGACACGTGGGAGGTGATCGACTACGCGAGCGCGGGCAAGCCCGACGCTCCCAGCGGCACCTCACGCGAGCTGGCCGAGCGGCTCGAGAGCGTTCGCGCCCCCTCGCTCGGCGTTCCGCTCGAAGACGTCCTAGGCATGCGCGATGCCCGCGGCGCAACCGTGGCGGGAACGCAGGTGCACTCGCTCCGCCTGCCCAGCTTCACGGTCTCCACCGAGGTCGTCTTCGCGGCGAAGGGGGAGCGGCTCTCGATCCGACACGACGCCGGTGAGAGCGCGGCGCCCTATGTCGCCGGGACGCTGCTCGCGATCCGCGCGGTTCCCGGTCGCGTCGGGCTTACGCGCGGCCTCGATCGGCTGCTGGACGGCGCATGATGCACGGGTCGCTCTGGCACATCGCGGGCGATCCAGACGACCCTCTGCGCCGGTACGACGCCATGCTCGCGGAGCTGCTGCCCGGCAACTTCCGCTTCCACGCGTGTCGTGATCGCCCAGCTCGTCGGCCGCAAGCGCGAGGACGACCCGCTGGAGGAGCTCACGTCGCGGGAGCGCGAGGTGCTCGAAGAATCGGGTCTGGCCGGAAGGCCAGACCCAGGCCAGACGCCCTACTTCCAGGTGCCGTCGGGCTGACGCGGGGTCTCGACCAGCTGTTTGGGTCAGACCTTCTGGTCTGACCCGCTCGTCGTCTGGAAGATCGGGTCTGCCAGAAGGCCAGACCCGGGCCGAGACCCCTACTCCCAGGTGCCGGCGCGCTCCTGCGAGCTTCGCCACTCGCGGGCGACGTCGAGGTGGTGTCCGATCCAGACGTTGTCGAAGCTCTTGATCCAGCTCAGGAGCTCGTCGAGCATCGCGATGCGCGGGTGCCGCCCGATGCAGAAGGGATGGACGACGAGCAGGAAGCAGCCGCCGACCCGATACGAGCCCTCGAACTCCGCCTTCCAGATCTCGAGCACCTGCGACGGCGTCGCCATGCCCGACATGTACGGGAAGAAGCTGAACAGAAAGTAGGGCGCGTCGTCGAGCTCCCAGCTCACCGGCAACTCGACGAAGTCGCGCGCCCGGCCGCCGACGGTCGGCACGCGGGGCCGGTAGGGCTCGTCGTGTCCGAACAGGCTCGAGTCGTACTCGAAGTCGAGCTCCTCCAGGAGGTCGGCGGTGTTGGGGCCGAGCGCGAACGGCGGTGAGCGGTTGCCGCGCGGTCGGTCGCCGAAGGTGCGCTCGAGCGTGTCGATGCCGCGCAGCATCAGCTCACGCTCTTCGTCGATCGGGATGTCGAGCACGCTCTCGTGGTGGACGCCGTGGTAGCCGAACTCGTGTACGCCCCTCGCCGCGATCTCGCGGCACGCGTCCGGGTGCTCGTCGGCCACCTGTGCCGGAACCATGAACGTCGCCGGGATCTCGTGCCTGTCGAGGAGGGCGAGGATGCGCGGCAAACCGGCGCGAATGTCGTAGTCGCCGCGCGAGAGCGGGCTCGGCGTGTTCAGCTTGAAGGTGCCGCTCCACAGGGTCTCTGCGTCGAAGTCGACGGAGAGGGTGACGGCGCACTGATTACGGTCGCGCCACACGGCGCTCTCTTCTATCGCAGCTCTCCTGCGAGAATCAAGGTGTGAGCGAGCTCTGCCGCCTCGGGGCCGAGGAACTGCTCGCGGGGTTTCGCTCCCGGACTGTGTCACCCGTCGAGGTCGTCGACGCGCTGGCCGAACGCATCGACGCCGTCGACGCTCTCGTCGGCGGCTTCACGACACCGTGCCTCGACCGCGCGCGTGAAGAGGCGGCCGATTCGGAACGGGCGTGGGCGCGCGGCGACGCCCGGCCTCTCGAGGGCGTTCCCATCGCGGTCAAGGATCTCTTCGACTCGGCAGGCGTGCGCACGACGTACGGGTCGCCGATGTTCGCCGCCCACGTGCCGGAGCGCGACTCGACAGCCGTCGCGCGCGCGCGAGCGGCGGGCGCTCTCCTCCTCGGCAAGACGCAGACGCACGAGTTCGCCTGGGGCATCTCGTCGGTCAACACGCTGATGGGCTCGACCCACAACCCGTGGGCGCTCGACCGCATCTCCGGCGGCTCGAGCGGCGGCTCGGCCGTCGCGCTCGCTACAGACGAGGTTCCGCTGGCGCTGGGCAGCGACACGGGAGGCTCGATCCGCGTTCCCTCGGCGCTCTGCGGGACGGTCGGGTTGAAGCCGACCTACGGGCGGGTCAGCCTTGCGGGCGTCTGGCCGCTCGCCCGTTCGCTGGACCATCCCGGGCCGATGGCCCGGACGCCCGCCGATGCGGCGCTCTTGCTCGAGGCAGTCGCCGGCGTGGATCCGGCGGATCCGGCGTCGGAGGACGTTCCTCTCGGAGACGTGCAGGGGCGCCTCCGGAGCGGTCTCGCCGGTCTTCGCGTCGGCATCTGCCCGGATCTCGATCTCGTCGCGCTTGCGCCGAGCGTTCGCGAGGCCTTCGACGCAGTGCTCGGCGCAGTCGAAGGCGCCGGCGCGTCGATCGTCGAGGTCGGCCTGCCGGAGGCGCCGCTCGTGTATCCCGCATTCGGGGTGATCCAGCGCGCGGAGGCGCTCGATGCGCATCGCCGCGCCTGTCTCTTCCCTGCCCGGCGCGACGAATACGGCCCGGACGTGCTCGCACGCCTGGAGCTCGCGACCGAGGTGACGGTCGAGGACTACCTCTCTGCGTCCGCCGACCGGCAGCGCGTGCGTGCGGGGTTCGCCCGCCTGTTCGACGAGTGCGACGTCCTCCTGACTCCGGTCGGGGCGGGGCCGCCGTTCCCGGATGCCGCGGAGTCCGGATTGCACTGCGGCGAGGAGATCTCGTTTCGCGACCTCGTGATGCCGTTTACGACTCCGCAGGATCTTTGCGGCCTGCCGGCCTGCACCGTCCGTGCCGCATTCGACGCGGACGGGATCCCGATCGGGGTTCAGTTCACCGGTCGTCCGTGGGCCGAGGCGCTCGTGCTGGGTGCGGCACAGGGGTTCTGCGACGCGACGCCGGACCTGCAGGCCGTTCGACCCGCACTCCCCTGATGCGTACTGTGCCGGCGACGTGCGCGTAGCGGTCATCGGCTGCGGGCTGATCGGCGCGGCGGTGGCACGCGAGCTGCAGCTGCGCGGCGTTCGAACGGTCGTCTACGAGGCTCACCGGCCGGGCGCCGGCACGTCGGGCACGACGTTCGCGTGGGTCAACTCCCACGACAAGCAACCGCGCGCCTATCACGACCTCAACGTCGCGGGCATCGAGGCGCACGTGAAGCTCCAGGCCGAGCCGGGCACGAGGGAGCAATGGTTCTTCCAGACGGGCAACGTGGTCTGGGCCGACGATCGCGCCGGGGTCGATCGCCTCTCCCACGTCACCGATCGCCTGGCGTCGTGGAGCTACCCCGTGGAGCAGCTGACACCGGACCAGGCGCGCGAGCTGGAGCCGGAGCTCAGGGTCGGCGATCGTGTCGACCGCGTGCTGTTCTTCCCAGCCGAGGGCTACGCCCTGCCGTCGATCCTCCTCGACCGGCTGCTGAGCGACGCCGTCGAACGCGGCGCGGAGCTGCGGTGCCCCGCTCGGATCGACCAGATCACGCCGACTGCGAGCGGCGTCGTGCTTCGGCTCGCCGACGGTTCGACGGACACCGCCGACATCGCCGTCTGCTGCACCGGGCGATGGACGACGGACGTGCTGGCGGGCGCGGGCTTCTCGCTGCCTCTGGTCGACCACGAGAGCCCCGGGTCGCCGGCGATCGGCTTTCTGGCCTACACGCGCCCCGCTCCGATCCAACTCGGCCGCCTCCTCACGACGCCGCGTCTGAACGTGCGACCGGACGTCGGCGGCAGGCTGACTCTGCAGGCCCTCGACCTCGACAGGAGTGCGGATCCCGCCTCGCCGGTCGGCGTCGACGGACCTGTCGGACAGGAGTTCCGGCGACGACTGGCCGACGTGCTGCGGGGCGGCGACGACGTGGAGCTGGAGGAGGTGCGCGTCGGGCAGCGCGTGATCCCCGCCGACGGTCTCACCGTCGCCGGTCACGTCGACGACCACGGCCGGCTCTACGTCATCGCCACCCACAGCGGCGTCACGCTCGCGCCGCTCCTGGCGCGGATCGCGGCCGCCGAGATCGTGGACGAAACGCTGGACGACGTCCTGGGTCCGTTTCGGCCGCGGTTCAGTCGACGCCCAGCGCGGCCTTGAGCCCGGCGAGGTCGGCTGCGCCGAAGACGACGCGGTTGCGGGTGGCGACGTAGACCAGATCGAGGTCGACGCCGGCGCGCGCGATCCTGCGGGTCAGATCCGCGAGCACCCCGGGCCGGTCCTCGACCTCGACCACGGCGACCTCTCGCTCGCGGGTGACGGCGAGGTGCGAGATGGCGAGCGCGTGCCTCGCCGCCTCGGCGTGGGGGACGAGGATGTGCAACTCGGCGCGGTCGCCCGGTCCCAAGCACGTCGCCGCTGCGATGTTCACCCCCGCGTCGCTGATCGCCGCCGCGACCCGGGCCAGGGCGCCGGGCTCGTTCTCGATGTCGATGACCAGGTCGAATGCCATCCGCGTTTCTGCAAATCGGGGGCCTGGAGCCTACTCCGCCGGCGGGGAACGGGTTGCTCGGCGGCGAAGTCTTTTCGGTCGTGATGCTCGATCAATCTCTCTGACTAAGATCAGAGAATGCTTGAAGGGGCGCTCGCGCAGGTCCGGAGCTTCAACCGAATCGTTGTCCAGCGCGTCGGCGCGCTCGACGATCACTACCTCGCAAGGGACAGGCCGCTCGGAGAGGCCCGCGTGCTTTGGGAGATCGGCGTCGACGGCTGCGACGTTCGGGCGCTGCGCTCTCGACTCTGTCTCGACTCCGGCTATCTCAGCCGGCTCTTGCGCTCGCTTGAAGCTGCAGCGCTCGTGACCATCACTGTGCGAACGGATGACAGGCGTGTGCGAACAGCAATACTCACCCCGGCCGGGCTGGCCGAGCGGGCCTTGCTCGAGCGACGGAGCGACGACTTGGCGCGCTCGTTTCTCGAGCCCCTGGGCGAGCAGGCCCGGCAACGCCTCGTGGCCGCGATGGCGGTTGTCGAGCAGCTTCTGACCGCGAGCCTGGTCGACATCGACGTGGTTGACCCGGCGACGCCCGATGCGCAGTACTGCGTGCGCGAGTACTTCGCCGAGCTCGCACGACGCTTCCCGACCGGCTTCGATCCGGCGCTGAGCATTTCTGCCGAGCTGGACGAGCTGCGACCGCCGTCAGGGATGTTCCTACTCGCAACGCTTCGCGCGGAGCCTGTGGGCTGCGGCGCTCTGAAGCTCCACGGCGAGGAGCCGGCCGAGCTCAAGCGGATGTGGGTTGCGGAGTCCGCGCGCGGCCTCGGACTCGGCCGCCGTCTTCTCGGCGAGCTCGAGCGCCACGCTGCCGCGTCCGGCGTGGCCACGGTCAGGCTCGAGACGAACAAGAGTTTGACCGAGGCGATCGCTCTCTACCGGTCGGCAGGCTACCGGGAGGTCGAGGCGTTCAACGACGAGCCGTACGCGCATCACTGGTTCGAGAAGCAGCTGGCTCGGCGCAGTAAAGGGGATGCGTCGGTCGGCTACAAGTTGTCGGGCGTCGATCGGCCCTACGTCAGGAGGAGACCATGAGCGTCATACGCGAGGGAGGTTGCGCGTGCGGAGAGGTTCGGTACCGGCTGACCTCGGACCCGCTCTTCACGCACTGCTGCCACTGCCTGAACTGCCAGTGTCAGACCGGAAGCGCGTTCGTCATCAACCTGCTGATCGAGAGCGACCGGGTGGAGTTGCCGGCGGGCGAGCCGCAGCCGGTGGAGGTGCCTCGTGACGACGGCAGCACGCAGACGATCTACCGTTGCCCCGTCTGTCAGGTCGCGGTCTACAGCCTGTACAGCCGCCCCGAGGTGCGGTTCGTTCGCGCGGGCACACTCGACGAGCCGGGGAGCGTCGAGCCCGACGTGCATATCTTCACCCGCTCGAAGCTGGGTTGGGTCGCCCTCCCCGAGTCGGTGCCGGCGTTCGAGGTCTACTACGACACGAAGGCGCTCTGGCCGGCGGCGAGCCTCGAGCGGCTCGCCGCCGTCATGCCGCCCGCCGGGTGAGGCCCACGCTCATACGCCCCACCCGTCGTGCGGAGCGTGGTCGCCCGGCTCGAAGAACCAGGTCTCGCGCAAGTCCTCGCAGCGCCCGTCCTCGGCGAAGCGGAGGAACAGGATCCCGATCAGCGTCACCTCGGCGCCGCTGTTCAGCATCCTGACCCAGAACTCCACTGCGGCCCGCCGTCCGTCGGCCGACTCGACGGGGCGTCCCATCCGGATGTCGACCTGGTCCTGCGTCGAGGTAACGCCGGCCCAGTAGGAGCGGACACCATCGGCGCCGCGGTGCGCCTCCTGGAGCGGATGATCGCGGTACAGGCAATCCTCCGTGAAGAGCTTGGCCGCCGCGTCGGCATCACGGTCGCGCCATGCCTCCGCGTACGCGTCTACCCACTGCTGGACCGTCACGGAAAGACCCTACTCCGAGCTGTGCTGCGCGACCTCGTTGCCATCGTCCTTCAAGCCCGGCGTCGCTCCGAACGGCGGCGGCCCGAGGACGTGCATCCCACCTGACCGCGCCGCCGACTCCTGGACGCGCGCGTAATCGACAGGACCGGACGGATCGGTATCGTCGCCCGCGGGCTTGCTGGCGCCACGGTAGAAGGCCTCGGCGCTGCCCGGCGTCTCGAGGCAGAGGATGCGCGCCTCCGGCGAGGTCACCAGGAAGGCGTGCGGGATGCCGCGGGGCGCAAAGGCGAAACCGCGTGGACCGACGCGATGATTGGTGCCGTCGATGTGCACGAGGATCTCCCCCTCCAGAACATACAGCGCCTCGTCTTCGCTGGCGTGGATGTGCAGGGGCGTTGCCTTGCCCTGCGTCATGTGGTCCTCGAACATCATCAGGGCGCCGCCCGTCTCCTCGGAGCTTGCCTTCCACGTATGCACGCCGCCGCCATAGAACCAGAGCCGCTCGCCCTCCCCGTTGTTGCGAACGATCGAGACTGCCGTGCTCATGAGTCGCTCCTTCCCGCATGACTCGTCCTGCTGACTGCTACATGTTACATACTGTACCATAATGGTGGTGACTGTCGCATATGAATCGACGGGGCGCGTCAATCAAAAGGCCCGGACACGGAACGCGCTGATTGCGGCCACCCGTGAGCTGCTTGCACAGGGTGTCGTCCCGACGATGGAGGCGGCGGCGGCTGCAGCCGCAATCTCGCGCACCACCGCCTACAGGTATTTCCCCAGCCTGCGCGAGCTGATCGTCGCGGCGTATCCACATGTCGAGCAGCGATCGCTTCTCGGCCCGAACCCGCCAGAGGATCCTGTGGCACGCCTCGAGATCGTGGCCAAGAGCCACACTCGCCGGATCCTCGCCAACGAGGCGCAGATGCGCGCGGTCCTGCGCCTGTCCCTCGAAGGTGTGCGCCCGGCGGAGTTGCCAATGCATCGCGGGCTGCGCGTGGCCTGGCTCGAGGACGCTCTCGCGCCATTGCGCGGAACGATGGCCGACGACACGCTGCGCAAGTTGGTACACGGGATCGGTGCCACGCTTGGCATCGAAGCGTTCGTCTGGCTTACCGACATCGCCGGCGTCTCGCGCGAGGAGGCGGCAGCGATCATCCGCTCGAATGCAATCGGCCTCCTCCGGGCCGCGATCGCTGGGGACGGTGGCCAGCCGACGAAAGACTGAGCCCACAAACGCGACCCCGGCCAAGCGTGGCGGAACCGATACGACGCCTCGCGTAGTCTCGCGTCCGTGCACCGGCTGACAAAGGAGCAAGCCCGGCGGATCGCGGTGCGCGCGCAGATGCTGGACGCATCCCGCCCGACCGAGCTGCTCACGGTCGTGCAGCAGCTGACCTTGTTGCAGCTCGACCCGACCGCGGCCATCGCCCCCAGCGCCGACCTCGTTGCCTGGAGCCGCCTCGGCTCGGCCTATCAGCCCGCGCACCTCCAGCAGGCCCTGGAGCAGGACCGCGTGCTGTTCGAGCACGATGCACTGGTCCGGCCGATGAGCGACCTGGGGCTGTACCTCGCCGGTGCGGCCGACTGGCCGAGCTACGACAAGCAGCGCACATGGCTCCGCGACAACGACCGCTTCCGCCGGGACGTTCTCGACCTCCTCGGGAGCTCCGGGCCGCTCACCTCGCGCGAGATCCCGGACACCTGCGTCGCGCCCTGGCCGTCCACCGGGTGGACGAACAACCGCAACGTGACCCAGATGCTCGAGTTCCTGATGATGCGCGCCGAGGTCGCCATCGCCGGGCGCGCAGGACGGGAGCGGCTGTGGGACCTGCCGGAGCGGGTGTACCCGGCCGACGTCGACATCCCCTCCCGCGAGGAAGCGGCTCGCAGGAAGAACGAACGGCGGCTCGCCTCGCTCGGCATTGCCCGTCGCAAGACGCGTGCGATGCCGGTCGAGCCCGTCGACGTCGGCGACGCCGGTGAGCCCGCCATCGTCGATGGCGTCAAGGGCGAGTGGCGCGTCGACCCCGCCGCGCTACGGGACGACTTCGAGGGTCGCACCGCCTTGCTGTCGCCGTTCGACCGGCTCGTCCACGACCGTGTCCGCGCGCAGGAGCTGTTCGACTTCGAGTACACGCTCGAGATGTACAAGCCTCCCGCCAAGCGCCGCTGGGGCTACTACGCCCTTCCCATCCTCCACGAGGATCGTCTGGTCGGGAAGCTCGACGCCACGGCCGATCGCAAGGCCTCCGTTCTGCGGGTGCAGGCGATCCACGAAGACGTGAAGTTCACCCGCACCATGACCCGTGCCGTGCAGGCCGAGCTCGAGGACCTGGCCTCGTGGCTCGGGCTGGAGGCGATCGAGCCGAGCTCGGCTCTCTAGAACCGGACTTCCCGGTCCGTTTATGCTACGTTAAGCGGACTGAAGAGTCCACATGAGAGTGAGGCAGTCGCCGATGCGCCGTCATGCAACGAATCCCTGGGTTGTCCTCGTCCTGATCTGCCTGGCGCAGTTCATGGTCGTCCTCGATGCGACGATCGTGAACGTCGCGCTCCCGTCGATCCAGAAGGATCTGCACCTCTCGGAGGGCAACCTGCAGTGGATCGTCAACGCGTACACACTGGTGTTCGGCGGCTTCCTGCTCCTCGGCGGCCGCGCCGGCGACCTGCTCGGCCGTAAACGGTTGTTTCTGATCGGGCTCGTCATCTTCACGAGCGCTTCGCTGCTCGACGGTCTCGCCTCGACCGAAGGCATGCTCATCGGCTCACGCGCCTTGCAGGGCCTCGGTGCCGCGCTGATCTCGCCGGCGGCCCTTTCGATCATCGCGACGACGTTCGCCGAGGGCGCGGAACGGGCGAGAGCGCTCGCGGTCTGGGCGGCGATCGCCATCGGCGGTGCTGCAGTCGGCCTCGTCCTCGGCGGCGTGCTGACCCAGTACTTCTCCTGGCCCTGGATCTTCTTCGTCAACGTGCCCGTCGGCATCGCCGTCTTCCTGCTCTCGCTCCGCATCATCCCCGAGTCGCGCGATGCGCTCGAGCAACGCAGCTACGACCTGGCAGGCGCCGTTACCGTCACCGGTGGCCTGATGGCGCTCGTCTACGCCATCGTCGATGCGGAGTCGGCCGGCTGGGGATCGGCGAAGACGCTCGGCTTCTTCGCTGTCGCGCTCGCCCTGCTCACCGCATTCGTCGTGGTCGAGCTGCGGACGGCGGTACCGCTGGTGCGGCTCTCCATCTTCCGGATCCGCTCCCTCCTGACCGCCAACATCGCGATGTTCCTCGCGATGTCGGGCATGTTCGCGATGTTCTTCTTCAATACGCTCTACATCCAGCGCGTTCTCGGTTACGGGCCGCTCAAGGCCGGTCTCGCGCTCCTGCCCTTCACGGCGGGAATCATGCTCTCGGCCGGCGTCGCCTCCCAGTTCGCGCCGCGCCTGGGCGTGCGCATCGTCGCGGGGGTCGGGATGGTGCTCGCCGCGGGCGGGCTGCTGCTCCTCACACAGCTCCCGGTGCACGGCTCCTATGCGGCGAACGTGCTGCCGTCGATCCTGCTCTCGTCGCTCGGCATGGGCGCCGTCTTCATGCCGCTGACCTTGATCGCGACGACGGGTCTCGACGACGAGGACCAGGGCCTCGCGTCCGGGCTCTTCAACACGTCGCAGCAGATCGGCGGTGCGCTCGGGCTTGCGGCTCTCTCGACTCTCGCTGCGAGCAAGACGTCGTCGGCCGGCGGCTCGTCGACGCATGCGCTCGTGGTCGGTTTCCACTGGGCATTCGCGGGCGGCGCCGCCGTGTTGGTCGTCGCGCTCGCGGTGATGGTCGCGCTCCTGCGCCGCCGTCACGTCGCCCGCATCGAGGAAGCGGCAACTCGCGAGCCGGTGGTCGTCGGAGCGTCGTGACCGTTCTGCGTGCCGACGCCGAGCGCAACCTCGGCCGCATCCTCGCCGCGGCCGCTGACGCCTACGCAGAGCTCGGGCCCGACGTGACGATCGACGAGATCGCCCGCCGGGCCGGCGTCGGCCACGGCACGGTGTTCCGCCGCTTCCCGACCAAGGATGCGCTCCGAGCGGCGGTGATCCGGGTCCGTCTCGACGAGTTGCTCGACCGCGCGCACGAGCTCCTCGAGAAGCCAGACGCAGGCGCGGCGCTCGAAGAGTTCGTGTGGGCCGTTGCCGAGTCGTGCCGGCGCGACCGCGCCTTGTTCGAAGGCGTCGAACAGTGCGACGGCTTCGAGGCGGTGTCGGCCGCCAAGCAGCAGCTACGCGACACCGTCGACCGGCTGATCCGCCGTGCGCAGCGAGCGGGCGCGGTGAGACGCGGGCTCGACGCGCGGGACATCGGTGCTCTCGTCGGCGCTGCCATCCAGGCGTCCATGCACGCCGAACGGAGCGACGCGTGGCGTCGCTACGTCCAGGTCGTGCTCGACGGCCTGCGGCCCTCCTGACGGCAGGGCCGCCGCGGCTTGGGAGCCGACGCCTGCGTGTCATCATGCGCGCGAGCGGAGGTGAGGATGAGCTCTCTTAGGCGCACGCGTGCGGCTCTTCTCGTCGCGTCGTTCGCGCTCGCCGGCTGCGGCGGTGGGGGCGGCAAGACGACCGCCGATCCGACGACCATCGTCGCAGGAACCGCGGTGAAGACCGCTGCGGTCAAGAGCTTCCGCTTCACGCTCGACGTCAAGGGCGTGCCGCCGTCCTCGATCGGTCTCAGTCTCAGCCACGCGGACGGCTCGGTGATCGTGCCCGACCGCCTGGATGCGAAGATCGCGGCCACGTTCGCCCGCATCCCGATCGCGTCCGAGCTCGTCATCGTCAGCGGAGCGGATTACTTGAAGGACCCGCTGACCGGTCGCTGGCGCACGCTCGACATCAAGACGAATCCCGTAGCGTTCTTCGATCCTCATCGTGGCGTACTGCGGGTCGTGCAAGGCGCGCGCGAACTCGAGCTCGCCGGCAAGGAGAAGGTCGGCGGCGCCGAGTCGTACCACCTCACCGGCAAAGTGAAGGCGCGCGACGCAAGCCGTCTCCTCGCGGTGAAGACGACCTCCGAACGCCTTGTCGAGCTCGACCTCTGGGTAGGCGTCAAGGACGAATTCCTGCGGCGGGTGCGCGTGAGCGGCCCCGTCGCAGCCGGCGAGCCGGCGAACGCGTCGAGGACGATCGAGCTCTCGGACTTCGGAGCCTCGTTCCAGATCGAGGCGCCGAAGACGGGGTAGCGCGGTAAAGCGGGCATTGCGCGGGCGTGGGGCCGGCATTGCGCTTGCAGCGCTTTGCGCGGCGGTGTTCGTGTCTGGTCTCGACCAGACCGTCGTCGTGACGGTGCTGCCACAGGTGATCACGGATCTGCGCATCCCGATCACGCGGCTCGACGACGCCGCCTGGATCGTGACGGCGTACCTTGTCGGCTACACGGCAGCGATGCCGCTGCTCGGGCGCCTCGCGGACGTCTACGGCTACCGCCGCGTGCTCCTCGCGAGCTGCGGGCTCTTCGCCGCCGGGTCGTTGGGGGCGGCAACTGCCGGCGACCTCTGGTCGTTGGTCGCGGCACGGGCAGTCCAGGCGATCGGCGGAGGAGGCCTCGTACCGGTCGCGCTGGCCGCGGCAGCCGCGGGGCGTAGTGGCGCAAAGCGGTTGGTCGCGCTCGGCATCGTCTCCGGGGCGGCGGAGGCGGGAGCGGTGCTCGGCCCTCTCTACGGCGCCGGCGTTCTCGACTTCGCCGGCTGGCGCTGGATCTTCTGGCTCAACCTGCCGCTCGTCGGAATCGTCGTGGCCCTCGCGTGGACCACGTCGGACCCGTTGGCGGGGGCTCTCGGCCGGATCGAGTGGGTCGGAGGCGCGCTGGCGGGGCTGGCTCTCGTTTCGCTGACCGTCGGCCTCTCGGGGAAGAGGCTGACGGACAGGCCGTTGCTGCTTGCGGCGGCGGCCTTACTCGCTCTCGCGCTCGCGGCGCGCGAGGCGCGGGCGCCGCAGCCGCTTCTCCCGAGGGCGCTTTTCCGCAGTGCCGGGCTCGGGTCGGCGGCCGGCGCCAACCTGGCCCTCGGTGGCGCTTTGATCGTCGCCCTCGCGGAAGTGCCTCTCTTCGGCTTCGTCGTCCTCGGGCGCAGCCCCACCGCGGCGGCGCTCATGCTTGTGCGCTTCACTGCGCTGATCCCGGTTGGTGCGCTCGTCGGCGGCGTCATCGCCTCACGCCTCTCGCCTGCACTGGTCGGCGGTGCAGGCATGGTGGCCAGCGGCGCCGGATTCGTGCTGCTGTCTCGCTGGGACGCGCACATCGACGAGCCACGCCTCACGCTGCACCTCGCGCTCGCGGGGACCGGCTTCGGTGTCGTGCTTGCGCCGCTCGCGTCCTCGGCGCTCGCCGCCGCCGGCCGCGGCAACGAGGCGTCGGGCGCCGCCGCCCTGACGATCGCACGCATGCTCGGGATGACGATCGGCCTCGCCGCACTGACGACCTGGGGGCTGGAGCGGTTCGGCAGGCGAACGGCCGGGCTGTCGCTCCCGCTGCGGGGCGCCGGCGAGAGCAAGGCGGCGTACCGGGCCGAGCTCGACCGTTACCGCGAGGCGGTGCGCGGTGCCGCGGTGTTCGTGTTCGACCGGATCTTCGTCGTCGCGGCGATTCTGTCGTTGCTGGCCGCGCTCATGTGCGCCTTCCTCCGGCTCGAGCGCGGGCGATCAGCCGCCTGAGTCGCTCGAGGACACGGACCCGGGGCCGCCGCCTTGCGCGGCGACGGCCCCGAGAATCAGCTCTACGCCGCCTCGAGCACGAGCTCTGCGTCGATCGCGTCGACGAGATCACGGCGCCGCACGACGAACAGCGCGACGAGAATGCCGAGGATGGCGACTCCCGCGGCGCCGTAGAACGCCGACTGGAAGCCGTCGGTCAATGCCGTCGGCAGTGAGGCCCCGGACGCGATCTTCGTGTTCGTCGTCGATGTCGCGATCGACGTGAGCGCGGCGATGCCGAGCGCGCCGCCGATCTGCTGCGACGTGTTGATGAGCCCGGATGCGAGTCCCGCCTCCGCCGCCTGCACGCCTGCGAGTGCGGCGATCGAGATTGGCACGAACGAGAAGCCGATCCCGACCGAGATGAGCAGGAATCCGGGGAGGAGGTCACCGAGGTACGTGCCGCCAACCGAAACCTGCGCGAAGTAGAGAAGCCCGGCCGAGAGCGCAGTCATCCCGACGACGAGCACGGGCTTCACGCCGACGCGCGTGACGAGCTGGGCGGCGAGCGCCGACCAGACGATTGCCGTCCCCGCCACCGCGAGGTAGCCGACCCCGGTCTTCATCGCCGAGTAATGCAGCACCTGCTGCATGTAGAGCGTGAGCATCAGGAACATTCCGAACATCGCCGTTCCCATGACGAGCCCGGCGACGTTCGCGCCGGAGACCGTGCGCAGCCGGAAGATCCCGAACCGCATCAGCGGCTCGGCGGTCCGCAACTCCCAGCCGATGAACGCTGCGAGCAAGGCGACCGAGCCGCCGAAGAGGCCGATCGTCGCGAGCGACCCCCAGCCGTAGCTGTTGGCCTGCGTGATCGCGTAGACGAGCGAGACGAGACCGCCGGTGACGAGCGCCGCGCCGGGAACGTCGAAGCTCTTCGCGAGCGCGTCGCGGCTCTCGGTGAGGAAGAACGGCGCGAGCGCGAGGCCGAGGATGCCCACCGGCACGTTGACGTAGAAGATCCAGTGCCAGCTCAGCGCGGATGTGAGGACGCCGCCGAGCAGGACGCCCGCGACTGCACCGAACGCGCCCACCGCGCCCCAGGCGCCGAGGGCGGTGTTCCGCTCCTTCCCCTCTGTAAAGGTGGTGGTCAGGATCGAGAGTGCCGCCGGGGTGATCAACGCTGCGCCGAAGCCCTGGAACGCGCGCGCGCCGATCAGCGCGCCTTCGCTCCAGGCCAGCCCCGAGGCAAGTGACGCCAGGGTGAAGACGATGAGCCCGCCGATGAAGAGACGACGCCGACCGAGCAGGTCGGCCACGCGCCCTCCGAGCAGGAGCAAGCCGCCGAAGAGGAGCGCGTATGCGCTCACGACCCACTGGAGGTTCCGTTCGGAGAACCCGAGGTCCTTCTGGATGGACGGAAGGGCCACGTTCACGATCGCGATGTCGAGGACGACCATGAACTGGACTCCCAGGAGTAGAGCCAGTGCCAGCCACTTCCTTTGTGCCGTTGCGATCATCAGGAGTCCTTTCACTCGTTCAGTGTAGGCTTGCGACTCTACATGAGTTACTTGCTTTTTGCAAGTTGATCCTGGTGAATCGCAAGATGATCCGATACACTGACGACGAACGGTGATGCGGAAATTCGACCAGTACTGCCCGGTGGCTCACGCCCTCTCTCTGGTGGGGGAGCGCTGGTCGCTGCTCATCGTCCGCGAGTTACTGCACGGCCCGAAGCGCTACACCGATCTGACGCACGGCCTCCCCGGGATCGGCACGAACATCCTGGCGGCACGCCTGCGCGATCTCGAGGAATCCGGCATCGTCCAGAAGCGAACGCTGCCACCGCCGGCGGCGTCGACGGTCTACGAGCTGACCGAGTTCGGGGCCGGGCTCAGGGAGGCGCTGTACGCGCTGGCCCGCTGGGGTGCGCGCACGATCGGCCCGCCCGGTCCGGACGACGAGCTTTACCCGGAGTGGGGCATGAATGCGCTACCGGCGCTGTTCGATGCCAACGCCGCGCACGGCCTGACGGAGACGTACGCACTCGTTGTCGACGGCGACGCGTTCACCGCGCGGGTGGTCGACGGATCGCTCGAGGCGACGATGGGCGCTGCGAAGGACGCGGACGTCGTCGTCGAGGTGAGCATGGAGACGTTCTTCGCGCTCGCATCAGGCGAGCTCGCGCCCAGGAACGCAGTCAAATCGGGCCGGGCAAAGGTGCAGGGCACTCCCGAGGCACTCGAGCGCTGCTTCCAGGTGTTGAGCCTGGCGCCGCGCGCCACCACAGCTGCGGCCTAGCCGGAGCCGCTGACCGGGCGAGGCGACGGGACCGAACCTGCTACTGCGGCAAGCTCCCTGGAAGGGCGCGGTACGATCGCTGACCGATGCCCTACCGTCCCGCTGACTCCCTCGCCTCGCCGCGCTTCAGTGGCCCACGCACCTTCATGCGCCTGCCGTACCTGGAGACGACCGAGGATGTGGACGTCGCCGTGGTGGGCATCCCGACCGATGACGCCGTCTCCTACCGCTCGGGCGCGCGCTTCGGGCCCGAGGCGATCCGCAGCGCGTCGGTGTTTCTCCGGCCGTTCAACGCCTACTTGAGCGTCGAGATCTTCGACCACCTCTCCGTGGTCGACCACGGCGACGCACCGACAGTCCCCGGTTACCATATGGAGACGCTCCAACGAGTCCAGGAGTACCTCGAACCGATTCACCGTGCGGGCGTGATACCGCTCTGTCTTGGAGGTGACCACTCGATCGTGCTCGCAGAGCTACGCGCCGCTGCAGCGGTGCACGGGCCGCTGGCGCTCGTCCACCTCGACGCACACGCGGACGTCTGGGACGCGTACTACGGAGCCAAGTACTTCCACGGGACGGTCTTCCGGCGCGCCCTCGAAGAGAAGCTCATCGACCCCGCTCGTTCGGTGCAGGCGGGGATGCGCGGCACGCTCTACGGCGCCGGCGACGAGGAGGAGCCGCGCCGCCTCGGCTTCCTCTCGCTGCCGTGGCCGGAACTGAAGGAGCTGACCCCGGACCGGTACGGCGACATCGTCCGCGAGAGGGTCGGCGAGGGCCCGGCGTTTCTCTCCTTCGACATCGACTTCGTCGACCCCGCCTTCGCTCCCGGGACGGGCACTCCCGAGGTCGGCGGCCCGACCTCGGACCTCGCGCTCGCCTACATTCGCTCCCTGCACGGCATCGACTTCCGCGGCCTCGACTGCGTCGAGGTCGCTCCCGCCTACGATCCCGGCGGGATCACTGCACTCCTCGCCGCAACCGCCTGCCACGAAATGCTCTCACTGCTCGCACTCCGCCGCCGCTGATAGTCGCTGGCCGACAGACCCGACGCCAACCCTCGAACCGACGTTTGGGCAAGCTCGGCGACTCGCTACGAGACGTTTGCGAGCTCGTTCGCAGCTCGAACTGGGACACCTGCTTCGTTGTCAACGAGCAGCGCGTTGTGCTCGGCCGCCTCGGCCGAATGACGCTCTCACGCGACGAGGAGGCGACAGTCGAAGCGGCGATGACCGCCGGACCGAGCACCGTGCGACCCAGCCTCGAGCTCGACAAAGCCGTTGAACGGATGCGGGCCCAGAAGTTGACCGGCCTCCCCGTCACTCGCTCCGACGGAGTCCTCCTCGGCCTGCTTCGACGCGACGACGCCGAGCGGGCACTCGCCTCGAACGAACCCGGCTCCTGAAAGCGAAGGCGCCAAGGTGCGAAGCCGGCGCTTCATCACCTTGGCGCCAATGCGTCGGTGTCGCGACTGCTAGGACAGCATCACGAACAGGTTGTCGCCCGTCACGTGCTTGTTGAAGTTGATCCCACGGGCGTTGACCTTGACCCCCTCGCTCGTCCCAGGAGGCGCCTGGCCGCCTGGGTCGTGGATCTGGCAGTTGACCTCGTAGAGCCCCGGATGATGCTCGCCGTTGACTGCGGAGACTGCATCGACCGCGAAGATCGCGCGACCGCCGCAGAGGTTCGCGGGCAGGGAGATCCTCTCGCCGCCCGCGGTGACCTCGCCGCAGCCGTAGAACTGGAACGCGACCAGCCGAGTGAGGCTGAACGAGCCGTGATCGATCTCGTTCCCGCCCGCGGTGAGCGAAAAGTCGCCGGCGCCGCTCGCGGTTTTCGCCGCGACATCGAACTGGCCCGCGACCTTCGTGTTGAGCACCAGACCGTTGCTCGCGGCGGAGGCCGTCTCCGCTACGAGCACCTGGAACGTCGACTTCGACGTTGCAGACCCGGCGCTTCCCGCAGCGATGGCCACCGCGGAGAACAGGAACGCAACCGCCAACGCGATGCGCTGCTTCATCGTGCCCCCTCTCTCCCTTGACAGAAAGCCGGCCGAGCATAACGCCGCGTACGGATCGTTACAAGCTGAGCGACGACGAGCCGTAGCGACGACGAGGAGAGGTCGCGTGAGTTCGTGCCGGCCGCCCACCTGCTTGGGATCTAGCCGCCCGCGGGTCGTTTCTTGCGAAGCCGGGCGATCAGCTCGTGCAGGTGGTCGTCGTGTAGCCGAGGTGTATCGCGAACGATGAGGCGTCCTTCGGCGAGAACGATCTCGTCGACCTGGTCTGTTGGAATGAGCAGCAGCTGACGTCCGAGCAGACCGGTCCGCACCTCGAGAAGGTCGGGTTGGTCGATGCGGGAGAGGAAGCGAAGCCCGTCGACAAGGCCGATTCGCCCACTGGGCGAGTCGACCCAGAAGCCCTCGCAGCGGCACAGTTGATAGCCGCGCTCGAGCGCCGAGCCGTCCGAGGGTACGTTGACCGACCGCATCTCATCCGGCGCCCGACTCTCGACTGACCCGATCACCGTTCGCCCCTGGAGCACCTTCAGACGCCACTCGAGCATTGCCACTCGAAGGGTCTGCGCGTGCAGCTCCTCCTCGAGCCGCATGAGTCCGGCGCGCTCGTCGGCCAGGTCGGACGTGAGCACATCGATCACGCGGTTGCGTGTCGCGTCCGACACCCTCCCGAACAGCTCCTCTTCGAGCGCCCACGCCCGTCCGCGCGCCGGCAGTCCACGTCCGAGCCAGTCCTCTTTCCGGCCCTCCGCTGCCGAGGATGTTCGCTTCCTGCGAGACACGCGCGAACTCCAGTGTGTGTTCACCACTCATGCTCCAGTGTGTCTTCACCACTCATGCTAGCGTCGCGCGCTTGCGGTCCGTGGATTACTACTCAGCCGTCAACAACCTGTCCAGGCAGGACATCTAGAGAGAAACCGCCGCCTCGACCAGTGAGATCGGCCCACGGGTCGGGATCACACCCAGGGGCTCGAGACCCGCCTCCCGCTGCAAGGCGGCATGTTCGGCTGCCGTTCGCTCGCGACCGCCCTCGGTGAGCACCATCATGTTGATGTCCATGAAGGTGGCGTAGCTGAACTGCGCACCCTCCGGGACGACGAACTCGACAGCGACGACGTGCGCTCCCGGCGCTGCCGCCTCGGCGATGACGCGCAGGATCCGCACCGCGCGGCCGTCGTCCCAGTCATGCAGGACCAGCTTGAGGAGATAGAGGTCGCAACCCGCTGGAGCGCTCGCGAAGAAGTCGCCGCCGACCCGGTCGGCTCGCTCCCCGAGGCCCTCGAGTCCATCCGCTTGTGCGGCGATCTCGGGCCGATCGAAGAGCACGCCGTGCAGTCTCGGATGCGCCCTCAGGATTGCCGCGAGCATCGCGCCACGGCCGCCGCCGACGTCGCAGACGCGCTCGTAGCGAGAGAAGTCGTAGGCATCGAGGATGAGGGGGATCTGCAGCTCGGTTTGCGCCGTCATCCAACCATGGAAGACGCGACCAAGTTTCGCGTCCGTGGCCACGAGGTCGAACAGCGGCGCCCCGTTCACGTGTCCGAATGAGGATTCGCCGGTGGCCACCGCGTGGTCGAGCGCGCCCCATGCGGCCCAGAGCGCCGGCGCGGACAGCAACTCTGCCTGAGGCAGGAGCGATGCCGGGCGGTCGCACAGGTGCTCCCCGAGCGGGCCGAGCCCGTACCGGTCATCGCCCTCGTTCGTGAGCACCTCGAGCGCGGCGGCCGCCCGGAGCAGACGCCCGAGCGTCGCCGCCGGCATCCCCGTACGCTCCGCGAGCTCGCCGACCGACCGCGGCCCCTCGGCGACCGCATCGGGAATCCGCAGCCTCGCGACAAGCCCGACTACCTGCTGCAGCAGCCCGGCCGTGAGGAGACGCGTCAGCGCCACCCGTGCTTGCGGTGCGGCGCTCACCGGGCGATCGTAACGACGAACGTCAGGCGTCGCCGAGCGCGGACTCGACCGCGTCGTCGAGCGACAGGGACCGGCCCGTCGAGCGGCCGGATTCGAACTCGGATGAATGGACGACGACGGTCGAGGCGATCTGCTCGCGTTCGC
>JACXTT010003542.1_pt1 | contig 23965 bp, 24 predicted proteins | sample 9270951 | NCBI WGS metagenome assembly JACXTT01 (sample SAMN15532306, study PRJNA645909) | rock metagenome | isolation source: weathered quartz diorite | place: Puerto Rico | collected 2017-06-21
GGGACGACCCCAACCCAGGCTATGTAGCCTGGAAAGTTCCTGGTTGCGTATGCGTAATAGTCGTAGCCGCCGTTTAACACGATAAAGTTCTCTATGAAAGCCGACCACAAGGTAGCCCCGATTAGGAGCATTTGGGTAACCCTGGATCCAAACCGCTGCAGTGTGGCATAGATGGATCCGACGAAAATTGCGTAGAATCCCAATTCGACGAGGAGTGGGTAGGCAGGTGAAAGCATCATTTCAGATCATCCATTTTCTCAAGCAATCGAGGCTGTTGAGATCATGATTCCTTGTGGAGTTATCTCATAGTAGTAGCTGCGTGTCGGAACTGGAAGCTTCCCAATCTTCGCTAGTTTCATGATGCCGGCTCGGTTGGAACCGCCCGGAGCGTTACCCTGTAGCTCGATCACCACGTCTGCGAAGCTTACCATAGCGTTTTCGGTCAATTCGCCGAGTACATTCGTGTGTAGAGTGGCGAGTCCGATCGCTTTTGCGAATCGAGTCGCGTACTTTAGGACTTGACCAAACTGGAACACTTTTTTCGACTCGACGAGTAGAAACATAGGAGTGACAGAATCCATTATGACTAGCTGTTTCTTCCCGAGATGTTTCAAAGTGAAGCTTCGGCCTTGCGCGATGAGATCGGAAAACTTGAAGGTGCTCTCAGCAACCTTTTCAGGATCCTCGCTCGGGAGGCTCTCTGCCAGCCTCTCGACTCCCAGCGCGAACATGTCCACGAGCGCCAGCCTGGATTCTTCGAGTGCTTGGTCTACGCCAGACCCCAACGAGTAGAGGCTCTCTCTTACTTCGTCAGCGGATTCGTCTATTGCATAATACAGTACTCGAAAGTCTCGTTGTAGCATGTTGACGGCTATCTGTTTGGCGAGCCAGGACTTTCCAGAGTTTACTCGTCCTGTTATGCCTACGGCTGAAGGGCGCGGAAGCCCGCCCATCAGAATATCGTCTAGAACCTTGATTCCCGTAGGCTCCAAGCGTTTTAGGCCAGAGGAAAAATTCGGTCTCGCGCTAATTTAAGCAGATTGTACCCTACTATCGGCTTTGCTCTCAAACCCCGGTCTCTCATGGTGAGGAGGGTCAGAGGGAATCATTTCTTGGAGGAGTACTCTTGCTTTAGGTGAGGAAGCACTTCCCTACCGAGCATTTCGATCGTCTTTAGCTGGTCGGGACTTGAGCTCATCAGCACCACCTGTTTGAATCCGGCATGGAAACACTCACTGGCCCTTTTGATTATAGCCTCCGGGTCCGTTGTTATCACCCAAGCCTTCTTCATGGCATCGTCCCCGACCCTGCTTCCATTCTCCTCGATTTCCCTGGGGTCGTATATCCCATGTTTTGTAACAGAAAGAAGGGTTCCCTTCCAGAACCGAGCTGATTTCATAGCACGTTCAATGTCAGTATCGTCGTAGGAGAACAACATCTCGATCGCAGAGTCGAGCTTCTGAAAATCTCTCCCTGCTTTTGACGCTCCTTTCTTGACCATCGGGAACAAAGTGTTTCGATAATAGTCGAGAGGCTTGCCTAGGAACGAGTAGAAACCATCAGCGTATTGCCCCACCAGCCGAGCGACCTTTGGCGTGAAAGCGGCCAAGTACAATGGAACAGGCTGTTTCGGCTTCGTATACAACCTAGCGTTTCTGAGCCTGTAGTATTTTCCATGAAAGCTAACCAAATCGTCCTTCCAAAGTTGTCTAATAACTTTGATAGCTTCTTCCAGTCTTTCCAAACGCTCGTTCACCGGCGGCCAATCATAGCCCAAGGGGACCTCGTTCATCGGCTCGCCCGCACCTAATCCTAGCCTTATCCTCCCTGGATATAGCCGGCCGAGAGTTGCGAAGGCTTGGGCGACAATCCCAGGATTATACCTCAAAGTCGGCGTAGTGACTCCAGTCCCGACAGCCATATTCTGAGTTCTCGCCGCTACTGCGGCCATCCAGACCCAGGCGAAGCCGCAATGCGCACCTGAGTGTGACCAAGGCAGGAAGTGGTCGCTCGCCCAGACCGAATCGATGCCTGACTTTTCGGCAAGTATTGTCTGTTCCAATAGATCTTCCGGACTGTACTGCTCGTGCGCTGCTTTCCATCCTAGGGAAACTGGCAAACTTTCTGCCCGTGACGCAGGTCGAATCTTTCTCTATAAGAGATCGAGTCGAAATTCAACAGATACAGCCAAGAAGGTTATACGGTAAGATTGCTGGGGCTAGAACATTGAAGCTATGCAGATTCACTACGGGAACCAATCACGAAAGAATTGGACTTTATACCGAACCTTACATTTACGACCTGACGGCCGCAGACCCACTAGTATTCGGCGACATGAGAAGACTGGTCCAAGAATTAAACCGAATCGGCCAACCCGTCACTACCCTGATCGAAGGGGCGATCTCAAAAACCCAAAGGCTGGAGACTCGGAACGCTAGACTCCTCCTCCCAGTCGTCCCCTCAGAGGTTTGGGGAGCTGGTGTCACATACACTCGAAGCAAGGAGGCTCGAAAAAGAGAGACAAAGTTCGGTCAAGTCTACGACGACGTGTATGAGGGCTTACGCCCAGAATTATTTCTAAAGGACGCAAACGCGAGAAGATGCGCGAATCCCGGTGAGCACATTTGCGTCCGGGGAGACAGTGCTTGGACGGTCCCGGAACCAGAGCTGGCAGTCGTACTGGACAATGAGGCCAAAACTCTCGGCTACACTATTGCGAACGATGTCTCCGCAAGAGACATTGAAGGCAATAATCCACTCTATCTTCCCCAAGCAAAAACCTTTGACGGTTCTTGTTCGTTCGGCCCGGTAATCGTTACCTCTGACGAAATAAGGAAGCCGGAAGAGTTGGCAATCAGAATGAGAATTCATCGCTCAGGCAAAGCGATTTTCGAAGGCGAAATAAACACGGGCGCGATGCGGCGACCGATAGGCAAACTAGTAGATTTTCTGAAGCGCGATAACATCTTGGGCGAGTTCACGATACTGATGACTGGTACTGGGATTGTACCACCTGACGATTTCTCCCTAGAGGGCGGTGACATGGTCGAAATCGAGATTGAAGGTATTGGAATCCTTCGCAACCCAGTCAAGAAGCTCTAGTACCCGATATAGACTGCTTTTACTCTCGTGTAGAAGTCGAGTGCTTCGAGGCCTTGCTCTTTGAAAGTTCCTGCGCTCGACTGCTTGAACCCGCCGTAGGGGACTTGGTACTCCAGCCCGGTTGTGGGTTTGTTCACTTTGATAACTCCCGCGTCGACTTTGTCCGCAAACTCGAACGCGCTAGATAGGTTTGTCGTATAGATTCCCGCTGTCAGACCATAGCTGGTCGCATTAGCGATTTCGATTGCCTCATCCGCGTTCTTGGCGCTCATCACACTGAGGACTGGTCCGAAGATCTCCTCGCGGGCAATCGTCATATCCTGCCGAACGTCGTCAAATATTGTTGGCTGAATGAAGTGTCCCACAACAGTCCCACCAGAGTTGGACCTCCTTCCCCCAACCACGAGTTTCGCCCCTTCGCCTGTGCCTATTTGGATGAAGTCCAAGTCCTTCTTCAGTTGTTCTTCTGAAACGGCTGGGCCCATCTCTATGCCCGGCTGAAGACCATCACCGACTTTCAGCATCTGGGCCGCCTCAGCTATCGCTTTCAACAGCCGATCTTTGACAGGTTCCTCCACGATCAACCGGCTCGTCGCAGTGCAAGCTTGACCTGTAAGCCCAAAGGCGCTACTCTTGATCATGTGAACCGCTTCGTCGAGCTTGGCATCCTTCAACACGACGGCCGCATTTTTTCCCCCTAACTCCAATTGCACCCTGACCATCTTCTTGCTCTGAGAAATAGAGTCGGATATCCTCTTGCCAATGTCCGTCGAACCAGTGAAAGATATGGCGTCGACCTCCGAACTCTTGAACAGCTCCTCCCCGACCATATTGCCCGGCCCAGTTACAAGATTGATCACCCCCGGGGGAATCCCGGCGTTGGCAAGAGACTCCACCAATCGATACGCAAGGAGTGGCGTTAGTGATGCTGGTTTGAACACGACACAATTGCCTGAAACCAATGCAGGCGCAATCTTCCAGGCTGGAATTGCGATGGGAAAGTTCCAAGGGGTGACAATGGCAACAACGCCCATCGGTTCTCGCCGTGTGTGGATGAAAGTCCTCTTTTGGCCGGAAGGTATCGTCTTTCCATCCAGCACAGGAGCCAAGCCCGCGTAGAAGAGAAAGATGTCGATGGCTCTTTGGACTTCACCCTGGCTTTCCTTGAGCGTTTTTCCCTCCTCCATCGTTAGTTCTCTTGATAATTGGTCGGATTCCTCTTGGAGGATCTGAGCAGCCCGATACAGCAGCTTTCCCCGGTTCAAAGGAGACATCTGAGTCCACTGCTCTATGCCTCTCCTCGCACTTGCGACGGCAGCATGAACGTCTCCCCTTGATGATAACTGGAAATACCCTAGTAGTTGGCTCGGGCGAGTTGGGTTCCTAACTTCGAACTTTTGACCGCTCTCTGACTTGACCCATTTTCCGCCAACGTAGTTCGCATACTCCTCGACCATAAGACTCGCAGCCTACGAGTTGAATCTCAGATCAATTATCGGTTGTGTCGATTGCGGTGCGCACCTGTGTTCTGGACGAGTAATTCAACGAGAACATACCAATTATATGTGCTCCACTCTAACCGACAGCTCCTAGCGGGTCATTGAATGAAGATCAGGTCAATAGAAGCGAGGAAAGTCGCTTTCAGAGAATTCTATGAGAGAGACGCTTTGGCTGTTTTGGCCGGTTCGGAGCACTACATGGATGTTCTCGTTGTCACTGTTGAGACTGCTGATGGCATGGTAGGTGTCGGAGAATGCCTTTCCTACGGAGGCCTCGACACGGTCGAGTCTGCAGTAACTAAGATGCTCGGTCCTTTGATTATTGGGAGCGAATCGTACGGCGTTCAATCGCTATACGACAGAATGTACAAGGCCACCTATCGACTCGGGAGGCGCGGGCTGGTAATCAGCGCAATGAGCGGCATCGACATCGCTATGTGGGACCTGCTCGGGAAAGAGCTTGGCGCACCAATCTACAAGCTTCTGGGGGCATCGAAGAGACCGGTCAAAGGCTACATCACCGGCGGATACTATCGCGATGACAAGGACGTGAAGAAGCTGGTCGAAGAAGAGAAGAGTTACGTCGCCGCGGGCTTCGACACTGTGAAACTCAAGATCGGTGCATTGAGCGCGGAGGACGATCTCAAGCGTGTCGATGCGGTAATAGATGGAGTCGGAAAGGAAGTGAAGGTCGCGGTGGACGCGAACAACGTCTACGACTTTAACACAGCCTTACGTATCGGCCGAGAATTAGAAAAGAGGGGAATACTATTTTTTGAGGAGCCGATAATGACTGATTACCCTGACCTAAGCGCAAGCCTTGCCCAAAGCCTAGACCTTCCCATCGCGGGATATGAGACAGCCTACACTCAATTCGAATATCGTGACATCATAACCAAACACGCCGTAGACATTGTTCAAGCTGACGCTTCTTGGAACGGAGGCATTACTGAAATCCTAAGGATCGGGAACCTTGCGAGAGCATACGGGTTTCCATTGATTCCCCATTACTCCGCTGGAGGAATCGGATTCGTGGCGAGCTTACACGCTTCCGCCGTAATCGGTTCACCAATGATAGAATATCATCTGAGGCCTAACCCGCTAAGAGCGAAGCTGTCGGGGGACGCGATCAAACACGAACATGGCGCATTCGTACTACCGGACAAACCCGGACTCGGCCTTTCCGTACCGCCCGAGGTTTATGAGGAGTTCAAGCCTAGGAATAGCGTGAAGACTTAAGCTCATTACCTCGGATAGACCATGTCAAACCGTTCAGTCCACCATTTCAGCAGGATTGTCGACCTAAGCCATCCTCTCTCTCCCGGCATGCCAGGGTGGCCAACTCAGCCGACCCTGTCTTACGAGTACATCAAAGAAGCCGCCATAGACGGGTACACTCTTACCCTGATCAGGAGAATGGTGACTCATACGGGCACCCACGTTGACGCCCCCGCGCACTTTCTCCCAGTCGGGCGTACAATAGACCAGATACCACTGGAGTCCTATTATGGGGAGGGAGTCGTGATCGACCTCACAAGGAAAAGGCCAGCTGAAGAAATTACCCGGGAAGACCTCTCCAGACATGACCAAGAGATTCAACAAGGAAGAGTAATCGTCCTCAGGACCGGTTGGGACGAAAAGCTCGGCTGGAATCATGATTTCCTTTTCAAATGGCCTCATCTCAGCATCGAATCGGCTAATTATCTCGCTTCAAAGAAGGTCAAAGCAGTCGGAATCGACGGACTTAGCGTCGGAGGATGGTCGGAGGATGTGCCCGAACAGGGCCCCCTGGCCAAGAGTTCGCCATCCGAAGTTCACAAGATACTGTTGTCGCATGATGTGGTGATAATCGAACTGTTGGCGAACTTGGACTCTCTCTTGAACGGAGGAGAAATTGCGGAAGCTTTCTTCATCTTCGCACCACTTAACTTTGTCAAGGCGGAAGGTAGCCCCTGCAGGGCATTGGCCCTCATTAAGTAGAGTCAAGACTCGGCCAATCCCGTCACGTTGCAACCGTGCGCAGCGCCTTGTACGACAGCTTGTAACCCGATAACGACAGCGTCCGTACGAGCTAAGTTTTGGCAGACGAAACGGCCGACTCGTCCATGAGCCTAGTCAGGAAACAGGACAAAGCCACCGATACCGAGAGGCATGTTGACGCTACTAGCTCGGAAGACGAAGAAATCATTACCTCCCCTGGGAAACGGCAACATGGCTTGGAGTCCCAAATCGTCAGCCCGTCGATCCTAGGTTGGAAGGTACCCTGCCCACACTGTGGCGAATCTTTCACTGTCAAATACATTCACAACGGGTCCTATGAGCTGTCAGTTGAAAGCTAAGCAGATTTCCCGGCGGCTCTTCTAAGCTGCTCGTTTGCGGTGGAAGTCGAATACGTTTTTGTAAGCCAACGTCTGCCCTCAGAATAGCTCGTGACACTCCTGAAGTCAGCTCAGCTTCTCGGTCTGTTGATTGTCACGCTTTCATTTCTCTCACAAAGTCATAACGTCTATCGATCGACTATCCCGATGGCTCTCGCTCTCATACCATCCACTGGTTTTCTTCTCATCCCTGAACCAGCGAATGTAACGGCAGACGCGGGTAAGACTGCCCTCGCCAACATTCTTGTTCGCGGGACAGGTGGACTAGTGGAGGTTCAAGTCACCCAGACCACGTTGAACGAGGACTTGCTCTGTAGCCCGCCAACACCGTCAATCGTATCAGTGCCTCCGGACGCAAATGTAACATTTAGTTGCAGTAGCGATGCGTCTAACGTTTATCCAGTCACTGTGGTTGGCAAGAATCGCCAAGTGCCATCGTCATCCTCATCCATCTCTGTCAACTTCATATTTACTAGCCCTCAAACCAGGTCGACCTCTTCGTTACCTTCTGATCCCGTACGAGCATCATTGACGTACGTCGAATTCATTGCCGCGGGTACAGTCCCGGTTATTATCGGGCTGGCGATATACGCCAACAGAAAACGGAAATCTAGTGATATCCCAAACTAGAAAGTGGACAAACGTTTCGCCCAGCTCGAGAAAAAGGATAATCCCATAAGCAGATTCCTCCACCATACCCTCTACTTGGAGGTCTTCTTGGGAAGAGTCGTCGTATCGCTCAGCGACGAGTTGGAAGAAGATGTTAGAAAAGAGGTCGAACGAGTCTATTGGAACAGACCAGGCGCGATGAGCATCTTCTTCGAAACCCTGATTCGAACATATCTTAACGGCGGAACAGGAGGCGATGGCACAGAATAGCCTCAATCAGTCTTCGGGGAGAGGGCCGGCAAGGCCGGCCTCCCATGGTACGAAAGTTCAGGCCACACGCCGAAAGCACTGAGAAGCAAGCCAACGATCGCGAGAATCCGAGCAAGCATGTCCAGCCCCACAAAAGCAGACGTTAACGAGATAGAGATGACGAACATTCCTAGAAAGATCAGGGTCGGGCCGTCGGCTGCGCTGAAGCGCATGTCAATCGAACAACAAAATGCCTCTGCCGAAGTTGGACGTTTCGTTACTCCTAGCGATTGGTCGAGGGAACGTCCCACGAGAGGCGTCTAAGGGAACTTTGGAGAGAGAGCGCCGCCAGGGCAAGCATCTACGCAGGCGAAACACAGAATGCATTCAGAGTCATTGAACTTCTTATAGTCCAAGTCCAAAATCGGAACTTGCATCGGGCACGCGTCCTGGCACTCTTTGCAATCAGCACATTTGACGGGATCCCTGTGTACACCCAGAAGGCTGTTCTTCTGAAATACGCCCATTATTGCTCCTACCGGGCAGATATATCGACACCAAAATCGCGGAATCCGCCAGGCCGCATAAATGAAGCCGATTAGTATGACGATATTCAACCACGTCAACGGCGCGACACTCGAAAGGTAAGACTGTGGGTTCGTCGTCTTCACCAACCCAGCGATTAGAGTCGGAATGGTCCCAAAGAGAGTCCCCTCGGGGGTTATCGCGACGAATAACCCAGGCGCGAAATCTCCCAAGCCGGATTGGTAGTCGCTGCCTGAACCATAGTATAACGCAAGGGCAAGCGACGCGCTCAAAAGGAATGCGAGAGCCGCTAGTACGTACTTCAAACGCACCCAGTAATTCTGTGTACGTCGCTGGACCTGCGTCACGCGGCCCTTGATCGAGGTGATAACGTCCTGCATGAACCCAACGGGACAGATCCAACCACACATGAAACGGCCGAGAACAGCGCCGACTACGAGGAAGATTCCAACTGGTAACCATGGAAACACGGCCTGAGACAAGAGCCCAGTAGTGGCATCCAGCGCACCCGTATAGGCTCCAGGTGCTTTTACGCTTGCTAACACAGGCAAAACAGCCCAGCTTCGGTATTGTGCTATTGAGGGAACAAGCCGTGTTAGCGCTAGACCGGCAAATAGAATGAAGAAAGCGAGTTGTACTAGCGTGCGGATCGGCCAGTAATAGATTCGTGCCCTTCCGCCTCGAAACGCGCTCGTGATCCGAGTGAGAATTCCGGGCGACGCGTCTCGTCCTTTTTCCTCTGTCACCTCCGGCTTGCTGGCGCTCATCTGGTTCATGCGTTTTTGATTTTAGGGTAAGAGCGGAACGTACTGGATAACGAAGCCTTTGATGACATTCCACTGTTCAGCGTAGATTCCTATCATCAAAGCGGCCAGGCCCACCACGAGAGTAAATGATGCAACTACTCTGTTCAACTATTTTCCGATTCCATTCTTTCTTTGTCGCTTGAGTAGACGCTAATTCAACGGTTTATTTGACTGTTGGCGGGATTTCGGATACGGCCAGTTTTCTCGTGAATCAGAAGAAGGGTTTTATAGACTTTCGAGTGAGCGTCGAAGCATCCTTCGGTAGCGAGTTCATGTCCACTTCTGAGAAGAAGACGGAGGTGCCCCCATCCGGGCAAACAGCCTCTTCTCCTCCCGCTCAACCTCGCCCTACGACCACACAGTCTGGTCCGAAGCCGATAACTTCTGCAACTCCACCTCCACCCACGCCTAATCCGGAAAAGGGACCTTTGATCTCGCGGCGGGCATTCATGATCGGTGCTGTTCTGGCATCGGCTGGGCTCGCCACTGCTTCCATTGCATCTGGCGCTGGCATCTTCAGCCCCCTAATCCCCCCGCCGAAACCTGAGACGAGCTTCGCCTCGACCTCCGAGCAATGGTGGGATGGCGTTCAATCGGGCCCTTTAGGAAATATGCCCTGGAAATTATTCTACTGGCCTTATGAAGCCTCCGCGTCTCCTTATTACAGGAATATTCTGGTTCGAGTCCCGGACGCAATCTCCTCACAGACCTCCCAGGCTGATCCCTGGTCTGCGTCGGATCCAAGCGGAACATATGCGGCGTACAACACGACTTGCGTCCACCTCCAATGCCTCGTTAACGCGGGTTTTGCGGACAATCAATATCGGCTTCAATGCCCGTGCCATGGCAGCCAGTACGAGATTACTGACGGAGTGCCTCAGAAGGGCCCGGCGTTTCTCCTAAACCTGGGTCGATTGCCTCGTATCAGGCTCAGCATACGAAATGGAAACATCTACGCTGAAGAGCTAGAAGGAACGCCAGGCCTTGGCATCAAGTAAGCCTCCCGCACAGAAGAAAAAGGGCATTCTAGACCCGATAATCGCCCTGCTCCGCTGGGCATGGGTCCGTCTCGAAAGAACCATTCTTCTAGCAATCAAGCTGGTCTTTCCGTCGAAGTTCATCAGCCCACTCGGATTTCTGGGAATGCTAACGACCGTCGTATTCCTAGTCCTGGGCGTGACGGGAGCGCTTCTAATGTTACACTACACTCCAACCTTCGGAGATTGCACTCCAGGCTCATCGACTTGCAACCTCGCCTACCAAAGCGTACAATCGATCAACAACCAAGTCAACTGGGGACTAATGATGAGAAACATCCATTATCACGCATCCAACGCGATGGTCCTTCTCGCAGTTATGCACATGTTCTACCAGTTCTTCTCGGGCAGATACAAGCTCAGATACGAAATGCTCTGGATCACTGGCATCATACTGGGCGTAGTGACGGTTGTCGAGGCTTACACCGGCTACGACCTGATCCTAAACATCAGAGGACAGCTCGCAGTCAATATCGGAAGGACCTTGACGCTTCTAAGCCCTCCCCGCCAAATCCTAGGAACCTTCCTAGCTCAATTGATCTTCGGGTTTGGTTTCAACGACATAGTGCTCCGCTTCTACGCATTCCACGTCTTCTTGATCCCAATCGTCATGCTGGCCTTGATGGGCATTCACCTGCCAAAGAACCTGGTCCTCGATATTCCCGTCTCTATGGCAGTAGTTGGCGTCATTTTCATTATGGGCGGACTATTCCCGGTAGAACTTGGAGTTCAATACAACCCCAACCTTCAAACCGAGATCACGTTCCCTGAATGGTATTTCACGAGTCTCTACGCATTCATCAGGGTTGGAGGACTGGACCCGTTCATCGCAGGCGCCATCATTCCGGCCGTTTTTGTGATAATATTCCTAGCTGTTCCCTTGCTTGATAGGGGGAAGAGGATCGCAATGATAGATCGACCCTTTTGGATGGCTTTGGGCGTGGCGTCTCTTGGCCAGATCGCAATCGTAACCGTTTGGGGATTCCGCGCGGACAACCCGTTGCTGCCGTTGAGCAACGCTGATCAGCTGATCATCGATCCCGCACTGTTCACAGCATCTCTTATCGTGGCGACGGCACTCGCATACGGATTCGTGTACGCGTATGTCAGATGGCGTAAGTCAAAGAATGACGCGTTAAGAGCCGCGCGCAAACCGTTACCGTTTAGAAGAACTCCCCCCTACATTTTCACAAGAAGCGAAGTCTACGCTCTCGTCGGCGGTCTTCTGTTGCTGCAGGCGTTCCTTGACTTTGCAATATTCAGAGCGGTCCTGTTGAGCCTACCAAACTACGCGCTGTTCGAAATTGGGCTCGTGTTTGTTGCTTTTGGCGCGATGTTTCATATATACCGTGTCTCAGTCGCGTCGAAGCTGATCTAAGAATGGTTACGCCAGCCCCGACTTCAACTGGACTGAAGAAGAAACACTTGCCAGCGGTCGGAATCATCGGGCTTGCACTTATCGCAGTTACTTTGGGGGGACTCTACTATTCTCAGTTCGTAGTCTCTCACAACACCGCTTGCACGGTGGCTTCGATTCACCGAGTGTATATTATGAACGCGATCATCCAAGACGTTGGGGGTTTTCAAGTGCAAGCAATATACCAAACCAACATAACAGGGACAATTCCGACTAACAGCAGCGGGTTGCCCAATATTGCGAGTGCCAATTTCACGAAGCTACCTCCTCGGACGGATTCGAAAGAAATCTATGGGAATCCTGGCGACATGATATCTATCTTCATAAAAGCCACGAATAGTAGTAACTCGTTGCAATATCCTGGTATTCCGGGACATGGATTCGACTTCACCGACAAGTCGTTCCTTCAGAACATCAACGTAACTGGAGGAACCGGAACAACCGCACAACCGACGCCGACCGTTCTCAAATTCGACCGCTGGGTCAATATGAGCTTCCAAATCGGGTCGCAAGGATCCGGCGGATACTTCTGTACTGTCACCTGTAGCGCGCAGCATGGAAACATGAGGGGCACACTGAGAGCTGGCTGTGGCGGCTAGAGTGCAACTTCAACAATACGAACTCGTTCAGACGCTAAAGCAACAGGTCAGTAGCTACTACGAACTCACCAAACCGAAGATCGTCTCCCTCCTGGTATTCTCATCCCTCACCGCAACGTACGTTGCAATCCATACTCTGGGACTCCCATTCTCGATTCTCCAATGGATTGTTGCCGGAGTTGCAATCACTGCGGGATGTGCGGGCTGTAACGCGTTGACATGCTACATTGACCGAGACATCGACGCCATAATGTTCCGAACCCGTCACCGGCCCATTCCCACAGGCAGGATAACACCGGAGAACGCGCTCCTTTTCTCACTAACTTTGATCGGCCTTTCACTGCTCCTTGCTGGAACTTTCAACATCCTTTCCTTTGCGTGGATGGGGTTGGGCGTAGTCGACAACGTTGTCGTGTATAGCCTCGTTCTGAAGAGGAGGAGTTGGCTGAACATTCTCCTGGGTGGAGTTAGCGGAGGACTACCGGTAATGTTCGGTTGGTCTGCCGTCACTCCCGGCATAATTGGAAGCTACAGTCTCTTATCGGTCATGATGGCCGGGCTTGTATTCGTGTGGATTCCCGTCCACATCTGGTTCCTCTCGGTCGCTTACCGATCTGACTACAAGACTGCAGGAGTTCCGATGCTCCCTGTGGTTATCGGAAAAGAGGCGGCACTTCGCGTAATAATGGTGGCGTCCATAATCCTATTCCCCTTCAGCCTGGCCGTTTGGTCGCTTGGCAAGTTCGGACTAGTCTATGGAACGATAGCGATCGTTATGGGATTGGCGAACCTCCTTGGCAGTGCGTACGTACTCTACAAGCCAACGGACACTAATGCCTGGCGGATGTTCAAACTCTCCAGCCCATACCTATTCCTGCTTTTCATCGGAATGATATTCGATGTAGCCTTGCGTTAGATCCTATGCTAAGAGTCGGAATATCCTCTTCATTCCGCTGGGCATCTGGCACATTATGACATCCGCAATCCGGTCGGTGCCGATCAACCGTAGCATTAGATGGAACATTAACCCGTGCCCCATGAACCGGTCCGATGCCTGGCGCATCAACTTACTATTCTCCATCTCCGTGCCCACCTGTTCCTTCCACGCGTCCTCGTAACTAGAAAGCGGCGTCTTGCTCTCAAAGTAACGCACGGCGGCTTCGCCCGCTAAACGTCCCGTGACTAATGCGGTCTGAATTCCTCCGCCGTTTGTCGGCATAACCATGCCCGCCGCGTCTCCAACAGCCATCACTCGGTCTGAATAGGTACGTTTCAATGGACCATCAACCGGGAGACTGTCCGCGACCATGGATACTCGTTTGCCGCCTTTCAAACGGTCTGCCGCAATCTTGTTCTTCTCGATGAATCCGATGAGGAGATCGCGGATCGTCCACTCTCTTTTCACGTAGGGTTCTCGGATGCCTATGCCAACATTTGCACTCTTCTCGCCCTTCGGAATGATCCACCCGTACCCGCCGGGCGAGTATCGTGGGTCCATATACAATTCAGCAACGTCTTGCTCTACTTCCAAGTCGGACATTAGGTACTGCATGTTAGTCGCGACAGAGTAGGGGTTGGCATACTCCTTTTCGGGGAGCCCTGCCGCAATCGCAGTCTCGCTAGGAAAACCATCCGATGCAATTACAAGATCACTAGTCACAATCTTGTCACCTGAAGGGCCAACACCGTTCTTTTCTGGATAGTAATGGACTTGGATGCCGACGTCAACTTCGGCCCCGAAGCTTCTTGCCACATCTGCGAGGTGCGACTCGAATATGTGCCGGTCGAGAATGTACGATTTGAACGGGAACTCGAACACTTTTCCTTTGGGGCTTACAACTCGAATGGCTGTGCACTTGTTGTCGTACGAGTTGTCCGGGATGTCAAGCACGTCGAGACATTTGACTTTGGGAAGAAGCCTTACCATCTCGTCTTTGTGCGGATAGAATTCTCCACAGCGGACGGGTTTCCCGAGAACTTTCTTTTTCTCGAAGACCTTGACCTTAAGTCCTTTCTGGGCCATGTACACGGCGGCGGCAAGCCCGCCCGGACCCCCGCCAACAACGATTACATCATATCTCGACCCAGTCAAGAGCAAAACCCGACGATGGTCAACATGCGTTCCAGTTCCACACTCAATTTATGCATTTGCGCGATGTTGTTCGGAATTCTGGGAATGGTTTTATAATCGGAGCTTTTGATTTCACGGAAATCGTTTCGGACAGCATCTGACTCATTTGGTGTGAAACTGGAACATTGGTTCTCCTCGAAGTCATAATCGGCGTCTCACTGTTCTCCCTGCTCGTGGCTGGGCTGCTCGTCCGATGGATCATGGCAAGGGACCCGGGCAATCCAAAGATGAGAGAAATCTCGGACGCGATCAGACAAGGCGCTGAAGCCTATCTCAGAAGGCAGTACAGGACGATCAGCATAATCGCGATCGTCTTCGCAATCATCTTCGCGATTGTGATCCGCGACCCGAACAATGGGCTGCTGGGGCCAGAGACAGCTCTAGGATTCATTGTAGGAGCTGCATGCTCCACGTTGGCCGGGTACATTGCAATGTACATCTCGGTTCGCTCTAACGTAAGGACGGCTAACGCTACCAATCGGGGTTTGAACGCTGCGCTTCAAGTTGCGTTCCGAGGAGGAATGGTGTTCGGGCTCGCAGTCGTCTCAATGAGCCTCCTGGGAATCTCCGGACTTTACTTGCTTTTCACGACACTACTCGGCGCTAGCTCGGGTCAAGCACCCTCGCTTATTGTGGGCTTCGCGTTTGGGGCGAGCTTTGCCGCACTCTTCGCACAACTCGGTGGAGGAATCTACACGAAAGCCGCGGACATGAGCGCCGACTTGGTTGGAAAGGTTGAGGCAGGAATACCTGAGGATGACCCGAGAAACCCGGCGGTCATTGCCGACCTTGTTGGTGACAACGTCGGCGACATAGCTGGGAGGGGTGCCGACCTCTTCGAATCGATAACCGGCGAGAACATCGGCGCCATGATCTTGGGCGCAGGCCTCTCCACTTTCGCAGCCTCGATAGCGCACTATGACGTGTTGAGCTGGGTATTGTTCCCATTGATTGCCCGAGCTTTCGGGCTCCTGTCCGCAATCGTCGGAATGTTCTTCGTCTATGCCCGCGGAAAGGAAGACCCATTCAGGTCCTTGAGCCGCGGACTATTCGTCACAGCAGCACTCGCCATGGGCGGCTTCCTCTTCGCGACGGTAACATTACTTGGTGCAGAGAACATCAACATGTTCTTCGCTGCCCTAACAGGCATAATCGCGGCAGTGTTGATCACTTGGATTACGAACTATTACACTTCCTACTCGAAGCGCCCCGTCCGAGAGATCAGCACGGCTGCGCGGTCTGGACCTGCTCCGGGAGTCGTCCAGGGCCTGTCAGCGGGGATGGAGTCGACTGGACTATTTGTGCTGGTCATTTCCGCGGCCCTGATCATCGCGTACATCGTGGGAGGAGGATGGGCAGCACTGCAGGACCCTCTATCGGGTTGTACCACGTCCGCCGGTTGCTTGGGGGCAAACGCGACCAACGCCAGGGCCGTCGCACTCGGAATCTACGGAACGGCAACTGCAGCCATGGGCATGCTCTCCGTTACCCCGTTTATCCTTGCCATGGACGGGTTTGGGCCAATCACTGACAATGCAGCCGGAATCGTAGAAATGTCCGGCATGCCCGAAGAGCAACGTGACGTTGGGGACTTGATGGATTCTGCAGGAAACACTACCAAAGCTTTGACCAAGGGATATGGAGTCGCTTCTGCAGCGCTTTCGGCTTTCCTTCTATTCTCCGCATTCCTCGAGGTACTTGCTAGACACAAGAACATCCCGTTCGTTGCAATTCAGGCTGTCAACTTGGCAAGGCCGTCCGTGTTTATCGGAGGACTCATCGGTGGAATGCTCATTTTCGTGTTCAGTGCATTGGCAATACGGGCCGTTGGCAGAACGGCTGCGGAAATGATCCTCGAGGTCAGAAGGCAGTTCAAGGAGATTCCAGGAATAATGGAAGGAACGGCAAAGCCTGACTATTCGAGGTCCGTTGACATTTCAACAAGGGCAGCGCTGAGAAACATGATCGCGCCCAGCCTCCTAATCGTCCTCGTTCCCATCGCCGTAGGGCTCATCCTTGGGCCAGAGGCAGTAGGCGGGCTACTGATGATTGGAACAGTGGCTGGCATATTGATGGCGCTCTTCATGAACAACGGGGGCGGAGCGATGGACAACGCGAAAAAGTACGTTGAAGCGGGTAATCTGGGTGGTAAGGGAAGCCCGACCCACGCGGCCACGGTGATTGGGGACACTGTTGGGGACCCCCTGAAGGACACGGCTGGACCATCGCTTCACGTCGTAATCAAACTCCTCAACACGATAACACTGGCGCTCGCCACACTGTTTATCCTATACTCACTCCTACCCTGATTGCGAGTTGAGCACACCAGCATCGGGGATGGCAAAGACTATGGCTCTCAGAATCATCGCCCCGTCAAAAGTCGAAAGTACCGGGCTCATCGCGCAACTCGGCCCGGTTCAGGAAACTGAGTCAAAACCCATAGTCCTTGACTCTGGACAGCTAACGACGGACCAGATCGCGAAGAACATTCGAGAGTACGCAAGACTTCGCGACGAGAGCAGTCACACGCTAAGGCTCCTCACCATCGATCGTAAGCCAAAAAACGCCTCAGTGGTCCCGACCGAGTTTGCATCAAGACTTCAACAATACTGGAAGGAGCTCGACCAGACGAGAGGTCAATACCGGGACTTGCAGTCAACAGCAGAGAAGTTGGAGAGGCAGATGGATGGCTCCATCAAGAAGATCGGAGTTCTACGTCAGCTTGTAGACACCGGGTTCGGGCTTAATGAACTAAAGGAAACGAAGGATTATGGGCTCACACGGATCCTAGGCAGAGTTCCCACACGGCGCCTTCAGGACGTGCATAGAGCGCTTCTTTCCAGCATGAAGGATCAGGCCTTCATCGCAACTGGGAAGCAGAAAGGCGACTGGACGCATTTACTGGTCGCCGTTCCATCCGAGAAGGCAACCGCGGCGCTTCAAACTCTGGTCCTTCATGATTTTACAACGATCGATGTCCCGGAAATGAAACAGCCAGACCTCGAGGCAGCCCTGATTCGGGAAACTGAACAGATGGAATCAGCAAAGGCGAGCTTAGACGGAGTGAAGACACAGTTGAAGACGTTTGCGAATGAGGCGTCTGAGAATTTGAACGATCTGATGGACAACACGCTGGAATCTCTGATCTACCTACGCGCTGTCCTCCGAATTGGAGAGGGTGCTAAAGCACAACAAGCATTCATCGTGCTCGCTAGGGCTCCGCCGGTCAAGGCCCTTGACGCGTTGACGAGAGCAGGGGCGCTCGTCGAGTCGGAGTAAGGAAGAACCTGATCTGACCCACAACTCCGCCCCTGATGACTTAGAAGTCCAAGCTGCCCCTCAAGTTCGAGAAGCTCTACGCACCGCGATTCGCGAAGAGGGAGTCCAGAAATTCGCAAAAGTTGCCGGCGTTTCCCAAGAGCGACTCGAGCGCCTAGCGTCGAGCGACGAGTTTGTCCCCATGACGCTCGTCTCGCTTGCCTGCCAGCTTAACAAGATCCATGGACAAACCCGTCCCGAACTGACTAGCGTCACAGAGTGCATCAAGGGAGCCATCATTCGGCTACCGCACCCTCAGAATTCCAGCCAATCCGACAAGCCTCCAAGGCAACTCTCACGGAAAGCTGTTCGTCCAGGGAGCAAGAGTCAGACTAGGCCGATTCCCTTTCTTGACCCAAAGTCGGGTCGACTTCTGGGTTTCGGTGTGAATCTGATAACGTTCCTCATACTCGGCTACTTTCTTGGCGGGTTTGCCCTAAATCCGATCTTGGGAATCGCCCCGTGCGAGGGGTTGTCTCCCTGTTTGGGCTCTATCCTTGGTTTGTTCATCAGTGCCATGGGAAGCCTAGCATATACTTACTATTACTTCGTGAAAAGGGTCTGACGCTCTTCGTCGGTCCTTATTTACGTCGCGAGGAGAGGCCTAATCCTCTCCGACGGCAAGTTCGCATCGACCCCTGAGATAATCGCGGCCACGTTTTGGCCCTCATTCTCTTTGACGACCAGAAAGGCAAGAAGCACGCCTATCGTGTATGGCACACCGAGGAAGATTTCTCGGGCTAGTCGCAGAAGATGTTCTCTAGTGAGGATTTCCAAGAAGGCGAGAGACTTTGCCTCATCATACTTTTGCCTAGCCCCCGGTAGGACATTTCGGTAATACCGATCCTGCCCGATCCGGTCTAATGCCTGTTGAACATCCTCCGACGCGAGGAGAAGCCTGAGACTTTTCTCGTCCAGCTTCCATCCCGTGGGAACAAGATGCTCGCGAATGTTAGTCAATCCAAGAATCTTGCCTCGAAGGATTACTGCCACGTTTCCCAAGTCCAATGTGGAGCCGATAATCGGTAGGCATCTCGCGCGGTCTCTACCCGACAGTTTCTTGGAAACAAAATTGTAGAATCGCTCATCTCCCCATCCCACAACGATGTCCCGTATCAGGGCGGTCTTGTCGGGCGTAAGCCTGTCAAACGAAACGTCCTCCATCCGCTCCTCGAGAACATCGTCCTCGCTCATTATCTCGGGTAGAGTTCTCGCATTGTCAACATTGTACAGTTTCCGCAGATCTCTTTCACGCCTAGTCGCGAGGGGATGCCGAGTCTGCACGTAGTCCTCCCATGGTCTACCCTGCAGCTTGTAGATGAGAAGGTTGGCTAGATCTCGGGCGTCGATCCGTTTCCTATACTCTGATATGAAATCGTGAACGCTGCCCTTCGACGATTGTTCCAAGTTTTCAATTGTCCGTGCGACGCTCTCCTTGACTGTTCGTTCAATCTCGGCTGGGTTGGCAGACTCGGGGAGTTTTGACAGTTCCGGGCCGTATGGGCTGTCAGCTAGGAATGCGACTATCTCGCTCTGCGTCCTGAACTCGGAAAGTGATTGTATCTGTTGTCTTTCGAGAAGGTAGCTTTTCTTTCCTCGGATTTTGGCCTCTGTATAATTGTCTCTTAGTAGATGGACGATTGTGTCTCGGAGCAAAAGAGAGTCGACGCTTTCAAAAAATGTGTCGTTAGATTACTAGCAGTAGTGCCGCGACGAACGCGTAGATTGCGAGCGCTTCTGCCAAGATCAGCGGGACAACTGCTCGAGAGAATAGCTCCGGTTTCTCCGCTGTCGCTGAGGCTAGTGCGCTGCCTGAGGTCCCAATTCCGATCCCTGCCGCGATGGCGGCTACACCCATTATGGCTCCCCCGAGGAAAATTCTGAAGCCCAAGTCCGCAGCTCCCGCATTGGTTGCGAAGCCAGAAGCGGTCAGCGTAAAGATGGACAAGAGTCCGACGACGAGCCCGTAGATGGCTATGGCTTCCGCTAGAATTGTCGCGATTAGGCTCTTTGACACGATTTCGGGTCGTTCAGTACCAGCACCTGCGATTGCGGGTGCACTGATGCTGATTCCTATTGACGCGCCGACGACAGAGAGGAAGACGCTGAGGCCTACTCCCATGGAGCCCCACAGTATTGCTTCGCTTACCATTTGTTTGATTCACTCAATTCCTATTGTTAGCGGTTCTCGATAAGGCGCGAAGGTGACACCCGTTCCCTCATAAAACTTGCTAAACCATTCGACCCAGTGAAGCCTCAAAGTTTGCACGAAAACGATCAGCCCTTCAATGATCAGGACCAAGGCGTTTCCAATAACTAGTCCGATAATTCCACCAAGTGCAATGACCATTGCAGCTTTCAGCTCAAAGTCTGCGATGTTCAAGGCCCAGATCCGGAGGTACGAAAGAGTATTGCTCGCGGAGCTTAGGAAAGCTTCGAACATGTGCAAGCCTCCTTCTTTCCAAGCCATTAATCCTAATGGGACGATCAACGGTATGAAAAAGTAGACTTGTGGAGAGTGTAGCGCAACGCCGAAGTGAAAGTTTGCAAGGACAACGTTCGAAATGAGGTAGATCGCGGACAGATAGAACACCAACCAAGAGACCGGCCCAAACAATGCATGGGCGTACTCCTTGTTCTTGACTTTGTTCACCGCGCTGAGGGTCAGCCCGAAACCTAGGTGAAGAACACCAACGAACAATGTTATGACCATGAAAACTATTTTGTTTTCATCTGGGCTAAAGATTGGATGACCATTGTTGAGCAGGAGAAATCCTGGTATGGGGTTGATTCCGAAAAAGTCGCCAAATATGATCCCGAACACGATGGTGCCGATCCCCAACATGACAACGAGTTCTGCCCCGTCTTCTATCATTTGACCCAGCTCGAAAATTTTCTTTCCTTTCCTCTTTAGATTCCACAATGTCAAGCCTCCCAGGGTAAATAGGATTCCCAGTCCGACGTCGCCGAACATAAGCCCGTAGATTATTGGGTATGTTAGAATCATGAAGGGTAAGGGATTCATCTCATGGTAAGATGGCGCTCCAAAATTGTTCACTATAGACTGGAGTGGCTTCAGCCATGACGGAATCTCTACGAGCGACGGGGGAGCCTCTTGGACCGCGATCGTTTCTGGAATGAGTTCTTTGCTATGTTCATGCGCCCCCTTTGCCATACGTTCGCCCGCCCTTGCATCAGTCTGAATCGAGATCTCCCCGTTGCAAGCGGCGGCCGCGCCCTTTGAGAAGTTCTCCAGCTGTGGTTTGGGAATCCAAGCTTGTAACATCACTGTCGACTCGGTCGACAGTGCGTTCGACAGTGCCTCAGTTCGGAGGTCGAGGATTTCGGCTAGTACGCTTAGCGAGCCATATTTTGGCGCAAACTCTTTCAGTAATTCTTCCCGCTCGTGCCTCAAGCTCTTCTCTACCGATCGTGTCTCATCTAGTTTCTGATCAACTTCTTTTCTCGCGACCGAAGGGTCGGATGCAAGCCCGGACAGTCCGGACTCTAGTCTTGCCCCCAAGGTAGTCAGAGATTGCTTGGCTTCTTCCTGAAACGCGCTAGGCATAACCGCAAAGAATTGCTCGCCCTTCTCGCTTGAGCCTGTAAGTGCGAAGATCACGTTTCCATAGCTTAGCCTGTCGAGTTCCGTTCGTGCACTCTCCAGACCCTCGGCGGGTACTTCTCCGGCGATGATCGCAGTGAAGCCCGTGCCGCTGACATTGTCCAGGCTCACTCCCAGCTTCTCTAGCCCTGCGAGCAGCCTTGATAGTTGGACGTACCGTTCTGTTTCTTCTTGGAGTTTCTCGGCTCTCGTATCGATCTGTTTGACCTTCTGCTCCCAGGCGAAGGTCTCCTTGTCCAAATACTCGGCGAGGTGGTCGACTCCGCTCTTTCGGTGGGCGTTGGTGTGCCCCTGATCAGTCTCTGTTCGGGCTCGAAGAGCGGGGGGAGCTGTCTGGAGCCTGTTTCGTACGGTAGCGGACTTCGCTAGCAGTGGTGCAGTCTCATACGGCCTGCTGCCTTCCACATTTGCCTCGGGGATCGCAACAAGATGGAGGAGTCCTTGCTCGCCCGCATAGGTCAAGAAATTGGTCAGTTGGTCTTTTGAAACTATGACCGTTACCTTACGCATCTCGACGGGCGATAGCAAGAATGCAGTCCTACACTCAGCCTATACTTCGTGAGTAGCTGTTCCTGACTCAGTTGTTGATGTGTCTGCCCGTGACTGATCCCCGAAGATCGTCGAGGAAATAAGCGTGAGTAATTCTCGGTCCAACCTGTCCAGCCGAGCCCGGAACGTATTACGGTACGCCAACTTGCCGTCAGGGTTGCTGACGACGACGCCACCAATGTCCTCGTCGGCAAGAGCGTCATCATATTCGATCTTCGAGCCCTTGGGGACGGCGCTGTTGAGACTATCGAATCCAGTCTTCGTAGCCTTGGCAAATCCTAGTCGTACGACGGGCCGCTCAGACCCGATTGCGTCGACAGCTTCCGCGGTTAGCTTCTTTACGGTGTCCTGAAAGTCTCGGGTCGTCGATATACCGGAGAGCCTTGTGCGGACGTCGCTCAGTACTGATTGGACGATCTTGTTCCGTTCTTCTAGGAGCCTCAAGCGGTTAGCGCGGATTCGAGAGCTTATGATGCTTCGTCGCACGGCCTCGCCATCGGCCTCAGCCTTCACCGATATCTCGTCTGCTTCTCGCTGTGCTTTTTCGCGTGCATCTCGGACTAGCTGTTCTGATTTCTCTCTCGCTTCCCGGATGATCTCCTCGGCTTTTGCTCCGGCGTCCGAGAGTATTCTGGCCCGCAGCTTCTCTAGAGACTCTGACATTTGTATTGATCAACCTCGGATGACTAGTTCGACCGCTTTCCTCGCCGCATCATCTTTCTTCTGCTCGAACGCCTTGCGGTAGTTCGCGATCAGACTTTCTGTTTCCATGTCGGACTTGTCCGCATCCTTCGCGGCGTCGGCCTTCACCCGTTCTATGAGTCCCTCTCGTCGTTTCTCTGCTTCGCCGAGGACTTGGTCGCGCACGTTTTCAGCCTCCTTCGAGGCGGCTACTGCTATTTCCTGGGCTTTCCGCTTTGCCTCTTCTACGATCTTGCGGGCCTGGTCCTCAGTTTCGACGATTCGTTTGACTGCTTCGATGCCGGACATTATTCGAACATTCACACATGCTTAGTGGAATGGGAACCGGGTTTTGCTTCCGGGCTATAAAACTGTTCGAATAGAGCGAGCCAGGAATCAGGGGACTATCGACAACAAGGCGGCCGCCGCGCTCTTGGAGAGGTCTATCCAGGGTTGGGGGTAAATTCCTATAGCGAATGTTAGAATGACTGCCAACCAGAGAACTCGCGTGTAAGATGGTGGCTCAGGCAGACGTGAGCCATCCGCCGGGTCGTCCAAGTACATTCTCTTGATGACCCATCCGTAGTACGCCATGCTGAACCCACTGTTCAGTAGAGCGGCGATCGCCAAGTAGCTTCCCCACGAAAAGCCCGAGTTCAAGGCTCCCGTGAACAGTATTGCTTTGCTGAAGAAGCCGTTCAGGGGTGGGACTCCGGCGAGCCCCAGGAAGAGGATGGTTATTGCGAACGTGGTCTGGGGCATCCTCTTGCTCAACCCGTTGAAAGAGTCCAGCGTGTTGACCGGAAGCTGCGTTGCCACTGCTGCGGCTGCGATGAACGTGGCCGTTTTTAGAATGCCGTAGTTTAGCGAGTGAAAGATCGCGCCCTCGAGCCCGATAGTGTTCAATGGTGTTGTGACGGCGAGGGCGATCAGGACGTAGCCGGCTTGCGCGATGCTAGAGTATGCCAGGAGCCTTGTAAAGCTCTTCTGCATCAAAGCCGCCACATTCCCCAAAGTCATGGTCACGATCGCGACAATCGCGAATGTTGAGTACCAGTCCACCTGGAATGTTCCCATGCCGAAGATGAACACTCGGAACGCGGCTGCGAAAGCTGCGAGCTTGGCGCCCGAGGCCAGTAGGGCGCTTATGGTTGGGGGTGCGCCTTCGAAGGCGTCGGGTATCCACATGTGAAAGGGGACCACGGCCATCTTGACGCCGAAACCGACTATGAACAGGACAAGTGCGAGAACGCCGTAGGGTCTAATATCCGGTTGGGTGGCTGTGATGCTTCCCAAGACGCTACGGATGTCAATCAGATTTGTGGAACCTGTCATCCCGTAGATTAAGGAGATCGCGAACACGAGCAGGGCGGAAGACATCGCGGACAGGACGAAGAATTTCATGGCCGCCTCGTTCGA
>JACXTT010003543.1_pt1 | contig 23955 bp, 30 predicted proteins | sample 9270951 | NCBI WGS metagenome assembly JACXTT01 (sample SAMN15532306, study PRJNA645909) | rock metagenome | isolation source: weathered quartz diorite | place: Puerto Rico | collected 2017-06-21
TCCGTGGCTGGGACAAACGCAATCCCTACTACTGGCACTTTGTCAGCTCACTGGCCAAGCACTACAAGTTTGATCCGGATGCGCCGTTTGAATCGCTGCCGGAAAAAATACGCCAGGTCCTGCTCCATGGCAGCGGCGAAATGAAATTGCCGTTTGAATACCCGGATGAGCGCGGACGCATCAGCACACGCTCGCACAAGTTCGAAGGCATCATTCCCAATCTCGAACGCCGCTATCGTGAAACCGAATCCGATGCAGTGCGTGAAGAGCTGTCGAAATATCTCGCGAACCAGTCTTGCCCCGAGTGCAAAGGCGAGCGCCTCAATCGCGCGGCGCGCAATGTGTTCGTGGCCGGACGCAACCTGCCGTCGCTGACGCAGCAATCCGTGCGCGAATCGGAAGCCTTCTTCAAGCAGATGAAGTTACCCGGACACAAGCAGGAAATCGCCGAGAAGATCATCAAGGAAATCGGTTCGCGCCTGGGCTTCCTGAACAACGTCGGGCTCGATTACCTGACGCTCTCGCGCAGCGCCGAAACCTTGTCTGGCGGCGAATCGCAGCGCATCCGTCTCGCCTCGCAAATCGGCGCGGGCCTGGTCGGCGTGATGTATGTGCTCGATGAACCGAGCATCGGCCTGCACCAGCGCGATAATGAACGCCTGCTGGAAACCCTGATTCGCCTGCGCGATCTCGGCAATACCGTGATCGTGGTGGAGCATGATGAAGACGCGATCCGCAACGCGGATTACGTCATCGACATCGGCCCGGGCGCTGGCGTGCATGGCGGACGCATCGTCGCGCAGGGCACGCCCAAGCAGATTGAAAGCGCGCCGGAATCCGTCACCGGTCATTACCTTTCCGGCGCTACCAAGATCGAAGTGCCGAAGCTGCGCACGCCGCGCCAACCCAACAAGGACGTGATCCTGCGGAATGCACGCGGCAACAATCTCAAGAACGTCACCGCGGAAATTCCCTGCGGCCTGATCACCTGCGTCACCGGCGTCTCCGGCTCCGGCAAGTCCACGCTGATCAACGACACGCTTTATGGTTATGCAGCACGCATGCTCAATGGCGCAGGCACACAGCACGCGGCTTGCGATTCTATTGAAGGGCTCGATCATCTCGACAAGGTGATCGACATTGATCAATCCCCCATCGGCCGCACGCCACGCAGTAACCCGGCAACGTATACCGGCCTGTTCACGCCGATCCGCGAATTGTTTGCTGGCGTACCGGAAGCGCGTGCACGTGGCTATGAAGCAGGACGCTTCAGCTTCAACGTCAAGGGTGGCCGCTGCGAAACCTGCGAAGGCGATGGCGTGATCAAGGTGGAGATGCACTTCCTGCCTGATGTCTACGTGACCTGCGACACCTGCAAGGGCAAACGCTACAACCGCGAGACGCTGGAGATCCGCTACAAGGGCAAGAGCATCAACGAAGTGCTCGATCTCACCGTCGAAGATGGCCTCGAATTCTTCAGGGCCGTGCCAGCGCTGCGTCGCAAGCTCGAAACACTGATGGACGTGGGCCTCAGCTACATCACGCTCGGCCAGAACGCGACCACGCTCTCCGGCGGCGAAGCACAGCGCATCAAGCTCGCCAAGGAACTCAGCCGTCGCGATACCGGACAGACGCTCTACATCCTCGACGAACCCACCACCGGCCTGCACTTCCACGACGTTGCGCAACTGCTCAAGGTACTGGAACGTTTGCGCGATCACGGCAACACCGTGGTCATCATCGAACACAACCTTGACGTGATCAAACGCGCCGACTGGATCATCGATCTTGGACCCGAAGGCGGCAGTGGCGGTGGTGAAATTGTTGCGGCAGGAACGCCGGAAGATGTTGTAAGGGTGAAACGCTCGCACACCGGCCGCTTCCTCAAACCCCTGCTGCGCTAGGCAATCACGGTAACCACCGGAGCCTACTGAATATTTATTGCGACAACGCCGATTCCGTTGATGTATAAATACATGAGAGCCTCATCAAGAAGACTCCAGAAAGTATGTCATCAACCTTGGGGAAGGCCATGACGAACAATAAAAATCTGACGACAGAACAGGCACTGCAACTGCACAAGGAATTCCTGCAGTCGATCCTGCAGGAAGTGATGAACGTTGTTGCAACAGGCAAGGCCGGCGTTGAGCGCATGATCCAGGGACTGAACACCTACTGGGACGCCAACCTCAAGCACGCCGCCACGCGACGCAAGGTGCGAGACGCACTCATGGGCACTTCGCACGAGAACGAAGAAGAACCCATGGGCCGGCCATTCCAGATGATGCTGCGTGCAGAGCTGCAGGCCAGTCACGTGAAAAACCCCAACGCGCTCTCACAGAAGGTCTACGAAGAGGCGCGTGAAATTGCGCTCGCGGAAGCGCTGTCAGGCAAGCAGCAGACAGCACGTCGCAAAAAGCTGCTTGCAGAGATCAACGCGGCAAGTCGCGACGCATAAACCGTACAGGAACCGAGGCGCTGGCTTCCATGACCAGCGCCTCGCTCAGCCCTCAGGCCAAAGCCACGCTGCACCACGCACGCCACTGCTATCACCATGCAGTGCCGGCACCAGCCTGGTGGCCACATCATCCGAAAAGACCCACTGATCCCAAAGCGCAGGCACGTAGCGATACAGGCGCTGCACGCGTGACACGCCGCCGCCGAGCACGATCACTTCGGGATCGAGCACGTTGATGATGTGTGCCAGCGCACGCGACAGGCGATCCTCGTAACGCGAGAGCGTGGCGCCACAACGTTCATCACCCGCTTCAGCACGCGCAACAATTTCCTCGGTGGAAATTCTTTCCTGCGTGATGCGCGCATGATCCGCCGCAAGGCCAGGGCCTGAGAGCCATGTCTCGATGCAGCTGTGCTTGCCACACCAGCATTGCGTGCCACTCACTTCATTCACTTCAGGACGTGGCCATGGCAAGGGGTTGTGCCCCCATTCGCCACCCACGCCATTGGCGCCAATGACAGGCGCGCCGTTGATCACGACACCGCCGCCCACACCGGTACCGAGGATGACTGCAAACACATTGCCCGCACCTGCAGCCGCACCATCACTGGCCTCGGAAAGCGCGAGGCAATTCGCATCATTGGCCATGCGGATACTGCGACCGAGCAGCGCTTCAAGATCACGCTGGAATGGCTTGCCATTGAGGCACAGCGAATTGGAGTTGCGCATCAAGCCCGTGAGCGGCGACACCGAACCCGGATGCCCCAGGCCCACGCTCAATCCGGGACGCCCGACCAACTGCTCCAGGCGTTGCACCAGATCAACAATCGCCTTGAGCGTAGCGATGTAATCGCCCTGCGGCGTGTTGATGCGCTCGCGCTGCAGGATGGCAGAGCCCGGCCCCATCACGATGCCTTCTATTTTCGTCCCACCCAGATCGATTCCTATCCTTAACATATTGAATATAAAAAATTCATGTAGGTCTAAAGACTCAATGGCTACCCGGCTGGCTACCCGGTTTGGTCAGCCTTTTGCGGGGATAAATTTACTACCCCATCATCGTCGTAAGGAGGGCGCGTTGTCACGCGCCTCGCCTGTTTTGCGCAAATTACGCCACCCGCCGGCGGTCGGTTTCGAGTTGCTGGATGGCGTCGCTCGCAGCCTTCGAACTTAGCTCTTCGAGCCTCGCTACGTTGTTCGCTGCCAGCACCCGCTGAACATCGGTTCCTGACTCATCCAGCAACCGCTGGATGTACCGCACTTGTGCCACCGACGCCGGCCGGTGAGCAATCACTGCGACTTTAGGTGACGGCTTGGGACCATCGACGGGTGCGCTCTGTGGCAAGTCTTCACCCGCAAAGATGTACAGCCCCAGTCCATGCAAGGCGATGGCTTTGACGAGGCAGCGCTGGATCGATGTGTTGATGTCGAATGCTGTGGGATCAGGGATGGGCTTGTTCTTCGCATCAAGCACCGGGTGGATCTGACTCAGCGTCACGCCCTGAACGGTCACCGCGACCTCGACGAAGCATCCCGAAGTCGTCTGGAGATACGGTAAGCCATCAAAACGTCGCACCTCCCAGATGGCCGTTGGGTCGGCCAATCGAAGTTGTGCGACGGCATAGGGCCAGCTCAGGTAGTTGAATTGACCCTTTTTCTCGATCTGCTCGTTGACGTTGATCGCGTACAGAGATTTGAAAATAGATTCCATGGGATTCTCCGAGTATTAGATTAGGCGGCGAGTTCTTCGCGCTGAGCACCAAGGGCTAGGACATAGTCCGCAGCCTGCTGGGCCTTGCTGGCTGCGAGGAAAATTGCCCGCTTATCCGCCTTCATGATGTTCATCCAGGCGTTGATGTACGCACCGTGCTGTGTCTTGCCGTCGATACGGCAGTGCGCACATAAGAACGCAGACCCAAGCTCCGCCACGAGTTCCTCGAAGGCATAGGCTAAGTCACCAAAGCGTTGACCAAATTCACGTCCGCAGCGGCTGGCATGACCCGTCCAGTGGGTCAGCTCGTGCAGGGCCGTGCTGTAGTAGTCGGAGGCGGCGACAAACGAGCCTTTCGCCGGTAGCTCGATCTGATCGAGTCGGCGGTTATAAGCCGCGTGGAAGAAGCCGACGTTCTTGATGGATGCACCGCTATCAGTCATAACGCCCTCCGCACGCGCCTCGGGCTCCCAGCAGGGCTCAAGGTCGCTACGAGCGTAGAACTCAGCCGGTAGCCCTTCGATCTCCGCTAGATTGAACACAGTGAAGATTTTGAGCATCGGCACCACCGTGTCTTTGGCAGCTTCATCCGTTGGCGCTGAATCATCAGACCTGGGTTTTAGTTGGTAGAACACGATGTTCACGCCTCGCGCGCCCTTGGTGACATGTCCACCCAAGCTGAGTGCTTGGCGGTACGTCAGCCATTGATTCGCCCCGAAGCCACGAGCCGTGGCTTCCATCATTAGCAGCACAGTGTTGATACCCCGGTAAGGGCGTTGGCTCTGAGCGTTCATGGGGATGGCGTCCGAGACGCCGCTCCAAGGTTTAACCCAAGGTGCAACGCCCTGGTCGAGTTGATTGATGATTTGGTCAGTCACCCGTTGATAGATGTCGTTCATGTTTGGACTCCAGAAATGAAAAAAGCCCGCTTGCGCGGGCTTAGGGAACTAACGAGAAGACGCCTCGGTGATAGCGTCCATGTTTGATGTAACCGATACATCGTCGAAGCGCGCTGGTCGCCAGGCTGGTCATGAGGCCGGCAACGCTGGCGGCCATGACGCCGCTAAACGTGCCCCAATGAATCAGCAGGGCCAGCGCCGAGACGGCCAAGTCCAGAGCTAGGCTGTGCCCGAGCAGGCGCAGCAGCCAAGTGGTTGGCAGCTTGACCAAGATCAGCAGAACACCAAGGAAGACCAGTAGGCCGTACTCGATCATTGGGGCTTGGTGCAGGCTTGCTTAAAACCCAGCACAAAGCCACGAAGAAACTGACTCGCAGCGAGAGCGCCATGTTGGAAGTCAGTAGTAGCTTTGGCGATGGCCTTACCGGTCACAGTGCCGTACTGGATGCCAGTAGCCTGATGGTTGATAGGACTAGAGTTAGACATTGGGGACCTCCGAATTGATGAGCGAATTGCTCAAAAATGTCGGGTGTGCGTTGCGAAGCAACGCTAGGGTCCCCTATCGCCAGAGGGAAAAACGAAATCCGAAGTGGGGGTGGCTTAACTGTGACGTGGGGGAGGATGGATCCGCGTAAACATTGACCTATTTTTTCTTACGGGGCTCTAGTGCCTTTTGAACCTTGCCGATGAGTTCAACAGGTGTCTTTTCAAGAACCGGCCCAATAGTAAATAGAAGGTTCAAGCTCGGGTGCCGAGTGCCGCGTTCCAGCATTCCCACGTAGGTTCGGTCAATTCCGGCGTGAAGGGCTAATTGCTCCTGAGAAAGACCCATTTCCAGGCGCGCCTCTTTCAGCACGGCCCCGAAGGCCTTGCTGACCACACCTTTCGCCTGAAGCTTGGCCTTGTCCATTGACCGGACAATCCAAGATATGAGACATATCGTCGACGGACATATGTCATCATAATTATTCGGTCCAGACGTCGGGGGTGGTATGGAAATTCTGTTCGGTATTTATTTAGTCATTGGCATCCGTGCCACGTTGGTCCGCTGGATGGCGACCCCCGACAAGAAACCTATTTGGATGTTGACCGAAAAGAACCCAATTAGGCTGGCATTTTTATTCACAGTTCACACCCTGTTCTGGCCGTTGACCAAATTGTCATGACCTTCTTTCTAGGCGCAATCGGAATCGTGTTCTGTATTGGACTCGCTGCCAGTGGCTATTTGGTACCAATGATCATTGGGGCAATTGCGGGCTCCTTCGTGGGTGTGGCCGGGTTCGGAGGTGCAATAGCCGGCACCATCCCAGGTGCAATCATCGGAGCGCTCTTCGCTATAGCCTTGACTAAAAAGACGCATACTTAATGTCGGCAAAGTGCCACAAGCAGACCATCGTGAGTGATTGCTTTAGGAACGTTTGAATTCAGCAGTTGCTGAAGGCAGTAGGCTGGAATGATGGATTAAGCATCGGCGCGACCAATGTGGATCCTGCTAGAGCTTTACGTTCTTGAGAATGTTGGCTCGCAGTTGCGCTTCTGTGACACGTCGCTCTTGCGCCTCTCGTTCCGTGCGCTCTTGCCTGGCGGCCTGCTCTTGCTGCTGTAGAACATACCCTCGATTCGCCGCTTCTACGTATTGCTTGGCGTTGTTTATCAAACTTTGAATGAATGATTCATTCTCTCGGGCGTTGATGCTCACGGTACGTCCTTGAATCCGGAAGGTCTCAGGCCCATACCCCAGGAACGCGCTGTGCCCCCCACGGGGCTGCTGAAACTCCTGCGCCCAGCCGCTAGGCACATTGCGGTCAAGCTGTAGAATCAAGGTGCCACCGGAGTAGTCGAAGTCGACGATCTTCAGCGGCTCGAAGGCAGGCAGCGCAGTGGACGCTACGACTTGCCGCGTAACCTCATCAAGCCGCTGCTGGGCAACGTATGTATTCCTGTGTCCAATCAAGTCGCGCTTGATCTCCTCGATAGATTGGTACCGTCGCTCAGGCGAGCTTTGAATCATGCGTTCAACGATTTGATCGAGGTAGGCAAAGTCAGGGGCCACGTTGCCGATCGTCCGATAACCGGACCCCTGAGGCACCTCATGCGTGAACATCTCGTTCAGGATCAAGCCCAGTGAGAAGACATCTGCGCGACGATCAACGGACGCTCCACGCGCTCGCTGCTCTGGCGCTGAGTACATGAAATTCGCCATCCGACTTGCAACCTTTGTTTCGACCGCTGTATAGATGGCCTCCTCCTCAAAGTGCGCGATGCCGAAGTCCGCGATGAGGAGTGACGCCCCATCCCAGAGAATGTTCTCCGGCTTTAGGTCGCGATGCCACACGTCCAGCTTGTGTGCAGCCTCGACCCCGTCCAATATTTGGGCGAACAGAGCGAGAACTTGGGTGGTCGGTGTACTGGCAATTAAACTTCTCAGGGTGCCCTTACACTTTGGCATGACATAGAAGGGGCACATCACACCCTTCAGGTTAAGGATGCCCGTGTCGAGCACGCGAACAATGTTCCTGTGAAGCGTGCGTTGACAGAAGCCGATCTCATTCTTGAAGCGCTTGCGCCGCTCTGCGGTAATCTTGTCAGGACTGAGGCACTTCAGCGCAAACGTTTCGCCCTTATCGTTCCGGACTTCGTAAACGCGGCCTGCGCCGCCTTCTCCCAAGGGTCCCACCTCGGTGTAGACGTCAAATGGGGTCTCAAAAATCTGCAACTGCTTTGCCATGTGTGTGGTCAAATTAATTATCGTTTCGTGTTCGAGATAGAGGAGCGGCAATTGCTTCTGATGCTAACCACAATCAGACCGACTGATAGCGATAATTATTTGCTGAATTCGGGAGGATTTTCTCCGAAGCATCATCGCAAGCCCCTGACTTCTCATTGCTGGGCGGATACTCTTCCCGAATTAAACCGCAAACGCAATTAACCATCCGGCTAATGCCCTGAGTGTCCGGTTTGAGTTGGGTAATTCCAGCCGCTGGCTGACCGTTTTGGGCTGATACGTGCCATTTTCAGACGTTGGCGAATGACTGCTTAAGGCCAGTCAGATTAGGTGCTTATCGCGCCACAAAATCTCCAATACGAAAAACCGTATTCCCTGCAAGATATTCCGCCAACGTCTCTATATCCGGAAATGTATCTTTTAGTTCTAGCGGTCCGTTTTCAGCGTCTCGCCGAATTTCCAAACGGAACGTGCTCTCGTCTCGCACAATCAATCCGAATCTATTCAGAGGCTCACCTTTCTCTTGCGAGGCTATACGCGCCTTTAGGGTGGCCTGATTTACCATCTGCGACTCAGCTCGCCTCCCAACTTCTCGCATCTTATTGCGATCTTCCCATTTGATGGGAAAAGGCCCTTTAGGTACTGATGGTGCTTCATTCAGAACGTTGACCTTGTAGTTAAAGTACAAGGGCGTAATAAATATCGTCGCCAATCCACTAAACCAGTTGGGATCATCGCTGGACAGGGCGAGTAATCTATTAATTCTGTTCCGAGCGAAGAAGCCCCAGGCACACAATGACACCCCCGCCAGGACATCTACGGCCCCGCTCATATTTTCCAAAACTGAGCTTTTATCGGATAGAAATTGGACGATAAATAATGCAAGTGAGCTGTAGGAAAACACAAAGAGCGCTGTATTCAAATTCACAGGAATCTGCTCGGCTGATTCCAGCCGTTGGTTCATCACTTTTGACTGCCTTGCACAATAGTGCGCGTTGTAGACGCCAAACGTAATGTATCCAAGAAAAAACAGCTGCCATGTACTTTGGCTTTTGAGGTCGCGAATTATCTCTTCTTTCTGCATGTGGCGAGATCGCTCCTCTTCAAGAAAATTATTCTGCCCAATTTAGCAACCTCTTCCATATAGGCGTCCTTTAGTGCACTTCCATTCGGCTAGAGGTCGCCCTTTGCATTCGACTGGTCAGTGCCAGAAGCAGACAATCAACGATTCAAGCAGGATGGAGTTAAGCCCATTGAGCATCACTCATGAACTTCGTTCGATAACAATGCGCGCAGTCAGGTCCGGAGCACGAATAATGGAAATTTCTGCTGGGATAGCTTCTTGGAGGACCCCGGCCAAAGGCGCTTGCACCAATAAACGCCCCGATCCCGTAAGACACTTCGCATGGTATGAGGACATCGAAATTGCGTCCGTGCGATTGTTGCGCAAGGTGCATGTGACTAAGGAGTCATGAGATGTACATGACTGCAAGGAGAGCATGCCGTTGTCATCTGACAAGAAGACAGGGGGAGCAGTGCCATTATTGTGATCCGCGTATGTTACCGGTGGCGTCATCGCGGCAAGTTCCGAATCAAGCTTCGCCGAATAAGCTGCGATCTCTTTAGCGTTCTCGGCGAGCTGACGATCATGTTCTGCTCGAGAGACACTATTCGTCATGGCTACGACCCAACAGCTAGGCATAAACATCATTGCACCCCCACCACTATTGCCCTCGCACTCGCTATCGTAATGCCCCCCGGTGTGCGCTGGCCCCTGCATAGTGGACAGCATTAGCGCAACCAATGCCAATACCGCCACTAAAATTTTGGTGGCCTTTCGCTCTTTAAGCGGACTGAATGAAATTCTCTTCCCCTGTCTGAGGGGCGGGGTCGACGCTGGAAGAGGTGGAGGGCGCTTTGATGTGCTGTTTGGCAACAATCCCCATACTTGAGAAACAGCGATCCAATCCGGCATCCCCTCTTTCCAGACATGGTTATCGCCTGTAATTTCGCCGGTCTCAGCGAGTTTTCTTAACTCGGCCATAGTGACGGGGCCGTATGTCACGCCATTCTTCGCATAGTGCCATTCCAACATTCATATCCTCCAATTGGCACGGACTTGTACGACAAATTTATCTATCAACGGTAGACGTCATAACATCGCTACCAATTTACGAGCCTCGTTGTGTTCCGACTCTAAAAGCGAGGAATCAGCAAGACAGAGCTCAAGATATTTGCGTGTTGTGTCTTTTTCCTTCGGGCTTACCATGTAAAGTTTAGCGAGCTCCAATGCGGCAGATGCATCTCCACGATCTAGCGCCAACTCAAAATAATGCTTAGCTTCGCTGACCCGGCCTTTGTTGCGTAGCGTAATAGCCAGGTTGAAGAGCGCCGTTAGATCGCCCTCGGATACAGCTTTTCGCTCCCAATACTCGGCTGCATCGAGGTCGATTCGGACCATGCCCTCTCCGAGTGAGTACATATGAGCAAGCCGAGTCATGCAGCTGGGATCGCCTGACTCCGCACCCACAGTAAACTCTCTTAGAGCGTCTTCTAATCGCCCTTTATCATGCAGAGAATCACCGCGTAAAAAATGGTCGTCTATTGCCATTACTAAATGTACGTCGCGTTGTATCCCAGAGTCGAGTTTCGGATGTCCGCATTGGACTGATAGGGGTCAATCGCAACGGACGGCTTTGTGCCAAAAGCGGACATAGGTAGCCTGCCACTTCTGGCTTATGACTGGCTCTTGTTTAGTTTGGCAGCTCCCACTGCCGCGGCGTACATCGAAAAGCCTAAAAGCAGAAATGCAGCACCTGGAAGAGCACGCGAGGTGTCAGGCGCTGAATGGAAGAGCCTTAATGCTCCGCCAATGATTAAGCCATATGAGGTCACTAACGAACATTGAACAGGGTGCGTCGTCATTGGCCAGAAGGGAGAAGTAAGGCTATAAAGATTTTCAAAGTCCAACTTTCTTCTCCCCGCTACAGCCATAAGCCAAAGGAATAGAATTGCAGACGGAATTAATCCAAGGGCCAGTACGGAACCCCAACCAACGCCAGGCATAGACTCCGTCTCACTGAAAATACATACAGCGCACGCCACTACAGAAAAGAGACGAAAAGACATCCACGCGCGTTCCATACTGCTTCTCCTCAGTGCCAAATGCAGTCGCCCGCCAGTGACCGAAAACTGGTGATTCAACTTGGCGCGAGCAGAAACTAGGGCCAAGGCAAAGTCAGCCAACTTACCCACAGATTTTAACTAAACTATCAACACACTAGGACGAGCCAACTTTCTCTCCGCACTTCGGGTCATATGCACAACGCGCTGTCATCCCAATCTATGAAAGCTAAAAATATTGTCTCCTTTCTAACCTTCTTTGTAATGTTGTGCGGAGTCACTGCGCCAGCCCAAGCTGATTGGCTTCAGACGTATGTCGGCACCACATGCGACGAAACCAGCGGCCGCGCCATGGTGCGCTTCGGTTATGCGGACGCCGATGATCCGCCAAAATTTGATCATGTTTCGAAGGATGTGGATGGGGGCCTTTCATTCCTCCCAGTCTCAAACGTATCTCAAGTCGAGTCATCCTGCAGTGTGTCTAAGGATCGCATAGTGCGGGTGCACTATTTTCCGGGAAACAATGCTGGGGACACACTGGCCGAATGGACAGTTTGGATCAATAAAGTAAAGATCGCCGACGGCGACGCAAATAATGCCATTCCATTTGCTGTCATTGTTGAGAAGGCTGGTTATCGATTGTGCACGTTCAAACTAGCCGAGGATCAGTGGATCTATGACCTAACGACTAGCGTCGAACCGAACGAATCTCGTCCCACCCCCATAAAATGCGACGTCGCACCAACCCCATTCGTCAAGCAGTATTCGAGCGTCGAAATTCGGTCTATACGATCTTCCCTCATTGAAGCTGAACAGGCACTCAATGACGCATACAAAGCAAAGATCAGCCGCCTCTCTCTAGAGCGCAGCGCAGCTCTGCGACAACAACAACGAGGTTGGTTGCATGCGCGAAACGCCAGTTGCGGAGTCTCTGCGCGTGAGTCGAGTCAGGACTTAGGGACAGCTATTGCTGACAATCCTGTCAAAATGACTTGTGTCTCTCAATTTTCACGTGCACGAACCTCAGAACTGGCCAGTCCTTACGAAGAACCTACCCCGCTCTTCTTCGCCCCTAATCAGGCTCCCATCTGCAAACTAATCGAAAGCGAGCTGAACGTGACTTCTGGGAGTCACTTCGACTGGAACGATTGGCACTTCAACGACCTCACCTGGAAGAGTGTTTCAGAAGAAAGCCAAATTTCGCCGAAAAAAGTGTCTGCCAAGCCCAGAGAATCTCAACTAGATAAATTGCGCGTTGAAGGTGAAAGTGATTTTGATTTCTTCAACGATGGAAAAACAGAGCGAGTAATGAGGAGTGCATTCGAGGATCATTACATGACCACTAACACACTGATGGTTTTGCCGCTGTCGGACCAAACTGGCTCATCTAGTTCACTTCTTGGCTCTATCAACGAGGCAACAGCTTGGTTCCTGCCATGTCAGCTCGAATCTCTTCAATATCCGATCTCCGAATGCCCTCCCTTAACCCAGAATCACGACGAGGCAGGACTGTCGCTTGCTAGCACTAGCGGGGAAGCCGTTCGATTCCGTGGCAGATATGTCTTTTTGACAGCTATACGAGTAAAGGGTGCTTCTTACGTAACCATTGATGGCGGTGCGGGCGGCTCTTTGGGATATACCGCCATCTTAAAGCCGAAGCCGGACAGGGCATTCGACGCTCTCTGCCTTTTCAAACATTGATTTTTTGTCGGCCTAGATAGCTAAATCAAGGCTCATTCGCAACGCTTTTCTACACAAGTTCGTTCGCGCGTTCAGCAGCAGGACGTTGCCCTCACTGTTGAAAATCCATAGGCAGTGGAAATGTCCGCTTAAGGCTAACCAATCGCATAGCCTACATGTCGGCTTTGGGCTGAAGCGGACGTTATCGGCTAGTCGCCATTTGAGTATGAACGACACGCTAACCGCCTGGTGGACAGTTCCATCCGACGAAATCGGCAAGTGAACTGGCCTGTTCAGGTGAACTATCCGGCTCAGAAAAGCTGTTCAAGCTAAGCGCCATATTACCGATCATCGTGTCGCTGCAGATCGTCACCCGCTTTCCATTCAGCATGCACGAAGCGCCATAGCCTGTATTTCCGCCCCCTTCTTTATTGATGACGTGGACCATTAATTGACAGTCTTTAAGTTTCCCGGAAATTCCCGCCTTCTCCAGGCTTTTTTGAAAATCGGCGAGCTGTGTCTTCAGTTCCGCTTGGTCATAAACGAAACTAGTCTCCATATCCTTGGCGCTCAACAGGTCAAATTTCTTCGCAGTCAAAAATTCAAACTTAATTTGACTGACCACCTCAATCCTTTTCGCATAGGCATTTCTCAAGCATTCCACATCACCGCAGTGATCCCGCACATCCAGAAGCCAATGCTTTTGGGCATCGCGCAACTCTGATTGTTGCGCTTCATACGAGTGTTTGATCGCAAGCCGATATACCTTGCCAAGTTGCGAATCGTATTCCGCCAATCTGTGGTCACTGCAAATCATTAATTCGGTGCGCGAGTGAGCTTTTGCGCAGTCGAAATCCGCGGCGACTGCGATGCAAGACACCATCATGAGCGTCATGACAACCACGTGCTTGGCATAGACTAATTTATGGAACACTTTTCCTCCGAAAGAAAACATAAGAATGCATTTTTTTGAGCTCGCCGCAAGCGACCGTTTGTGAGAGACAGCTATGGACTGGATCGTGCCAGAAGCCGTCGTCCGCGAATGGCTGGTTTGTGGCAGCTCACTTGTTGGACGACAAGATTGCGGCGTACATGAAGCTAACGCAGTTGCTCGGGCTTTAGATCCGGATACTGAGCGTAGAGCGGATTCATAACCTCCAGCAACATTTCACCCATAATCTTTCCGATAGCTAGACGAAAGTTAGAATATTCAGATTCGGGGCATACGACTTGAGCGCGCGCCACTAATTCGTTGAGCTTGGCACCGCACTCCAACATGCAGGCGCTAACTTCTTGAGCCAACGCACGATCAGAAATCATTTTTCTCTCCTTCACGCCCAACGAATAGGATCAGGCGACCGCCAGCGAAGGGGGCGGCTCGCCTGAATCAGCTTGTTAGACGTCATTTCCGCTGGCACTTGCATTCTTCGACCGCTTTCTTAAGTCGATCGAGATATATCTGCGTTGCCTTTCTCGTAATTGGCTTTTCCGCCTCCATGAAGTAGTCCACGAATTCAGGCATTGCGGCTTGTGCAGCGGCTACGTCTTTTCTGCCAAGCGGCGATGTGTAATAGGCCAACAATCCGTCCAGTTCGTCATCAGTAAAGCGTGCACCATACTTCTGTGCCCAGACATCAACCAAATCTTGAGGTGTCCAAGGTGTCTGGAGGGAATTCATGTATTCGTCGAATGCATCTCGAAAGCGCGCCTCAAACGTTGGCGGGGGACTCAGTGAAGAGATGGCCTGGTTCAAAATCTGCTGAGCTTGCTGACGACTCTGCTGCCTCTGAGTGGCCATTTGCTGGTCCCACATTTGGAGCAAGCCTTGCGCCTCCATAAGCGCTTTGATCTTAGAGCTTCTATCTGCAGCGATAGAAGTAAAGGAAAGTGCTAATAGCACCGCTGCGATGATGATGCGCATGTGTTCTCCTTTATATTATTTCTAACGACCAAGCTCAGCCGCGGCCTCTCGAAGCGAGGATGTCGGCTGGAGCGCGTTGTTAGGGCTTGCTTTCATGGAAATATGCTCGGTTCTGATTTGTGATCGGCTCTAGAGTCTTAATTAAAGCCGATGCCGCTCCCCGAAGCGGGGACCAACAAGGGTGATTCATGTCTCTTAGCGAGCCCGCTGCATTGCGCGAGCCAGACAGCACGGACGTCGGCAGCGCTTTTAGTTCTTCAACCAATGTGACGATGTCGGCGCGCTGCTCCGCTGAAAGGCCGCTGCCTTGGTAGATCAACACTCCTGAGGCATCTCGCAACAAGTCGTCTTGCAGTTCCCAAGCAACGTTAAAGTTATTGCCACTAGCGCACTGATCCTCAGCGCTCTCGGCTAAACGCGCGAGGCTCTGCAGGAAGTAGTGATAGTAGTTGTGGAAGAGTTCCTCCGCTGGAATCTGCTCACTCATAGCAAGCCCTAACTACAATTAGACCGCCTAATAGCGGTAATTAATTGCTGCAATTCGGCGGTTTTTCTCAGCGGCATCATATGCGAGGCCCCGATTTCTTATGGTTGTGCCTGAACTATCACCGCATTAGGCCGCAAATTCAACGTCCGCTTTCGGGTAGGCAAACTCATCTGTGACCGTCCGCTTTGGGCTGCGGTTTCAACCGGTCGATGCAACACACTAGCAGCTGCTTAGGCAGCGGGAGTGTTGCAGATGAAGCAGAGACCGCGGATCTACTACAACGAGACGCAGAAGGCGCTGATGTGGGAGCGCTGGCGCAAGGGCGAGTCGCTTCAGCATATCGCTGAGCTTTTCGACCGGAACCATTCTTCTATTCAACGGATTCTGGCTGAGACTGGCGGCATTCGGCCTGCGCAGAGAAGGCGTTCCAGGCTGGCCCTCACATTACCTGAGCGTGAAGAAGTTTCTCGATCGCTAGTTGCCGGGGAGTCGATCAGAAGCATCGCCTCGAAACTCGGGCGCGCTGCATCGACCGTCAGCCGGGAGATCACGCGCAACGGTGGGCTGGATCACTATCGAGCCAGTCAGGCCGATCAAGCGGCCTGGAACCGCGCTCACCGTCCGAAGGTCTGTAAACTGGCTCAGAATCGTGCACTGGCCCGCCGGGTGGCCGAGAAGCTCCAATTGGAATGGGCTCCGGAGCAAATTGCCGGGTGGCTGAAGTGCACTTATCCAGGCGATGAGAGCTTCCAGGTGTCCCACGAGACCATCTATCGCAGCCTTTATATCCAGTCGCGCGGCGCCTTGAAGAAGGAGCTGGTGGACTATTTGCGACGAACCCGCATCATGCGTCGTTCTCGTCATCACACGCAAAAGACCAGTGATCACGGCAGGATCGTTGATCCGATCTCCATCAGTGAGCGGCCGGCGATTGTTGAGGATCGCGCCGTGCCAGGACATTGGGAAGGCGATCTGTTGTGCGGCAGCAAGAACAGCCACATCGCCACGTTGGTCGAGCGCAAGACCCGTTACGTGATGCTGGTCAAGCTGAAAGGCAAAGACACGCAAACCGTCGTCGATGCCCTGATCAAGCATGCACAGAAGCTGCCGCAGGAGCTGTACAAATCGCTGACGTGGGATCGTGGCAAGGAGATGGCCGATCACAAACGCTTCACCTTGGCCACGGACGTGAAGGTCTACTTCTGCGACCCACAAAATCCTTGGCAGCGTGGCACCAACGAAAATACCAACGGCCTGCTCAGACAATATTTCCCGAAAGGCATCGATCTGTCGCCGTACTCACAGGCTCAGCTCAACGCCGTCGCCCGACGCTTGAATGGCCGTCCTAGAAAGACCCTAAACTACCAAACACCAGCAGAGAGATATCACCAGACTGTTGCATCGACCGGTTGAAACCGCAGCTGATTGCGGTCATCGATGATAGTCTGCTTTCAGCCCGAAGCGGTCGGTCGTCTCCACGATCTGTATTCCCAGAAGCAGGCATTGAACTTGCGGTCTAATCCGGCGATAGTGCGGACACAATTATAAGAAATCATAATCAAGCGCACACATGACCGCGAAAACGCCCAAGAAGAAAGCTCGCCCTGGCATCGACAAGCTCGGCAGAACCCCACTCCATTACGCCGCGGCAGAAGGCAACGCCGAGGAAGTCTCGAAGCTTCTATCAGGGGGCGCTAATCCGTCCTTGCCAGATGACAATGGCTGGACTCCGCTGCATTTTGCAGCTCAGGCGTGTTCGCTTGGCGTAACAACATTGCTTCTGGATGCGGGGTCGCTAGTTGATGCCACTGACTCAAACGGCAACACCCCACTCTCCAACGCTGTATTTGCTTCCAAGGGCGAAGGCAAGATCATTGCCAGACTCCGGAAAGCCGGGGCGGACCCGCGAAAGGAAAATAATCATGGCGTGTCGCCGGTTAGCCTCGCCAGAGAAATTGGCAACTACGACCTTGCGCAATTCTTCAGGGATATCAAATGACGCGGGTACGTTTTGCGCCTAACCATGAGCTCCAGCACGACGTCTTCGGCGTAGCCACGCCTGACCTTAAGCGTTAGGCCAATAAAAGCATGGCGATCTCAAAAATCGATGGCTTCTATCAGAACCCTGAGAGCCCCAGTGGCACGAGTGTCGGCATTGAATCAAGCCGGCTTAAAGAGTGCATATCGTTCATTAAGCGCAACAACATAAAAGCGATTTTTGGCAGTCCTACTTTTGGATTTAACGAAACCAATCTAGATTTTTTATTTGAATTGCCAAACGTTGAGAGTGTGTGGTTTTGGGATGTCAACTTAAAAAATATAGATGCACTGTATTCACTTGAAGAACTAAAGCATTTTGGAGTTAGCCCAAAACGCCCACCCATTGATTTCAGCAGGTTAAAAAAACTTAAGACTGCTGTTGTTGAGCCAAAAGAAAAAGACAGCGGTCTAAATTGCCTTGCCGAATTAGAGTTATTGCATGTTTGGCACTTCAAGCCAAAGGACAACAGTTTTTCGTCACTTGGCATCCCAACCTGCATTAACGAGCTTCAAATTAATTGGGCAAGCCCTGACAGTTTGTTATCACTCCCAGCCATAGAAAATCTGCAGCGCCTAGAAGTCCATCGCTGCAAGAATCTAAAAATACTTGGCGATCTAAAAACAAAATATCCAAACCTTGCCCATTTAGTCATAACCACTTGTGGCAAGGTCGTCCGCTCAGAAGCTGAGCAAGCTATAAAAGGGCTGCATAAACTTAAACATGCTTATATTCAAAATGCCAAATTGGTCTAGGCGCTGGATCTGAATGGGAGCCGCCTTGGAGAAGAAATTCGTCACTTACAACGGTGTTCGCGTAATTGAGAACTGGCCCCAAAAAATAGAACAAGCCCAGTTAGTGCAATTGATTGAAAAGAACGGCCAGCGCCATCCCCGTGTGCGCTATGGGGAAGAAGTCGATGATTGGGGCGCCAACAAACAACCATGTCACGACTGCGCTGTTATCAAAGGTCAATTTCATGTTGAAGGTTGCGACGTTGAAAGGTGTCCTGTTTGCGATGGCCAAGCTATGGGCTGTGATTGCGACCCAATCGAAGATGAAGGCAACATTTAACCGATGTGAGCGGCCGGGAGCATAGGTAACAGTGAACTGATACAAAGCAGTCATTCGCGGACGACCGCTCCTGGCACAAACCAGACGATCACAGGAATAACTTATCTACGAATCGCTGCTCTTGTTGAGGATGGGCAGGGCCTGTCACCCATTGTTGTCATGGCAGAATAAGTTATGTGCAGTAATTACAGAGCCGTAACAAATCTGGATCTGATCACGAGCTTCTTTGGCGTTGTTCGCGATCTTGACGGAGGGAGAAGGGGGATTTACGGGTCAGGCCAATTAAAACAGCAATGGCATAACTTTCTTTGTTGTAATGCGATACGGCTATATAATATTCAACATGGCAGTCGCGAATCGACAGCTTCGGTTCATCAACGAGTACACCGTCGATGGCAACGGCGCGGCCGCTGCCGTGCGTGCAGGCTACAGCCGACATAGCGCCCGCGTCACTGCCTCCCAGCTCCTAGCAAAACCTAACATTCGTGCTGCTGTACGCGCGCACCAGGACGCGGCCGCCAACGAGCTAGCCGTTACGCGCAAACGAGTGCTGAGCGAACTCCAAGAGGCCGTAGACCTAGCCCGCGAGCGCCAGGAGCCGATGGCCATGATTGCAGCTCTCCGCGAGCAGGCGAGGCTTTTGGGTTACTACGAGCCTGAGGTCAAGCGCGTAGAACTCAGTGCTTCGGGCGAAGCACTGGAAGCGCGGATGCGAGGTATGAGTGACGAGGAGTTGCTGGCGATGGCCATGCATTGTGACCGCTGACCAAAACAATGCCTCGGCATCTGTTCGCAACGGGGCTGTCCGTCTTTGAGTAAGCGCGAAGCATCCTGAATGTGCCGACGATTTACGGACCTTCAGCTCTGGCAACTCTCATCGCAATAGGTAATGCCATCCACACTGTCCCCACCCTCTTTTTATTTCTTGAAAAATTAAGATAGGTAGTACCCCCCCCGGGGGGGGGGGGGGAGCCCCCCCCACTGTGAAAAAAGCTCGATGTGCTTAACACCGAGTTTCGATACTGCTGGGCAAAATATTTTTACACGTCTAGAAATTAGACACTAACCCTTCAACGTGTAACCCAAGCTGGGTCCAGACAAATCACAGGAGATGTCAGGATGTCCAGCACAATTCTTAGACTTCCGGAGGTCAAACACCGGGTTGGTCTCAGCCGCTCCCAACTGTATGCACTGATTAGGTTAGGGAAATTTCCACCCCAGATTACGCTGGGACCTAAGTCCATCGGCTTCCTCGAATCCGAAATCGAGGCATGGATCACTGATCGTCGCGCCGAACGTGACCAACTGCGGGAAGCGGGCATGAAGCGGATTGCCCAATGAACGCAATCCTCGGCAGCCAGTCACACGATCCGGATTTACCGAGTCGCATAAATTTAACTTTCCCTGCTGAGTTGATGGCTCGAAACCAGTGGGTTCTCTGGCGCTATGAACCCAATCAGAAGGATCCCGAGGGCAAGCCGCGCAAGGTGCCTTACTGCACTCACGGGGGCCATGCATCAGTTACTAACGAATCGACATGGACGACTTTCGAAAAGGCTGCGGCAGCGTACCGCACCGGCCGATACTCCGGTATTGGGTTTGTCTTCTCCGAAAATGATGAATACTGCGGGATCGACTTCGATCACTGCCGTGATCCCGCTACCGGCATTTTGACTCCCCGCGTTCAGGCCCTGATTAAGCAACTCGACTCCTATACTGAAGTTTCGCCCAGTGGCAGCGGTCTCCACAGCATTGTGAAGGCCCGTTTGGTCAGCGGCAGAAAAACCTCCGCTATGGAGCTATACGAGCGATCACGCTATTTCACAGTCACTGGCCGCCATGTCGAAGGCTCCCCCTGCACTGTCAATCTACGGCAAGCGGAAGTTGACGATCTGCTATCGACACTCACGCCCACACTCGTTAATAAATCGAGCGCCGACCATACTGCAGCCCAGCCCGTAGCTAGCAATACCCCTTCACGGCCTGACGAGGAGATCATCGCCATCATCCTCGCCTCTGAGGACAAGGATCGTTTCACTTCTTTGTTCAGCGGGGGCCTTCAAGATTTCCCCGGCAAGTCACACAGCGAGCTTGATCTCGCACTCATCGGAATCCTGACTCGCCATATCGGATGCCACCGCGATCAGATCGACCGAATATTTCGTCGGTCGACGTTGATGCGTCCGAAGTGGGACGAAATGCGGGGGGCGACTACGTATGGACAAAGGACGATTGCGGTTTCTCTGACTGGAATCGAAAGTGATGTTTGCGCACTGCATTTGCTGAATGAGACCTACGCCATCGTCCCGGTCGGAAACTCCATCTTCATCCTTCAGAAATACGTCGATCACAAGGGAAATGAGTCACATCGGCTTCTGGACCAAAGTCACTTCACCCTCATGCTTGCGAATAAACCATCCATTGGTGGAAAACCTGCATCGAAAGCGTGGATGAAGTCCCCCGATCGCCGCCAATATAAGGGGATCGTATTTTCGCCAAAAAACAATATCCCCGATTACTTCAATACTTGGCGTGAGTCCCCGGTGAAAGCCAAACCGGGAAATTGTGGGCTCTTCCTCAACTTCATGCTCGAGGTGATCTGCAACAACAACACCCTGATTTATGAGTATCTGCTCCGCTATATCGCCCACATGATCCAAAAACCGGGAGAGATTGCCGAAGTGGCCATCGTCCTGATGGGCGGTCAGGGCACTGGCAAAAACACGTTCGTAGACACCATCGGCAAGCTCGTTGGCCGCCATTACCGTACGGCTCAGCGGATGGACCAGCTGACGGACAAGTTCAACTCTGACTTTGAACACGCACTGCTCATGCATGCCAACGAGGCAACATGGGGCGGTAAAAAAGCAGATGGTGGCGTACTCAAGTCGATGATCACTGACCGAACTATTTCCATCCAACTCAAAGGCCGTGATCGCTACGAGATCGATAATTTCGTTCGAATCTTTATCAGCAGCAATGAAAAATGGCCGGTACAGATGGATGCCGATGACCGACGAATTCTGGCACTGCAGCTCTCAGACAAGCGCAAGCAGGACCATGGGTACTTCACCGCCATTCACGCCGAGATTGATAGTGGCGGTCTTGAGGCCCTCATGCACTATTTCTCAAATCTGGACATCACCGGCTTTCACCCTCGTATGAAGCCTGCCTCACCCTATGCGTGGCTCCTCAAGAAGCAAGGGATGGACAGCACCAGCAAGTTCCTCTTCAAGCGCTTGTACACCGGTGATCTGAATTTTCCTCTTTCCTATGCCCAGATCAATCCCGCCAGCAGTCCAGCGCGAGGCGCGACGCTGAGGTATATCGACATGTCTGTTGCGTATAAAAGTTACTGTGATTTTTGCCACAGCAGTGGGGACAATCACCCCGAGCAGATCGATGATTTTTTCAAAACTCTTCGTTCGATTCTCGGCCGTCTCATCATCAAACGCAGCTATACCGACTCGAACGGCATGAATATTCAGATGATTAGGTTCGGCCCGGTAGCCGCATGCCGTAAGCGATTCGAGAGGTATATGAACTGTGTGGGACTCATCCCATGGTGAGAGTGTGATCTTTGCCAAGCTGTGTCTAACGCAGCTTGCGTATCCGCGGTCGCTTACGGGCTGCCATCATTTTCCGCCACTTTTGAGCATCGACCTGATCCAGATCTGCGGTAACCTTGAGCTGACTGTATGCACGCGAGAGCTTGAGATACTCTTCTGCAAGCATGTCGGCAGGTGGCAGTAGTACCGCCGAGATTTCAACGGAGCACCCGCCTAAGGTCGCACCGATGTTCGCCTCACGAATTACGCCCACACCCAGATTCGCTGCCCACTTGTCATCAGTCCGAGTTGCCCATTTTTCTAGTTCCTGTCGGCTGATCTGCGCGCCAATCGAGAGCACCCGTTTTGCTTTCATGGCGCGCCGGAGAATTTCGGTCATCCGCTTCATTTCTGGCGAGCTGGTTTTCGCACCGGGCTCCTTCAAGAGGAGCCTCGCTGCTTGACTTAACGTCAACATCGATTGATTCGTCATTGCAGTTACGATGCCTTACGTGCTGAGTTGATCGGAATCACCTTTCCGCCACCAGGCTGGCCGAACGATTCCAGCAAATTCGCCCATTCAGCCAACATCATCTTACGTTGATCGAAATAGTCCGACTGATCATACACAGCTACCAATCCCCCCAAGGAATGATTGAGGGCACGCTCGATGGCTAGCTGTTGGGTCGGAAAAAGTTCACTCAGATAGCTACGCGCAGTGCTCCGGCAATCATGGGGCGAGAAACGGCGGATCCCCGGGGAGATGCGGATCATAACGATGTTGAGCGTTGCCGGACTCATCGTCTGATTCGTCGCCGCATAGTGACGCGCCTGAGGTGGCAGCACCGACGGATGGTAACCGGCGAGTTCCTTCAGGCGTTGGAACCACGCCACAGCTTTTGGCGCCAGAGGGATCGTGTACATCCGGCGCGCCTTATTGCCCTTGATGTCGGCGGGCACGTGCCACAGCCCTTTGACTAGATCAAGATGTTCCCACTTCGCCTGCAGCAGTTCGGATTTCCGGACACAGCTGTAGAACAAGATTTTGATGGCCAGCGCATTCACCTCCCCCTGCGACGGGAGACGTTCCAACACGACCGCGAGCTCTTCACGCGTCAACTGGATTCGGGGCTTCTTAGGGGGAGCATGTCCAAGGACAGACGCCACTCGTTGGGAGGCCAGCGGATGGATGTCTAGCTCTCCGATGGCCACCGCGTGCGCGAAGATCACGGACAACTGCTCCCATAGCCTCCGGGCCACTGTATAAGAACGGTCTCTGATTTTGCGCAGGTGGAGCACCAACTCCTGCGACTTGATATCCCGAACCGCAATCGCTCCGAATTTCGGCACCATGTCGTTGACTTGAAAGCGCCGCATTTCGCGCACCGTGACGGGCTGGAGTCGAGCCATGTTGGCGCTCACGTAGTCGTTGAACAACTCTGAATAGGTCATGGCGGTTTGGCGCCGCAGTTTCACCAAGCGTTTGGTCTGTGCGATATCATCCCCTGCCAGCAATCGAGCGCGAAGCTTCAACGCTTCATTGCGCGCTCCAGCCAGCCCACCCACTACACGGTGTGGACCAATCGTGTACTCCTTCCGTTTGTTGCCCAAGCGATAGCGCAGCACCCAGACCGGATCCGTTTTACTTTTGCGCGTGAGCCACAAGTTCTCGCCATCACACAACGCGTTGGACTTTCCACGCGGCCCTTTACCGTTGTTCCACTGTTCAATCTCGAAGGACGTTAGTGTCCCCATGTGCATTTCTCCTTGGTAATGATCTCGGAATCGCTGGCTACCCGGAAAACCATCACTGGCTACCCAGTTGGCTACCCAGCAATGCCTGGATGTCACTGAATCAGTCTAGACGTCCCCAAACAAAAAACCCCAGCGCTAGCTGGGGTTATCATTAAAGTCAGGACATGTGCGGACGAGGCTGGACGCTAAACAATCTTGGTCCCACCAACGTCAATCCCGATTCTCATCGCTGTAACACTCAGTAAAAAACAAGGCCGGGTTTCCCCGGCCTTGATTCTGTCGCGTCTTCGTTCAGGAATACAGCATTAGTGGTTGCCATTGCGATCCGTTGTAACCTGCACCGCCTGCTGGAATGTCGGACGATTGATCCACGGGATCGCAGGAACAGGGATGAAGCTGAACGAGGTGTGTTCCACCGCATCGTAATCCTCGACCTTGGCGCCGCTCTTGCCCTTGGCATTCTTGAGCGTGCTGCCATCCCAGTTGGCTTGGTTGGACAAGCCACCAAGATCGGCGAGCGCCAATGTCAGCGCATC
>JACXTT010003544.1_pt1 | contig 23952 bp, 22 predicted proteins | sample 9270951 | NCBI WGS metagenome assembly JACXTT01 (sample SAMN15532306, study PRJNA645909) | rock metagenome | isolation source: weathered quartz diorite | place: Puerto Rico | collected 2017-06-21
CGCGAGGAATTTAAGCGCATTCTCGATGAACAAGGGATAGTGACTGAGTTCGAATCTAAAGTCTACCGACACAAGACCCGAGAACAGATTTGGATTTCGGAAACCGCTCGCCTCGTTCGAGATGAAAAAGGAGCCCCTCTTTCTTACGAAGGTACGGTACAAGACATTACGGAGCGCAAGCACACGGAAGAAGAATTGCGTAAACGCGAAGCGCGACTCGCAGCGATTTTTCGTACTGTTAACGATGTAATTGTTACCCTTGATCTTAATCACGTCATCACTGGGGTAAATTGGGCAATCTCTCGTGTATTGGGGTACGAACCGGACGAGGTTATTGGCCGATCCTCCGATATGCTCCTTACTGCCGAGAGCGCCAGAGTAGCGCGTTCTCGTACAGAACAAGCATTACGCAAAGAATCTCTCTCTATTCTCTTTGAACTAAATGGCGTGGATAAAGACGGCAAAGTGATCCCCCTCGAAGCCTCAGCAGGCTTTTTGTACGAAAATGGAGTCCCGGTTGGGCTTGTTGGCGTTCTTCGCGACATTTCTCTCAAGAAAGAACTGGAGCGTCAGCAAGCAGACTTTCTGGCGATGGTAACGCATGACATCAAGAACCCAGTCCATGTAATTCTCGGCTATTCAGAATTGTTACTTGAAGATGTAGCGGATGAAGAACAACGCACTTTACTGTGGCGTCTGCGTCGAAATGCGTTGACAGTTCATTCTCTGGTCACGAATTATCTCGATTTTTCAAAGATTGAGTCAGGGCATCTGACTCTCGCACGCCAATCTATCGCGATCAATACAGTTTTACGTCACGTCGGGCAGCAGTATGAAGGGGAGGCAATGCGCCGAGCCCTGACTTTTCAGTTGCAACTTCAGGACGAATTGCCGCTTGTTGACGGGGATCCATTAGCCTTGGAGCGCATTTTTGCCAACTTGATCCATAATGCGCTCAAATTCACGCCAGAACGGGGACGGATTACCATTCGATCAGCGTTGCATGCTGACACTGTGGTCGTCACGATTGAGGACTCAGGTCCTGGCATTTCTCAAGAGGAAATACACGCGCTTTTTGAAAAATACCGTCAAGGCATACAGGCGCGAGCGTTGGACGGAGCCGGACTTGGCCTCTTTATTGTCAAAGCTCTTGTTGAAGCACACAACGGTCGTGTGACAGCCGAAAGCACTCCAGGGCAGGGCTCTCAGTTTTCCGTCTTTCTTCCTGTCGGTTCTCTCGTGACACAAGCGGCGTTAGAAAAAGATCCAGACAAATTGGCCGCGAAGTGAATTAGCTTTTCGCTTTGACAACGACGCCAGCTAATTGTTCTAATACTCTCACGAGCGCTTGCGTGCCTTCATTCTCTGCACCCATGGCTTCCAAGGCGTTGAACAGACTGTGCACTAAGCTTGTTGCTGGCAGCGCCAATTGCATCCGGTCCGCCTCGTGGAGAACCAAACGTAAATCTTTCTGCTGGAGTCTTACCATGAAACCTGGGGCAAAGTCGCGTTGGAAAATACGCGGTCCGAGATTGGATAATTGCCAGGACCCTGCCGCGCCGCCGCTAATTGCTTTGTGCATTTTTTCCAGATCAATTCCTGCCTTCGCGCCAAAGAGTAATGCTTCGCTCATGGCGAGATTGGTGACCGCGACCGCGATTTGATTGCACAGTTTTGTCAACTGTCCTGCCCCGACTTCTCCGACGTGAATGATATTTTTCCCCATTGCTTCCAGGATGGGCAAACATCTAGCAAATGTCTCCTCTTTGCCGCCAACCATGATGGATAATGTGCCTGCAATAGCGCCGCCTTCACCTCCGCTGACCGGCGCATCGAGATAGTCGATTCCTTGTGCTTGTACAACAGCTGCGATTTCCCGGGTTGCGCTAGGGGAAATCGTGCTCATATCCAGAATGACTCCTCCAGAGTGAAAGCCGTTCAGGACGCTGTTATCGCCTAACACGACATCGCGGACGTCCGGGGTGTCGGTCACCATAGTGATGACTATGTCAGAGACTTCCGCTACTTCACGAGGGGAATGAACGCCGACTATTCCGTCTCCGACGACTTCTTCGATTGAACTGTAACGGCGACTAAACACCGTGAGGGAAAATCCTGCTTTGCGCAGGTTTCTCGCCATCGGTTTGCCCATAATGCCGAGACCGATAAAGCCAATGCGTGTATTCATAGCCTTCCTTACCTTGAAGCTTTTTCTCTATTCTGCTCGAAGTACGAGGCACAGTCAGGAGGGAGACGAGCCCGTTCTCTAGGGAAGTAGAAACGCGGACAGGCAATAAAGAATAAGGAAGAAAGCGAAGGGGAGGGGGCAGGGCGCTTCTGTGAGCGCCCCGCTTGGAACGTAGTGATTAGGCGTTTTCCCAGGATAGTTCCTGAAATCCGTCAGCTTCCTCTTCTCCGAGAAGCAACGGCTCTTCAGTCTCTTCTTTTTCCCAGGTTTCGTCTTTTTCCGGCTCAGCTTGCACCGGGCGTGGGCGGCCACGCATTTGCATACGGTTACGCACTTCTCGCCAATGAAAACTTTCTGGCGGGCTCTGCAAGCGATGGAAACTCGCAAGTAAAAGTTCCTTGCTATCTGCACGACCAAAGCAATGATCGCCAATCCACATCTCCCAACCCGCACGGACACTGCCATCTGGGGCGACAATGTTGCGGCTGACAAAGGTGGGTGTGGGCACGAGCAACTGCGCTGCGGTTGGAGAGGGGCCTTCTTCTGCTTTTGGAAGCAGTTGAAGATCTTCTTCTTCTTCGAACTCTGCTTCTTCAAGCACGACCGGGGCAGCGGCTGCCTTTGGTTTGGTCGCTCGTTTGGTGGTCGTCGGCTGAGCGCGCTTTTGGCTCCGCTTCGCTTTCGTTGTGGCTTTTTCCTGCTCTGCAGGACGACCTCGCATCATGTTCTTCCTCTTCTCGCTTCTTCTCGAACTTTCGAAGAAGGTTATGGTAAATAATTTTGGCTCCTATCCTTTGACCGAGGCAATTATCGTGTCAAGGAAAGATACGGGAGCATTAATAACTGTTAAAGAAATAAGGACAAATGGGGAACCAATATTTGACATTCATGATTTAGATGAGAAAGCGCTCTAAAAGGTTCCCATGTTTTTGTATTTATTTCAATCCCCCACGCACAGCCAGAATCCTTTCAAATAGACGCCTTCGGGGTGAGCAAGATTCATAGGGTGGTCATAAGCTGATCCTAGTTGTTGTAAGAGCTGGACTTCTCGTCTTGCGTCAGCTGCGGCAAAAAGCACGGTCTGCATAAAATCTAATGCCGAGACATGCTGTGAACAGCTAAAAGTAAAGAGTTGACCTCCTGGCTCCAGCTTCCGTAACGCTTGTAAGTTAATTTCTTTGTACCCTTTCAGGCCAGCTTGGAGATCTTGTCGACGACGAACAAATGGTGGCGGATCAAGGACTATGAGTTCGAACCGTTGGGGGGTATCTCTCAAATACGTGAACATATCTGCTTGGAGAAACCTTCCCTGTTCACTGGGTAATGCGTTGCTTTCCCAATTACGTCGAGCAAGGTGCAGCGCTGAATCTGAGCTATCTACCGAGACTATATTTTTTGCTCCTCCTTTTGCAGCAAAGACGCCGAACCCCCCAGTATATGCAAATCCATTCAGGACACTTTTTCCCTTCGCCAAATTGCCTAACAAAGCACGATTATTGCGTTGATCAAGAAAAAATCCTGTTTTTTGTCCGCCCCTTGGATCTATCCAAAACTGACATCTATTTTCTCGGATTGCTATAAGAGGCGGCGGCTCGGCCCCCCAGAGGACTCCAGCAGCGTTCGGCAAGCCTTCTTCTCGCCGGACGTTACCTTCGCTCTTTTCATAGATGCCGATGGGAGATAAAAGCGCAACAAGTCCGTCAACCAAAAGGGGCTTTAACGCTTCTGCCCCAGCAGTCAGACATTGACAGACGACAAACTGACCATACACGTCGACTACGAACCCTGGGAGAAAATCTCCTTCCCCGTTCACTAGGCGGTAACCGGTGGTCTCTGGTGGAAGCAAAGCCTGTCTCAATGCTAGCGCTGTTTTCAGCCGCTGATAGATGAAGGCGGCATTCACCAAAGTATCCATGCGCGTGAGCATCCGGATGGCGATAGAGCAGTGTGGGTTGTGATAGCCCAGGCCAAGAAAGCTCCCATCTGACGCGAGGACTCGGACGAGTGCGCCAGCCGGACCTTGTCCTTCGACGGCATCAATGGCGCCAGAAAAAATCCAGGGGTGTCCTGCGCGCACGGGGCCGTCTCGACCACGCTTCAGGCGAACCGTCATGACGCCGCCCTCACATAGGCGCCGCTTTTGCCGCCGGTTTTTTTCTGTAAACAAATATCTGAAATGACGAGGCTTTTGTCCGCCGCCTTGCACATGTCGTAAATGGTCAAGGCAGCGACCGACACGGCGGTGAGGGCTTCCATTTCAACTCCCGTTTTTGCTTCAACTTTGACGCGAGCCTCGATAACGATGGTTCCCGTTGCTTCGTCCGGCGTGAATTCCACCTTGACCGAAGCGATAGGCAGAGGATGGCAAAGGGGAATTAATTCAGAAGTCTTCTTGGCCGCCATGATGCCGGCGATCCGCGCCGCTGCTAGAACATCACCTTTTGGTATTTGTCCCGTGACAATGAGCGCAAGGACTTGGGGTTGCATTCGAACAATGCCTGTAGCGATAGCTTCCCGTACGGTGACTTGTTTAGCCGAGACGTCCACCATGCGCGCCCGGCCTTGTGTGTCTGTGTGGCTCAATTTCTGCATAAGAACCTCATGTGTACAAAGACTAATGGGAATAAGAACGATGAGAAAAGCAGAAAAAATACTCTAATGTAAGAAGCAGGAAAAAGCGATGGAAAATAAAGACGAGAATCATATCCGGGTTCTGATTCTTGACTTTGGTCCTGTCCGTGGGCAATTGGATATGTTGGATATGGATGAGATTGGCTATTGATCACTCGCTCTAGGTCGACTGCGACAACAATTCCCGGCATGTTTACAGCAGTCGACGTAACAGACCGAGTGTACCGCCAGGCGGTCACCGCCGCCGGTACTGGTTGTATGGCGACGATTGACGCCGAGCGGTTTCTAGAGAGTCTGAAACCTCAGTCTTAAAGCTCGCCTCCGCTGCCCCAAGTGACGCCATTGCGCAGCAATTGCTCAAAGGGCGCGGTTTCCCATGCGCCGCGAAATAGTTTAGGGGTGCTCCCTGTAGGGTCTACGCTGGCGTCCACGAAGGGCTGCACGTTATTGAGGGGTGAATGACAATGGCCAAGCGCGACATAGGCTACGCCGCCTTTCCCGAACTCGCGCACATAGCCGAGTACGCGTGTCTTGCCGTCGGGTTGTAAAGCCGTGTCTTTTTCGTAAACAAAGCCGAACCCCGGCGGGGAGGGATCTTTGACGAGTTCTGTAGTGAGCAGCACTTGGTGGGTGGCAGGCTCTTGCAGTTCGATGAGATACAGTTCGTCTGTCACCTCAAAAGACGCTGGCAGATCTTTGGTGAGTGGATGATTGCGGTCAGTGACTGTGACCTGAAATTTTCGTACGGGCGGATGGTTGAGAAAAAAGCCGCCCAGGGTGGCGTGGTGACTGCCTTTGACCATCATGCGTGTGCGAGGCTGATCTCCCACTAACGCGGCTTTCCCACCACTGGTGCCGTGTAAAGCGAACCAGCGTCCCCCAGCTTCCAGCCATGCTCGGAGACCACGGTTCTGTTCTTCGTTGGGAAAAGGGCCGGCAACATAGGTGATGAGAAGCTGGCTGCCCTGTAACCATTTCCCAAGATCGGTAAAATCACTACTCACGGTAGTAAGCGTCTGAGGCTGCTCTTGCAACAAGTGCAAAATGCGCAACCGGGCGTAATCCATATCATGCCCAGCGGCTGACCCAGGAGGAAACCCTCCAGTAATAAGGTGTACCCGAGTGAGCTTTGCTTGGCCCATACTAATGCCTCCTCACTGGTTTATTTCGACTCCATACGTATAATTTATTTAATAAAGTAGTTTATGTTACGTAAAACGCAACAATTGCTCCGCCCGCAGCAGTTTTTCTTTAATGTGCAGTTCGAATGGACATGCTTGTTCACACGGAGCTTTGCATTCCGTGCACTGGGAGACGTTCCGAGTTTGGGCAATGCGCGCATATTTTTCCATACCTAAACGCTGCTGGCTGTAGTTTTCATAGTACATGGCGTAACGCAGCACATCGTTAATGGGAACCTCAGAAGGACAAGAGGAGAGACAGGCGCCGCAGCCGGGGCGGCAGTAATCGTTCGCCACCAAGCGGTCGTATTTTTCTAGAAGATCAAGATCTGTTTTCTGCAACGGCTGGCCCGAGGCGTACAAGTATTCATCGATCTGCGGCAACGAGTTGATCGAAACGACCAGTCCGCTCACGTTGTCATTGGAAAGGACCCATTTGAAAGCCGCCTGGGCGAACGACTCACGCTCGGTGGGCGTGAAGTCTGACAGCGCCGTATGCTTCGCGCCTTTGAGCGTTTTCATGGCGACCACACCCACGCCTTTCTGCTTGGCGTCGCGAAAAATATTGGTGAGGTCCGGCCAGTTCTGGAAATTGTAGGCAACCATGATGACATCGAACCGACCCGAGTCCACCGCATGACGCATGACGGTTTCCAGATGTGGGGTGTGGGAAGAAACGCCGAGAAAGCGCAATTTCCCTTGTTCTTTGAGCCGGTCGAACGCTTCGTGAATGTTGGGATTCATGAGCCGGTCGAGCGAGTCACACGCGTGAATATGAGCAAGATCAAGATAATCCATCCCGAGGCGTTTAAGGCTGCCTTCGATAGCAGCAATGACCTCTTTAACCGGAGCGTCATTACTCAGATGGTTGTCCAGCGTACAAAACTTGGAGACAATGAAGAGCTTGTCACGTGGAAAGCCTTTAATGCCTTCACCAAGAGTTTGTTCAGAACCCGCGTGGGAATAATCCGGCGACGTGTCAAAATAGTTGACGCCTCGCTCCAATGCGCGTTTTACGGTCGCGACGTTGTCGAGACTAGCGCAGCCAAAGGAAATGTCAGATATCTGCATACCTGTGCGTCCGAGTGGGCGATAACTGCGAATATGAGCCTCTTGCCACTCGGGACTCTTCTCTTTAGCTTCGGTTGGGGCGCGGCCTAGGAGAAACAATTGAGTTTTGTACTTACACCCAGCAGCGAGAACTCCACCTCCAGTAACTGTGCCCAGTGCTGCCGTACGAAGGAAGTTGCGGCGACTCGTGGTCGAGGCAACAGGAGCATCCGCAGTATCCGCAGAAGATGAGGAACCGTGAGCGGGGGGCTTCTTCTTCATGAGACACCTCTTTTCTCAAGGAAGTTGCCAGTTCAGAACTGAAAGCTAAAGGCCGATCTTAGAGGATTACTCCAACGAAAACCGACGGACCACTGTTTCCCTCGTATGCGTGTCAAACACCGCATAGGCTCCGCGTCGATCCTGGTCTCGAGGCTGGGAGCACGAGCCGGGGTTGACGACGGTGACCTGGCCAGCCTGATGGATCAATGGAACATGGGTATGACCAGAACAAACCAGATCATGGGGGAGTGTCGCAAAGCATGCGAGCCGGGCGCTACCCGGGTAGATATATTCATCATAGGGCTCCCATGGGCTGGCATGAACAAGTAACACTTTCACGCCGTCAAATTCGAGTTCGCGTGAGAGCGGCGCTGTGGAAAGGAAGTCGAGGCTTTCGGCGGTGAACGTTTCGCGACATTTCTTGAGATACGCGGGATTGCGTCCACCGAACAGCACAGTTTCATGATTGCCTTGAATACAGAGCGCCTTCACTTGTTGTAACAGATCGACGGTATCGGAGCAGAAGCGATATTCACTGACGGAGTCCCCGGGACAGAGAATAACGTCGGTTGACGGCATATCCTCAAATGCGCGTCGTAGGGCGCGTGCGTCAGCATGAATGTCGGAAACGATGCCAATCTTCATGCTCTTTGTTGTATGGGCTTCTGTGCGGGCAGGCAAGAGGTGCTAGGGAACAATCGTGACGTGTACCTGTTCTTCTCGAAGAAGACCAATGCTGTCTTGCGATTCAAGGCTGCACGCCTCCGCCAGAATGTTCAGCAATAAGTTACTGACGACACGTTCTTCCTCTTGTCGGTCCCGTGCGCCTTTTGTTAGTGTGAGGGAATACACCCGGGTTTCTTTTTCGCTAGTAAGGCCGATGTGGGCGCGGTGGTCGCCCTTCTTGGGTCGGTCAGTTGCCAGGGCTGCGGTACACGCCAGTCCGAGAATTGGAGTCGTTTCTTTTTCTCTCAACCGCAGAGCCCGTTGATATGCCGCCCGAGCCATCGTTGCCGCGGTGTCGACCGAGACCGCTTGGGTTGGAGGGATAGTGAGAAATTCTCTCAACGAACGTTCACTATAAGGAACCAATGCTTCGAGGACAGTTTTCGACGCGCCTGGGACCGCTAGTAAATCTGCGATCGCTTGCGCTCCTCCGCCAGTCACGACAATTACTGCCATCGTGGGACTAGCGTGGATTCGGGTGATGAGGAGGGCCGTCTTCATAGGTGTCGCTCCTCACCCTGTCCTTTTCCTCGAAGAGGAGAGGGGACCTTCCCTCGCCCTTTTAGGGAGAGGGTGAGAGTTTTGTAATGAAGCCTACCTCAGTTGCCTTTTCTAAGCTTCGAGTATTGCGCGCGCCTCTGCCGGCGTAGCAACCTCGTGCCCCATGCCTTTGATCATCGTGGCTGCGCGTTCGACGATTTGTAGGTTAGTCAGTTTCCCGTTGTCAGCGTATTGGTAGTCTTCCAGTCCAATCCGGACGTGGCCGCCGAGACTGACAATGGTTGGAACGAGAGGAAGGTTGTCCCCGCCCAGCGTAGCGGCGAACCAATTGCACCGCACGTCTTTCAGCATTTCCAGATACGCTTCCAGGCTCTTCAGATTGGGCGGCAAGCCGAACGGCAGCTCTGGTCCGCCGAGATAAAACTTGAGCAGCAACGGTTCGGTGAGCACTCCCTGGTCCAGGAAAACCAACGCCGCGCGCAGGAAGCTTGCGTCAAAGATCTGTAGCGTCGGACGCAGTCCCAGTTCCCGCGACCCTTCTAAGAAATACCGAATAGTGTCATAGTTGTTTTTGTAGATAAAAGAGCTGCCGTTCACGACTTTGGTTTTCGGATCATACGACACCAAATTGACCGAGCCCATATCGCCAGCGCCGAGATCGGGCTTCGTTTGCGGATCTTTGGCGAGATCAAAGAAATGTTGGAACCGCGGCGCCGGATCGTCACCAAACGGGAAGGTGGGCCACAAGAGCGGATTGCATTTTTCGCGCGTGCGACGGTAAACCTCAGCGTAATAAGGCACGTCTTGCACCCACGCGCCTGTTTCTGGGTTGCGCACATGGAAATGAATCAACGCTGCACCGGCTTTGCAAGCGGCGATTGCATCGTCAGAGATCTCCTGCGGACTATAGGGGATATTGGGATTCGACGAACGCATCGCATTGCCGTTGATTGCTGCTTCGATCATAACTTTTGCCATAGCTGCCTCCTTTTTGACGCAATAGGTCTGCGCTTTCCTTACCGTGTTTCAAGCCATCTCTGCAAGTGACGCCTGCTTTGTATGATTCATCGGATCATTAGTCACTTAGTCATTTTGACAACTTTAAGCGTTGAACTTGGAACGTTGAGCGCTTTTTGTAGCGTTAGCTCGCCTTTCAGACGATACAGTTCCGCCTCCTGCTCCCGCCTCCCAGTTTTGTCCACAAAAGCCAACGCCTCGACTAACATGGCCAGCCCTTCCTCTGTTCGCCCTACGTGTCCATACACTTCAGCCAGCCAGAGAAGGTGACTGAACCGCGCCATTTCTGTCCCTATGGTTTGTAAGGCGGCTAGGCCCTGCTGCATCTGAGCAATGCCCTCTTCCCTCTGCCCCACCTCGGCCAGTGTTCTGCCTCTCACTATCGTCCCAAACGCCAACCAGTATGGGAACCCGTGCTCGGTCGACAATGTCATCGTCGCCTCTGCTCGTTCTCGAGCTAACGGTCCCTCCCGGCGGACAGCATGAAACCAGGCCGCGATTCCTAAAGCATAGGCTTGACTAAACGAGTGAGACAGCCCTGCAGCTAAAGCAACTGCCTCCTGGCTCCTCTGCAGGGCTTGATCTGGGTAACCGAGACACCACAGGGTCAGGGCCAAATAGGAGAGGCAATCTACCCTTGGATCAGCTATATTGACGGTGGGGCGAGCGTGTTTATGAGGATCATACAGAACAATCGCCTGCTCCAAGAGTGTCCGAGCAGAAGCACACTCTCCAAGCCAGAACACGGTGCACCCCAGCGCCATGTGAGCCATAGAGAGGAGATACGGGTCTTGGACGTTCTGGGCTAGCCTCATCAGCTGCTCTGCCAACTCACGTGTTGTCTCTAACTCCCCCCGGTTAATATAAAACGTCCACAGTCGAAACAGCACTGGGAAAAGCTGGGGAGTCTCCCCAATCTGTTGACATAGTTCACGGGCCCGGAGAACCGTTTTTTCTACTTCTGGGGCTGTATACCCGTCGATAACAACCAGAGCGTCACGCAGGGCAAGTTGTAGGATCAGTTCTTGGTGAGTGCGTTCGGGAGTATCCGGTAAGACCTTAAGCACTTCCAGCCCTTTGATGAGGTGAGCTACCGCCTCTTCATAGGACGAGCACTGGAGGGCTTGCTGCCCAGCCAACTGCAGATATTCAACTGCCTTCCTAGTGTTGTGGCTATGGCTGTAATGATGCGCCAGCTCACGGTAGTGTTCTTCCAAGGCGCCTTTGTAGAGCAGTTCAATGGCTTGGGCGGTGCGTTCATGCAGAGCTTTACGGCGTTCGTGCAGCACTGTGCCGTACGCTACTTCTTGCGTGAGCGCATGCTTGAAAATGTATTCAACCTCTGGAAAAGCGGACTGTTCGTAGAGGAATTCTTTATGTTGGAGCGCCGCAAGCAAGCGATAGAGTTCTTCTTCCCTTTGCTCGATCACTTGCCTGACTAGACTCAGTGGAAACTCTTGGCCAATCACTGCTAACTGCTGAAGCAATGCTTTCTCGTCTGGCGCCAGGCGATCTATGCGTGCGGCCAGGACAGCTTGAACGGTGGGAGGGATTTGGAGGGGCGCACCTAGGCGTGCGCCCGGGCCTTGTGGGCCGACACCCTTCGCCAAGCTCAGGGCAGGCTCCGAGTCGGCCCCTACAGCATTGCAGACCAACACGCCTTGTTCAAAGAGTTCCTGCACCATCTCTTCCATGAAGAACGGGGTTCCCTCGGTTTTGTCGAGGATGAGTTGTTTGAGGTCGTGTAGGGGCGCAGTATGCCGCACCCCTACAGTCGCGCCCAGTAGTACGTTCAGGAATTCTTCCGCCTCTGCTCTTCCCAACGGCGCCAACCGTAGTTGCGTGTAGTATGTCTTGCTGCCCCACTCCGGTCGGTATTCGGGGCGGTAATTGATCAGCAAAAGAATGCGGGCGCTGACCATACTCTCACTTAGGCTCTCAAGGAAACCTTGCGTTTCATGATCAATCCAATGCAGATCTTCAAAGATCAAGATCAGCGGTTGATTCAGGCTCTCCCGCAGAAAGAGTTTCTTGATAGCGTCAAATGTTCGTCTGCGCCGAATCTGCGGGTCCATCTGCCGGAGAGGAGAAGGTTGTTCCTCAATACCCAGCAACGCAAAGAGATACGGTAAAGTGTCCGCCAAACTACGATCCAGCTCCAGTACTCGTCCAATGATTTTCTGCCGCCGACTGCGCTCATCATCCTGAAGCTGAATTTGAAAATACGACTTGAGCAATTCAATCAGCGGTAGATACGGCGACACTTTCTCATGCGAGACTAAATAGGCTTCAAGTACTAGGCAGCCATACGCGAGTAGGAGCGCGGCATGCTGCGCCCCTACAAATTCATAGAAAAGACGAGATTTCCCTAGCCCAGGCTCGCCCATCACTCCTACAATTTGCCCGCGCCCAGCCCGTGCTTGCGCGAGGGCGTGCTGTATTTGCTCCAATTCATGCCGGCGCCCCACAAAACGGGTGAGACCGCGTCGCGCCGCTACTTGCAACCGAGTACGAAGTGGGCCTGCTCCAAGGACTTCATATACCTGGAGTGGTGTTTCGACGCCTTTGATCTGTGTTTCCCCTAAAGGGTTGAACTCGAAGTATCCGTCCGTCAGACGGTGCGTATGAGCGGTGACGAGAATCGTCCCCGGATTAGCAAGTTGTTCCATGCGCGCTGCCAGGTTCGTCGAATGCCCGACCGGCACGTAGTCGGTGTGCAGATCGTCTTTGCGGATCGAGCGCACTACGACTTCGCCGGTATTCACGCCTACCCGCATCTGCAGCGGCGCTTTGCCCGTGCGCCGCAAGTTATCGCTGTAGCGGCGCATCTCCTCCTGCATGCGTAATGCCGCGTAGAGTGCTCGCTGAGGATGGTCCTCATGGGCAAGCGGAGCTCCGAACAAGGCAAAGATGCCATCTCCCAACGCCTGAGCGACGTAGCCATCGTAGCGATGCACAGCGTCCATCATGAGTTGTAACGCTGGATCAATAATCGCGCGGGCTTCTTCAGGATCAAGTCCTTCGATGAGTGCAGTTGAGCCTTTGAGGTCCGCGAAAAGGGCAGTGATAATTTTCCGTTCGCCGTCGGTTCCACTGCGGGCCTCCATCGCTGCTTGTTCAGCACGAATACGTTCGATGAGATGGGGCGGCGTGTAGTTTACCGGGGAACGGGGATCAGGGAGCGGGGATCGGTCCTGCAACTTTGATTGTGACTCCGGTTCCCCGATTCTCCGATTCTCCGATTCCTGTTGAACTGTCCCGCCAACCCACACTAATACCTTGCCGTCTTCATCTGCGGCCACTTGCTGGGCGTCAATCAGTTCTGCTTTTAGGTCTTCGAGCGTCTCGTCGTCGAGAGTAAATTCGCGCTTCAGGGCTCGATACGACACCCGCCTTCTTTCACGGAGTAAAGCGCGTACTTGGTCTACAGTCTCGTAGAATTTCACCCAACGTCCTCCGCATGGGCATACGCCGCCTGAGACGTGGATCGACAATTTGCTTTTCTACAATCGCACTCGCACGCCCCGTTCTTCCAGAAAATCTTTGCATTGTCGCACCGTGTACTCGCGATAATGGAAGATAGAGGCTGCGAGGGCGGCGTCGGCTCTACCGGCAGTTAACCCTTCATAAATATGCTGGAGGTTGCCCGCGCCGCCCGACGCGATTACGGGGATCGTTACCGCGTCGGCAATGGCGCGCGTGAGGGGAATGTCATAGCCTTCTTTCGTGCCGTCGCAGTCCATACTGGTCAATAAGATCTCACCGGAACCAAAGGACTCCATACGTTGCGCCCACTCGACGGCGTCAATGCCGGTTGGGGTGCGACCTCCGTGGATGTAGACCTCCCAACCCGCTGCAGTTTCTGGTTTCTGGTTTCCAGTTTCTGGTTGCCTGCGTTTCGCATCAATGGCTACGACGATGCACTGTGCGCCGAATCGCTCAGCCGCCTCTTTCACAAACTCAGGTCGATTCACTGCTGCGGTGTTGATCGACACTTTATCCGCCCCAGCATTGAGCAAATCGCGAATGTCCTGAATTTCCCGTACTCCGCCGCCGACAGTCAGCGGCATGAACACCGTTTCCGCCGTTTTGCGCACCACGTTGAGGATGATCTTGCGTCGCTCATGTGAGGCAGTAATGTCAAGAAAAGTCAGTTCGTCAGCGCCTTCGGCGTCGTACCGTTGGGCGACTTCTACTGGATCGCCTGCGTCTCTGAGGTCTACGAAATTAATACCTTTGACGACGCGGCCATCTTTTACATCAAGACAGGGGATAATGCGTTTGCTGAGCATGTCAGGAAGTGTTGAGTGTTTCCACAGAGGTGTCAAGAGTGGGACATAGACATTGTGCGAAACTGAGTCCGCCCCAGCTAGGGAACGCTAGAGGAGAAAATCTGGTCGTGGAGCAAGGGCATTTTCCTTTCCGATATATTCTTCAGCGAATCTGCCGATGATTACTTTCTAGAAGGGAAGATTATGACTAGATCATTACACTCTGAACTTGGGGGGCTGATGGATATTACTGTAAAAGGAGAAGCCCCAACCCATGTCGATGAAGTCATGACCCGTGAAGTGGTGACGGTTGCGCCAGACCAATCGTTTCAAGAGGCGATTGCCTTAGTTGCCCGCTATCGCTTTCGTCATCTGCTAGTCGTGAGCGACAACCAGCGTCTTGCTGGCGTGATTTCTGATCGCGACCTGCTGCGCTTTATGATCCGTAACCCCCACCGAGATTCGTCTGTCGTGGCGGATGTTATGAAAAGCGATCCTGTCACGGTCCGACCCGAGACCTCCCTATCCGTCGCTATCGCAGAAATGCTTACCCGTCGCATCAATTGTTTACCAGTAGTGGATGCGGAGAAGCGATTGGTGGGTATTCTCACTTCTACTGATCTTTTGCGTGATTTTCAGAAAGTTCAAGAACGAATCGAGAGCGCAGATTCATCAGAGCTTTGAGGCAGGCGAAGGAAAAAAAGGCATTTTGCGCCCCAAGCAAGAAGTTTAAGAGGCAAGCTCCTTGGCCAGCGCGATTGCTTCCGCCAGGTTCACCGCTCCTGTATATAGGGCTCGTCCGACGATTACGCCAGTAATCCCTTCTTGAGACAACAGTGCTAATCGTTCGATGTCTCGCAGACTAGCGACTCCGCCTGACGCAATAATGGGGAGCGCTACGGTATGTGCTAGGGCTAGCGTCGCATCTACATTGACGCCTTGTTCCGTGCCGTCCCGAGCAATATCAGTATACACAATTTCGCTCACGCCCATCTCCGCACATTGTTGAGCGAGGGTGACCGCGTCGAGTTCTGTCGCTTCGGTCCATCCTTGCACGGCCACTTTACCCGCGCGTGCATCGATGCCTACGGTAATGCGCCCTGGGAATCGTTGACACGTTTCTGCAACAACTTCCGGCTGCCGATAGGCGACGGTTCCGAGAATAATGCGACTGACGCCGCAGGTAAAAAGCTGCGCTGCTGTTGCGACCGTGCGGATGCCGCCGCCTACTTGGACTGGAATCGTCAGCGCAGCACAAATTTGCTCAATCGCCGCCGTGTTGACGCCAGCGCCGGAGACCGCGCCGTCCAAGTCTACAACATGGAGACGTTCTGCGCCCTCGCTCTGCCATCTGAGGGCGGTTGCTACGGGATCGTCAGAATACACTGTAGCTCGGTCCATATCTCCTTGATAGAGGCGCACACATCGACTGCCTTTGAGGTCAATAGCAGGAATGACAAGCATATCAGAATGGGTGTTGGGTGTTGGGTGTCGGGTGTCGGGCTGCTGCAACGAGTTGACCGAAGTTCGCCAGAATGCGTAGACCGATGTCCTGGCTCTTCTCTGGATGAAATTGGGTGGCAAACACGTTGCGCTGCCAGACGCTAGAGACGAACTCCGTGCTGCCGTAGTCCGTCGTCGTGGCAATGATCTCTGGGTTGTCCGGGGCCGGATAAAACGAGTGGACAAAATATACTGAAGCGCCGTCAGGAACATCTTCTAGGTGCGGTGCGCGACGTTTGATGTGAAGTTGGTTCCAGCCCATGTGCGGAATTTTTCCGCCGTTGATTTTTGTCGGGTCGAAGCGAATGACCCGACCCTTAAGAATATCGAGCCCACGCACGCGCCCGAATTCGATGCTTTCGGTGAAGAGAATTTGCATACCGACACAGACGCCAAGGAGAGGGGTTCCTTGTGCGACTACACGGTAGACAGTATCGACAAGGCCGCATTCATGTAAGCCATCCATGCAAGCGCCGAACGCGCCCACTCCCGGCAGCACCACCCCTGGGGCAGTTTCGATGCGATGAGCGTCGCGGGTGATTTCCGCTGCGTAGCCCATCTTCTCGAAGCCTTTTTGTACGCTGCGCAAGTTGCCCATACCGTAATCAATGATGGCGATCATAGAGCCGGCATTATCTCGTTCTTGTTGAAGAGAATCAAGGCAGCGTCTGCTGAGCGTTGACCTTCCCGATGCGAAACGATAGGACAAGATCAATTCCGAACGACGGAAAATTTCGAGTGCCCGCGCGCGCCATGATTCGGCCGGTGCGGGAGGAGGAAGTAGTATGGCTGCACCGGTGTATGTGCTTGGTGGTTATCAAACCGATTTTGCTCGCAATTGGATGAAGGAAGGCAAAGATGTCGTCGGCATGATGCAAGAAGTGGTGAGCGGAGGCCTGACAGCGACTGGGCTTGATCCCAAGGAAATCGAAGTTGCACATGTCGGGAATTTCGCTGCAGAACTCTATTGCAAGCAGGGCCACTTGGGCGGATTTCTCGGAGAAATCGATCCCGCATTGTCTGGCATCCCTACCTCGCGCCATGAAGCCGCGTGCGCTTCGGGCAGCGTGTCGATCATGATGGCGTCAGCTGAGATCGAAGCTGGTCGCTACGATGCTGCGCTGGTGATTGGCGTTGAGCAAATGAAGACAGTTGATCCTGCGACTGGTGGCGATTTCCTCGGCACTGCAGCTTGGTACGAGCAAGAGGCCAAAGGCGTCGAATTTCCTTTTCCCAAGCTCTTTGGTCGACTTGGCGACGAATATGAAAAACGCTTCGGCCTGAAAGACGAGCACCTCGTACGCATCGCTGAGATTAATTTCTCCAACGCTCGTCGTAATCCGCAGGCGCAGACCCGCGGCTGGTTTACCAACGAGACGCAAAATTTGACCTCCGGGAAATATGCCAATCCTGTGGCTGGCCGTCTGAAAGTGCGCGACTGCTCGCAAGTCACTGACGGTGCGGCGTCAGTGTTCCTCGCTTCTGAAAAGTTCGCTCGCCAGTATGCGGCGCGACGGGGGCTCAAGCTCGAACAGTTACCGCGCATTCTCGGCTGGGGTCATCGCACTGCGCCTATGCGTTTTGACACCAAAGTGAGCGAGAGTAAAAATAGTCCATATGTACTGCCGCACACGCGTCAGGCTATTGTAGATGCGTTCCGCCGTGCGGAGCTTGCTGATGTGTGGGGCGTGCAAGGTATTGAGACACACGACTGTTTCACTCCTTCCGAATATATGGCGATTGATCACTTTGGTCTGACAAAGCCAGGAGAATCCTGGAAGGCAGTAGAAGAAGGTGTGATCGAATTAGGCGGCAAGCTGCCAATTAACGCCAGTGGCGGGCTCATTGGTTGCGGCCACCCAGTCGGGGCCACAGGCGTGCGTCAAGCATTCGACGCGTTCAAGCAGGTCACCAACCAAGCTGGCGAGTATCAGATTGATGGCGCTAAGAAGATCGCTACGCTCAACATTGGCGGTTCTGGTACGACAACGGTAGCGATGGTGATCGGCGTGTGAGTGTGAAGCGTAATGGCAGACGCTCCAGGGCCCTGTCTCATAAATTCGTGAGCTGTACTCACGCTGTGGCCGGTCGCCAGACCGCGCTGCAGGCTGAAGTGGAGACCTTCGGAGGGCGCTTTCGGCGGGGTCAGAAGACCCACGCCGAGCAGGAACACGCACGAGCTTGCAATACTGCTTCCTGGATGCCCGCTTTTGCGGGAATGACGCTGCTGTTTTCTCTTCATCTTCGTGGCGGTTTGCTGAGTTGTTATTATGGCCGAGTTTTAATTTTTTTCTTTCTGTCCTTGCTGGTTTTTCCCGCCTCTTGCTTTGCTCAGTATCCCTCGTCCTATCTCAATGTGACTCTCTCTGAGTTGCAGGCGGGCCTCAGCAAAGTCAGCGGCCCAGTGACGTTCACGCCTCGTCCCGGAAACTCGCAAGGGACGCAAGAGGTACGCTTGCCTGAAAGCGCAGGGACCGTCCAGGCTGCCGGTAGTCCAGGAAACCTGAGTGTGGTGGTGTTGTGGTTGCCGGTCGCCGCCTCTGGAAAGTTTGCGAGTGCGAAATCGCGCCCTTATCTTGTGGCGTTCGTTGGAGTGTTTACCGGGGAAAGTGATCCTGTCGCGCGATGGATTGAGCAGGTATTGGAACGTGCGTTGGTGGAAAAAGCAACCACTCCGCATCTCGAATCTCAACTGTTTGACGAACGTCAACTGAAAGTGACCTATGTTCCGACGCTTTCTCCGCCGATGCTGTCGATAACAGTAGAAGGCAGCGGGCAGGGCGGGCCCCAGTAGTCTGCGCTTGGCGGTAAATTACGCTGGATACACCACCAAGCGACGAAACGGTTCCTCTCCAGCGCTTTTTGACAGCAGTCCGCTCTGTTTCACCAATTCATGCTGCAACCGCCGCAGACGTGCTTTTTGCGGGGAAAGCTCAACAGGCTGTTGTGTTTCTTGCACTTCGTTGATGGCTGTCTCCGCTTCGCTTAGCGCCGCTTGATCTTCCGGAAAAGCGTCTATGAGGAGTTCCCGCAGACATTTTGTCATCTGGGCGAAGGTGTCGCTCCTTAGCGTATAGAGTTGCACTCCTTGTTCGACGAGGGTGCGCAATTCGCGCGGTTGACGTTTGACTTGGCCTCTGACGGTAAGGATCAGATCCGCTTGCGCAGCTTGAGTCATAATTCGTGCCGGCGCTTCAAGTTCATGAATCGCTTGTTCGAGTCGATGCCGATTAATGCCATACGGAAAAATCCGCAGCACTTTGCGGCGTCCCGAACGCGGTTCTCTGCCAGAAGCTGCCGGACTCTCATATTCCGGTTCTGGTTGCTGAATCTCGACATGACCGTCTGCTTGCCGTGTTCGTAGCTCTGGATGGGGCATGCGGCCGCGAAGAAATCCATCCACTGATTTGGCGACATCCGGGTGAAGGGCAAAACGGTAGCGATTGTGAATTTCGATCAACACATCAAAAGTCGGAGGCGCTTTCCGTTCCAGTACGGTCTTTTGCGTACCGCGCCGCCGCGCTTCTTCATCTCCGAGTGTCACCGATTGAATGCCGCCGATCAAATCAGCAAGCGTAGGATTCTGAATGAGGTTTTCTAACGCGCTGCCGTGAGCAGTAGCAATGAGGCGTACGCCGCGTTCGGCAATCGTCCGTGCGGCGTGTGCTTCAGCTTCAGTGCCGATCTCATCCACGACGATGACTTCGGGCATGTGGTTTTCCACTGCCTCGATCATGACCTTATGCTGAAAGTCTGGGGACGGGACTTGCATGCGCCGAGCGCGACCGATCGCCGGGTGTGGGATATCGCCATCGCCAGCGATTTCATTGGAGGTGTCCACGACAATCACCCGCTTCCCATGTTCATCCGCTAGCACCCGAGCGGCTTCGCGTAAGAGGGTTGTCTTGCCGACTCCTGGCGGACCGAGAAGTAAAATGCTCTTCTGGTCCTCTGTGAGTTTATCCTTTACAATGTCAACTGTGCCGAACACCGCGCGCCCCACACGACACGTGAGACCAATGACCTCGCCTATGCGATTGCGGATCGCTGAAATACGGTGCAAGGTCCGTTGAATCCCGGCTCGGTTATCGTGCGTGAATGAACCGACGTGCGCCACAATGAATTGTACGTCTTCCCGGTTCACTGGAGTGTCAAGCAGGTAAACAGTTTTGGCGACATAGCGAGCTTCCGCTAGGCGTCCCAAGTCAAGGATAATTTCAAGCAAATTCTGCAAATCGGCTTCATGGACGAGCGCTGTTCTAATCGGCGCTGGCAGCACTTCGAGTAGGAGATCTATATTGTCTACCGTCTCTATCTGGTTGATGAGCGGAGCGTCATCTGTATCTGCAATTTGCATTTCTGCGGGCATGCCGGTCTCCTGTGTGCAACTAGCTGGACTGGCTGGTTTCCCTGCGGGCGTTGCCTGGACGATACAAGGCGTCGATCTGAACGCGGCGAGTTTCCATCACGACTCGTCGTTTGATCTTGAGTGTCGGCGTTAATTCGTCGAGTTCCTGCGAAAAAGGTTCCGCCAACAGCGCAAAATTCCGCACTCGAGAATAAAGAGGCAAACTGCGATTCACTTCGTCCAGGCGACGGCGGAAGAGGGCGCGGAATTCGTTGCGATCCAACAATGCCGGCCATTCCTCGGTAACGCTATGCTTACGCGCTAGCGCCTCCAATAAGGCGCGGTTAGGAACGAGGAGAACGGTTAGGTATGGACGTTTGTCGCCGATCAAGCATGCCTCCTCGATCAGCGGATCCTGTTTGAGAAGTCCTTCAATGTGTTGCGGTGCGATATTCTCACCTTCTGAGGTGATGATGAGGTCCTTCTTGCGGTCCGTTATAGTGATAAATCCTTCAGCGTCGATTTCGCCCACGTCGCCGGTATGCAACCATCCTTCCTCGTCGATGGCCAGCGCTGTGTCTTCTGGGCGCTTATAATAGCCGCGCATCACATTGGGGCCTCGCACACAAATTTCTCCGTTGTTGATGATTTTGACTTGGACTTGGGGCAAAGCCGGACCGACTGAGCCGAGGCGGGTGCGTCCCGGAAGATTGCAAGACACCACTGGCCCGGCTTCCGTGAGACCGTAGCCTTCGTAGACTGCGAGCCCAGCGCCATAGAAAAACCGAGCGACTTCGGCATTAAGCGGCGCTCCGCCAGACACCAAGAATCGCACTTGGCCCCCAAGTGCGGCTCGCAATTTTTTGAACACAAGACGATCGGCGATACTGTACTGAAGCTTCGTGCCTAGAGGGAGTGACTGCTGAGCAACACGATACGTTCCCGCCTTTCTTCCAAGCGTAAGCGACCAGTTCAGCAACGTGCGTTTCAAGAAACCAGCGTGTTCACGTTCACTCGATATCCGTCGGTACACTAACTCTAGCACGCGCGGCACGCAGCAGAGCGCCGTAGGTTTAATGTCTGCAAGATCTTTTGTAAGAGTAACTGTCCCTCCTCCGTAGGCAATAGTCGCACCCGCGCGCAGGATCGTATAGAGTCCGGCGGTGCGTTCGAATCCGTGCGACAGCGGCAAAAAAGAGACGGTGATGTCATCTTCTGTGATTGGCAGCACTGCAGTAGCGTCCTGCGTGTTGGACAGCATATTGCCGTGGGTCAACATAACGCCTTTAGGGACGCCGGTCGTACCGGATGTATAGATAATCGTAGCGAGCCCCGGATCGGCAAGAGGCTGGGGCGGTCCGCCTTGTCGCTCCCCGTGCGCGTATAAGCCTTCTAAGCCAATCGTCGGCAGCTGGCCGAGACGGGTTTCATCTTTGGGGCCGTCATCGAGCAAAAGAAGATGGGTGAGGGTAGGAATACTCCCGGCAATCTTGAGCACTTTCGCAAGCTGTTCTCGACCTGAGACGGCGACGACCGTTACTCCAGCATCATTCAGAATATAAGCGGCGTCTTTCGGTGTACTGGTGAGGTACAGCGGCACGTCAACCCCGCCAAGATAGAGACACGCAAGATCAATGATTGGCCACTCTGGTCTGTTTTCCGCAAGGATCGCTAACCGGTCCCCGGCGCGAAAGCCAAGAGCGGCGAGTCCTTGGGCTGCCCGGATGATGCGTTCGCCGAACGTTTGCCACGAGATCTCTTCCCATTGTTTATCCCGCTTATATAGCAATGCCCGCTTTGCGCCATACCGGTCTGCACGTTCTAGCATTAGCGTCGCTAACGACGTTTCAGTCATGCACTTTCCTCCGTCGGTTGGGCATTTTGACCATAAACGAGGGAGTGATGAAAGACTAGGTCGCAGCAAGGCAAGCAAAAGAGAAGCGCCAGAGTAAAAATCGCAAATGGCGGGCGTCATCCCGAGCATGGTGAAGGAGATCGCGCCTATGCTCGGGAGAGATTGGCAGGGAGATCTTTGCGGAGTCGTCGTATTAGCGGGCGGGTGCCGTGTTAGGCTGACACCTGCTTCAGAAATTGCTGCAAGTCGTTATTAAAGTCGCTGGGCCGTTCAATCTCGTAGAAATGACCGACATCCTTAATGACTTTGAGTTGAGCGCCGGGAATATTGTCGGCGAGGAACTTGTTTGCAGCGACAGGAGTAGCTTGGTCCTCTTCTCCTGCAAGCACGAGGGTCGGCTTTTTGATGTTTTTCAGTTGGTCGGCAATATTCCAATTGAACACGCCATTGGAATCTTCCATCGCGGCGCGAAAGACATGCTTGGGAAAGTTGTCATCAACGAGAAAATACGATTTGATAAGATCTACTAGTGCGGGTTGCTCGCGCTTCGTTTTTGCGGAGATTGCGCCTTCGATGAGTCCGCTAAAGGCGCCAATGAGATCTTTTTGGAAAGCTTGCGCAGCTTCAGGCGGCATACCGGCGGCGAGGTTGGTGCCGCTGCTGACAATGACATTACCGGCGACGCGATCCGGCGCATCAAGGTTGGTCTGCAGAGTGATCATGCCGCCGATGGAGTTGCCGACAAACACTGCTTTATTGACGTGGGCTGCATCGAGCACGGCGACAACGTCCGCCGCGATCTCTTTAATAGTGTAACCTTGTTGAGGCTTATCCGATCGACCATGGCCCCGTTCATCGATGACGATACACTGATTTGTGCGAGCGAACGAGAACGTTTGAAAGGTCCAAATAGAGCCGTTCGTCGAAAAAGGATGAAGGAAAACGATAGGAAATCCCTTGCCATATGTCTCGTAATAGGTATTGACGCCGTTACGGTTGATCGTTGGCATACTTGCCTCCTTAGTGAGTGGAATAATAACTCCCTCTTTACCATACTTGGTCCTGTCTTGACAGGGTGCGAAAGTGGGTGTGAAAAAGGGGCCTAGTTTAGCCCGGCTGCAAGTTGGCATTTTTTACGATCGCTAAAAAGTAAGGAGGATTTTGTATGGAGATTACAACCGAACGCGTGCATATCGGCGTCGATGGGAAGACTATGGGAGGCTACCTCGCTCGTCCGGCTGATAATACGCCGCGTCCCGCCGTTTTGGTGTTTATGGAGATCTTCGGTGTGAACTCGCATATTCGCGACGTCACTGAGCGTGTAGCGCAAGAAGGGTACGTTGCGCTCGCTCCAGATTTTTTCCATCGTACTGGTCCTGACGCCGACTATGGCTACGATCAAACCGGATTCACCGAAGGGATCAAACTCTTGGGCGGTTTGAAGGCGGATGAAATCGTTGCGGATGCACGTTCGGCGCAATCTTTTTTGAAGCGTCAGAATTTTGTCAAAGGAGACAGAATCGGCGCCATGGGGTTCTGCATCGGCGGTCATGTGACCTATCTCACTGCCTGTGAAACGGACGTCAAGGCGGCGGCGAGTTTCTACGGCGGCGGCATTGCGAAAGAGCAGGGTCTCGGCGGCGCCGTTTCTACTATCGGGCGGACGAGCAAAATCAAAGGGAAAATCTTGTGTCTCTTCGGTGAAAAAGATCCTCTCATCCCCATGTCCGAAGTTGACGCGATTCGCGCCGAGCTGAATAGGCAGAATGTCCGAAACGAAGTCGTTGTCTATCCTGACGCCGATCATGGGTTCTTCTGTGATCAACGCGGCACTTATGAGAAGAATGCTGCAGATGACTCTTGGGCGAAGGTGAAGAAGTTATTCGCTGAAGAGCTGGGGGCGTAACGTCTCTTCACAATGCTGGCCGTGTATTAAAAAGAGTGGAAATCCCTCTTCTGCCCTTTCGACACAAGAAGAGGGCGTGAAGCGCAGGGGTATTGAAAGAAATGAGGTGAACCATGGGCGTTCTGGACGGGAAAGTCGCGATTGTGACGGGTGCGGGGCGGCTACGCAGCATTGGACGGGCCGCCGCTTTGGCGCTTGCTGAACTTGGCGCCGATGTTGTCGTGACTGGTACGGGTCGCGACCCGGAGAAGTATCCTCCTGATGAGAAGGCTGTCGGCTGGCGTGATATTGAAAGCACGGCGCAGCAGGTGCGTGAACGAGGACGTCGCTGTTTACCGCTTGTGGCTGATGTAATGAACAGTAGCCAAGTGCAACAGACGGTGTCCGCAACGCTCCAAGAGTTTGGCCGTATTGATTTTCTTATTAACAACTCAGCTTTTGCACGTGGACCTGATCGCGTACCGCTCCTCGAATTGTCCGAAGAGTTATGGCA
>JACXTT010003545.1_pt1 | contig 23949 bp, 19 predicted proteins | sample 9270951 | NCBI WGS metagenome assembly JACXTT01 (sample SAMN15532306, study PRJNA645909) | rock metagenome | isolation source: weathered quartz diorite | place: Puerto Rico | collected 2017-06-21
GCCGCCGCCGATCAGCCGCTGCCGCAGAAGGCCGACGCACAGGCCTGCGTGGCCGGCGACGCCGCGCGCGCGCCTGTCCAGGCCTGCTTGCCGACCGGCGAACCGCTGTCGCTGCAGAAGACGGCCGTGACCACGCTGCCGACGGCGGTCGTCGATCAGCCCTACCTGTATCGCTTCCTGGCAAGCGGCGGGCAGCCGCCATACGTGTTCGCGGAGGCCGGCAAGGGCCTGCCCGAAGGCATCGCGCTGGCGGCGGACGGCAGCGTGGCTGGCACCACCATGCAGCGCGGGCGCAAGACGTTCACCGTGGAGTTGCGCGATCAGTCCGGGCAAGTGCTGCGCCAGCGCTATGCGCTGAACGTGACCGGTCCGCACGTCCCCGCCAAGCCAGCGGGCAAGTCCGCGAAGCCGTCGCCGGCGTCGGTGCCGGCCGCGTTGACGCCGATCCAGACGCTGCCGGTGGCCGCCGCGCAGACGCCACTGACGCACAGGGGCCTGATCAGCACCTATGTGCTGACCCCGGACGTGCTCAAGCTGATCCATCCGGCCGCGCCGGAAGCGCAGGCCGGCGGCGACGGCGCCCCGGCGGACCCGGCGGTGGTGGTGCATGTCGACGCCTCGGGCGCTCAGGCCGGTCCCCAGCCGATCGTGGTGGCGCCACCGGTTGTCATGCCCCCCGACAGCAACGGGCTGGAAGAGCTTGACGAGGCGGGCGCCGCGCAACTGGAGACGCTGCTGCAGCCGCTCGTTGGCGTGGAATATCCCACCCGCGCGCTGTTCGCGGCGGCACTGGACGCGCGCGTGTGCACCTACGCCGCCGCGCTGACCGATCGCGCGGCGGTGGACAGCAAGCAGGCATCGCCCACGGCGGAGCAATGGCGCCAGCGTTGCGCCGATGCCTGGCAGGGACCAACACGACCCGCGCCGCTGCCCGCCAGCGCGCAGGTCAGGTGGCAGGACCTGCCAGCCACGCTGTTGCCGCCCCGGGCGCGCGCGTGGCTGATCGACCAGGCGCGGCAGGGTCGCAACGCGCTGGCCAGTACCGCGCCGAGCTGGTCCGGCACCGGCTGCAATTGCCTGGTGGCCGCCACCAGCGGGCAGGTCTTCGGCATCGTGCCCAACTGGAGCGATCCGAAGAACGGCCCGAAGGTCGATTTCAGTCTGTATGAACGCCTGATCGCCTTCGCGCAGCCTTTCGACGACGACGGCAACGTCGCGCCGCTGCACCCGGATGGCCGCCAGTTGGAGTTTTTCCGCGCGGCGCGGCGCTACGGCAGCAAGGTCGACCTGACCGTCTACCGCCGCGACTGGCAGTTCCTGCAGCGGCTGCCGGAGGATCACCAGCGCCGCATCGCCGAGCAGGTGGCGAAGCAGGCCGTGCAGCTGATCGACACGCCGCTGGCGGCGTTCGGCAGAAGCTGGCAGGACCGCATCCCGGGGCTGGCGAGCGACAAGTACCTCGGCGACGGGTTGACGTTGTATCTGGACCAGCTGCCCGCCTCCGGAGAGAACGGCTACGCGGTCTTCGACGCGTTCCGGCGGCGGCTGATTGGGGCTGTCATCGAGGAAATGCACCGCGCCAAGCGACCCCTCGCGCTGAACCTGATGATCAACGGCGGCGACCTGATTCCGGCGCTGCGCGATGGCAATTCGGCCACGCCGGGCAAGGACCGGCCGGCGACGGCACGGCCGGCGAGCTGGTCGATCGCGCACCTGTTCGACTTCCTGGTGAAGGCCGAGAACCCGCGCTTCGAGGATGGCCGCATCGCCGCCGGCACGGGCGGCTACCGCAGCGCGACCAATGTCACGCTGAACTACGTGCTGCTGCTGCCGGAGCCCAGCACGTACAGCAAGAAGGTGCTGCGCGAAACGGTCGAGACCACGCCGGAGCTGGTGGGCACCAATCGCGCGATCTTCCTGCGTCGGCTGCTGCCGCTGATCTCCGTCGGCAGCGCGGAACCGCAGCAGTTTGCCGACGACATGGCCTATTTCAACAACAACTTCGGCGGCGTGGTGCTGTGGCCGCAGCCGGAGGCCGATCTCAAGGTGACAAGCTCGGTGGACAAGGCCGTGCGCGGCACGTTGCTGGCCGGCGAGGTCAAGGAGAGCCAACTGTGCAACGTGGCCTGCGACTGGCGTTGGCCGCTGCGCGCCGTGTTCTGGCTGCTGCTCGGCTGCGCGGTGGTATCGCTGCTGCTTTACCTCACGTCATGCCGCGTTCGCGCGTTGGGGCGACCGTACCAGCTCTACCTGCTGGCCGCGGGCATCGTCCCGCTCGCCATCGGCGGCGTGCTGCTGCGTTGCGATCCGGATCTTGCCACCACGGACATCAGTACCCAGTTGCTGATCGGCGTGCTGGTGGTAGTGATCCTGAGCCTGTTGGTGCCGTTGCTGAAGCCGAAGGCCGAGAAACCCTGAGCCCGTTCCCGGCAGCCGACGTCGCCGCCCTACGAGCTCAGCCCCTCCCGGATCGCATACCGGGTCAATTCCGCGATGCTGTGGATGCCGAGCTTGCGGAACGTGTTTTCGCGATGACTGGCGATGGTCTTGGCGGAAAGGAACAGCATCCTGGCGATGTCGTTGGTCGTGTGCCCTTCGGCGAAGAGCTGCGCGATCTGGCGCTCGCGTGCCGTCAGTTGCGGCAGGCGGATGGTCTCGACGGCCGCGGCGGGCGTGCGGCCCGCGTGGATGACCGAGCCGATCAGCTCGCCGCTCAGGTAGATCTGGTTGGCCATCACGCGCCGGATGCCGCGCGCCAGGTCCTCGTAGGCGTTTTCCTTCAGCACGTAGCCGGTGGCGCCCGCGTCGAGCGCGGCCAGCACTTCCTGCAGACGGTCGTTGACCGACAGGCAGAGCATCTTGCAGGGCGTGGCCTCCGCGCTCAGGCGGCGGATCACCTCCAGGCCGTTCATGACCGGCATGCCCATGTCCGTGACCACCACGTCCGGCTTCAGCGTGCGCGCCAGTTGCACCACCTCCATGCCGTTCCTGGCCTGCGCCAGCACCTCCATGTCGGCCTCGCGCTGCAATAGTGCGATCAGTCCTTCGCGAACCATTGTATGGTCGTCGCCCAGCACGATGCGGATGCTCATTGGAGCCCCGCCATGCCGACGGTGCTGTCCTGCGGAAACGGCGCCTGCCAGGAAACCCGGGCATGCACGCCGGCGCCGGGGCACGTGCGCAGGCTGAGGCGGGCGCCGATCGCGGCCAGGCTTGCCGGCAGCAGGCGCAGGCCGTGGTTGCCTGGCACGGTCTGGCGCAGGACGGCCGGATCGAAGCCCGGACCATCGTCGATGACGGTGAGCACGAGGCCTGCCGGCCATGTCCCGGATTCGCGCAGGCGGAGCCAGACGCGGGCACGGGGCGCGTGCTTGCAGGCGTTGACCAGCAACTCGCGCACGGCGTGCTCGATCAGCAGGCGCACGGGCACGGGCGGCAGCGCGCGCACCGGCGGGCAGTCGATGTCGATGTTGCGGCGGCTGATGCGCCCGACGTCCTCGGCCACCTGCAGGATCTGCCGGTGCAGGGCAGGCGGCGGCTCATCGGCCTCGCGCAGGCTGCCGATCATGCCGCGCGTGGCGCGCAGGGCTTCGTGGATCAACTGGCGGCTGTGCCGGATGGCAGCGTCGCGCGCGTCGGCACGGGCGCCCTGCGCCGCGTCGAGCTGGATCAGCGCGAACGCGAGGGTTTGTGCCAGCCCGTCATGGAGTGTCCGGGCAAGATCCGCGGCCTCGCCAGGCGGCATGGCCGCCCCGGCATCCATACGGGGCATCGCCCGGCGTTCGCACAACGCCGGCTGCCCGCTTCTCGACCCATCGGTAGACATGATGCATGGACCCCGATCGCATTTTTGTATGTTGGTCTGTGTGCCGCCGGCACTGATTCCCGGGCCGGTGCGGCATTTTCGTTCTCCGGCAGGCTCCCGCAAGCCACCGGAGACAACGTGCCCCGGCGCGGCACCGCCGCATGCGCGGCCGGGGCGTCCGGGGATTTCCATAGTCTGACGCAGCCAGCCGGATCCCGTCGTCAAGAATATTGAAATGTCCCTTTCAACATGCTTAAGAACTGATGCCATGAGGAGGACGGGGACGAGTTCCAGCGCGGCGCGGCAAGGCAGGGGCGATTGTCAAAAGGGGAGGTGGGCGGTGTCAATCCCCGTGCCGTGGGTGGCAAGCCGGGCGGCGGGTACGAGGCGGCGGCGCGCGGGCGACACCGGTGGCGCCCGAATGATGGCGTACGGGGGCGCTCCGGTCCGGCGCGGGGCTATACTAGCGCTCGTCCGCCGCGCACCCGGCCACGCCCGGGTTGGCGGTGGCACCGTCCCGCGCTCCGCGCACGGAGCCCCTCGTCGCAGGAAGGTCTGAAAATTGGCTGATGACGATCTGGCAAGGCTGAAAATAGACCGCAGCCCGGCCGCCGTGGCGCCACGGCGGCGCAACTGGCTGCGTTACGGGGCCATCGCGCTGGTGGTCGCCGTGGCGCTGGGCATCGGCGCCTGGCTGACGGGGCCTCGAACCGTCGAGACGGCCACGGTCACCACGGCCTATCCCTCGCAGAACTACACCTTGCTCAACGCCACCGGCTACGTCGTGCCGCAGCGCAAGGCCGCCGTCGCGTCCAAGGCGCAGGGCCGGCTCGAATGGCTGGGCGTGCTGGAAGGCTCCCGCGTGAAGAAGGACGAGATCATTGCCCGGATCGAGAGCCGGGACGTGGAGGCCACGCTCGCCCAGGCCACGGCGCAGGTCAAGGTCGCGGAAGCCAACCTGGAACTGCAGCAGGCCGAACTGCGCGACGCCGATGTCAGCCTGCGCCGCTCCGAGGCGCTGCTTGGGCCAAAGGCCATTTCCGTGGCGCAATACGATGCCGATCTGGCCCGCTACAAGAAGGCGAGGGCGTCGATCAACAATGCCCAGGCTGCCATCGTGGCGGCGCAGTCCAATGCGCGCGCGGCTCAGGTCGCCGTCGACCAGACCGTGGTCCGCGCGCCCTTTGACGGCGTGGTGCTGGTCAAGCATGCGAACGTGGGGGACAACATTACGCCGTTTTCGGCGGCCGCCGATACCAAGGGCGCCATCGTGACCATTGCGGACATGGAAACGCTGGAGGTGGAAGCCGACGTGGCGGAGTCGAACATCGCAAAGATTCGCGTGGACCAGCCCTGCCAGCTGTTGCTGGATGCGCTGCCCGAGTTGCGGCTGGCCGGCCAGGTGTCGCGCATCGTGCCGACGGTTGATCGTTCGAAGGCGACCGTGCTGGTCAAGGTGCGCTTTGTGGACCGCGACGCGCGCGTGCTGCCGGACATGAGTGCCAAGATCGCATTCCTGTCCAGGCCGGTGACGGCGCAGGACCGCAAGCCGGTGACCGCGGTGCAGCCGGGGGCGCTGGCCGAGCGGGATGGCAAGACGGTGGCGTTCGTGGTCAAGGACGGCGCGGTCCGGCAGGTCCCGGTCACGAAGGGCGAGCGCATCGGCGAGCTGGTCGCCGTTTCCGGCGTGGCGCCGGGCGACACCCTGGTGCTCTCGCCCGGCGAGAAGATCCGGGACGGCGCCCGGGTCGTGGTAGCGAAGAAATAGCATGCAGCCCGTGCCGCTGGTCGGAATCCGCCAGGTCGCCAAGTCGTACCGGCGCGGCGTGCAGTCCGTGCCGGTGCTGACGGACATCACGCTCGACATCGCGGAGGGCGATTTCATCGCGCTGATGGGCCCGTCCGGATCGGGCAAGAGCACGCTGCTGAACCTGATCGCGGGCATCGACCGGCCGGACAGCGGCGAGTTGCGGGTGGCGGGTCTCGACATCACACGGCTGACGGAGGCGGCGCTCGCCGACTGGCGCGCGGCCAACGTCGGCTTCATCTTCCAGTTCTATAACCTGATGCCCGTGCTGACCGCGTTCGAGAACGTGGAGCTGCCGCTGATGCTGACGCGCCTGTCCCGCGCGGAGCGGCGCGCGCGTGTGGAGTTAGTGCTGAGAATGGTGAACCTGGCCGATCGCATGGATCACTATCCGTCCGAGCTGTCCGGCGGCCAGCAGCAACGCGTCGCCATTGCCCGCGCGCTCATCACCGACCCCCGGCTGATCGTCGCCGACGAGCCGACCGGCGACCTGGACCGCAATGCCGCGGCGGAGATCCTGGCGATGATGCAGCGTCTGAACCGGGATCTTGGCAAGACAATCATCATGGTCACCCACGACGCGCACGCCGCCGCCGCGGCCACATCGCTCGTGCACCTGGAAAAGGGAGAGCTGATCCGTGGCAACCCCGGTTGAGCCGCATGCCGGCCGCGCGCCATGTACGTGTTCAAGCTGATCGCGCGCAACGCGCTGCGACACAAGCTGCGCACGGCGCTGACCGTGGCCGGGCTCGTCATCGCGGTGCTGGCCTACGGCCTGCTGCAGACCGTGGTCGATGCCTGGTACGCCGGCGCCGCCGCCGCGTCCAACGCGCGGCTGGTGACGCGCAACGCGATCTCGCTGGTGTTTCCGCTGCCGCTCGCTTATGAGAACCGGATCAAGGGCGTCGATGGCGTGACGATGGTGGCGCGCTCCAACTGGTTCGGTGGGGTCTACCGCGAGCCGAAGAACTTCTTCGCCCAGTTCGCGGTGTCCGACAACTACCTGGACCTGTATCCCGAGTTCGTTGTGCCGCCGCAGCAGCGCGCGGACTACCAGCGCGACCGCAAGGGCTGCCTGGTCGGCCGCCAACTGGCGGACCAGTTCGGCTTCAAGATCGGCGACGTGATTCCGATCAAGGGCACCATCTATCCCGGCACATGGGAGTTCGTGGTGCGCGGCATCATGGAGGGCCGCGAGGAAAGCACGATCACGCGCCAGATGGTGTTCCACTGGGAATACCTGAACGAAACCGTGCGCAAGCGATCGCCGCGGCAGGCGGACCAGGTCGGCGTGTACGTGGTCGGCGTGAACGATCCCGACAACGCCGCCTCCATCTCGCGCGCGGTGGACGGCGTATTCCGCAATTCGCTGGCCGAGACGTTGACCGAGACCGAGCAGGCCTTCCAGCTCGGCTTCGTGGCGATGTCGAACCAGATCATCGCGGCGATTCGCGTGGTCTCGTATGTGGTGATCGTGATCGTCATGGCGGTGATGGCCAATGCGATGGCGATGAGCGCGCGCGAGCGCACGACGGAATACGCGACACTCAAGGCCCTGGGCTTCGGGCCCGGCTTCCTGGCGCTGCTGGTATTCGGCGAGTCGCTGTTCATCTGCCTCGTTGGCGGCGGTCTGGGCATGCTCGCCACGCCACCGCTCGCCAGCGCGTTCAAAGCCGCCGTGGGCGGCGTGTTCCCGGTCTTCCATGTGTCGCGCGAGACGACGCTGATGCAGGCCGCGTGCGCGCTCGTGGTCGCGCTGGCGGCGGCGGTCGTGCCGGCCGTGCAGGCGGCGCGGGTGCGCATCGTCGAGGGCCTGCGGGCCATCGGCTAGCGGCGACAGGCACGGAGGCCGCTTGGCGATCCCACTCTCCTACATCGCGCGCAACCTGTGGGCTCGCCGGCTGACCACGGCGCTGACGGCCGGCGGCATGGCGCTGGTGATCTTCGTGTTCGCGACCATGCTGATGCTCGACGCGGGACTGCGGCAGACACTGGTGACCACCGGCGAGCAGGACAACGTCGTCGTGATCCGCAAGGGCGCGGAAACCGAGGTGCAGAGCGGGATCAGCCGCGACCAGGCCGGCATCCTGGAAATGCACCCCTCGGTCGCGCTCAACGGCGACGGGCGGCCGATGGCGTCGCGGGAGGCCGTGGTGCTGATTTCGTTGGTGAAGACAAGCTCGGACAAGCCGTCGAACGTGGTGATCCGTGGCGTCTCGCCGATGGGCCTTGCCCTGCGCCCGCAGGTGAAGCTGGTGGCGGGGCGCATGTTCCGGCCCGGCTCGTCGGAGATCGTGGTCGGTAGCGGCATCGCCAGGGGTTTTGCCGGCGTGCGGATTGGCGACCGGCTGCGCTTCGCGCAGCGCGACTGGACCATCGTGGGCACCTTCGACGCAGGTGGCAGCGGGTTCGACTCCGAGATCTGGGGCGACGTCGATCAGTTGATGCAATCGTTCCGCCGCAACAGCTATTCGTCGATGGTGGTGCGCCTCGTGCAGACGGATCTGTTCGCGCGCTTCAAGGCCGATATTGATGTCGATCCGCGCCTCGCCAACGAGGCCAAGCGCGAGCAGGTGTTCTATGGCGACCAGTCCAAAGCGCTGTCGAACTTCATCAACATCCTGGGCGTGACGCTGTCGACGATCTTCTCCGTGGCCGCGATGATCGGCGCGATGATCACGATGTACGCGTCCGTGTCCAACCGCGTCGCGGAGATCGGCACGCTGCGCGCGCTCGGGTTCCAGCGCGGCAATGTGCTGGTCGCCTTCCTGATCGAGGCGCTGCTGCTGGGCCTGGTGGGCGGCGTTGCCGGCCTGGCCTGCGCGACGCTGATGCAATTGGCGTCGTTCTCGACCACCAACTTCCAGACCTTCGCGGACCTTTCGTTCCGCTTCATCCTGACCCCGGCGATCGTGGCGAAGACGCTCGCGTTCGCGATGGCCATGGGCCTGGTCGGCGGTTTTCTGCCTGCGCTGCGCGCGGCGCGCATGAACATCGTCGATGCGCTGCGGGCGCGCTGAGACCGGCGGCGCTAAGCCTCGTCGTTCATGCCAAAGCCCAGCAATGCGCTGATCGCACGGGCCTCATGCCGCACGGCCGCGCCGGCGGGGCCGTCGGGGGAGGGGTCGAAGCCACCCGTCGCGCCCAGCGCGGTCAGCACCGCGCACACGCGCCCCGTGTAGTCGCGCAGCGGCGCGGACACGGCGCTGATGCCCTTCAGGTTGGTGTCGCGCACCGCCGCGCAGCCGGCGGTTTCCACTTCCTGGCGCAGCGCGCCGATCGGGTCATGACGGTCCAGGCGCGCCAGCAGATCCGGGGCCGAGGCCGCCAGCTCCTCCTGCGCGAGCGCGCGCACGCGGGAATCGTCCTGCAGCGCGAGGAACACGCGGCCCGTGGCCGACCACAGCAGCGGCAGCACCGAGCCGACCCGCACATTGACCGTGACCGGCAGTCCGGGCTCCTCGAAGCGCACGATGGTCGGCCCCTTGTTGCCCATCACGGCGACAAAGCAGGTGACTTCCAGTTGCTCGCGCAGGCGGATCAGCGACGCCTCCGCCAGCCGGATCGGGTCCGACTGGCGCATCGCGGCCAGACCGATCTGCAACGCCTCCAGCCCGAGGTGGTACTGCTGCGAGCCGGGTTCCTGCGAGACAAAACCCTCTTCCATCAGGCTGACCAGGTAGCGGTGCACCTTGGCCGGGCTTTCGTCGATGTGGGTGGACAGGGCCGTCAGGCTGGCGCGCCCGCCGAGTCTGGCCAGTCCCTTCAGGACGGCCATGCCGGTGACGGCCGACTGCACCCGCTGCCGGCGTTCGCGCGGGCGGGCATTGGCGGTATCGATTCCGGTATCCGGTACTGAGGTGTCCTTGGGGCGGCGCGGCATGGTCGGCAAATGGGTAGCGAAGCTTGGGGCGGAAGACGTTGGCGGTCCTGCATGAGGTTAACCCTCATTCAATGATTACGCAATGCGTATATGATTTACGCAAAATAAGCCGACCCGGATGACCGGCCGGCATCACATCAAGGAGACGCCCCAATATGCCCAGCCCCCGTCTTGCCATCGCCTTCGGCCTGGTTGCGCTGCCATTCCTGGCAGCCAGCCCCGCCGGCGCGGACACCTATCCCGCCAAGCCGATCCGCTGGATCGTCCCCTACGCCGCCGGTGGTGGCTCGGACTTCCTGGCCCGCACGATCGGACAAGGGCTGTCGGCCAAAGTGGGCCAGCCGGTGGTGGTGGACAACAAGCCGGGCGGCAACACGGCCATCGGCGCGTCGGAGACCGCACGCTCGGCCGCGGACGGCTACACCGTGCTGTCGGCGGACAACGGCACGCTCGTCTTCAATCCCGCGCTGTACAAGACGCTCTCGTACAACCCGGCCAAGGATCTGGCGCCGGTGACGCTGCTCGGCCGCTTCCCGATGATTCTCGTGGTCGGCCCCGGCAGCAGCGCGAAGACAGCGCAGGAGTTCATCGCGCAGACCAAGGCGAGTGCCGGCGGCATCAACTATGGCTCCGCGGGCGCGGGCAGTCCGCACCACCTGGCGATGGAGTTGCTGAAGGTGGAGGCCGGCCTGACGATGACCCATGCGCCGTACCGGGGCGCCGCCCCGGCGCTCTCGGACGTGGCGGCGGGGCAGGTGCCGGCGATGATGGTGGATTACGCGGCGGGCGCCGGCTTCATCAAGGGCGGCAAGGTGCGCCCGCTGGCCGTGGCCAATGCCACGCGGCTGCCGCAATTGCCTGACGTGCCGACGTTTGCCGAGATTGGCTTCAAGAACGTGGAGGCCGCCGCGCTGGTCGGCATGGTGGTGCCGGCGGGCACGTCGCCGGAGGTGATCGGCGCGCTCAACAAGCAGGTCGTGGCGGCCATCCGCGAGCCGTCGGTGACCAAGCGGCTCGTCGATTTCGGCGTGGAGCCGGTGGGCAATACCCCTGCGCAATACGCCGACCTGCTGCGCAGCGAGACCGCGCGCTGGACCCGGCTGATCCGCGATCTGAAGATCACGCTCGACAACTGATCCGGGCGAGTCCCGAGGCCGCCCCGGCGCCGCGCCCGCGCCGGGGCGGCAGTCTTTCCTTTCGCATGGAGTGCGCAGCATGTCCGAATTCACGCCAACTTCCCGCGCCGGGGGATGTCCCGTCGACCACGCCGCCCTGGGCGCGCCGCGCGCGCCCACCGGCTGCCCCGTCAGCCACAACGCCGCCGCGTTCGACCCGTTCGGCGACGGCTACCAGCAAGACCCGCCGGACTATGTGCGCTGGTCGCGCGAGCAAGAGCCGGTGTTCTACAGCCCGAAGCTTGGCTACTGGGTGGTGACGCGCTACGACGACATCAAGGCGATCTTTCGCGACAACCTGACGTTCAGCCCGTCCATCGCGCTGGAGAAGATCACGCCGACGGGCGAGGCGGCCAACGCGGTGCTGGCCTCCTATGGCTATGCGATGAACCGCACGCTGGTCAACGAGGACGAGCCGGCCCACATGCCGCGCCGGCGCGCGCTGATGGAGCCGTTCACGCCCGCGGAACTGGCGCACCACGAGCCGATGGTGCGGCGCCTGGCGCGTGAGTATGTGGACCGTTTCATCGACGACGGCCGCGCGGATCTCGTCGACCAGATGCTGTGGGAGGTGCCGCTGACCGTGGCGTTGCACTTCCTTGGCGTGCCCGAGGAGGACATGGATCTGCTGCGCCAGTACTCCATCGCGCATACGGTCAACACGTGGGGGCGGCCGCAGCCGGAGGAACAGGTGGCCGTCGCGCATGCGGTCGGCAACTTCTGGCAACTGGCCGGGCGGATCCTGGAGAAGATGCGCGAGGACCCGTCCGGGCCGGGCTGGATGCAGTATGGCCTGCGCAAGCAGAAGGAGCTGCCGGAAGTCGTCACCGATTCCTACCTGCACTCGATGATGATGGCGGGCATCGTGGCGGCGCACGAGACGACGGCCAACGCATCCGCCAATGCCATCAAGCTGCTGTTGCAGCATCCGGATGTGTGGCGCGAGATCTGCGAAGACCCGGCGCTGATTCCCAACGCCGTCGAGGAATGCCTGCGCCACAACGGCTCGGTGGCCGCGTGGCGACGGCTTGTGACGCGCGATGCCGAGGTTGGAGGCATTCGGCTGCCGGCGGGATCGAAGCTGCTGATCGTCACGTCGTCCGCCAACCATGACGAGCGGCACTTTGCGGATGCCGACCTGTTCGACATCCGCCGCGACAATGCCAGTGACCAACTGACCTTCGGCTATGGCTCGCACCAGTGCATGGGCAAGAACCTGGCGCGCATGGAGATGCAGATCTTCCTGGAAGAGCTGACGCGCCGCCTGCCGCATCTGCGGCTGGCCGAACAGCGCTTCACCTACGTGCCGAACACCTCGTTTCGCGGGCCGGAGCACCTGTGGGTGGAGTGGGATCCGGCGCGCAATCCGGAACGCGCGAGCGCAGCCGTGCTGCAAGGGCGCGGCGCGGTGCGCATCGGCGAGCCGTCGGCGCACGCGATCGGCCGGACCGTGGTCGTGCAACGCATCCGACGCGAAGCCGGCAACGTGGTCCGCCTGCGGCTGGTGTCGCCCGACGGCCGCGCGCTGCCGCGCTGGTCGCCCGGTTCGCACATCGACGTGGAGTGTGGTGACACCGGGCTGTCGCGCCAGTATTCGCTGTGTGGCGATCCGGCCGACGCGGGCGCGCTGGAGATCGCCGTGCTGCGCGAGGCCGACAGCCGGGGTGGCTCGGCCTGGATCCACGACCGGCTGCGCGAGGGCGAGCGGTTGAAGATTCGCGGCCCGCGCAATCACTTCCGCCTGGACGAACGCCGGCCGAGGGCCATCTTCATTGCCGGCGGCATCGGCATCACGCCGGTGAGCGCCATGGCGCGGCGCGCGCGCGAGTTGGGCATCGACTACCAACTGCACTACAGCGGCCGCTCCCGCTCGAACATGGCATTGCTGGACGAACTGGCGGCGCTGCATGGTGACCGGCTGCATGTCTACGCCGGCGACGAAGGCCGGCGTGCCGACTATGCCGCGCTGCTCGCCACACCCGATGCCGATACGCAGATCTACGCCTGTGGCCCGGCGCGCCTGCTGCAAGCACTGGAGACGTGCTGCCAGGCATGGCCGGAAGATGCGCTGCGCGTCGAGCATTTTGCCTCCACGCTGGGCACGCCGGATCCGTCGCGCGAGACGGCGTTTTCGGCCGAACTGAAGGACTCGGGGCTTATCGTCGACGTGCCGGCCGGACAGACGCTGCTGGCGGCGCTGCGCGGCGCGAACATCGATGTGCAGAGCGACTGCGAGGAAGGCTTGTGCGGATCGTGCGAGGTGCGGGTGCTCGCCGGCCAGGTCGACCATCGCGATGTCGTGCTGACGCGCGCGGAACGCGACGCCAACGACCGCATGATGGCCTGCTGCTCGCGAGCCGCGAAGGGTGGCAGGCTGGTGCTGGAGCTTTGAGGCAGCGTGGCATGGGAAGGCGGGCGGCGCGCGCATAGGCGCCGCCCGGGGGCGCGGCGGCCGGCGGTCAACTCCCGTCAACCCGCCGTGGCCGTGCGCGCCGCACTAGCCAATTACATGGCCTTGTCCGCAGGCTTGGTGGTGGCCGGCTTGGCGTGCTTGGTCGAGTGCGCCTTGGTCTTGTGCGCCTTCTTTTCTACCTTGGGCGCCGGAGTGGCCGGCGTCGCGGGCGTGGCGGCAGCAGCCGGTGCTGCGGGCTTGGCGGGCGAGGCAGGCGTTGCCGGAGTGGCCTGCGCGAAAGCGCCGGCAGCGAACAGACCCAGGACAGCGGTGGCGAGAACCTTCTTCATGACAATCTCCGGATAAAGGCGCGCGGGGTTGCGCGTTGCCCTCAAGAACGGGTGTCGGCGAAGCCGTGTTGACAGCCCCGGCATGTGACTGTGTAACGATTCGTATCCCTGGTGTACGCGGACTTCGCCTAAAAATGTGCCTTATAATTATCATAACAGGCCATTGCGCGAAGCCGCCCGCAGGCCAACCCGTCGGGTTGGCATAAGGGTATTACTAGCAAATCCTGCCAAGTTTGCGAGAATCGGCTATCTTTCGAGGCTGGCGCGGCGTGGATTTTCGGCTCCGACGCCGCCAATCCGTGCAAACCAGCGGCACCAGTGCCGCGCATTTTCCGGCAGCCGTCATGGTCCGGTGTCCGGCGTTAATTCCATGAGCAACCTGAACCAGCAATCCATTCTCTCCGTCCATCACTGGACCGATACGCTCTTCAGCTTCACCTGCACGCGCGACCCGGGCTTTCGTTTCGAGAACGGCCAGTTCGCGATGGTCGGCCTGGAAGTGAACGGCCGCCCGCTGCTGCGCGCATACAGCATCGCCAGCGCCAATTACGAAGAGACCCTGGAATTCTTCAGCATCAAGGTGCCGGACGGCCCGCTGACCTCGCGCCTGCAACACCTGCGCGAAGGCGACCAGATCTTCGTCGGCAAGAAGCCGACGGGCACGCTGCTGGTGGAAAACCTGCTGCCCGGCAAGACGCTGTGGCTGCTGGCCACCGGCACCGGACTCGCGCCGTTCCTGTCGATCATTCGCGATCCGGAGGTCTACGAGCGCTACGACAAGATCGTGCTGACGCACACCTGCCGCTTCGTGGAAGAGCTGGCCTATCGCGAGCTGATCCAGGAGCACCTGCCGCAGCACGAGTACCTGGGCGAACTGGTGCGCGAAAAGCTGGTGTACTTCCCGACCGTGACGCGCGAGGAGTTCGACAATCAGGGCCGTATCACCGACCTGATCGCCTCCGGCGAGCTGTTCGAGCGCCTGGGCGTGGAGCCGTTCTCGCTCGAGAACGACCGCATCATGCTGTGCGGCAGCCCGGACATGCTCAAGGACGTTCGCGCGATTCTGGAAGAGCGCGACTTCACCGAGGGCAACATGAGCGAGCCCGGCCACTTCGTGCTGGAAAAGGCGTTCGTGGGCTGACGCCCGCAGTCCGGCGCGAGGCGCCGGTGCAAAAAAAAACGGGCCGAGGCGGCCCGTTTTTTTGTGTGTCGTCGATGGCAACGGCCCGCAAGTTGGAAAAGTCGCAATCCGCGGTGAGCATGGCAATCGGTGATCTGAAGATCGATCCGGGTGCAACATTGTTTGATCGTCGTGGCCGTTCCCCGGCGTGCAAGTCGAATTGCTGCAGCCGTGCGGCGACGATTTGCTCGGGATGGTGGAAAAAGGGGAAGTCATGCTCGGCCTTGGCTGCGCGCGTGCCCACTATCCGGCAGATACGATTGTCGACGTGAAAAAAAACGCCGCCCACCCAAGGCAGGCGAGCGGCGCAAACCACGGAAGGTCGAAGGGCGGGCCGTCCCATCTCCGACGCCCTCCAAGCTGCCAGGGTGACGCGAGTCAGAAATGGACGGCTGCCTCGACGAATGGGGTATTGGAGATCGCGCCGGGTACCTTTTGGTGGTCGGTGCCGTACTTGTTGTACCAGTACTCCCAGCCGACTCCGGCCAGCAATACGCCCTTGCCCAGGCCAACCATCCGGCTCACATCGAACATCAGCTTGGGATGGAAGAGGATTTCAGTCTTGGTCGATTCGCCGAATCCATCCTTGCCCTTCGGCCCGATCACGCTGGAAAAGCCTTCAAAGCTCATTGGCACTCCAGCGAACTCGAAGGGAATCTTCCAGGCGCTTTCCAGCATCGCGGTGCCGCGAAACTGTACGGGCTTGCCGACAATCCCGTTGTAGTTGTGTTCGTAGTGGTAAAGCAGGGCCACATTCCAGAAACCGGGCACGTCAAACTGGAAGTTCGGGCCGATCACGAGCATGCGCTTGGCCGGTGCAAAGGTTGTGTTCTTCGTGTTGACGTCGAAACCCGCCGCAATCGAGACATCGCGCACGGGTCCGAAGGCGAACGTCTTGGTTCCGCTGACGGCATTCAGGCTGAGATTGTGCCGGTACATCGCGTAGAACTCCTGCGCGCCGGATGTGCCGCCATTGGCCGGATCCTTGCTGTTCGACAGCAGTGCATCGACATTGAAGAAATTGGTCCCGTACTTGTAGCCGTCGGCATGTGTGAAGGTAATGACGTTCTTGCCGATATTGGAAGCCTTGCCGTCCGGATCGGTGACGCCCGGTTCGCGAAACGTCGGGCCGTACCAATAGTGGAGCGACGTATCGCTCCACTCGAACGCGCGCGCGCTTGCGGCTTGTAGAAGGGCGGCACAGGCGCAAAGCGTTGCCGCCATGACTTTGAAACCCTGAAGGGTCATGGGTTGTCTCCTCTCTTTTCTCATTGTTTTTTCGCGTGGAGATTCGCCGGGAATGTCCCGCCGAATCTCCCGCTCTGGTCAGGGCACTACCGTGTCCTGTGGGTCAGGCTCCGCCGCGGAAGCACGAGAAGCCCCAGGGTGTCATCTTGAATGGCAAGTGATAGTGCTGTGCCGCGTCTGACAGACCGAAGCGGTATGTCACATCGCCAAGGAATGGAAGGTCGGGCAGCGTTGCCCCTTGCTGGCGGTAATAGGCCGCTACGGAGAACGTCGCCTCATAGATTCCGGCCGATGCTTCCGCCGCGAGGGCATCCAGCTCCGCCAGTGTCCCGGCAGCGGTAATGCTGCCATCGCATAGAAGCGAACGCGCTCCGTCTTGCAGCCGCTCGACGCGGACCATCATTCCTTTGGCGACGACGCCGGCGGCGACGTCGACCACATGGATGGAAATGCCCGGCATGTTGTCGGCCTTAACCCCAGAAGCCGGCGTGTGTCGCGGCGGCCTCGTCTTCAAGCAGGGGCCCGATCACCTCGACGCGCCGCTGGCCCCGCACGAACACTTCACGGCAGGGCAGCGAGAAAGTGGGGTTCTCCGGATGATCGCCGGTCAGTGTCAGCAAGCGGTGTTCCGACAGGGCATAGACGACCCGTCCGATATTGCACCAGTAGATGGCCCCGGAGCACATGCAGCAAGGCTCGGCGCTGGTGTAAAGCGTGCATTTGGCCAGTTGCTCCGGCGTCAGCAGGGTAGCCGCCTTGGCTGCAGCCGCGAGCTCGGCGTGTTGGGTCGGGTTGCCCTCCGGAGGCATCGAGTTGTTGCCGGCCGTGGCCACGATATTTCCATGCTCGTCGGCCACGATGGCAGCAAAGGGATGCCGGCCATTGAGCTTTGACTCTTCCGAGAGCGCAATGGATTGGCGCAATAGCTCCATGTCGCGTGCCGACAGGTTGGGGGCTGCGACGTTATCGTTCAATTCCATGCTGGTACATGCGTTCACTTCAGGATCTCCGTCTGGATGACTGTTAATGAGGGTCCGATCCAATTGCCTGGGCAGGCAGCCCGGCAGATGCGTGGGCGTCGCTGGCCTGCTCGTCCTGCCGGTTCAGCAGGACATTGAGCAGGATGGCGGTCAGCGCGCCCAGGAAGATGCCGCTGTCGAGCACGAGCTTGAGCGGACCGCTCACATGCTCGAACAGCGCTGGAAAGGACATCGGCAGTACGCCAACGCTCACCGAGACGGCGACGATAATGGCGTTACGAGTGCCGTCGAACTTCACGCGCGAGAGTTCCTGGATTCCGGCTACCGTGGTCATGCCGAACATGACGATGGCGCAGCCGCCCAGTACCGGGCGCGGCACCGAGGCAATCATCGCGCCCAGTTTGGGGAACAGGCCCATCAGGATCATGATGCCGCCGGCCGCGGCCACCACAAAGCGGCTTTTCACGTTCGACAACGCGATGAGGCCGGTATTCTGGGTGAAGGCGTTGTACGGGAAGCTGTTGAAGATGCCGCCCAGCATGGTGGAGAGGCCGTCGGCCCGGAACGCATTGCCAAGCGTCTCCTGGGTAGAGGGGCGCTTGATGATGGTGCCGATCGCCAGCACGTTGCCGGTGGTTTCCGCCATGATGACCAGCATGGCCAGTATCATCACCAGGGTGGGCATCATCGCAAAGCTGGGCGTGCCAAAGGCGAACGGCGCGCTGACCTCGAACCAGGCCGCTTGGCCAACCTGTGTGAAGCTGGTCAGGCCACACGCTGCGGCGATCAACGTGCCGGCGATCAGGCCGATCAGCACGGACAGATTGCCGATGAAGCCCTTGAAGCGCGCGTAGATGAATAGTGTGATGGCCACGGTGACAAAGCCCAGCAGCAGGTTGGGTGCCGACCCGAAGTCCTTTGCGCCGGGGTTGCCGCCACCCAGCCAGATCGCCGCGGCCGGCATCAGCGAAACGCCGATGATGGTGATCAGGCTGCCAATGACCACAGGCGGGAAGAAGCGCAGCAGTCGGCTGAACACTGGAGCGATCAGGATGGTGGCGGCACCGGATGCAATCACTGCTCCAAACACGTGATCCAGCCCATACTGCTTGCCAATCATGATCATGGGGGCGATCGCAATGAATGAGCAGCCCTGGATCAGCGGCAGGCGAGCGCCAAATTTCCAGAAGCCGATGGTTTGAATCAGCGTTGCAATCCCCGATGTCAGCAGATTGGCATTGATCAACGTGATCATCTGCTGCTGGGTCAGGCCCAGTGCGCTGCCCAGTATCAGGGGCACCGCTACCGCCCCTGCATACATCACCAGCACATGCTGAAGGCCGAAACTGACGAGTTGCCGGATTGGCAGTATCTCGTCGACGGGATGTACCGCCTTACGACTGTTCATGGTTGTCTCCTCGTTGTTTTGATCCCGATCCGGGCTCTGGCAATGCGAGCGGCCCGTTGGACACACCAGCGGCGCGCCGATAACAGCACGCGCTTCATTGGTGGGAGAAACTGGCTTGGCTAGCAATTTGCCGTGCGCAATAATCGATCCGGTTCGCATCAAACAACAAATGAACATCCATCTATTTTTTTGATACCGGAGACAAGACCGCGATGCGCTATACCCTCGACCAGCTGAAGGTGTTCACGCTGGTAGCCAGTACCGGATCTTTCTCGGCCGCGGCGCGCAGCCTTGGCAAGAGCCAGTCAGCTGTCAGCACGGCCATCGCGAACCTGGAGATCGACCTGGGCGTTGCGCTCTTTGACCGTAGCGGGAAGCTGGCCGTACTCACGGCGGCTGGCCGGCGATTGCTGCGCGAGGCCGAATTGGTACTCGAGCGTTGTCTCGATCTCGAGGCTCATGCCAACGACCTGAGCGAAATGGTGGAGCCGGGCATCACCGTGGCCATTGAGGTGCCGTACAACACGTTGATGCAGCCGCTGATCGACTTCGCCCGGCAATATCCTTACGTGGATCTTGATATCCGCCACCCGTTCCAGGGAAACGTCACGGAGTTGCTTGTGAGCGGCGAGGCTGATCTGGGAATCGCGTTCGCGCAGCCAGAGTACCCGCGGGGTCTGTCCTTCACGCAGATGGGCAAGCTGATACTTGCCCATGTGGTGCATCGCGACCACCCGCTTGCCCGGCTGGGCAGCGTGACTTTTGCAGAACTATGTGCGCACCGCCGCCTGGTGTTCAGCGCGCACAACGACAAGCTTCCAACCACCGAATACCTCGGCTCCACGCGATGCTGGCAAGCGGAAAGCTATCTGGCATTGCTGGAAATGGTCCGCGCCGGTCTGGGCTGGACGACGCTGCCGCGCCAGTTGATGCGGCGCGAACTGGAGGATGGCGAGTTGGTGGAGCTTCAGTTGGCGGCGTACCCCCATACTGACTGGCTGGTTGGGGTCGACCTGCTGTCGTCCAAGTCGCGCGTGTTGGGCAAGGCGGGAGCCTGGTTGAAACACCGACTACAGCAACACAAAGTGTTTGAAATCGATCGAAGTGGCAATGCCACAACGCTATAGCGTTGTGGCCACAAGCTGGCTGCGGTGACATCGATCGCTTGCCGCAGGAAATGCTGCTCTTAAAAATGAGAGCCCCGCCTGCCGGCGTGGCAGGCGGGGCGAGTGGCAGCCGTTGTGATCAGCAGTCCTGGGGCGCTCACCCTTCCAGCTTCGCCGCCGCGTCCCGCAGCGCCGTGCGCAGCCCTTCCTCCACCACCGGGTGGTAGAACGGCATCGCCAGCATCTGCGCGATGGTCAGACCTTGCTGGTACGACCAGGCGAGCAGGTGCGCGATGTTCTCGGCGCGCGGGCCGGTCCATTCGGCGCCGAGGAAGCGGCCGCTGGCGCGGTCGGCGTAGACGTGCATGAGCCCCCGGTTCTTCAGCATCACGCGGCTGCGGCCCTGGTCCTCGAAGCTGACCTCGCCAGTGACGAAGGTGTCCGGTGTCAGGTCGGCGTAGCGCTGGCCGACCATCGCGATCTGCGGATCGGAGAACACGACGGCCAGCGGCGCGCGGCGCACGAGCGGCTTGACGGCGGGCCAGGCGGCGGCGTTCTCGCCGGCGAGCCGGCCCTCGTCGGCAGCTTCGTGCAGCAGCGGCAGCACGTCGTTGGCGTCGCCGGCGATAAACACGGGCGCGTCGCCGCATTGCAGCGTGGCGGGGTCGAACACCGGCACGCCGCGCGAGTCGAGCGCCAGCGCCGTGTTTTCCAGCCCCAGGCCGCGCACGTTGGGTTTGCGGCCCGTGGCAGCCAGCACGTAGTCGAAGCGCTCTGTCACCGTATTACCGTCGCGGCCCACATACGTGATGACCGCTTCGTCGCCCTCGCGCCGCATGTCGGTGACCTTGGCGTCCGGGTTCAGGTAGAACTCGTCGTTGAACGTTTGCGCCGCATACGCGCGGATCGCCGGATCGGTCAGCGGCCCGAGCGAGCCGCTGACGCCGAACACGCGCACGCGCACGCCGAGCCGCGACAGCGCCTGCCCCAGTTCGAGGCCGATCACGCCGGGGCCGAACACGACCACGCTCGCGGGCAGGTCTTCCCAGGCGAAGACGTCGTCGTTGACGATCAGGCGATCGCCGAAGACCTGGAACGGCGGCGGCACGGCGGGGCTGGAGCCGGTGGCGATGACCACGCGGCTGGCGCGCACCACGGTGTCGTCGCCCACTTCCAGCACGGTGTTGTCGATGAACCGGGCGTAGCCGCGCACGCGGTCGGCTTCGGGGATGCCTTCCACGCCGCGGACGACGAAGCCGACAAAGCGGTCGCGCTCGGCACGCACGCGGGCCATGACCTCGCGGCCGTCGATGCGCACCGGGCCATCCACGTGCACGCCGAAGGCGGCGGTGTGGCGCGCTTCATGAGCGGCCTCGGCGGCGGCGATCAGCAGCTTGGACGGCATGCAGCCCACGCGGGCGCAGGTGGTGCCGTAGGGGCCGCCCTCGATCACGACGGCGCGCTTGCCGGCCGCGATGGCCGCGCGGTAGGCCGCAAGGCCGGCGGTGCCGGCGCCGATCACGGCGACATCGGTCTGGATGGTGGTCATGTGCGATTCCTGTTGAAGTGTCTGGCGGAAAGGCGCCAATCGGCGGACTGGATGGCGCCGCCGCAATATGGGGTGGCACCATCGGGTCCGGCGACTGCCGGGCCGCGCAAGCGGCGTTGGCGTCGGAAGCGAGGCCAGGGGATCCCTGGCCCCGGAAGGATCAACGGACCAGGTACTGCTCGAGCGCTTCGGCGCCGCCGATCAGCTTGCCGTTGATGAAGATCTGCGGAGCGGTCATGTTGCCCGACACGGCGCCCAGCACCTTGCCGCGTACCTTGTGCTCCAGCGGCACGTCGATGTACTCGTAGCCGTTGTCCGACAGCAGTTGCTTGGCTTTGGCGCAGAACGAGCAGCCAACCTTGGAGAACACCACCACCTGGTCGGGCTTCTTCGCGTTCGGGGCGATGAAGTCGAGCATCGTGTCGGCGTCCGAGACCTTGAACGGGTCGCCGGGCTCTTCCGGCTCGATGAACATCTTTTGCACGACGCCGTCCTTGACTAGCATCGAATAGCGCCAGCTGCGCTTGCCAAAGCCCAGGTCGGCCTTGTCCACCAGCATGCCCATGCCCTCGGTGAACTCGCCGTTGCCGTCCGGGATCATCACGATGTTGGCGGACTCCTGGTCCTTGGCCCACTCGTTCATCACGAACGTGTCATTGACCGATACGCACAGGATCGCGTCCACGCCTTGCTTGGCAAAGACCGGCGCCAGCTCGTTGTAGCGCGGCAGGTGGGTGGACGAACACGTCGGGGTGAAGGCGCCGGGCAGCGAGAAGAGCACCACGGTCTTGCCGTCGAACAGCTCGGCCGTCGTCACGTCCTTCCACTCATTGTTTTCACGGACGCGGAAAGTGACGTTAGGGACGCGTTGGCCTTCGTGGGATTGCAGCATCGTCGAACTCCTTGGGGGGTAAAAAGGCTGCGGGGAGCAGCGAAGACCCCATTGTGTCGATGCTGATGTGATTTGTACAATTCATCGTTTCAAACGATGTAATTGTGAAAAACTATGATTGGCGGAAGTGGCCGATTCACGCCATCGCCCGTGGCCGGCCTCCCGGTCTTGTTGCGACACAAGGAGGGCAGCAAGGCGCGACGGCGTGTGGTCATGCACCGGTCATTGCTTCCCGGCAACGAACGTCAGCGTCTTTCCTCCCGATGCCGTGACCATCCAGTTGTTGGTGTCCCACGTCACCACTCCCAGCCCGCCTGTCACGGTGGGCTGCGCGAATGCCGTGCGCGGCAGTACCCAGGTCATGTCGGTCATGTCAGTGGGATGGCTGGCCTGAAATGTCCAGGCGTTGCCACTGTCGGTGGCGGTCCACGTGACCTGCTGGCGCCGTTGGCCGAACCTTCCCAGCGTGTCCATCGTGTACCAGGTGAATTGACCGGAAGACTTCAGGCTGGTGGTGCGGGAGAACAGCGTTGTCAGCACCGTCTGATAACTGGAGGCGCCGATCGGGTGCATGTAGATCAGCCGGCTGGTGCGGTACTTGAGGACGAAGTCGATCAACTGGTTGTACCAGGCGGTGATGTCCGCCGACGCGACGTTGAACTGCTGGAATTCCTCGAACGTCGCGTACTTGCCAAGCGGCATGACCGGGAACGCGCGGATCGTCTGGTTCACCAGCACGCCGTTGCGATAGGTGCGCGTGGGCGCCATGCCGGTGTGGCCGAGGAAGTAGTAGCCCGTGTTGCCATTGGCCTCCAGCCAGTCCACCGACCATTGCGGCGTGTTGCCTTCCGGCGCCGCGTACTCGACGGCCGCCCGACCCGTCACGGCCTCCACGGCCTGCTTGTTGAGCACCAGGTATTGCTGGAAGGTGGCCTGGTTGGTTTCGCTGGCGCTTCCGCCCCAGTAGTCGTGGATCCACCCGCCATGGCTGCCGATCTTGTGGCCCTTGTTCTGGAGGTAGAGCAGCAGTTGCTTGGCCTGCTTGTTCTGGGACAGGTTGATGCCCTGGCCGTCACCGAAAGTGGCCTCGTCCGGGCCGGCCGTGACCGACACCGAGAACGGGCCGTTGTTGAAGATGCCCCAACTCCTTAACGTAAGCGCTGGCTGGATCTGGTCCCCGGCGCAGAAGTGCATGTTCAGCACCAGTCCGGCCTTCGCCTTCGGCTGCGCGGACAGCCTGGCCATGCCCATCAGGTTGGTGCCGAAGTAGCGCAGGAAGCCGTGCAGCAGCATGCCGTCGGTCTGCCCCTTCAGGTACGACAGCGGCAGGTTGACGAACAGCACTTGCCCCGCGCCGAACGTGCGCAGCCCGGCCACCAGCCCGAAGTTCGGCGAGGACAGCAGCGCGGTGCCGGTGTAGGTGCCCTGCGTGACGTAGCTCGGATAGGTCAGGAACCCGTAGGCGTAACCCGAGATGCCCTCCACCGGATCGGTCGCGGGGGGCGTGGTCCAGGCCATCGACTTGCCGGGCGGCACCTGGATCGTGCGCAGCGTGCTCGAGAGACCGGTGACGGGGCCAAGGCCGATCATGTTGCCGAGCAACTGGTCGTACAGCACGTAGTCCACGCCGGCCAGATTGCTGAAGCGGCTCCTGGGCGAGGCGTAGAAGCCGGTGGTCGTGAGCGCGCCGAAGTCATACACCAGCATCAGCTTGCCGCCGCCGTTGGTGTAGGTCTCGAGCGCCGCGACGAGCGCGTCGCTGGCGTTCACGTGGACCTGGTCGGGCAGGATGATGCCGGAGAACTGGGCCGTCGTCGTGCCTTGCAGGAACTGCGTGTCGCTGATGACGGTGATCTTCAGGCCTTCCTCGAGCGCGCCATCCAGCCACGCGGTGACGCGCGGATCGGTTTGCGAGAAGCCGTCGGGCACCAGCAGCGCGATCTGATTGGTGGCGGCCTGGGTCATCGCCGGCAGGGCCATCGCCAGGGCAAGCACTGCGAATGCGCTGACCCGTTGCAGGAATGAGTGGAGCTTGTCGAACATGGTGTTCTCCAATGCGCAATGCTTGTTGTTGCCACTTGCCGCGCGTGCCCGTCCCGGCACGCTGTTCTTGTCAGTCCTTCTCGGCGCCCGGCGCGGGCGCCAGCGTGTAAGACCCCGCCTTGACCTTCGGC
>JACXTT010003546.1_pt1 | contig 23922 bp, 15 predicted proteins | sample 9270951 | NCBI WGS metagenome assembly JACXTT01 (sample SAMN15532306, study PRJNA645909) | rock metagenome | isolation source: weathered quartz diorite | place: Puerto Rico | collected 2017-06-21
GGTAAGTGAATTGGCATTTTCATTGGGATTTGAATACCCGCAATATTTTTCCAGGTTGTTCAAAAGCAAGACAGGAATGACCCCAATAGAATTCAGAAATAAGAACTGATGCCTGTATATAAATGCTACTTTGGCTAATCTTTATTACAGGCACAAACGATTAACATTGTCTGACAATTGCAAGGTCCTTTAAATCCGGGATATCGCTGTTATTTACGGTATAACAAACGAGCATTTTGATAAATACCCTATGCAGGTGTTTTACACTTCTGTTGCACTTGCAGCCTGTTTTCTTACACTTGTAGTAGAACAGCTTTTTCTTTTTTACCTCATAACCGCAAAAGGAGGAACCGCAATCTTCGCATTTGACAAATATTTTTAAGGGTAGCTCATCGTTCGCTGTTTGATGTTTGACCCCTTTATGTAACAAACCATTTACTTTCAGGAAAATTTTTTCGGGAACAATCGCTTCATGCTGCCCTTTGATAACCCTTCCATCTATCAGTTTGTTGGTGATGTACCCGCAGTAAAAAGGGTTTCGGAAAATCTCAGATAACCGTTGTTGCGGCAATTTTAACCCCATCTTTTCCAGCTTCTTTACAATGTCCACATGGGACAGGTTTTCTTCGGCCCGCCAGTAAAAGGCTTTACGAATAAGCTTTCCTTTCTCATTGATGACACATTGAGGTTTCTTTCCGGCAAAGGGTTGCGACACCTATAAATATTATGGCGACACTGAAGTATATGCTACCCTGACTGTAGCGATGTTCGTCGGATCTGAATTATTGGCTTGCTTGAACTCATTCAAAATGCCTTTAGTAAGCGCTTCCTGCTCAAATGCGGGGAAGTCGGAATAGCACGTTCGGTGAACACACGATATAGACGGCCCAATATCTTCTTTTTCACCGAAGAAAAATAATACGAGTTCAGGGTTGTTTGCCAGGAGTTAAGATCAAGCTGAAAGCTGCTATGTTTGTTCTTTGGGTTATGAAATTAGGTGTTCCTCAATTTTGGATTGTTTTTATTTCCTTATAATTAAGGTGGTGAGAATGAAAACCGTACAGCCTTCATGAGACCTTATACCTCAAGAACAGGTGTGTAGGATAATTTTGATATCCCTTGACGGTGATCTTACTCGCAATAATTGAGGTATCGCGACCAATATCTGTGACAAAATCGGCTGTCCGGGAATTTTTTTAATTTCGCCCATGGGTATTTTTGTAGTATGGTAACTTAAAAATAACCATTGGGATGGTTCTTCGGGGCCATTTTTTATTTTTCAAACCCCGACTTTAGTCAGGCAACAATGAAAGATAATATTAAATCTTTTTTGATTTCACGCAAGCTGAAAGTCTTTGCTTTAGTCCTGATTTTGTTGCTAAATAAAGTTTATTGTTTACTGTAACAAGCCTTTTATCCTATCCATATCAACCAATGCCCCCGGCCTGAATGCATCGCTGTTCATATATTTCAACAAGCTGAATAGCAACTGCCGGGCTTCCGGGCGATTCTGCCGGTCGGTAAGCAGGTCAACGCCGGATACCAATAATTTACCCCTGCCCACCTTGCATTCAAAGATCAATCCCAGGGGGCGGGCGGTAACCCAGTCGTCGATAACCCTGACGATAGGCTCCAATCCGGTCGTCACCGAATCAAGCCTGATGGCGCTTCCATAATGCATGGCATCCCACCATTCATAATTGGAGTAATATTCCGTTGGAAATTCTCTTAATGCCGGATGGCGGGGATTGCACAGGATGCCGAGCGTTACGGGCGCCTGTCCGCCGGTCCAGGCGGTGTTCCAAAAGATGGAAGAGAAGCCCATCGCTATGTTGCCTCCTTTTTCAGGCTGCAATGCGCCCTTTTCAAGCGTCAGCAATACTTTGCCGCCTTTATTCAATACAGCTATGGCTTTTGCGTCCATTTCCCGGGTGACCAGGATATTATTGACATCTGGCAAAGAGGCTGGGTAGACAAATATTTCCCAGCTGTTAGAATACCCCGCTACGCTCACCTGCACCGTCAAGCGGGATGCTTTCCTTACCCCATGCAGGGAAACGCTGATGGTTCCTGCTGGTCTCCCGTTTCCAACCGGAATAACTGCGGCCGGAAAAAGACCGTGAAACAATACCTGTCCCTCATCGTTATGTATCTCCCAGCTGACTGACTTATTTTTCATGGCTGCCCCTCCGAAATTGGCCAACTCCAGGGGAACGGTCAACTGCTCGTCATTGGTGTATATCATTTTTGGAAATCTCGCCAGCGGAACAACGGCATTGCAAAACCGGCTGAACTGAGGTCCATTGGTGTATCCCTTTCCTTGCCAGAAAGCATTTACTACGCCCACAAGGGCGGTGCCCTGGCCGGGAAAATCATTTAACCCCAGCAGTTGGAAGCCGCCAAAGCCTTTGGTACGCAACGCCGCCTCGATGTCGGCCTTGTAACAGAGCACCTGTAATTTACCGGAAGCCATCGAAAAACTGTCCGCCAGCCTGCCCATTCCATGCTGATGAAGTGTTTCCCTGAATATCTCGAAATTTTTTGCCTTCAGTACGCCCTGATATTTATTAATTTCCTTAAAATCGGGATACACACACCACTGCCCGATTTCATGGCTTACGGTAGGTTGGGGCCAGGGGGCGATGATGCTGCTCCAGTCGTAAGCTGTCTGCGGCGGTTGTTTATTGATGATGCTGTTCAGACCAGCACCCCAGTGTTGGATGCGTGGATCGGGCGTGCTGTTGTAGTCGCTTTCAGGGATGACGGGCCAGCCTGCTGCGGAAGTATACAACCTGCGCGCATCTTTCTCCTTCCAGTATTTTATAAAGGCAGTCAGGTAAGCGGTTAAGTGCTTGCCGGCCGGCTCATTGCCATAGGTCATCATACAGAAGGAAGGATGATTGCCATAGGCCCGCACGATGCGATTGCTCTCATCATAAATGTATTGATCCAGCGGCAGCCCGTCGCCAATGGTGGTTCCCTGGTTAGCCCAGGCGCAGCATTCTAGCTGCAAATACAAACCCAGGCGGTCCGCAGCCTCGAAGGCAGCATCCGGCGGGCACCAGGAATGAAACCGGACATGGTTGAGACCGTAAGCCTTACAAACAGAAAATTCGCGTGTCCACGAAGCTGTATCGGTAGGAGGGTAGCCCGTCAGGGGCCAGGCAGCGCATTCAAGCGTACCCCGCAGAAACGTATTCCGGCCATTAATGGTAAACTGGGTACCGGAGGTAGAAAACCGGCGCATACCAAACAAGATGCGCCTGCTATCCCGTGTACGGCTGGAATTATCAACGCTTACATCCATTGTGTACACATTAGGGTGGAACTCATCCCATAGCCTGGGATGATCCCCCATCGGGTAAGTAATGGTTATTGTGCCGCTGTCTTTTACAGTATACGTTTTTGTTATAGCAGGCATACCGGCGGGAGTACCCGCAGAAGTGGAACAATGCAGGGTAATAGTTGCCGGCTCATCCTTTCCCGTCGTATTTCTTACTTCGATGACGGCCACCACCTGCTTATGATCAATATCCGGGAACAACTGTACATTGTCCAGGTGCATGGCCGGTTTTGCGGAGAGGTGTATTCTGCCGATCACACCGTTCCAGTTTGTTTGTGTATGATCGCTGATGCTATGGGCGTTTTGCCCCGGGTTGACATCGCTAACCCGGTTGTCTACACAGATGGTAATAGCATGTTTTCCGGGTGTAAGCGGTGCCCCGGGATTGTACACATGCGGGGTTGACAGGCTGTTTTGCGATCCTATACGGCGGCCATCCACCCAAACGGTGGTTTTCCAGTGACAGCGCTCCAGGTACAGCGTTATATATTTGTCCTTCCAGGAAGCCGGAACAACTACTTCCTTCCTGTACCACGCCGCACCTTTATAGTATTTCACGGGTTGCAGCCAGAAAGGTATTTTAATCCTGCCCGGCTGCCGGTAGGCCGCGTATTGCGGTGCAAAAAACCAGGAAGAATCTACGATGCTGCCGGTCCAGGGCGTTTGAACGCTCACCTCATTGCCCTTGCCATTGCCGGTCATGGAGCCGGGAAGAACAATGGCATCATTCAAAGGCTTTTCATACCATCGTTCCGCCATTCCCCTGTCGAGCGAATCAATCTGAAATGCCCATTTTCCCGCAAGGGAGATGGTTTGCTCCTGTGCGTGTACATGCAGCATTCCCAGCAGGGCCGATACCGTTACAATTATCGCTAGTTTGTTCATATCATTACCAGGTTACGCGTACGGTGACAAATGTTTTTCCACCGAAGTCTACGTCATAATAATTTTGATTCAGGTTGCTCTGGTTCCACACCAATGCATTGTTCTCCGTGGCGCTGGTGCGATAAATATTGATCGTGCTGATATTACCGCCGAAATACATACGGACGCGGTTCTGGGCATAAGTATTCCAGTTCACTACATGTATATCGGCCCGGTTGCCCACCGTAAAAGCGCTCACATTGTCAGCGCCAAAATTGTTGATGCCATTCAATGTGGTGGTGATATATTTTTCATTCAGCAAATAGTCTGTAAACTGTTTGTATACATAATAATTTTTCTTCCGCTCAGCCACTGCGCCCCACGGCGTGTAGAGCAGCCCTCCGAAATTACTTTCCGGGTTGCCCCATTCAAAGTAAAGCCACCCCCGGGCGCCTCCGCGGAAGGCATCATGAAATTTATTTACCAGGTCAAAGGCTGTTGTCATCTCATCAGGATTGGTACCCATGCCAAAGCCGGTGTGCCATTCGGTCATATACAATCCCTTGCTGCCAGCAGAGCCGGCAGAAGACGTAAAATTCGCGGCCGAACTACCGAAATATTGATGCGTGGTAAAAATATCAATATTCCCGGAAGGATTTAAAGCAGCGACATAATTGTTGACATGAGTAACATCGATGACATCGGGAGCGGTGAACAAGGGAATGGCGATACCTGCAGGCGGCAGTTTAGTCTTCAGCCAGGCGCCGGTATTAGCATATACATTGCCCACCTGGGCAACCGTAAACTCTGCCGACTCATAATTAATGCCTGAACTGGAATAATCAGGCTCGTTCATCATGCTCAGGTATTGTACCGTTATCCCGCTATCCTGCAGGTGCTTCAGGTGCGCATAGATGAATTCACCGAATTCAGCATAAGCGGCATTCACGGAAGGATCCAACGTTCCGCCATTAGTAACGCTATTATTTGTTTTCAGAAATTTTGGAGGCGACAACACAATGGCCCAGACCTTGATGCCGGGATTGAGTGCCTGCGCTTTTTTGACCGCCGTAATTTGATCGACCAGGTTGCCATTGGCCGTAAAATTGAACTTTGAAAAATCCGTCACATTGGGGTCATTGTTATCGTTAACATCCTCTACCGTGCCTGAGCGGAGAACAATCCTGAAAACGTTCACATGCAGGTCTTTCCATAACCAGTTGGCCGCCTCGTTGAAGTTGGTGATCCCATTGACGATGTGGCCGCTATAAAAATAGCAGCCCGCGCCTATAAGGTCAACCTGTTGTTTGGTGTCCCCAATATTGACGGTGATGCTCCCCCCGCTCAGGTCGCCAGCCATTGCTGCCACCGGTGTCTTTTGGTCGCTTGCCTGCTTTGAGCAGGCAAGCGATACGAGCATGGCCAATGATAGCAATGGGATAAGCGTCCTGGCTGTATTCATTTCACTATTGGGTTAATCGTTGTTGTTTTAAAATGGCACAGCCTTGTTAATACCCCGGATTTTGTGTTACCACAGTTCCGCCGGTCTGTATTTCCTGTTGCGGAATAGGGAAGAGGTCGTTGATGCCCGGCCTGAACAGTTTTCCTTTATTGGTGGTTACTTCTGCTATGTTCGTCCTGCTTTCGTAGGGATCTGTATTCGTTTGCAGCCATTGTACATAAGTGCCGTTGGGTCCAAACAACGTAGACATAAGGGTTACCCCATTCTTTTTCACCCGGTGCAGATCATCCCAGCGGTTGTCCATATATTCACCGGACAGTTCCAGCCGCCGTTCAAGGATGATGGCATCTATAAGTGCATCCCCTGTAAGTCCTGCCTTAGGAGCAAGTCCCACTCTTGCCCGCACCTGGTTTAGTGCGGTCAGTGCCTGGGCGTCCTTTGACTGCCTGGCGCTGGCTTCGGCATAGATCAACAGCACATTGGCCAGGCGCATGAAAATATATGCTTTTGGCTGAAATCGGGTTTGATAGCCCGTATTGGCGGGACTGCGTTCGCCCAGGGGTACGTAGTATTTGCGCCAGTTGCGCGCAGAGGTGTTGCCGGAAGGATTCCCATTCCAGCTGCTCACGGCAAGATCACCCGCTACCGGTTTGGCATTTCTCATAATGGTATTCACCATCCTGATACTATCCCCCTCATTGAGGAAAGCCTGCTCCAGGTTGCTGCTGGGCACATGCCAGCCCCAGCCACCATCCGCGCCGCTGCCTGCAACCACCGAATTCACACTCCCGATTTTGTTGTTGCCCCCAATCTCGAAAATTGACTCTCTGCCGTTGTAATAACCGGTCTTAAATATATCGCCATAGTTGGGTTCCAGCGTGTATTCGTTCAGTCCGGTTACCTGGCTGGCAGCGGCTTCGGCCTTATCATAACGCCCGGCCCAGAGGTTGGCATAAGCCAGGTAGGCCAGTGCCGCTCCTTTGCTGGCCCTCGCCATATCCTGTGCATTGGTATAATTCTTTCGCTGGGGCAGGTTATCGGCGGCATACTGGAAGTCGGCTGTGATAAAATCCCATACCTGCGGCAGTGGTGTCCGGGCCAGCGGAAGCTGGCTTTGTGTTGTATTCTCGTTGTAGATGGGAATGGCCCCATAATTCTTGGCAAGGTCAAGGTAGAAGAAGCTCCGCAAAAAACGCATCTCTGCAATAAGCCGGGTTCTCAGGGTAGGGTCGATGGTAGATTTGGAAATATTGCTGATGCCGAAATTGCAGCGTTCAACGCCAAGATACCAAAAGTACCATATATTGGTTACGTCATCGGCTGTGGGGCTAATGGCTTCCAGGCTGCCCACGGCCCGGTAGGAAGCTGCATTGCTGTAGCCGCCCAGGTTTCCCATCCAGCCGTTGTCGGTAGCCGTTTCCAGTTGCAGCCTGCGCCAGGCCGTTTGCCACCAGTCGTCTTGGTTGATGGCAGCATAGCAACCGGTAACGTAATTGATACATCCGTCGGTGGTTTGAAACACGTTGGTGTTTTCCACCGTCTGCAAGCCGTTATAAGGTATACTGGTGAAACTCTTTTTGCAGGAGGCAAACAGGAAGGCTGCCGCCCCGATACTGATTATAATAATGATATTCTTTTTCATAACGAATGAATGTCTTTTATTTGGAGTCATGCAGTTGCTGTGCTCGTGTCATGACAAAAATTGAGTTCTTATGATCTCTTACAATCCTATAGTAGCTCCGAAACTAACAATCCGTGGCACGGGGTACTGGGCCCGGTCTACCCCTTGGTATTGCTGGCTGTTTGATTGTACTTCGGGATTAAACCCTTTATAGCCGGTGATGGTGGCGATGTTCTGTACGCCGGCATATAACCTCAGCGATTTTATTCCCTTTACCACTGTTGCGGGCAACGTATATCCTACCTGAATATTCCTGATGCGGGTAAAGCTGCCATCTTCCACATACCAGGAAGAGAAATTATAGTTGTTGCCGGTAGCGGGATTGGGATTGGGTGCATTGGTATTGTCCGGCCGCCATACTTTGTCATAGCTTCCTGCAATCACATTGGAAGCCCTGTCGCCCGTGATTAAATATCTTTTGGCGGTGTTGGCTACTTTTTGGCCATAGGAGCCATATAGCTCTACCAGCAGGTCGAAATTTTTGTACGCCGCCTGGAGGGAGAAGTCGGCATTTAATTTGGGATAGGGATTGCCCAGGAAAGTCCTGTCTCCGTCGGTATTGATCTGCCCGTCGCCATTCACATCCACATATTTGAAATCGCCCGGTTTGGCAAGGGGTTGGATCTTATTGCCTTGTTTGTCGGTATAAGCGTCGATTTGTGTCTGGGAAGCAAAGATTCCCGCTACCTGGTAACCATAGAAGGCGCCCACCACGCCGTTTTTATACATACGGGTAAATGACATCCCGAACCGCTCCTGCTCGCGGTAGCTGTCCTGCACGCCCACATCAAGCCCTTCCACCGTGCCCAGGCTCAGGTACTTTGAAACGACATGGCTAAGCGATAATTTTGGATTAATGCGCCAGTTGCGCGAGGGGGAAAGCGTGTAGCCCAGGTTCAGTTCCCAGCCAATGTTGCCGATGCTGGCAAAATTGGCCGTGGGACTATTGGGCAGGCCGGCACTCCAGGGTACCGCCGGCAGGGTAAGGATAGCGTCTTTCGATTTATTGTTGAAATAATCGAATTCCACATTGAAGCGATGATTGAAAAGGCTTGCGTCAAATCCGAAACCGCGGTCAATATCCGTTTCCCATTTCAGGTTTGGATTGCCCACCTGGGTAGGAATGGTTCCAAAAGCCATGCTACCGGCAAAAGCATAACTGGCATTGGTAGCAATAAGACTGTACCAGGTGCTACGGGTAATAGGCTCTGCATTCCCCCGCTGGCCATACCGGGCTTTGATCATCAGGTTGTCCATCCAGGTTAAGCTGCTCATGAACTGTTCGGAACTGATACGCCAACCCACCGACACCGAAGGAAAAACCGCATATTGATTATCGGTAGGGAATTTGGAATTGCCATCTCTCCTGATACTGCCGGTAACATAATAGGTGGAGTTATAGTTGTATTCCAACCTGCCGAAAAAACCCGATTGTTTCACCCAGTAATTATTATCAATCCCCCCGGAAGGGCCGGCTCCCAGCGCAGCCTGCACCTGTGAATTGGTTAGGTCCATATTAAGATAGTCGGCAAACCGGAACAGTTCATTATTGCCGGTAGTAGCGGAAACTCTTTGGCCGCTTCCATAATAATCCTTCCGCTCGGATGCTTCCTGTCCTGCCATCAGGGTCAGTGCATGTTTCTCATGAAAAGTATGCCTGTATGTAAGCACATTACTCACCAGCCAGTTGTATTTAGTATCGAAGCCGCTGCCGGCGCTGGTCAGGTTGCTGAAATTATTGGGATTAAGATAATACCGGGGCCTGAAAAAACTATTGGTAGTATTGTCCACATTGGCTCCGGCAGTGGTGCGAAAAGTAAGCCCCTTCAATATGCTCACCTCACCAAAAGCGCTCGACTGTAATCCATAGAGCTGGTTAAGGTCCAATGTGGAAATATTCATGGCAAACAAATAGTTGGGCGGAGGTGTTCCATTGCCCGCTCCTCCGTATGGCGTGCCGTATGCACTCCATTCGGCATCGTACAGGGAAGGATTGGCGGCAACCGGAATATGCCGGAGATCCGTGTTAATGCGAGGTTGCGTAATAGGATCGGTGCTGATAATGCCCAAAAAGTCGGTGGGGGCGTTTTGCCAGGTCTCATAGCGGGGCGCAATCGAACCGCCAATCTTCAGCCAGTCGTTCACTTTAAACTCGCCGCTGATGCGGCCGGTGACCCGCTTCCAGTAACCCACTTTGGTCTGCGCATCCTGGCTCATATAGGAGAGACTCATCGAATAGACGGCTCTTTCCGAACCGCCCGTATAACTGATATTGGCATTTAAAACGGGTTGGGAAGGATTAATCACGGTCTTCCACCAATCGGTGGAGTTGAGTGTATCGTATTGATTCGTTGGGGTTATGGGAATCGTCAGTGAGGGATTGGACAGTCGTTGCATTTTCAGCCACTCAGCCGATCCTGCCATAGTATAAGGCTTCTTCAGGCTTTGGACCTGGTAGTTAACGTCCAGGGCCAGGTTGCCCTGTCCTGCCTTTCCCTTTTTTGTAGTAATGAGGATTACCCCATTGGCGCCCTCTGCGCCATAGATGGCGGCGGCAGACGCATCCTTGAGCACATCCATGCGCTCAATGTCCAACGGGTTGATGGAGTTAAAATAGCCCGATTGCAGGGGAATACCGTCCACCACCAAAAGAGGATTGGGGCTTCCCTGTATCGTATATACCCCCCTTATGTAAATGGTGGGCTGGCCGCCGGGTTGGTTCGTTCCTGTTAGTACCCTTACCCCGGGAATTTGTCCCTGCAAAGCGAGGGCCGCACTGGGTGCTTTAAAGTTATTCAATTCCTTTCCTGAAACGGAACCGACAGCGCTGATGAGATCAGACTTTTTTGTGGTGCCGTATCCTGTTACGATCACCTGGCTCAGGTCTCCCGCAAGATCCTCCAGTTCAACCCTGATAGATACTTCACCGCCGGATACGCCGGCAGTTGCATCTATCCTGATTTCTTTCTTACTATACCCTACATAGCTCACCTCCAGCCATGTATTGGATGTGGGTGCGTTGAGGGTAAAAACGCCTTTTGCGTCTGTGGTGACTGTGGTGGAAGTGCCCTTGATGGTAACGGTTGCGCCAGCAAGCGGTTCGCCCGATTTCGAGCGGACCACACCCTTTACCGGTCGTTGGGCAAGGGCGGACAAACTGAGTAGTATACCGACTATAACCAACATGGATAGCCGGATTCGGTTAATCGCGTAATTCATATGGCAAACAGTTAATTTTCGTCTAAGTTATATTCCCGGCATAGGGAAAAAAATAGCGTATCCTTTGAAAATGATGGATCATTTTATGGTAACCTCAAAGACAAGCGTTGTAACCGATCTTACCGGCAGGCTATACAGGATATTCTTTTTATTGTTACCATCAATGAGCGGCCGGCTTTCGCAATCCCTGCTTTCATCCGTTACGAAAACGGCGGTGTTTTTAACCTCCCGGAAGCGAGAGAGGTCTATCTTCATTACCTGTTCGCTGCTATCCTGGTTGATGACAACCAGCACCATACTTTTATTATCGGGGTGTAGTGCCGCAAGTGCATTTTTACCTTCGCTACTAATGAAAACAGACCCGGGCACGATGAAGCGGGAGAATTGCTCCCTGCAGTAAAATCCTTTGGTGCGCGCATAATGAAACCCGCTGTCTGCATGTCCCGTATATCCCACCAGTGCCCAAACATCATGCAGCCCTCCGCCCGACATGTATTGCCAGTCGCACCAGGCCGAGGGTTGCAATTCCCGCATATCGGTAATGATGCGTTGTCCCATCAGCAGGAAATTATCCCATCCTCTTTCCTTCCTGTCAAGAGGACCCGACTCCGATTGCCATAAACGTTTGTCATTCTTCGCGGCAAGCTCATGCAGGGCTGATCTTTTCACACCTGCATAGGTGTGCGTATTGATCTGGCTGATGCCTTTAAGCAGTTCGGCTCCGGGCACCCGCTCAAATCCCTGTAAGCATTCGTCAATGCTATTCGCATCATTCAGTGACAGGGAAGTATAAGCCGACATTCCCTTTGCCTGCAGGCTGACATGCAGCGCTTTTATCAATGTCAGCTGTTGTTCCGCAGTAAATGCGCAGCCTTCCTGGCTTCCGTTGTTTTTCCACCAGTTGGAGAAAGGTTCATTTACGGGTGCGATGGTGCGGAAAACAATTCCATATTGGTCTTTGTAATGTCTTACTACTTCAGTCAGGTAATCGGCAAAACGGTCATAACAGTCTTCCCGCAGGTTGGGTGCCCCCTTTACTCCACCGGAAGTACAGCCGCTCTTCGTCATCCAGTAAGGAGGTGAATAGCTTTCTGCTTCATAAATAGCGTATGGCCGCAACCGGTGGATAGCCAGCAGTACACTTCGTTGGGCCGAATCGGCATTCCAGTCGTAAGCAGTTTCTTTTACGGGCTGGTATCCCGGTAGCTGGGCGTCGCGGCGCATATGGGTATGCCCGGGCGCATCGCCGCCACTTATATTGAACCGGAAAATATTCATGTTCAGGCCATCAGGATCGGTAAGCCATCTTACCAGTTGATTAAGTTGCTGAGGCGTCGCTTTCTGCCCGGCAATATGCGCCCACCATGCAAGGGAAACGCCCCAGCCTTCCAGCCGCTGGTAGCGGACGGCCGGGTCTACTGTAATGGTTGTTTGCCCGTATAGCGACGACCCAACGACCAGCAACCCGATGAACAATAGTTTTTGACAAGTATTCATATGCATCAACGTTATGAATGTCCGACACTATTTTCCCAAAAGACAGTCAATTGAGGATGAATGATTGTTCCCTCGTGGGAAGCATCCAACCGGGCAACGTTTGAAAAAGCATCTTCTGCCTTTTCCCATTCTCCCAGTCCGAAATAACCCAGCGCTATAAGATAATAGCAATGGACCTTGTTGCGCAGGTTCAGATCCTCCTCGAAGATCGTCAGGTCGGGCAGGGAAACGGCAAAGTAATCCATCTTTACTTCCTCCTCCAGTTGTTTCCTGCCGTAGTTAACGAGGCTATAAAAACAGGTGGCGGCTTCTTCTTTCCTGCCCAGCTTTCTCAGCGCCAGCCCCTGGTAAAAGATCTTATCCGGTTGCTGATCATTATAGAACACAGCCGCCGATGGCGTCATGGTTCCCTGGGCTGCTTCCTCCCAATGCGAGGTGGCGAGCTGCGTGTTCCCGGCTTTTTCATATACAGATCCCAGCCAGTAAAAAATATCGTTCTCCTGTGCGCCGTACAGCTTGCCTTCACCCAGGTTCGCCGGGCATACCCTGGCTTCCTGCAGGTACGCCAGGGCCTTGTTCCACTCCTCGTTAAGCATTGCTCTTTTCGCCAGTTCTGTGTGAATGAGCACATGTTGCCGGGATGTCTTGCCTTCACCGCCTTCCCAGGGATGAAAAACCCTTTCTTTCAGCAGCCTGGCCGCCTTTTCGAGGCGCCCCGTCAGCGTATGCAGTCCGGCATATTCTATATAGAGATCGTCCCTGTCCCTTACGAGCGGTTCATGCTCCTGCAGGAATGCCAGTCTTTCTTCCGGATACCGGCCAAGGCGCTTATACAGCTGGTCCAGTTCAAATAGTATCCTGGCGTCAGAACGATCAAGTTGGAAAGCTTTCTCAAAAAGCCGGAGCGCCTCATCTTTTTTATTGAACTTATTATAATAGGCGATACCGAGGTTGCGCTGAACGGTAGGCAATCCCGGGTACAGCTTTATTGACAGTTCCCAGCAATCCCTCGCTTGTTCATACAGCCTGCGGGAATAATAGAAATTCCCCAGGTAGTACAGGCTCTTGTAATCATTCGGATCGATTTCTCTAGCTGTCTTTAACACAGCTACGTCTTCTATGCGATGTGGGAAAACCCTGTCGGGTGAAAACCCGAATCCTTTCCTGTACCACTCCGCTGCCTTTGCCACGTTGCCCAGTTTCCTTTCAAAATAGCCCATATAGTAGGCCGTGAGCGGATGTTCATCCCCATCTGCAACCAGTGAGAGAAGGTCCCTCGCTTCCTTATAAAATCCACCGTTTGCATAATCGAGGGCAATCTCGATATAGGTATCCCGGCGTGTTCCCATCCGTTCCAACAGTAGGGAACGCCATTGGTTGGCATCGCCTGTTTGTTCCAGGAGTTGCAATGCGAGATACCCTTCATAGAGGCTTCCGGGATCGAATTGATCCAAACGGTCGGTATCCCTGACCCAGGTCATTACTTCTGTATAGAGCCCCAGCTGACGCAGCAGAATGGCTTTTAAATGACGGGCTTTCAAGCTCCGGGTGTTGCGGGAAAGGCTTTTTTCTACCAGTTCAAGCGCCGTTTGCCATTGCCCCCGGATGGCAGCAATATAGGCCAGCTGCAGGAATGCGTTGTCCTGCCATGCTGCATTCCATGTGCTTTTATACAGCCAATCGAATGCTTCGTCACAACGGTCCTGGTATTTCAGGCAAAGTCCCAGGTTGTACAAAGGTTCCCCGTCGTATGGATTAGGATTGTGCCGCATCAGTTTCTCTATGGCCTTCCGGAAATATACTTCTGCCTGCCCGAATGCTGCGCGCCGGAGCAGCCGAAGCCCCATTGCATTGTTACACCGGGTATCCGATGGATCCCTTGACAGCGCCTCTTTGTAATAATCAACCGCAGACCAGGTGGCATGACGGTATTGTTCCAGGTGCAGGCCTGCCAGGTAAAGTTCTTCGATGGTTGAGATGGCCGAGGGTTCGGGCAACGGTTTGGCAGGTTCAGGAATAGTCTCTTCCTGCTTGGTCACCGGCGTATAGCTGCTCAGCAAAGCGCCGGAGGCATCCCATACTTCCAACCTGCAGGATGCCGGGTTGTTCACTTTTACTGAACCGGAATACGTGTGTAGGGGACACAGCTGCGCATCTTCCCGTAAGATCTCCTTCTCTTCTTCCAGCAGGCGTATGATGAGTTGTCGTTCCGAAGTAACATACACCTTTATTTCAGCCAATACGCCCCGGAACTCCAGGTTGACCAGCGCTTCAATGGATGCATCCTTTATAAGCCCTATATCCTTATAGGGCATGAAGTACTGTTTGAATTCCCGGAATTCATTGGGCATGATCCAACTGAAATCGGGTTGGTTATCCGTATAAACGCCGCACATCAATTCGAAATAAGGCCCATTGGCATCTGTGAGCTGTTTATCCCAGGCCTTTCCAAATTCTCCGCTTCCCCAGGTCCATTGCTTTTTACCGGGGCTGATATGATGATCTGCCACATGCACAATGCCTGCCCGCTTCTGCCGGTGATAACCGCCTACAAAATCAAAATTGCTGTGAACGGCCATATAGGAAGTTGGCACAGGAATGTTGGTGTATACGGAGATATCTGTTCCCGGCGAATAATCCACCTTATAATAGGTGCCCTTTGCAATGGGAAAAGAACTTACATCGCGTTTGCCATGATCATACACGGCATGGACATCCGGAGGAAATACACTTTGATAATGCTCGTCTACCGATACCGCGGGATTGGCCCACCAGAGGAAGGTTTGCGGGAAAGGCGTGCGGTTGTACAGTTTGGCATGCAGCTCAATATATGCTTTACCCGGGTATAGGGTGAAGCCCAGGGCGCATTTTGTTCTAAACATCACCTCGTACTCATTTACCCAAATCGTTTTACTGCCATCCGGGTTTTCCTCAATGGAGAAATCTGTAGGTTCGAACGTAGACGGGCGATGATGCTGGGGCCAGTTAAACTCGATGCCTCCGCTGATCCAAGGGCCGGTAAGGCCCACCAATGCGGGTTTGATCACTTCGTTGTAATATACAAAATGATAATCGTTGGTCTTATCATACGCCATCTGGATACGCCCTCCCAGTTCGGGGAGCACCATGATACGGATATACTCGTTTTCCAGGAAGAGCGCAATCCATTCCTTATCTGCTTTTTCATCATATACCTTATCAATGACGGCATGCGGATATACTACCCCGCTGCTGCCCTGGTACACTCTTTTTTCAAGGAACATAGGATTTTTATCGGGCTCGCCTACCTTATAGGTAGGGATAACTATATTTTCTTTCCATGCTTTTACCTGCATACCTTACTGTTTTTTTTGTTCGTTGTATTGGATGAAGACCATTCCTCTCCCAACTGCTCCAGCGATTTGCCTTTTGTTTCCCTTACCCTGGTCCATATAAAGACGAAACCCGCCAGGCAGATACCGGCGTAGAAGTAAAAAGGCATATAGGCGCCCGCCTTGCGGGCAAGGATGGGAAAGGTAAAAACCAGCAGCGCATAAGCCAGCCATAGTGAGATAACGGCAACGGTCATTGCTGCTTCACGCACCCTTATCGGGAAGATTTCGGCTATCAGCACCCAGGTGACAGGCGCCAGTGACATGGCATAAGTGCCGATGGCCGCCAGCAGCGACCAGGCTGCCGCAGGAGAATGTCGCTGCAGGAGAATGGCGCTGAGTATATAGAGCAGGGCCAGCCCGGCGGAGCCGAAGAGCATCAGCGGCTTTCTGCCCAGCTTGTCCACCTGCCACATCGCTATTAAGGTAAACACGAGATTGACCATGCCGATCAAAATGGTTTGCTTCAGCTGGTTGTCGAGGCTGAAGCCTATCGATTCGAAAATGGTGGTGGTGAAGTTGAACACCACGTTGATCCCGCTGAGTTGCTGGAAAGCCGCGAGAACAATGCCAATGACGATGGCCGGCCGGGCAGCTTTTTCTAAGACGGCGGTAAATTTTATCTTCGCCTGCTCCTGCGTCGATTTTTCGATGACGGGAAGCATTACCGCAACATAATCCTTTCCGCCTATATTGTTAAGTACCCTGGCTGCCTGGGCCTTCTTACCTGATTTCATCAGCCAACGGGGGCTTTCCGGCAAAGCCACTGCATTACAAAGGAACAGGAAGGCGGGAGCAGCCCCCATTCCAAACATCCAGCGCCAGGCTTCATTGCCCTGATTTTTCAGCAAATAGTTTATGATATTGGTGCCCAGTATGCCCATCACAATGGTGAGCTGGTTGATTGCCACCATTCGTCCGCGCATGGAAGCCGGCGCAATTTCCGCAATATACATGGGAGAGAGGATGGAAGCCATTCCTACGCCTATGCCCGCGGAGAACCGGCTGATGAGGAACAGATCCCTGCTGCAGGAAAAAGCCATTCCAAGCGATGACAGCATGAAGATGGCCGCAGATACCATCAGCGCCGGCTTACGGCCGTAGCGATCGGAGACGATGCCCGCTATGATGCAACCGGCTATGCATCCAAACGCCAGGCAGGCAGTGGCAAACCCCTCCCAATAGGGATCGAGGGCAAAATAAGTACGTAAAAAAGGGAGCGCCCCGGCAATGACGGCAAAATCGAAACCAAACAAATACCCGCCGAGAGCGGATATGAGCGATATCCAGGTGATATAGCCCGACCTGACAGATGATAAGGATTTTTCCATATAGCAATGATAATATTCGTTGATTCGATACAAAGCTACCATTGAACTTGTAGGGTTCAATAGATGGATTTATGAAAAAGATGGATAATTTTACGCTATCGCCCAGGCATTTTATTACTAAAACGACGGCCCCCAAATGGATAATTTAATCAAAACACCCCCCGCTTCAACCCGGAAAAAAGAAGGGTTCGAAGGCCAGCGGGCCTGCATCCTGCCGCAGTCCCTGCGCAATTTTTCCATGAAACACTCCTTTTGCCGCCATCTTCATATTACGGATGTTGGTTATTATCCCCATGCCGCTTATCATAACAGGGAGCGGAAGCGGGGATGCAGGCAATATGTGCTCATCTATTGCGTCAGGGGCCGTGGCTGGTATATGCTGGATCATAACAAATATGAGGTCGCCGCAAACCAGTTTTTTATATTGCCGGAGCACCGGTATCATCAATATGCTGCAGACATAACCGACCCGTGGTCCATATATTGGGTGCATTTCACCGGCCAGGAAGCCGGATTTTATTACGATTACCTGGATAGAAAAAAGAACGGCCCCATCGGTACGGCTCCTTCGTCGCACCGGTTGCTGGTGCTCGAAGATATTATGGATCACCTGGAACTGATGCATGATGAAGATAACCTGGTATACAGCAACAGCCAGCTGCACGCTTTTCTCAGTGGGTTCAGGGAGGCCGAGGTCAGGAAAAAACATATCGATAATCAGCAAATCCAACAAACCATTGCGCTGATGAAAAACAACCTGCACCGGAATTTCTCCCTGGCTGAACTGGCGGCTTCTGTTCATTTATCCGTTCCCTATTTTTCGGCATTGTTTAAGGAGAAGACGAAGTATTCTCCCCTGAGCCTGTTTATCTCGCTGAAGATGCAGAAGGCCTGCCACCTCCTGATGGACAGCGGCTATAATATAAAAGCAATCGCCTCACAGCTGGGATATGACGATCCCTATCATTTTTCGCGGGTATTCAAGAAGATCATGGGCATATCCCCCAAGGGATTCAGAAAGAAAGATGGATGATGGGAAAAAAACTGTTTCCCGGGGTAAAGGATATGTGGTAGTATCTTAGTATCAATATACTTAATTTGCGATGTTAGAGCTAATCAAACAAAATATCCTTAAACATGTTGCCCTTTCTGAAGAGGAAACAGAAGCATTTTGCAGTTTATTTCAACAAAAACCCGTTGAAAAAAAATGCTTTTTATTAAAGCCGGGAGAGGTTTGCAGGTTTGAAGCCTTTGTTAACAAGGGGCTTTTTCGTGTTTATCACATTGATCAGAATGGGCTTGAACAAATACTTTATTTTGCCCCTGAAAATTGGTGGATTACGGATATTGACAGCTTTACCAATTCCCAGCCTTCAAAACTTTACATCGAGGCCATAGAAGATAGTGAGATACTGTTAATCTCTAAAAAGGATAAAGAATTTGCCTATAATAATTTACCTAAGATAGAGAAGCTATTCCGGGTGATGACGCAAAAAACACATGTTGCCTTACAGCGGAGGATGATAGATAACCTGGGCAAAACAGCAGACCAGCGTTATCTTGATTTTATTGAAAAATATCCCGGGCTCTACCAACGCCTTTCCAATCTCCAGATAGCCGCCTATTTAGGTATCAGCCATGAGTTTTTGAGTAAGATCAGGAAGAAAATAGCTGGTCAAAAATAAGGATGGTTTGATTTATTGAACTTGTTCAATCTTTTGTGCGCCGGGCGGGAATATCTTTGCATCATTATTTAAAATAATAATAATGAAGCAAATTATTTCGACAGCAGTATTAACAACTTTAATTTTATTAAAAATGGATGCACAAGCACAAAGCTTCAGGGCTATTGAAGCAAACAATTTAAAGTTAGATATTTACAACGCGTCAGAAAACGCATTTGGTGTGGCATCGGTCATCGTATCGGGTAAAACTGATGCCGTTTTGATTGATGCGCAATTCACCCTGGCAGACGCTGAAAAAGTGGCGCAGGAAATTAAAAAATCAGGCAAAAAATTAACCGCCATTTATGTTTCTTTCGGCGACCCGGATTTCTACTTTGGGCTGGAAGTATTTAAAAGGTATTTCCCGGAAGTAACGGTGTATGCCTCTGTTGCAACTGTAGAGTATATCAAAGCCTCAGCTCAGAAGAAATTAGATGTTTGGGGCGGTCAGCTGGGTAATAAGGTTACTTCAAATGTGATTTTGCCGCAGGTATTGAAGGGAAACAGCCTTGACCTGGAAGGCCAAAAGCTGGAAGTCTATGGTTTAGAAGAATTTCCGGCCAAAACGTTTGTATGGATACCATCTATCAAAGCAGTGGTTGGCGGTATCAATGTATTTGGAACCACATTCAATCTTTGGATGGCTGATGCACAGACAGCGGAAATCCGAAAACAATGGATAAGTATTTTGGAGAAAATTGAATCCTTACACCCGGTTATCGTTGTTCCTGCCCATGCCAGTTCTGCAAGCCCGTTCGACATTAGTGCTGTAAAGCATACAGAAAATTATATCAAATTCTACGAAGAAGCGTTGAAAACCAGCAAGACATCGGAAGCATTAATCAAAGTGATAAAAGAAAAATATCCTACGCTTACATTTGAAACTGCCCTGCAATTAGGTGCCAAAGTATCTACCGGCGAAATGAAATGGTAAAGCTTATAACTCTGTTCAACCCGGCATTGCTTATCGCTCTGTCAGGTTGTTCTTTAAATAAAAAGAAAATGAACAATTTGGACATTGTAAGAAGCACCTACGAAGGTAAAACTTCGGAGGAGAATGGTAAGAACTTAGCCAAATATGTTGCTGAAGATATCAGCTGGACAGAAGCCAAAGGCTTTCCCTATGGCGGAACTTATATTGGCCTGGAAAACATCACCAAAAATGTGTTCAGCCGCCTAGGTAGGGAATGGATTGAGTACAAATTCACGCCTGAAGATTACGTTGCCTCCGGCGATAAGGTCGTTGCCTATGGCACTTACACAGGAACCTATAAAATCACAGGCAAACCGTTTTCAGCCAGGGTAGCTCATGTGTGGAAATTAAAAGATGGAAAAATTGTAAGCTTTGAGCAGTTTGTTGACAGCGAAGTTGTGAATAGTGCCATGAAATAAAAAGTTATATCAACAATTCCCCAAGCCCGTTGCTGAATGGTTCAATTTGGCCATATTCAGTTTTTTCTTTTTGAGGATTCATAAATACAACAAAGCCGCAAAGGATGAAGAGGTTTTATGCTTTAGCTAACTTCTCTATATTCCTTGGTCATTTTCGAAGCCTATCATTACGTTTCGAAAGGAGAGCAATTGGGTAAAGTTGTAATCAGGTTAATTGATTGAAAAGAAACCAAGGGTGCACAGTTGTAAAGTGGTTTTATCCGATAAATTAGCAATGAACAATCGAATTGCATATTTATTATTTTATATACGACAGATTGATATTCTTGCCTACAGGGTGAAAAAACGTTACAATTTTGTCAAGCTCAGCCCTAAAATGGTTCGAACTTGAGGGGCTCATCCCGACAAACGAGATACAAGCCCCCCGTTTTGCGGGGGCTTTGTCATTCCGGGGTGGATTTTCGTATTTACAATGTTTGCCTGTCAACCTTTTTCATGTCAGTTGCTGCAACAACGATAAATGCCATGATCAAAATAAAGCTGTATTCGCAGCCCCCAGTTCCAAATTCGCCAACAAACCATCCTAACTGAGCGTGAATGATGATAATCCCCATCAGCAATAAAATGATAAATCCTGTTGAAATCCACTTGACAAAGATGCCACTGATCAGCAATATCCCTCCACTGATCTCAAATGACGTTATTCCCCATACAATCATTTTGGGAGTGATGAACCAGATTTTATTAAAGGTGCTTTTTGCAAAATCATCGATGCTTCCCTTGGTTTCGATTCGCATAATGGCGTGAATTAGGAAAATGATCGCCAATGATATTCTCAATACAATGAGAGATAGTTTGGGAGAAATAAATGGAAAAGGGTTCATGAAAGATTGTTTAAAGGTGTTTAAGCTAGTACTTGTTCATTTTCGATATTGTGCGGAAATTAGGGAGTGTAAAATAAACTGTGTCAATTTTTGATTTAAAGAACAGAACTCATTGGGGAGTGATATTTTTTCTGACGCTGCCGGGCTATATTCTACGGCTGCAAAAAATATCAGTTGCAAATGAGGTTATTATATCTTCAACATCAGCCGGCTGCAATAACTAGAGTTAATTTTTTTATCATGAATACTTAATTAATTCAGTAAATCGGCCAGTTGGTCAGTAAATTTAGGTAAGTATGGAATTAAAATAGAGTAAATGTAGGTGTTAGAAACAACATACTTCATATATTGTCTATTACAGTGATAAATAGATAGTTACAAGCTTTCTACGTGCCTGTAAAACTTATCAATGGCCTTTATGGCATTGATTAACCGGTTTGATAACTGTCCAGTCAACCCGACAGAAATTTACAAGGGCCTTCAAGTCGTTCGATTTGAAGGCCCTTTTTTGTTCGAAATAAAGTATGCTGTAACCAATTAACGCCCTGTCGGCTTATGATACCTGATATATACCATGCGTTGGGGAATGATGTATTGAAACGTCACGTCCAAAACCAGGGTGAGCCCGGAATCGTGTACGATTTCCTGCCTGTTTACATTCATCTATTACTGGTATGCTCATTGTTTCAGCAGTTTTTTCTGTAATAACCGGTTATTTCCGTCAGTAACTTCCAGCACATAAATGCCCGGTGTAAGACCTGCAGGAACATTTATATGCAATGACTGGAAGCCTGTTGCCAATTTTTGAGAGGTGGAGAACACGGTTCTGCCGTATAGATCAAACAGGCGTACCTGTACTGCTGCGGTTGTATTTAATTGTAGCTGCAGGTTCAACGCAGTAACAAATGGATTGGGTTGTACCGCTCCCTTTGCACTAAATTGGGTATTGCCGGTTGTAGCTATCCTGGCGCCTTTTGTTGTCTTTCTTGCACTATCCGACCAAAAGCAGGTGGCATCCTGGTTGCCGGGTTGTGCCGGATCGTCGGAATAAACGGTCAGCGTAATTGTATTTCCATTCACCACATCGCTAAAGGATACTGTAGCCTGATTACAGATAGTTTTTAGCGGTTCTGTTACTATCCGGTATTTGATCACCACTTTATTGGCATCACCAGGTTTAATACCACCGGTTTCTTCTCCGGGTGAATAAATGAACGGGCTACCGCTTACAGAAAAGGGCATTGTTGAATTGGATTTATCTGTTACGGTTGTACCATTCATTGTTGTGGAAGCAGCGACATAGGAGCTGTAAGCAGGAATAGCATCATATAATTTTACAAGAGCTGCACTGATGTTTCCTGTGTTAACCACTTCAATAGTATATTCAATCGTATCACCCGATGCTACGGTCGGCTTACCGAAGGTATTCCGGTATGATTTATTCACTTGTATGATAGGTTGTAGTACCGGTAAGGTGCAACTGGTGTAGCCGCCATTCGTCCAAACATTGGCAGTGTCGCTTGTAATGGAAGCAACGCTATTGGAAGCCAGGTCTACTTTATAAACGTTTTGGTAGGAGCCTCCTATACAAATATTGCCGGCCGTATCGGCGGCAACTGAATTGGTGACGCCTGAAGGTACGGGGTATATTGTGCCGCGGTTAGAGGCTACAAGTGTAGCAGGATCGATCCCGTACAAATTTCCGGAACTAGCTACCATATACAATTTGCCCGATCCATCGAAAAAGATATCACCCCCCACTTCGGCCTGTACATCATTAGCGCCATTACCGGCGTCATTCACCAATGCCCCTAACCGGCTGATTACCGGAAGGCCGGTGGAAGCATCAATGGAAAAACGGATAAAGTCCCGGGCGTTTGAAGTAACTGCATATCCGTATCCGTCACCAGCAAAAGTCATCCGGTTAATATTAAAGCCATCACCGGTAGTTGTTTCAAGCGGGTAACCAACAAATCTTTTTGCCGCAACGGGGCTGGCGCCTAAGTCTATATAACAAAGGTCTTCCGCGGTACTATCAGAGTTGTTAACGAAATATATCCTGTTTGAATTTTTGTCGTAGGCCAAAGCTGCAACATTTGTCATTACACTACCTGTTGGCAATGATGCACCCGTGATCGCGTTATAACACGGCCCGCTAAGGCCAGCAAAGATAGTAGCGCCCCCTGTTCCGTTTTCAGTATTCAATTTTCTGATATTCCTGTAAGGGTAAGTAGCGGGGTTGCCGGAAGCAATATCGGCTGTACACTGATAAACAACAGAACAGGCAGGGTCAGGTACCAGCGGAGTAAATGCGGTACTGTAAGTTCGAATCTGGCCAGAGCCGCTGGTTGCTACACTGGCGGCGTAGTTGATAATTTTGCCCGCATTGGCAGTTACCTTAACCTGGTATTGTACTTTGGCTAAACTACCGGCGCCCAGTATACCCTGCCCATTGGAAATCGAATTAATTAACCCGCCCCCGTTCGAACTAACAAAGGGCATTTTACCATTTACATCGGGTATAAAAAAGCCGTTTAGCGAGGTTGAGCCTGTTACATAGGATGTTCCGGCCGGAATGTTGTTTAAAAAAGCAGAACGGGTAATATCCGTATTAGACGTATTCGTAATAAAAAAAGTATATACCAGTATATCACCTGCAGAAGCTAAGTCATTTCCTCCTGTTGTTGAGTTGTAAACAGGGAATATGTTTATCTGAAGCTGCGCATTCGCCCTATTTACCATACCCATGGATAGTAATAAAACAATAAGAAAAAGTTTAACGGAATAGAATTTGATGTGCATAAAAAAGGATTTGGTTAAAAAATATCTTAATTACTATCGCAGGCAAGGCCAATCACAGATGATCTGCAACCGGTAAGTACAGTTTGCCTTGTTTAATTTTGGGGGATTAAAATAATGCAAAGAGAGAGTGGAAGGTGTTTCAATGATAAGGTTGGGTTACTGTTATCTTTTTTACATATAGAAAAAAGGATAAGTACGCCAACCATCAGGATAAAGGTTACATGTCTGATTTTCATAGTTAGCCCATTTCAGAGGCCGTAAGGTATTCTTTTTGATACAATGGGGTTATAGAAATACTTGGATATTGCATGGGGATGATTATATATATATACGACCCGTGGTCATCAGTTGT
>JACXTT010003547.1_pt1 | contig 23918 bp, 21 predicted proteins | sample 9270951 | NCBI WGS metagenome assembly JACXTT01 (sample SAMN15532306, study PRJNA645909) | rock metagenome | isolation source: weathered quartz diorite | place: Puerto Rico | collected 2017-06-21
AACGACACGCTCGATCTTGCGGGGACAGCCGGAGAAGGCGGTGAAGACCTCGAGCAGCTTCGCGATATGGCGAGCGAAGCGCCAGTCATCCGCCTGGTGAACGCGATGATTGCGTCTGCCGTCGAGAAGCGCTCCAGCGACATTCACGTCGAACCGTTCGAAAAGGTGTTCCGCGTGCGGTACCGCATCGACGGCGTTCTCTACGATCAGGAATCGCCACCCAAAGAACTGAAGGCAGCCATCATTTCGCGCATCAAGCTGATGGCGAAGTTGAACATCGCCGAACGCCGCCTGCCGCAGGACGGACGCATCAAAATCAAAAGTGTCGGCCGCGAAATCGACTTGCGCGTTTCGACCCTGCCGACGTTGTACGGCGAAAGCGTCGTCATGCGTATCCTCGATCGTTCCGCCGGCGACTTCTACGATCTGCAGAAGCTCGGTTTCAACGGTCCGATGCTCGATCGCATGGAGCACTACACCAAGCTCCCGCACGGCATTTTCCTGGTCACCGGACCCACCGGCAGCGGCAAATCCACCACCCTCTATTCGGCGTTGAAGCTCATCAATCAAAGCGACAAGAAGATCATCACCATTGAGGATCCCGTCGAATACCAGATGGACGGCATCAACCAGATCCACGTCAATCCGACCATTGGACTGACCTTCGCCGCAGGATTGCGCCACATCGTGCGTCAGGATCCGGACGTGATCATGATCGGCGAAATCCGCGATCGCGAAACCGCCGATATCGCCATCCGCTCCGCGCTTACCGGCCACTTCGTCTATTCGACGCTACATACCAACGACGCGCCGAGCGCCATCACGCGCCTCACCGACATGGGCGTTGAAAACTACCTCATCACATCATCGCTGGTTTCGGTGCTCGCCCAACGGCTCGTGCGCAGAATCTGCCCGCACTGCAAAGAACCGGCGGGCGTTCGCATCAACCCGATGGGCGAGACGGTGAATGTCTTCAAGGGGCGTGGCTGCGATGCCTGTTTCGGATCTGGCTATGTCGGCCGTGTCGGCATCTTCGAACAGATGGAGTTGAACGACGAGATCCGCTCTCTCATTATGAAGAACGAGGACGCGTCGATCCTTACGGACGCGGCGAAGCGCAACGGCATGCATACGCTGCGCGAAGATGGATGGCTGAAGGTCCGCGACGGCGTCACCACGGCCGATGAAGTCATGCGCGTGACCCAGGAGTTCTAACCGCAAGTGACGAGGTTCTACTTCAAAGCAGTCGCGGCGGATGGCAAAACTCGCATGGGTACGCTGACGGGCGAAAGCGAGCGCGCCGTGGCTCGCGAGTTGACGCGGCAAGGATTGACGCCGGTGTACGTCGGCGCGGAACAGAAGGCCTCCGGCTTCTCGCTCGAGTTGCCGAAGTTCGCGGGATCGAAGCGCAAAGACATCCTGTTCTTCACCCAGGAAATCACTACCCTGCTCAATTCAGGCATCCCGCTCGATCGCGCGTTGGGAATCACGATTGAGCTCACTGAAAAAAAGCAGTTTCGCGACCTGCTTGGCGATGTGCTGCGAATGTTGAAGGGCGGCCGTTCCTTTGCGGACGCTCTGGGCGCGCATCCCGGCCATTTCTCCGAACTGTACGTCAACATGGTCCGCGCGGGCGAGGCTTCGGGCTCGCTGACCACCGTGTTTGAACGCCTCGCCGAATTTGAAAAGACCCGCGATGAGTTGCGCGGCTACATTACGTCTTCGATGGTGTATCCGGCGCTGCTCTCGTTCGTCGGAGCGGGTTCGGTGTTCATCCTGATGTACTTTGTGGTGCCGAAGTTCGCGCAGATTTTCAACGACGCGCGCATGCAGATGCCGCTGCCCACCAAGATCCTGGTGGAAACCAGTTATGTCGTGCGCAGTTACGGCCTCCTTGTCATCCTCGGACTCGCTGGCGCGCTGGCGGGCTTTCAGGCCTACATTCGTTCCGCCGAGGGCCGCCTCTGGTGGGACACGTTCCGTCTGAAGCTCCCGCTCCTCGGAGTGGCGCTGCGCAAGGCCGAAACCGCGCGTTTCGCCCGCGCGATGGGGACCCTCGTCGCGAATTCCGTGCCGCTGGTGCAATCGCTCGGCATTGCCGCGAAGATCCTCAACAACAAGCGGATCTCGAATACTCTCGAAGGCGTCGCGCAGGGCGTGAAGCGAGGCGAAGGGCTTGCCGGGCCGATCCGCAAGACGGGCGAGTTTCCGCCGCTCGCCGCGCACCTGCTCACGGTGGGCGAAGAAACGGGCAAACTGGACGCGATGTTCCACCGCATGGCTGACATCTACGAGACCGAAACGCGCGAGGCAATCAAACGGTTCACGGCGTTCTTCGAACCGGCAATCATCCTGGTGATGGGAATCCTCATCGGAACGCTGATCCTCAGCATGTTGCTCGCGATCTCGAGCCTCAACGAAGTTGCGATGTAGAGGGTTCGCCTTTTCGGGCTGTGGCAAGCGTCATTTGTGATATGAGGCGCAATCGGGAACGTGGCGTGACGCTGATCGAGATGATCGTCGTAGCTACGATCATCGGTCTTTTTCAAGCATTGTCGGACGGCGTCAATGCGTATGTGCTGAGTCGAAGATAGTAAGTCCTGGCGCGGTGCAACTAACCCTGCGTGTAAGACGCGGGGCTCGCCGCCAGGCAAGCGTAGCCGCCTTGGGCCGAGATGTGTTTAGCTGGAAGTAACCCCGGAGTTTGACATCATGAGAAGCAGCAAGAGTCCCGTTGTTCGCGAGATCCGCAAAAGACAAAACCAGCGCGGTGTGACGATCATCGAAATGCTCGTCGTCGTCACCATCATCGCCCTGTTCGCCGGCATCGTCGGCACCCGTTTCTGGAACAAAGCAGGACAGGCGAAGCGAGTCGCCGCCAAGGTGCAGATCAACAATTTTCTCGGCGCACTCGGACAGTACAAGCTCGATACCGGCCTTTACCCCACCACCGAACAGGGCCTGAAACCCCTGCGCGAGCGGCCTGAAAACCTGCCGGCCTGGAACGGCCCCTATATGCCGCAGGAAGTCCCGCTCGACCCCTGGGGCCGCCCGTACCTCTACAAGTTCCCCGGGGAACACGGCGATGAGCCCGACCTCATCAGCCTGGGCGCGGATGGTCAACCCGGCGGTGAAGGCGAAGCCGCCGACATCGTGAGCTGGAAATCAAACTAGTGTCCTGCAGCGGCCACAAACGCCGTGGTCAGCGAGGCGTCACAATCCTCGAAATGATCGTGGTGGTGACCATTATCAGCCTCATGGCGGGGCTGATGTACCCGTCCATCACGAGCGGCCTCGACGGCTTGAAGCTCAACACCACTTCCGACGAAATCGTCGCCTTTCTCAACGGCGCCATCGAGCGCGCCAACCGCAAGAGCGTCCCCATTGAAGTCACTGTATTGCGAGGCGAGAACGCCATCGTTGTGCGATCCACCGAGCCGAACTTCATGCGCCGCCTGGACCTCCCCCAGGGCATCGCCCTCCAAAAAATACTGCCCGAGACCTCCGTCGATTCGATCGCGCCGCGCGTCTTTGTGATATACCCCGGCGGAACCGTGCCGCGGGTCGGTGTTCTGATTTCCACCTCGCAAGGCCGCAGGCGCGTCATCCGCATCGATCCGATTACGGGCTCGCCCATGATCGAACGGCTTGCCAGTGAAGCGCAATAAGAAACAACGACAATCCGGATTCTCGCTGCTCGAGGTTTTGGTCGCCACCTTCATCATGGCGGTCGCCATCACGGGCTTGGTGTCGAACCTCACTGGATCTCTGCGCAACGCCGCTCGCCTCGGCGACTACGACCGGGCCGCGATCCTCGCCAAGCGCCAAATGGACGAGCTCCAGATCAATCGCAACCTCCCGCGCTGGATGCCCATTGAGGGCGCCTGGACTGCCGACATGACCGGCAGTGTCGCAGTCAAATGGCGTGCGATCGTAACCCCATTCGACGCGCCTCCGGGCGTGGGCGCGAACCAGGCCGTGCTCGACCGTATCGAATTGCAAATTCTTTGGCCGGGCCGCACACTCACCCTCGAAGGCTTCCGCCGCGGCATCCTCACCGGGCCCGACGCGGAAAGGATTGCGGCCAGCCGTGGGCAATAACAAATATAGAACCCAGCGCGGCGTCACGCTCATCGAACTGCTCATCGCGATCTCGCTCATGAGCCTGATTTCCGTGGGCATGGTGATGGCCATTCGCATTGCCTTCAATACGCAGGAAAAGACCAACAATCACCTCTACGACAACCGCCGCCTGGTCGCCGTCAACAACATCATCGACTCGCAGATCAACGCAATCATGGCCGTATCCGCGGAATGCATCGCGAGTGGCGGCGGACCCACGGCCAAGATCTCGTTCTTTCAGGGCGAACCCCAATCGATGCGTTTTGTTTCAGCCTTTTCGCTCGACGAAGCCCATCGGGGCTACCCGCGCATCCTCGAGTATCAGGTCGTCCCGGGCGATCTCGGTAAGGGCTTTCGCCTCGTGGTGAACGAACATTACTATAACGGCCCGTACTCGACCGGCGCTTTTTGCACCGGGATGGGGCAGAGCCCGTTGACGCCCGATCCTGTGCCGCAATTCCTGCCGATCCAGGTAGGCCGGCAATCTTTCGTGCTAGCCGACAAGCTGGCATTCGTGCGCCTCGGCTATCGCGAAGCTTTGAAGGAACCGCCCTTTGAACGCTGGGTTCCGGTGTGGTCCAAGCCATTTCTCCCCTCCGCCATACGCATCGAAATGCTCCCCATGCCGCAGGAACGGCTGCGCCTGCCGCTTGTCACGATCACCGCGCCGATCCGCATCACGCGCGATCCTCTGGATACGTATGTCGACTTCTAGTTCACTCCACGAATGGCCCCGGGCCTCATGCCCGGGGTTAGCCGTTCGTCTAACGAAGGCTCCTAACCCCGGGTGTAAGACCCGGGGCATGGCGAACGATGTGCGGCAAAAAGGCGGCGCGCTGCTCGCCGTCCTCTGGCTATCCGCGGCCTTGTCGGCAATCGCGTTCGCTGTCGCCACCACCGTCCGCACCGAAACCCTGCGGACCGCGAGCCACGCCGAAGGCATTCGTACGCATTATTTAGCCCAAGGCTCCGTCGACCGCGCCCTGCTGTGGATCCTCTGGGGCATGAACGGCAACTACACGCTCCCTAACGGAGCGCCGCGCTACTACAAGCCGCCCATGCCCTACCTGCGCTTCGACTATCCGTCGGGAGTCGCAGTCGTGGAAATCATCCCGGAATCCGCCCGCATCAACGTCAACGCCGCGCAACCGGACGACATCGCGCACATCCTCATGGCAGTCGGCGCGGACCCCACCACCGCCGCGCAGATCACCTCCAACATACTCGCCTGGAGGTCTGCGCCTCAGGGCGACGCTCCTTCCCCCCAGCAATTCCTCAGCCGTACTCCGACTTTTCAGGCCCGCCATACGTCATTTCAGGAGACCGAAGAATTACTTTTGGTGAGAGGCATGACGCCCGAGCTCTTTTACGGCAAGTTCGAACGCAACCAGGAAGGGCGGCTCGTCCCCCGCGGCGGTTTGCGCGATTGCCTTACAGTCTATGGGCCCGGCAACAACGTGGACGCCAATACCGCGACTCCTGAAATGCTCGTAGCGCTTGGATTTCCGCCGGACATGGCCCGCGCGATTGTGCTTCGCCGCTTGAATCTGCCCTATCGCAATATGGAAGATCTCAACGCCATCACCGGCGGACACCCCGCTGCAGGACGCCTGAAGATCGGTGGCGGCGTGATCTGGACCATCCGCGCGACCGCCCGCCTCAAGATCGGCAACGGGCAGCTTTCCGATCTCGCCCGCACTGTGGCCGCCACGGTTACATTCCATCCGGCTTTTGCGCAGGACGATCCGCCGTATCGCATCATGCGCTGGCGCGACGAGCCTTGGACGCCTTCAGTCCCTCTACCTTTCTGAAACACATGTCTTTCCCCAAGTGGCTCACCTACGGCACTGGCATCGGCATCGAGATCGCCGGCAATACGTTGCGCGTCCTCGCCGCCAAAGTGCGCCCGGGCGGAGTCTCGGTTTTGAACACGCTCGTGATTGAGCGCATCGATGAACGGCAGGCCGTGGATTGGGGCTCGGAGTACTCGAACTTTCTCAAACGCCTCGGCTCCTCGCACCTCGCCGCAACGGTGATTCTGCCGCGCAATGAAGTCATCATCCGTCAGCTCGCGCTGCCTGGCGTCAAGGACGAGGACCTCTCCTCCGCCATCTCCTATCAGATCGATTCGTTGCACCCGTATCCGGAAGAAGAAGTCATTTGCGACTGGGCGCGCGCCGGCAAATCGCAGTACGTGATCACTGGCATCGCCCGGCGCGAAACCATCGAAAAATACTCGAATCTGTTTGCCGAAGCGGGCATCCAGGTAAAGTCCGTCACCTCGACTGCCGCTGCGTTTCATACGGCCTTGCGCTTATTCGAAGACAAACCTCCGCAGGATTTTCTTGCGTTGCGCGACCTCGGCAATGGCGAAATTGAGGCCTACGGCGAGGGCCCGGCAAATGCCGCGTTTTCGAACCTGTTCGATGCGCCGTCTGAAACCATGGCCCAGCGAGTCGTTGCGCTTTCGCTCGCGGAGCTTCGCCTGCCCCCTGAAACCGAACCGGCGTCCTTCGAACGCGCCCTGCCGGTTCCCGTACAGATTTCCGCTGAAATTCAGCTTTCGGACTTCGCCGTCGCCTATGCCGCCGCCCTGCATTCGGCAGTCATCCGCAACGGCCTCGACATCAACCTTCTGCCGCCCGAAAAGCGCAAGAAGGACTCGAAGCTGATCTACGTTCCGACGGCCGTACTGGGCGTCATTCTGACCGCGCTTTGCCTCGCGCTCATCTTCTACGACAAGATCGAAGAGAAGCGTTACGCGGACACCATCAAAGAAGAAATGGCCCAGGTTCGTCCCGACGCGAGCAAGGCGGACTCGTTCGACAAAGCGGCGTCGAACGCCAAGACGCGCATCGAATTGATCGACGCCTTTCGCAAGCGCGCCCCGCAGGATCTCAGCGTGCTCAACGAACTAACGCGCCTGCTCGCGCCGCCCGTTTGGGTCAATTCCTTCGATCTCAACCGCACCACCGTCTTGATAGCGGGCGAAGCGGACCAGGCCACTCCGCTTTTGAAAGCTCTGGACCAATCGCCGCTGTTTGTAAACTCGGACTTCACCATGCCGCTCGGACGCACCGGGCAAGGCGAACTGTTCCGCATCCGCACCGACCGGGAGCCAGGCAAATAATGACGTTGACCGATCGAGACAAGCGCGCCATCAAGTGGCTGGGCATCACGGCCGTCCCGAGTCTGCTGCTCATGCTGTGGCCCACTGGCGATTCTGCCGCTACGGCAGTAGTGCCAGCCGGCGCCGATACGCCCGAAGCGCTCGAGCGCCAATTGCAGCGCCTGCGCAAGAAGCAGGCCGAACTGCCCGTGAAAGAGAGTGCGGCCAAGGATCTGCTCGCGCAATTGGACACTCGTGAAAAGGGACTGATCCGCGCCGATACGCTTGCGCAGGCGCAGGCCCAGATGGCGCAACTGATCCGCCAGACCGGGCGCGCGCAGGGCATCGACTTTCGGTCGCTTTCGATGGGAACGCCGCGCGTTTATGGCGGCGAATACGGCGAAATCGTGCTCACGGCGGCGGCCGACTGTAAGATCGAGCAGATCGTGAACTTCATGGCGGAATTGACCAAATTGCCCGAACTGGTCGCAACGGAAGACATGCGCATCAACTCGAACGGCAACGTCAAAGAAAAGAACCTCAGCATGCAGGTGACGATCTCGGGCCTCGTGCCGCGCAAACTCGTGCCCGAAAAGAGGGCCGGACTATGAGCCGCAAACTCTTTTACCTGAATGCGTTGCTGCTGCTCGCCATTCTCGGCGCGAGCGTCGAGCTTCGCAGCCGCTGGCTTGACGCGCGCAATCGCGAAGAGATGATGCGCCTCGGCAAGTTGCAGCCCTTGCGCTGGATGGCGAAGCCGCCGATTCCCGGAACCAAGCCCGTGAGCGCGCTCGATTTCGCACTCGTCTCCTCGCAGATGCTCTTTTCGCGGGACCGCAATCCCAACGTGCAGATCGACATCCCGCCGCCTCCGCCGGAGAAGAAGTGGCCGCCGTTGCCAAGGTCCTTTGGCCTGATGCTGATTGGCGAGAAACCCCGAATCATCTTGGGCACGGGCCCGGCCAACCAGAAGAGCTACGTGGCAGGCGAGAAGATCGGCGAGATTCAGATCGTCGAATTCGATAACAAGACCATCAAGTTCGCCTGGAACGACAAAACGGTCGAGAAACGTTTGGAAGAACTTGTTGATAACAATCCAATGGGTTCGTCGGGACAGCCCTCGTCCCAACAGCCGCCCCCGGGCGGATATGGTGGTCCGCCGGCTGGCGCGGCGCCGCCTCCGGCCGCGAACCCCCCGGGTTTGAAAACCATCGGCGGCCCCGATGCCACGGCCAGCGGCAAAATTGGCGCCGAGACCGGCCTTGCTGGAACAAAAAGTTGCGCCGCCGGCGACAATTCGCCCGCCGGAACCGTCTTGAACGGTATGAAGAAGGTTATGGTGCAGGGAATGTTCGGCCCAAGCTGCTACTGGGAACCTGCCAAATAGCCAAAACCTGACTTCGCAACGCCTTCAGTTTGATCATCACAAGGAATCTGAGAAATACCATGACCGCTGCCGCTTTCGTTTTGCCCCTGCTGCTGTTGACCGCGCAGGACAAGAAGCCGAATCCGAATACGATTCCCGCCGATGCCGTCCGGATCGACGAGCAGACCTACAAACTCAAGGAAAAAGACGGCAAGACCTGGGTCTATCGCAAGACTCCGTTCGGCGTTTCGCGCCTCGAAGAAACTCAGTTCAACAAACAGAACGAAGCGGCGCCGATCAAGCCCGTGAAGGAATCGAGCGTCAAAGTCACCGACCTCGGCTCCGAATACAAGTTCGAGCGGGCGCATGCCTTTGGCGTGCAGGTCTGGAAGAAGAAAAAGTCCGAACTCTCCGATGACGAAAAGAACTACATCGAAAAGGCGAAAGTAGACGCTGCCGCCGCCACTTCCGCTGCCGGGGAGAAAAAGAACTAGCATGGTACGCAGTTCCAGCCGCGCGGCGATTGCCTGGCTCCTGGTATCCACAATTTTGCTTCCGGCGCAGCCGCCGCAACCTCCACAACAACAGGACGCCCCGCCGCCTCCTCGCGGCGTCCGGGGAACCGGCGCCCAACAACCCACCCGCGAAGTCGGTGAACTACCACCAGGAACGGCCCCGCAACAGGGCGGCGGAACCGCGCAGGCTACCTCGAGCGGCATCTACGGCGGCCTCACGCTGCAGAACGCCTCGCTCACCGAAGTGATCGATCTGCTCGCGCGGCAACTGAAAATCAATTACATTCTTGACCCACGCGTGCGCGGGTCCGTCGTCCTCAACACCTACGGCGACGCCAAAAACATCGACCCAAAATCGCTGCTTGAAACCGTTCTGCGCATCAATGGCTTTGCCATGATCAAGACCGGCGAACTCTATCGCATCGTGCCGATGGGCGACGCCATGCATCAGCCGATCGAACCGGAAAGTTCGCCCAAAGACTTTCCGGCTGACGATCAGGTGATGCTGAATCTCATCTTTCTGAAGTACACCACCGTCGACGAGCTCGCCAAGATCCTCAATGAATTCACGGGCGAGAACGCCAAGATGTTGTCGTACTCGCCGGCGAATTTGCTGTTCATCCTCGACAACCGCCGCAACATGAAGCGGACCATGGAGTTGATTCAATTGTTCGACAGCGACAATTTCGCGAATCAGCGCGTCCATCTGTTCGATGTCAAGAACGGCAAGCCTTCGGATCTCGCCAAAGAGCTCGAAGGCATCATGAAATCGATCTCGTTGAACGAGAAGAACTCACCCGTCAAATTCCTTCCAGTGGACCGTATCAATCTGCTCATTGGCATAGCGCCGAACCCGGGTGTTTTTGGCACGGTCGAAGAGTGGCTGAAAAAACTGGACATCCCCGTGAAGATCACTGCTGGCACCGTGGACAATTACGTCTACCATGTCCGCTACCAGCGAGGCGAATGTCTCGCTCCTGCCCTGATGATGCTGTATAACCCCGGGCTTGCTTTCATGGGCGGTGGCTATGGCGGTGGCGGCTTTGGTGGAGGATTTGGCGGAGGTTACGGCGGCGGTGGTGGTGGTTCCAACAGCGTGCAGGGCAACACCGGCCTTGGCGCCGCATTCGGAGGAGGCTGCGGCGGCGCGAGCGGTGGTATGGGCGGCGGTGGCGGTTTTGGCGGAGGTGGTTTCGGCGGCGGTTATGGAGGAGGCTACGGCGGCGGATACGGCGGTGGGTACGGTGGTTTCGGCGGCGGCCTCGGAGGCTACGGTGGTGGAGGTTTTCAAGGTGGCTACGCTGGCGCCGCGCCCCAGGCCGGGCAAGCGCCAATCGGAGTAGGCGGTGCAGCTGCGCCCACTGCCGATCAGACTGGCGGCTACATGAACCCTTCGAACCCCTACGGTATGCAGTTGCGCGGACCTCGCATCATCCCGAATCCGCTGGACAACTCACTCCTCATTCAGGGCACGCCGCAGGAGTATCAGAGTATTCTGAAGCTGCTAAAGGATCTCGACATCCCCCCGCGCCAGATTCTGCTGGAGGCCAAAATTTACGAAGTGTCGCTCACCGGCGCCTTCTCGAGCGGTGTGGCCGCGTACCTCCAGAGCCGCGATGCGAACGGCGCATCGGCCGGTGGACGGGTCAGTTCCGCGCGGACCTTCGTCGCCGCAGCCACCGGCTCGGCGGTAGCTCTCCAGGCCGGGGCATTGATCGGCAAGAGCCGTGAATTGCTGGCTTTCTTGAACCTGCAGGAAAACGCCACGAAGTCCAAGGTCGTCTCGGCGCCGAGCATGATTGCGACTGACAGCATTCCCGCCTCGATCAATGTAGGCAACGAAGTCCCTACGCTCACCGCAACGGTGCCTTCGAACGTGCAGTCCGGCGGCAACACGCAGTTCGCGCAATCTATCAGCAGCCGCAACACCGGAGTGACCTTGAACGTGATGGCGCGCATCAACCCCAGCGGCATCGTGACGCTCATCATCAATCAGGAAGTGAGCGCGCCCCAGCCTCCTGCGGCAGGCGGCATTCAGTCTCCTTCGTTCTCGAAACGCACTGTGCAGACGCAAATTACAATGCAGGATGGCGATACCATCGCCATCGGCGGCATCATCAACGAGAGCCAGTCGCAGTCGAGCAGCGGCGTCCCCGGGTTGCACCGGTTGCCATTCATCGGTTCGGCGTTCGGCAGTAAATCGTACTCGAAAGATCGCACGGAACTCATCGTCTTCATGACGCCTCGCGTGATCTTCGACAACACGGACCTGCTCGATGCGAGCGAAGAGCTGAAGTCGCGCCTCCGCAAGTTGCGCCGCATCGTCAAGGAAATCTAAGCCATCGCCGGTCTTGCCGGTATCGCGGCGGCGAGAGCTATGACCGGGGGCAAGAGTCAGCGTTTGTTGGCCAACTGGCCGACCAGTTGTTGATCCGATGGCAAGGCGGCCGGCGCGGGTATGGGGCGTATCCCATCCAGACGCTCGAATTCGGTTGCACAGACGCGATTGCGTCCCGCCCGTTTGGCCGTGTAAAGCGCGGCGTCGGCGACACGTAACAGCCCTTCGGGCGGAGCGCCGCAGGCCGGCAGCGCGAAGGTCGCGCCAAAACTCGCCGTGATGCTCAATTCGATTTCCCCGATGTGCATCGGAAGATCCCCCACTGCGGCGCGAAGACGCTCGGCATGAGACTCGATGCAAGAGGCATGACACCCGGGCAGGATGATCAAAAACTCTTCGCCTCCGTACCGGCCGACCGAGTCGTAAGCGCGGCACGCGCCAGACAAGCGCTTCGCCGTCTGTCGCAACACCTCGTCTCCTACGAGATGCCCATAGGTGTCATTGACGGACTTGAAGTGGTCGATATCCATCATCACCACTCCCACGGCGGAATCTTCGCGCTCCATTCTGTAGAGCTCTTTTTCGAGCATTTCCAGGATTGTCGAACGGTTCCACAGTTTGGTGAGACTGTCGCGGCTCGCCTGTTCTCGCAAGGCCTCGCCTGCCGCGACGAGTTCGGCCTGCAATTCCAAAATGCGGATGCCGGCCCGCAGGCGGACTTGCAATTCGTGTTGGTCGAACGGCTTGGTGACGTAATCGTCGGCGCCTGCTTCCATGCCCTCGATCAGATCTTCTTTCAGGCTCTTCGAGGTCAACAGGATCAAGTAGGTGTACTGGTCCTTATAGAGTTGGCGCACCATGCGGCAAACCTCGGGCCCCGTGAGGCCCGGCATGACCCAATCCAAAATCGCAAGGGAGGGAGCATCCGGCTTCTGCAGCAGTTCCCAGGCGGCTAAGCCGTCGGGAGCAGATTCCACATCATAACCCCATTTACGAAGCGTAACTTCCAGCAGGTAACGCGAGACGACGCTATCATCGGCTATCAGGATTCGAAGTCGATTTGAGTCTTTTGCCTTCTCCGTCACGCGATTCTCACTTCTTGCCAGCGCCTCTCCCTCGTTTGCCAAGGTCCTTATCGACCCAGGGATGAGCAAACCTTAGTACGATCTGTGCTAGTCGTCGGAATCCACTTCCCATACAATACCAACTCCAACCCCAGAGAGTCTGAAGGTAACGATCTGGCCCGTACAGTACTGCAAGCGTGACTCGTGCGGCAATCCGCTCATTAAAACATGTTGATCGCGACTTACGCTAACCTATCTGCTGCACCCGTATGTCGAACTTCCGCGCATTACTAGCCACCCAAGTGGACGGCAAAACCCAAATTGCGTTTCAGGAGATTGGGCTCGACCAATTGCCCCCGGGCGACGTGCTCGTCAAAGTAGCCTATTCTAGCCTTAACTATAAAGACGGACTATGCGTTACGGGCAAGCCGGGTGTCATGCGGTCCTTCCCGATGGTTCCTGGCATCGACCTCGCCGGTTCCGTCGTGGAATCCTGCACTCCCGAGTTCATCGCCGGTGACTCGGTGGTGCTTACGGGAGGCGGTCTCGCCGAAACCCATTGGGGCGGCTATGCAGGTTACGCTCGGGTACGCAAGGACTTTCTCGTGAACTTACCCCCCGGCCTCAGCATGAGGCAGGCGATGGCCATCGGAACGGCCGGTTTTACCGCCATGCAATGCGTCCTGGCTCTCGAACGGAACGGCGTCGTTCCCGGTGGCAAAGAGGTTGCAGTGACCGGAGCCGCCGGTGGTGTCGGCAGCGTCGCTGTAACGGTGCTCGCCAAGCTCGGCTTTCGAGTTGTGGCCTCCTCTGGCCGCGCCGAAACTCATGAGTACCTAAAGTCCCTCGGCGCGGCTGAAGTAATAGACCGGTCTGTCTTTGCCGCGGAATCGAAGCGGCCGCTCGACAGCGAGCGCTTCGCCGGAGCCATCGATACGGTGGGCGGAACCACCCTCGCTGGAGTCCTGCGGTCTATCGCCTATCGGGGCGCCGTCGCTGCCTGTGGACTCGCCGGCGGCACGGGATTGCCAACCACGGTGCTGCCCTTCATCCTACGGGGCGTCACCCTCGCCGGCATCGATTCCGTACGGGCGCCACAAGCGGAGCGCGCCGCCGTTTGGTCCCGGCTGGCCGCTGACCTGCCTCTCGGCCTCCTCGAATCGATGACGGAAGTGCAACCTCTCACCGGCATCGTTTCACTCGGCGAAAAGATCCTGGCCGGCAGCATCCGCGGACGCGTCGTAGTGGACGTGAACGCCTAGTCCATGACCCGGCGCCTATGGATCTAGAACCTAGCGGGAATACCCTGCATATCTCTCACCCGTCGCACTCTGGGACACGCCGGCGTGTCCCAGCATAGGCCGGTTAGGATGTACCACTGCTCAGGAAAATTCTACTTTTGCGCGACGAGCTCCCGATCTCCTGTTAAGCTGTCGCCGCCACCGCCGCGGCCGGAGATTGCGTGGCATTGACGGACGCCCCGACAATCCCAATCTCATGCCCGCTGGGAACTACCTCAAACACATACCCCTGCAGCGAACTCATCTTCACCATCTCGTGCATGTATTGATGCAGCAACCCGAGGTTGATGTACCGTGCACTCGGCCCTGTCACATAAAACTTGCCAGGACCTTCCATGTGAATGCTCGACGCCGTGGCTGCCGCCAGCGCCCGATGCCACAGCCTCACAAAATCCATACACCGCGTTTCGCCGCCATTGGCCTGCTCGAAAATCTCTTCGGGCTCGAGATCCAGAAATCGCAGCCGCATCGACCGGTATCCCATGATGCCTTCCAGATGGCCAACGCCTCCGCAGCCGCAATACTTCTCCTTAGGATCGAGCGTCACGACCGTATGCCCGCCTTCCCAGATTTCCTCTCCGGAAGGATAGCGCCCGTACCCGATGCCATTGCCGAGCGTCCATACCCGGACCAGGCGATCGAGCTGATTCCGGACCGCCGCAATGCCTGACGCGACCACGTCCGCGTCATTCGAAATCTCCACCTGGAAGTTGCGATGCCCGCCGTGCTCGAGATACGCCCGTACGGCCTCCTCGAGGTGGAACCCCTTCATTTGCGGGTAGTTGGGAGCTTCCACCACCACGCCGCCGAGGATCACCCCGGGAAACGCCACTCCAACCGAATCCACCACGTTGCCCCGGGCCGCGAGACCGATCATCGAACAGATTTTTTCCGCGACGCCTTCCGCGGGCAAGCTCGGCAGATCTTCCGCAATGCCGCCATCTTCCGGGTACAGATGAATTGGACCATCCAACTGGTTCCCATCCACCAGAGCCGCCGAAATCCCTTCCGCTGTGACAATACCGATGGAAACGCCCATGATGTGAGGACCTCCCTAGGCCTTACTGAGCTTGTTCAGACCATTGAAAGCCGCGGCCTTGTAGCATTCCGCGAGCGTGGGGTAATTAAACACCGTTTCCACGAAGTAGTCAACGGTACCTTTGAGCGCAAATACCGCCTGTCCGATGTGCAACAGTTCCGCGGCACCGTCACCGATGATATGGATGCCAAGCAGTGCGTGCGTCTCCCGGTGGAAAATGATTTTCAACCGGCCCGTGGTGTCGCCCCGGATCTGCCCGCGGGCGCTCTCGCGGTAGTAAGCCACCCCGACTTCGTAGGGCACGTCTTCGTCGGTCAGTTGTTCCTCGGTCTTACCGATGAACGAGATTTCGGGAATCGTGTAGATACCGTAGGGATAGTTGGCTGGATTGGAATTCGCCGCCAGGCGGAACGCCCGCGCCGCTGCGATGCGGCCCTGTTCCATCGACACCGACGCCAGGGAAGGGAAGCCGATCACATCGCCCACCGCAAAAATGTGCGACTGCGTTGTCTGGTAACTCTCATTCACTGTGATGCGCCCACGGTTGTCGGCCTCGAGACCCGCCGCCTTGAGATCGAGTTCGTCCACATTGCCCTGCCGCCCGACTGCATACAACAACGCATCGCCGACGATCCGCTTCTTGCTCTCCAGGCTCGCGATGACGCCCTCCGGCGTTTCTTCGACGCTGACCACTTCTTCGTTCAGCCGCATGGTCACGCGCGAATCGCGCAAGTGGTACGACAGGGCTTCGATGATTTCCTGATCGGCGAACTCGAGCAGCCGCGGCCGCTTTTCAATCAACACGACGCGAACGCCCAATACCGCGAACATGCAGGCGTACTCCACGCCAATCACGCCGCCGCCCACGACAATCAGCGTCTTCGGAACGTTGGGAATGTCGAGGATCTGGTCGCTGTTGACGATCGTGCGCCCGTTGATCGGCACCTTCGTCGATGTCGCCGGCTTCGTACCCGTGGCGATGATGATGTTCTCAGCGCGATAATCCGACGCGCCCCGCGAGTTTTCCACCTGCACGACGTTCGGACTCATGAACTTGGCCGTGCCCACCATCATCTCGACGTTGTTGCGCGACAACTGCGCCTGGATGACATCGACCTCGGTCTTGATCACATGCTGCACCCGGAACGCCAGGTCCTGCATTGTGATCTTGTCTTTCACCCGGTAGCTGATGCCATAGATGTCGCGGTAGGCGTACCCCGAAAGATGCACCACCGCCTCGCGCATGGTCTTGCTCGGAATCGTGCCTGTGTTGATGCACGCCCCGCCCACGACTTCGCGCCTTTCCACCAGTGCGACCTTTTTACCCGCCTTGGCGCCCTGGATCGCGGCCCGCTGGCCTGCGGGTCCGGATCCGATCACGATGAGATCATAGCTTTGCATGACAATTTTGTTGACTTGCGGACGACTATCAGGTCCGGGCTGGACTGTACTTGGTACACCCCGAACTATTATCTTAATCGGTAAGTTCACCCTCCTCATGCGTCAATGGTCGAATTCGCATCTTTTTTCCCAGCCCATCGGGGCGAACGGCCCTGATGGGGTAGACACGCCCTTTTGGAGTCAGGCATAGTCAACAGCCTGAGTATCATACTGCCACCTACGTGCTACGCTTTCCATTTCCGCGTATGCTGCAACTCTCCCTGATCGAGAAGATCCTCTTCATTGCTCTCGTCGCCACCTCGGGCTATCTCTTCTGGATGCGCTTCGGCAAAGTCGTCCGGACGATCCTCGGCGCGCGCAAAGATCCGGACTTCACCATTCACCCCTTCGCCAGGCGCGCCTGGGACTTCTTCTCAGAAGTTCTCTGCCAGAGCAAAGTCATCCGCGAGCGCCCGCTGCCTGGCCTCGCCCACGCATTCGTCTTCTGGGGCTTCCTCGCCTTCGGCCTGATCACCATGAACCACTTCGCTTCTGGTTTGGGCTTCCCTTTCCTCCATCGCGGTCACTGGTTTTCGGATATCTACTTCTATCTGGCGGCCTTCTTCGGCGTCGCAGTCGCCATTTCGATCGCGGGGCTCGCCGCCCGCCGGTTCCTTGTCCGCCCCAAGTGGCTGGGCGAGAAGGTCTCGAAAGAATCCGGCGTCATCGCGCTCTTGATCTTCACGCTGATGGTGACCTACCTCCTCACTTTTCTGCCCGGCTTCGCCGAGGGTGGACCTTACAGCCAGGCCATCTGGTGGCTCCACACGCTCTCGCTGCTGACGTTTTTGCCGCTGATTCCCCACACCAAACATCTGCATCTCGTGATCAGTCCCGCAACAGTGTTCCTTTCAAGAGGATCGTTCAGCCAAATCCCGCCGCTCTCGGGCGATGAGGACATTGGCCTCTATAAAGGCACGGACCTCACGCAGATCACGGCCCTGCACGCTTACTCCTGCGTCGAATGCGGACGCTGCCAGGAACACTGCCCCGCCAACAACACGGGCAAGGTCCTCAATCCGAAGATGATCGCCATCGGCATGCGGTCATTCCTCAATGAAGAAGGACCCGCGTCTGAAAAGCCGCTGATCGGCGCGCACCTGAGCGAAGAGGCCATCTTCCAATGCACCACCTGCGGCGCCTGCGAATACCAGTGCCCGCTCGGCATCGAACATTTGCCGATGATCATCGGCCTGCGCCGCGGCAAGGTCAACACCGGGGAGTGGGAAGACGATTACGGCAACAAGTTGTTCCTCAATCTCGAAAAGTACGGCAACTCGCTGGGACTCTCCGTCAACGAGCGCGAAAAGTTCATCCAGAAGCAGCAGTTCCCCGTCTACGACGGCACGCAGGAATACGTCCTGTGGCTCGGTTGCATGGGCGCCTACGATCCGCAGGGCAAGGAAATCGTGACCTCGTTCGCCAGGGTCATGACCTATCTGGGCACAAGCTGGGGCGTCCTTAAGAAGGAACGCTGCACCGGAGATCCGGCCCGCCGCCTCGGCAACGATCTCGCCGTCGAACAACTCGCCGAACAGAATCTCGAGAACTTCAAGCAGCAGAGGGTCAAGAAGATCGTATCCATCTGTCCCCACTGCATCCGCACGATGTCCGTTGATTGGAAAGAATACGCCGAGAAGTACGGTGAAGCCCCGCCCGTCGAACACCACAGCGAGTTCCTCGCGCGCTTCAAAGACAAGCTGCCAGCGAACACGCTGAACGGCCAGAAGGTCGTCTACCACGACCCCTGTTACCTCGGACGCTATCGCGGAACCTACGACGAACCGCGTGATGTCATTAACCACTTCGGCACAGCCGTTGATCCGAAGCGCTCGCGCGAGCGCAGTTTCTGCTGCGGCGCTGGCGGCGGACTCGCCTTCCTCGGCGAAGAGCACGGCGACCGCGTCAGCTACACGCGCGCCAAAGAACTCGTGGACACCGGCGCGGACGTAGTCGGAGCGGCCTGCCCGTTCTGCAATACGATGTTCCGCGACGCGCTCGTCAACATCGCACCCAACGGTCCGAAATTGATGGATATCGCGCAAATCGCCGCGGCGTCCCTGCCGCCGATGCAGGAGGCGCCGAAGCAGTGATCCCGCTCGTCCTCTTTGCGGCTGCAGTCACGGTCGCCCAAGCCTCCACCCCGTCCACTGCGATCCGCTGCGGCAAATTGCTCGACGTGAAATCGGGCGCTTATAAGTCCGATCAGACCATCGTCGTCAGTGGTGAAATCATCGTCGAAGCCGGCCCTTCAGCCACCATGAAAACGCCCTCCGGCGCGGGCGTCATCGACCTGAGCCAAGGCGTATGCATGCCGGGACTCATCGATGTCCACGATCACCTCACTGCCGATCCCGCCCTTTCCGGATACCGTGGACTCGGCGTTTCCGCCACCCGCGAAACCGTCAAAGGCGTGAAATTCGCCCGCAAAACCCTGATGGCCGGCTTCACGACCGTCCGCAATGTCGGCGCTTCCGGCTTCAGCGACGTGTCGCTTCGCGAAGGCATTGCGGAGCATGAAATCGAGGGTCCGCGCCTGTTCGTTTCCGGACCGGCGATTGGCATCACTGGCGGCCACTGCGACGAAAACATGCTCGCCTTCGACTTCCACTTCAAGTCGGAAGGAGTGGCTGATGGACCGTGGGCCATTCGCGCCAAGGTCCGCGAAAACGTCAAGTATGGCGCCGACCTCATCAAATTCTGCGCCTCCGGCGGCGTGCTGTCCAAGGGCGACCTGCCCGACACGCCGCAGTACACTCTCGACGAAATGAAGGCGCTCGTCGAGGAGGCCCACAAACTCGGGCGCCGCGTCGCTGCGCACGCCCACGGCCGCCAATCAATCATCGACGCCATCCTCGCCGGCGTGGACTCGGTCGAGCATTGCAGCCTCATCGACGCCGAAGGCATCCGCCTCGCCAAAGAGAAAGGCACGTACTTGGTCTTCGATATCTACAACGATGACTTCATTCTCCAGGAAGGCGCGAAGAACGGCATGTTGCCGGAATCGATCGAGAAGGAACGCAAGATCGGCCGCATCCAGCGCGAGAACTTTCGCAAAGCCTACCTCGCAGGTACGAAAATGGCGTTTGGCACGGACGGCGGAGTCTATCCGCATGGCGACAACTGGAAGCAGTTTCCGCTGATGGTCGAGTGGGGTATGAAGCCAATCGAGGCGATCCGCGCGGCCACGTTAAGCGCGGCGGACCTCATCGGAATCAAGGACAAGACAGCGTCTATCGAAAAGGGGTATTGGGCCGATGTGATCGCCGTCGAAGGCGACCCGCTGACGGACGTGAGCGCGATCCGCAATGTGAAATTCGTGATGAAGGGCGGGGAAGTCTTTCGCAATGACTGGAAGAAATGAGCGCTGCCGAATATGAATCGCAGGGCTTTGAAATCCGCACCGAAGCCCGCTACCTCCTCCACGTGCCGCGCGAGGGCTGTGAGACTGCCGTGCTCGCCCTCCACGGCTACGGCATGAACCCGGAGGCGATGTTGCGCCTGGTGGCCCCGACGCTCGACGGCAATCAGGTGATCGCCTCGCTCCAGGCCCCAAACCAGCAATACGCGGGCGACGGACCCACCAGCGGAGTCGCAGCTTACAATTGGGGCATCCGCCAGCATCATCCCGAAGCAATGCGGATCCACCACGAGATGGTTCTGCGAGTTGTAGAACAGATCGGCCAGCGTTTCGGCATCCCGCCGCGCCGCTGCGTCCTGCTGGGATTCTCGCAGCCCGTAGGCCTGAACTATCGGTTCATCGGCAAACACCCCGAAAGCGTCGGAGGCGTAATCGGCATCTGCGGAGGCGTCCCCAAAGACTGGGAGGACGGCAACGAGTATGCGGCAAGCATCGCAATCCCAATACTTCACATCTCGCGAGACCAGGACGAGTTCTTCCCGGTGTCAGTAGTGGCCGGCTTCCCCGCTCGCCTGAAAACCCGCGCTTCCAATGTGGAGTTCCACCTGCTGCCGGGCGCCCACCGCTACCCCTCCGCGGCGAGAAACATCATCCGGCCTTGGCTCGAGCGTGTAATAGGCTAGAAAGAAATGCCTTCAGACGCACTGGACCACATCACAATCAAGGGTTTCAAGAGCATTGCGTCAATCGAGAAGCTTGACCTACGTCCCATCAATATTCTGATCGGGGCAAACGGGGCAGGCAAATCCAATGTTCTGGGCGCGATGAGTTTCTTGCGTGAGGTCGCGGCAGGAAGGCTGACCGACTATGTTGGGCGTTCCGCCGGCGCCAATCGGATTCTCCACTTCGGTCCAAAAACGACCAGCCAGCTCGAATTTGATCTATCCTTCGCTGGCGGACAGTACCGCTATCATCTCGAGCTAAAATCGAACGACGAAAACGGCCTGTATCCCGCCATGGAGTGGGCCACTCTGCAGAATCAAGGTTTCGATGCGCTGACCGAGCACCTTTCTTCCGCGAAGTCTGGCCGCGAAACTGGCCTCAGCAATACAAATCCTGGATTCTCGCGCTGGGTGCACGATCGCCTCGACCAATGGGCGGTCTACCATCTTCACGACACAACTGGCACGTCGCCACTGCGAATCGCAACTTCTTCACTGAACGACAACCGGAGCCTCAGGGCTGACGGGGCGAATCTGCCTTCTTTCCTGTACCTCTTGCGCGCAAAGTTCCCTGAAGATTACAACCTCATCTGCAGTACCGTTCATCAGGTTGCCCCTTTCTTCGGCGACTTCGCTCTTCGTCCGTTGGAACTCAACGAAGATATCCTCAACCTGGATTGGACGCATGCCAGGAGCAACGAGGTCTTTGGAGCCTCAGCGTTTTCAGACGGCACGCTTCGATTCATTTTCCTGACAGCCCTCTTCATGCAGCCGGTAAAGTATCTACCGCCGGTAATACTGGTGGATGAACCGGAACTGGGGTTGCACCCATTTGCGATCACCCTCCTTGCCTCGTTGATTCAGTACGCTTCCAAGCAGACCCAGGTGATTGTCTCGACTCAGTCGTCGCTGCTTCTCGATCATTTCGAGCCAGCTGACGTCCTGGTCACCGAGCGTGTAAACGGCGCCACCCAGATTCGCCGCCTTACCCCCGAACCTCTGGAAGTCTGGCTGAAAGACTATAGCCTTGGTCAACTCTGGGAAAAGAACGAGTTCGGGGGAAAGCCGGTCCCGGATTAGATCAGGTGAGACTTCTGGTCCATGTCGAAGGTTTGACCGAGGAGCAATTCGTTCAACTCGTGCTCATGCCGCATCTCGTCGCACACGGCTTCCACTACGTTGCAGCGCGGCGCGTAGGCTCAGGTAGGGCCCGCGAGAAACGTCGTGGCATCAAGCCTTGGGCTTCAGTGAAACAGGAGGTTGTCAATCACCTCCGCCAGGACCCAGGCGCAACCGCAACGACAATGGTAGATTTCTACGCCCTACCGGATTCTTGGCCTGGACGTGAAGGTCGTCTAGTAGGCAGCGGAGTGACGCATGCTCAACGCATCGAGTCCAACATGGAGTGCGAAATCGCGAACGAAATGGGAGCCGGCTTCGATACCCGCCGATTCATTCCGTTTCTCCTGGTCCACGAGTTTGAAGGACTCTTGTTCAGCGATTGCGCGATCTTGAGCCGCGTGCTCAACCGGCCTGAACTCGAAGGTCAATTGTCGGACGTTCGCGATCAATTTGACACTCCCGAAGACATCAACGATTCCAGCGATACTGCCCCGTCCAAGCGGATCGAAAGGTTGATTCCCCGTTACCAGAAACCTCTGTTCGGCAATCGAGCAATACAGGAGATCGGGCTGGACAGAATCCGTAAGCAGTGCCCCCATTTCAGCGGCTGGCTTACCCGTTTGGAAGCTATTGCCGTGGTCTCAATTTGATTCGTCGCACATCATTCGAAATCCCGTGTGCCGCGTAGTCCTCATTCGCTTCCGTCGCGAAGATCTTCGCCTCATCTCCCAGAAACGCCCGCGTCGAGGCCACCAGAACGACAGGTTTCCACGCACGATCCATACATCGTTGAGGATCCGCCGTCCGTCTAGGTTTTCGAGGTATTTTTCAAACGCCGCAGGCACAGGCGCGCTTGGCGTCTGATAAGTCAGAACGTAGATCCACATCGGGTCCTCCGTGATCAGCGACATCGGCGCCGGGCGCCGGACAATCCGTGACGGGCAATGCCTGGTCCGGCAAAGCGGGGACTTAGCCCGCCAAGGCGCCCAGATGGTGCAAATCGTTCGAACCCCGCAGCAGCGGCAAGTACTGTGTATTTAATCGGAGGAATCGACAACGCCGTCCACTAAGTCATGGTCCAGCACCCGCACGAAGAATCCGACGATCTGATACCGGTCGTCTTCCGGATCGAGTTCGATCATGTCATGCTCCGGATTCAAAGGCAGCAGCCGGATCGCCACCCGTTGCGTGCTGTCCTCGCTGAACGCCAGCTTCACGCTCTCGTACTTCTTGAGTGTGTAGCCATTCGCGCCGCCCGGCCGCCGCTCTTCCACCAGCACGAGCCGCCCCACGCGGGACCCCTTGGTCTCCGTGTCGAACACTGCCAGCGAACCGTCGGCAACCAGCGGCTCCATCGACGTCCCCTGGATCCTCGCGACGAACTGCCCCTGCGACAAATGTGGCGCGCCTGGAATCTCCAGCCAGCCTTCAGGCTCGATCTCGGAGTTCTCCAGAAACTTGCCCGCCGCGCTCCGCAGCGAATACATCGGCAGGTGCGTCTCGAACTTCCGCACGGGAACCGGAACCGACTTCGCATACAGCCGGTGCAGCGCCGCCGGGTAACTTCCCACCAACACCTGCTGCGGCTCATCCCCGGTCACAGCGTTCGAGCCCTGCAACATCAGGTCCATTGCCGCCTTGCCGCCGAGTTCGCGCTCGAGATCCGCGACCGCCTTCTCCAACTCTTCGAAGTACCACGTGTCCTCGTCGCGAACCAGGACATCCCAATCCTGCCGCAGCCGCAAGTACAGCTTATCTGCGGCGGGATCGCGCAGCAATACCCCAATCGGCACGGAATCTTCCGTGCTCGGCGGATTGGCGTAGAGAACGGAGTACTCCCCCATGGAGGTATCCGTCAGAGTCCTAGACACTCCTATATTGTACGGAAACTTCGCTGTGTTACCATCGAACGTGCCAGCCAGAGTTCTGGGCGTAATTCCTGCCCGGCATGCCTCCTCCAGATTTCCTGGGAAACCTCTCGCCAAAATAGCCGGAAAAAGTATGTTGCAGCATGTTTGGGAACGAACGTGCATGGCCCGCTATTTGACCAATGTGATCATCGCGACTGACGACGACCGCATCGCCGCCGAAGCGCGAAGCTTCAAGGCGCTCGTCCGAATGACGCGTAGCGACCATCCTTCAGGAACCGACCGTGTCGCCGAGGTAGCATCCGCGGATCGCGCCGAATACATCGTCAACATACAGGGCGACGAGCCGCTCATCGATCCCAACGCGATCGACGCCGCCGTGCTTTCCCTGATGGGCAGCCCCGACATTCCGATGGGCACGCTCAAGAAGCGCATCGAGCATCCCGCCGAGGTCACCAACCCCAACGTGGTCAAGGTCGTCACCGACCATCTCGAGAACGCCATCTACTTTTCGCGCTCCCCGATCCCCTATGTCCGGGACGAAGCCGAGC
>JACXTT010003548.1_pt1 | contig 23902 bp, 21 predicted proteins | sample 9270951 | NCBI WGS metagenome assembly JACXTT01 (sample SAMN15532306, study PRJNA645909) | rock metagenome | isolation source: weathered quartz diorite | place: Puerto Rico | collected 2017-06-21
GAAGCTGGGTCTCGGCGAGTTCGGAGGCCTCGGAGACCATCTTGGCGTGCTGGGTGATGCTGTCGGAAACCCGCGCGGCCTGGGCGTCCAGGCTCTGGGCCAGCGCCCCCATCTCGGACCGCTCGCGGCCCAGCGTGGTGGTCAGCTCCCGCGTCGTGCGGATGGAGGCGTCGGTGCTTTCCACCAGATGCTCGCTCTCCGCGGCGATCGCGTCGCGCAGCGCCAGCAGGGTCTCGCGGGCCTCGTCGGCGGCGCTGCCGGCGCGGACGATCTCGTCGCGGACGCCCTGGACCACGTCGCCGGCCCGGGCGGCGGCGGCCACCGCGGGCGAGAGCATGTCCTCGGCCATGGCCTTGGCCCGGCGCGCCTCGGCGCCCAGCTTCTGGCCCTGGCGGATCATGTAGGCGGCGAAGAACACGAAGGCGGCCGGCCCCACGGCCAGCAGGCCGAAGACGGTGAGCGCGAACATGTCGTTGGTCAGCGGCGCGACCGCATTGCGGTAGCCGACGGCGAAGGCGATCGGCGCCAGCGCCCAGAGACCGGCCACCAGGAAGGCGGCCAGATAGACCGGCCAGGCCGGCGGGGTCCGGAAGGTCTCCTCGCGGACGTCGACATAGGTGTCCTCGCGCCGCACCGGCGTCCGCGCGCTGGCGGTCGCCACGTCGGAACGGGCCGGCGGCGGCTGCAGCGGGCGCAGGGGTTGCGGATCGGTGTCGCGCGCCTCGGCGGGCTCCGCGGGTGCGGCGGCCGCGGTCTCGGGCTCCAGCCGCGCCTCGCGCTCCAGCACCATCTCATGCTCCGGCGAGGCGTCGCGGGACGACGCGCCGAAGTCCGCCGGCTGGGTGCGCTTCCTGATCTTCATACGCCTTCTTCCGTCGATACGGCCGGGCTCATCCGCCCCCGTAGCCCCGCTTATCCAATGTCGATTGGCCGCCGACAGAAGGATTACCCGCGAAGCGAGCCTACGCAAACAGCGCTGGTCGCCATGGCGGGATCACAGGACGGTGTGTCGCGGGGAAAGGCGCCGGCCGGACGACGGACCGGGGCCGATCGTCAGGTCTTGATGACCTGCGGCTTCGCCTTGGCGACGGGGCAGTTGGTGAGCCGCACGGCGCGATGCTGGGCGGGCGTACGCGCGATCACCCGCTCGACGGGCGCCGGGGTCTTTTCGACCTGCGTCGGCTCCATGGTGACGCCGAAGTGCGACAGGGCCACGGCCGAGGAATGCACGACCACCGCAGCGACAATCTCGGTAAAGGTGGTCATCGCCGTGTCCCCGGCTCCGGAGCGATTCCGTCGAGCGGTGTTATACGCCAGGCGCTGCCATGGAGCGACGGCCGGGCCCGTGAAATTTCAGTAATGTTGCCCGTCTGCGAGCGAGGCGACATCGGGTCAGTCGCTGAACACCACCGTCTTGCGGCCATTTAGCAACACCCGGTCCTCCAGCGTCCAGCGCACGGCGCGGGCCAGCACCCGGCGTTCGATGTCGCGGCCCTTGCGGACCAGGTCGCGCGGCGTGTCGCGATGGCTGATCCGCTCCACGTCCTGCTCGATGATCGGCCCCTCGTCGAGATCGGGGGTGACGAAGTGGGCGGTGGCCCCGATCACCTTCACGCCCCGCTCGTGGGCCTGGTGGTAGGGCCTGGCGCCCTTAAAGCCCGGCAGAAAGGAGTGGTGGATGTTGATGCAGCGCCCTTCCAGCTTGGCGGCCAGATCGGACGACAGCACCTGCATGTAGCGGGCGAGCACCACGAGGTCGGTGCGGGTCTCCTCGATCAGCCGCCAGATCTGCGCCTCCTGGGCGGGCTTGGTCTCCGCGGTCACCGGCAGGTGGTGGAAGGCGATGCCCTTCAGGTCGGTGTGCGGAAAGGTGGTGGCCGGGTGGTTGGAGACCACCGCGGCGATGTCCATCGGCAGCTCGCCCTGCCGCCAGCGCCAGATCAGGTCGGCCAGGCAGTGGTCGGTCTGCGAGGCCAGGATCATCACCCGGCGGCGCGCCTTGCGGTCGCGGAGCGTCCAGGTCATCGAGAAGGTCGCCGCCAGGTCGCCCAGGGCCGAGCGCAGGGCCTCCACGTCGGCGTCCTTGCGATCGAACACCACGCGCATGAAGAACCGGCCGGTCTCGGCGTCGTCGGACTGCTGGGCGTCGAGGATGTTCGCGCCGCGCTCGAACAGCAGGGTGGCGACCCGGGCGACGATGCCGGTGCGGTCGGGACAGGACAGGGTGAGGATCATGCCGCCTGCGCTCGCAAGACCCGTGCCGCGCGTCAAGGGGCGCTGCGCTAGGCGGACTTGCCCCAGCGGCTCTCCACGTAGTCGAACACCTGGCCCATGGGCGCGCACCAGACGTCGATGCTGGCGATCCGGTCGATGATCCTGGCGTGGGTGGCGACGCTGGAATCGCCGTCCGCATGCCAGCGCGGCAGGACATCGTGGAACACCAGGATCGCCCAGCCGCCCTGGGCCACGGTCTCGTTCAGATAGCGCAGGGCCGGGGCGACCGCGTCGCCCTCGAAGGTCGGTTCGAAGGCGTGCAGGTGCAGCGGGTCGGCGACGGCCACCTGCGGCCGGTTCGGGCCGCCGGCGGTGGTGCGCGCGGCGATGACGCCGTCGCGCTCGAGGATCCGGCGATAGCGGGCGAACCGCTCGCGCCGGTCGCCGTGGCCGACGCCCAGGTAGCCGCAGGGGTAGGCGAAGGTGCGCTGCCGGTCGGTCCCGAAATTGTCGTCGAGGAAGGTCTCCATCCGGTCGATCTCGCCGTGCTCGAAGCGGGTCGGCTTCAGCCCGCTGAGCGCGCAGGGATGGGTCATGGTGTGGTTGGCGACCTCGTGACCCTGCCTGGCCACGGCTTCCCATTCGGCGAGCCGCCACTGGATGTTGTAGCGGGTCAGGAAGAACGTCGCCTTGAGGTCGTGCTTTTCCAGCTCCGGCAGGGCGTAGTCGAGCTGGCTGTTCAGGCCGTCGTCATAGGTCAGGCTGACCGCCGCGCGGGCTCCATCGGGCCAGACGTGGGGGCCCTGGGCGCGGGCGCCGCTGACGACGCTCAAGGCGGCCGCGGCGCCGAAAAACGACCGTCGGGAGAGGGTTGGCAAAGCGCCCATGGTCCGGCAACGGCTACGCTTCGTCGCCGGTTCCTGCAACCGGCGCTAGGCGTCTGATTTGGGCGTCGCGGCGCGCGCTTTCAACATGCGGCGAATATAGCGCACCGCCCAGATCAGCAGCACCAGGGCGACGATGCCGCCGGCCGCGATCAGGGTCCATTTTCCGGCGTGATGGCCGCGGCCGAGCAGGTTGTGCACCGCCTCGCCGAACAGGAAGCCGGCGAAGGTGAAGGACGACGCCCAGATGATCGCGCCGAAGACGTTGAGGATCGTGAACTGCCAGGTCGGCACCTTGGAGACGCCGATGGCGATGGGGCTGGCGACCCGCAGGCCGAAGATGAACCGGAAGACCAGGGTGTAGCTGATCGGGAACCGTTCGATGAACTTCAGCGCGCGGGCGAAAGCCTGCTGCTCGGTGGCGCGGACCACGTAGCGGTGGCTGCGGAACCGGCGGCCGGCCACGAACAGCAGGTGGTCGAGGATGCCGGAGCCCGCCGTGGCGCTGGCCAGCACGACCCACAGATTGAGGATGTGCTGGCGCGCCAGGATGCCGCCGACGATCACCGCCGTCTGCCCCTCGAACGCCGCGCCGAGGAACACCCCGATCGGCCCGTACTGCGCTAAGAACTGTTCCATCGCCTCGCCGGCCGCACGCCGGACCCTGACCCGTTCCGATTCCGGAACGGGCAAGAAGGGTCCGCCCGCAAACATTGAGGGCGCCCTTCAGGCGCTCTCGGGACGCGCCTCATAGCACAGGCGGGCCCCGCGTCAGCGGTTTGTCGCGGCCGGCGTGCGATTGGCGGAAATCAGGCCGCGAGACGGTCCTTGAACGGGGCGCCTTCCAGGTCCAGCAGCCACTTCTTGCGCGGCAGGCCACCGCCGTAGCCGGTCAGCGAGCCGTTGGTCCCGATCACCCGGTGGCAGGGCACCACCACGGCGACGGGGTTGGAACCGTTGGCCAGGCCCACGGCGCGCACCGCGGTCGGCCGCCCGATCCGTTCGGCCAGGTCGCGGTAGCTCCAGGTCTGCCCGGCCGGGATGGTGCACAGCGTCTCCCAGACCTTCAGCTGGAAGGGCGTGCCGGAGGCTTTCCACGGCACGCTCTCCAAAGCCCGGGCGTCGCCGGCGAAGTAGGCCTCGAACGGCCCGCGCACCGCGGCCGGCGCCCTGCCCTCGGCCAGCGTCGCCTTGGGATAGTGGCGGGCGATCCAGGTCCGCATGGCCGGCTCGTAGTCGGTCCAGTTGAAGGCGCGCAGGAAGCCCTGCTCGTCGGTCACCAGGAGCGCGGTCCCGATCGGCGTCGCCAGCCGGTCGAGGGTCAGGGTTTCAGGCAGCTTGTTGCTGGTCGGCATCGGTCTTGGTCCTCTTGATCTTGTCCGGCCCGGCCTTGTCGGCCTGGCTCTTGTCGAGCTGGGCGGCGTCGGCCGCCCACAGGTGTTGCGCCGCATAGGCCCGCCACGGCCGCCAGGCCTCGGCGCGCTCCAGCAGCTCGGCCGGCGTGGGCCGGTGGCCCGCGTCGTCGGCCATGCCGCGCAGCAGGCCGATGTCGGCCTGCGGGAAGGCGTCGGGCTCGCGCAGTTCGCGCAGGGCGATGTACTGCGCCGTCCATTCGCCGACCCCTGGCAGAGCCTTCAGCGCGGCGATGGCGCTCTCCAGGTCGGCGCGGGGCGTGAAGATCGTCGGGTCGTCGACCACCGCGCGGGCCAGGCCCTCCAGGGCCGCGCCGCGTGAGCGCGGCATGCCGAGCGCGGCGATGTCCTGGCCGACCAGCCGCCCCGGCGTCGGGAAGGCTCGCGTCAGGCCGAGCTTGGCCGCGGCCGGATCGTCGATCCGCTCGCCGTAGGCCTCCACCAGCTTTGCCGCGAGGGCGCGCGCGCCGGTCACCGTGATCTGCTGGCCGAGGATCGCGCGGACCGCCAGCTCGAAGCCGTCCCAGGCGCCGGGCGCCCGCAGGCCGGGCCGCGCCGCCACGAGGGGCGCCAACTGGGCGTCCTGGCTCAGGTGCGCCCCGATCAGGCCCGGATCGGCGGTCAGGTCGAAGACCCGGCGGATGCGGGCGATCACCGCCGGCAGAGCCTGGACCTTCGGGAAGCGGATCTCGGCCACCAGGAAGTTCCCGGCGCCCGGGCTGACCGTCACCAGCCCCACCGCGCCATCGACCGCCAGGGTGCGGGCGTAGCGCCTGGGCGTCACCGTCTCGACGCCCGGAATGGCGCGCGCCGTCAGGAAGCCGATCATCGCGGCCCAGTCGTAGGGCGGCTTGTAAGGCAGCTTGACGGTGATCCCGCCGGCCGCCGAGCCGATCTCCTCGGCCCGGCTGCGCCGCAGGACGCCGGGCGGGCGTCCGAAGAGCTGCTGGAAGGTCTCGTTGAACCGGCGCACCGAGCCGAACCCCGAGGCGAGCGCCACCTCGCCCATCGGCAGCAGGGTCTCCTGGATCAGCTGTTTGGCGAGCAGTACGCGCCGCGTCTGGGCCACCGCCACCGGCGAAGCGCCCAGATGCTGGCGGAACAGCCGACGCAGCTGGCGCTCGCCGACGCCCAGCCGCGAAGCCAGGGCGTCGACATCGCCGCCGTCCATGGCGCCGGCCTCGATCAAGGCCAGGGCGCGGGAGACCGTGTTCGACGTCCCACGCCAGGCCCCGAGATCGGGCGAGCTCTCCGGCCGGCACCGCAGGCAGGGCCGGTAACCGGCTTCCTGACAGGCGGCCGCCGTCGGATAGAACGTCATGTTCTGCGGCTTGGGGGTCCGCGCCGGGCAGATCGGGCGGCAATAGATGCCAGTGGTCCTGACGGCGCCGAAGATGCGCCCGTCAAACCGCGGATCGCGGGTCAGAAAGGCGCGGCGGCAGGCTTCAAAATCCATGTCCATGAGCAGCAAGATGGGGGCTCGGCCCGCGGAAGTCTCGCGGTTTTCGGACATTGATGAGTGACGATTGGCGGTTTTCGGACAGCCATCCTTTGGCCTCGGTCCCGGGCTCACTATCTGCATCTTTCGTCATGCTTGGGGCGTAAAGCTTGCAGGGCGGGAAAGGCGCGCGGGCGCGCTGTGCGGCTTCGGCACAGACGCTCCGGGCGAGACCTTTCCCTAAGGGTTTCGGGGTTCGATGTTGTTGTGGCTGGTGATCGGAGGATTGGGGCTGACGGTCGTGGCCGTCGTGCTGCTGATCCTCGCCATGCGCCAGGCCGACCGCCGGGCCCGCCGCTCCCTGTTCCGCGCCCTGGGCCTCTCTGACGACACGGTCGAACTCCTGATGTCGCGCAACGGCGACGTCCTGGCCGAGCTGACCCTGGTGCGCCGCCATGCGCCGAGCGCCGCCGCCGACGAGGCGCACGCCGCCACCGAAACCCTGCTGAGGCGCGCTCAACCGGCGATCCGCTTCCTGCACCCCATCGAAGGCGGTGCGGCCGAGTCCACGGCCGGCCCCACCGCGGCCGAACCCCGCCCGCCCGCCGCCGGTCGCCGCCGCCTGCCCCATCCCGGCCGGCAGGGACGCCCCTAAGGGCTCAATTGCGGCCTGTTCCGTGCGAAATCGCCTTGTGGGTTAACGGCTTGCTCAGCCGCGTCCGCCATTGTCCGCCCGAACCATGAGGCGGGTCGAAGTCAGTATGCCGTATGACGCGGGCGCAGCAGGCGCCGGGGACAGATCAAAATCGGCTCAGCGGGGCCCCTTGCGGCCGCAGACGCTGGCGAGCGCGCGCTCGCGCCTCAGCGGCGGGGCGATCACGCGCCTGATGCAGGCCGGCGACGTGGCGATCCTCAGCGCCCTGTTCGCGCTGAAGGCGCTGCCCGTCGGGGGCGCGACCCTGCTCCTGGCGGTCGCCTCGATGTTCGCCGCGGCGACCCTGGTGAGCTTCGAAGCCTATCAGCTGAACGCCCGCGAACCGCTGCACAAGCACCTCTACCGGGTGATCGGCGCGGTCGGCGGTTCGAGCTTCCTGCTGCTGGCCTTCGCGTCCATGGCCGCCCCGGCCGCCAAGGCCGCGAACGTGGTCAGCATCGTCGACTGGGCCTTGATCGCCACGCCCCTGCTCTGCGCCGCCCACCTGGGCTGGTTCGCCTATATCCACCGCCTGCGTCGCCAGGGCCTGCTGACCCCCAACCTGATGATCGTCGGGGCCACGCCGGCTGCCCAGCGCCTGGTGGCGGTCGCCCTGTCGCGGCGCGACGTGAACATCCTCGGCATCTTCGACGACCGCGGCGAACGCGCGCCCAAGCACATCTTCGGCGTGCCGGTGCTGGGCAAGACCGCCGATGTGAAGTCGCACCGCCTGCTCCCTTACGTCGACCGCATCGTGGTCGCCGTGCCGGCCGGCGCGACCGCGCGGATCGCCGAGCTGATCGGCGAACTGGCGCCGGCCCCCAACGCCATCAGCCTGCTGGTGGAAGGCGGCGACACCGACGAGCAATCCGCCCACGAGCGCGTCCTGGACATGCCGCTGGCCCACCTTTCCGGCGTCCGCCGCGGCGGGGGTCAGGCCCTGATCAAGCGGATGATCGACGTGACCTTCTCGGTGGCCGCGCTGACCATCCTCAGCCCCGCGCTGGTGGCGATCGCCTTCGCCATCCGCTCCGACAGCCCCGGGCCCATCCTCTTCAAGCAGCGCCGCCACGGCTACATGAACGAAGAGGTGCTGGTCTGGAAGTTCCGGTCCATGCGGGTCGAGGCCAGCGATTTCGCGGCCACGCGCCAGGTCTCCGCCGACGACGACCGGGTGACCCGGGTCGGCAAGTTCCTGCGCCGCACCAGCCTCGACGAACTCCCGCAACTGTGGAACGTGATCCGGGGCGAGATGTCCCTGGTGGGGCCGCGCCCGCACGCCATCGGCATGCTGACCAACGGCGCCGAGGCCTCCAAGCTGGTGGAGACCTACGCCCACCGCCATCGCATGAAGCCCGGCCTGACCGGCTGGGCCGCCGTGAACGGCTCGCGCGGTCCGGTGGACACGCCCGAGGCCGTGCGCCGCCGGGTGACCCTGGATCTGGAATACGTCGAGCGCCAGTCCGTCTGGCTGGACCTGGCGATCATGGCCCGCACGCTGCCCTGCGTGCTGGGCGACACCGCGGTGGTTCGCTAGCTCAGTGCCTGCGCGCCGCCTGCACGAGCTCGATCGCCGCGTCCGCCACCACCTCGGGCCGGTCGTTCATCATCAGGTGCGAGGACCGGACCACGCGCTGGTCGCTCTTGATGAAGCGCGCGGCGAGCTGCCGATGCAGGTTTTGCCAGTCCGCCGCCGCCGGATCGTCCGGGCCGGCCGCCTGGCCGTCGGCCTTGCCCGCGGTCAGCACGACCACCGGCACGTCCTTGAGCAGGCCGCCGATCCGGTCGACCTGCTCGGAGGTCGTCGTGAACAGGGTGTCGAGTTCGGACACCTGGGCGCTCCACGCGCCCGGCTTGAGGCCAGCAGGATGCGCCGGATCACCACCCGCCAGGCGCCCGCACTCGGCGCGGTCGGCCGCGGCCTCGAGCGTCGGCTTGGCCGACGTCACCTCGAGACAATGCGCCGGCCGGCGGCGCACGGCCTCCACGCTGTTGGTTTGGTGCTCGACGGAGCTGTCCACGAAGACGATGCCCACGACGTCGTGCCGGCGCCTCGCGGCGAACAGCCGGGCGTAGAGGCCGCCGGCCGAGTGGGCCACCAGCACGTAAGGTCCGTTGATCCCGGCGGCCACGAGCCCGTGATCCAGATCGAGCGCGATCGCCGCGCCGTCGCGCGGCAGCGGACCCGGGTCGCTGAACCCATAGCCGGCGCGATCGTAGCTGCAGACCCGGGTCACCGCGGCGATGCGCGGCTGCACGCGGCTCCAGGCGGCGGAACTCGCGCCGAAGCCCGACTCCAGGATCACGGTCGGCGCGCCACGGCCCAGGCAGCGAAGGTCGAGCCGGCGATGATCGGGCAGGCTGACCAGCCGCCCGGGCTTGTCGAAGGCCTCGCGCGGCAAGGCTGCGCCCGGCTGCGCCACGGCCGCGCCGGCAAGGCTGACAGCCGCCAGGACCAGCGTCGCCATCCGGCGCAGGCGCGGCGCCTGGCCGGCGAACTCGAAGTTGGAGGCGAAGGTCATTCGGTTGGCTGGCGCCTTGCAATCCCATCCTGCGAGACGATGCGGGGCGCCCACGCTACAAGTGGGCGTTCGCCGACCGACTCTCGAACAGCATAGGCCGCTATCCATATGCAGGACCCGTCCGTTCCGCCAGCCGCCGCCGCGACCGCGCCCACGGTCTCCGGCGCCAAGCGCCGCCGCGCCCGCAAGGGCCGCAAGCTGTCGCTTGTAATCCCGATGCACAATGAGGCGGAGGTGCTGGACATCCTGTTCGCGCGCCTCGACGAGGTGCTGGCCAAGGCGGGCGTCCAGGCCGAGATCGTCTGCGTCGACGACGGCAGCCGTGACGCCACCTTCTCCCTGCTCGAGGCGCGGGCCAAGACCGACAAGCGGCTGAAGCTGCTGCCGCTGGCGCGCAATTTCGGCAAGGAGGCCGCGCTCACCGCCGGCCTCGACAACGCCACCGGCGACATGGTCGTGCCGCTCGACGCCGACCTGCAGGATCCGCCGGAGCTGATCCTCGAGTTCCTGACGCTGTGGGAACAGGGCTACGACGTGATCTACGGCGTGCGCACGGACCGCACCTCGGACAGCTTCTCCAAGCGGGTCACGGCCAACCTGTTCTACGACATCTTCAATCGCATGGCCGACTATCCGATCCCGGCCAGCACCGGCGATTTCCGCCTGATGGACCGCGAGGTCGTCGAGGCGCTGAAGACGCTTCCGGAGCGCAACCGCTTCAACAAGGGGTTGTTCGCCTGGGTCGGCTTCCGCCAGATCGGCGTGCCCTATGTCCGCCCCGCGCGCGCCGCCGGAACGACGTCGTGGGCCTCTCCGGCGCTTTGGCGCCTGGCCGTCGACGGGATCACGTCCTTCTCGACGGTGCCGCTGCGGATGTGGAGCCTGATCGGCTTCGGCGCGGCGGCGCTGGCGATCCTTTACGCCCTGGTGCTGGTCGGCCGCGTGCTGCTGTTTGGCCGCGACGTGCCCGGCTATGCGTCAATCATGGTCGTGGTGCTGTTCTGCTTCGCCGTGCAGATGGTCGCCTTCGGCGTCATGGGCGAGTATGTCGGGCGCCTCTATCAGGAAGCCAAGGGTCGGCCGATCTACATCCTTCGCAAAAGCGCGTGAAAACTGGTCGTTACGTCGATAACCTCGAGCGGGAGCTTCGGTGACGTCTGTCCGCCGCGCCATGGCCGTCGCCGATCGCCATCCGCATCTGCGGCAGCTGGTGACGTTCGGGATCGTCGGCGTCGCGGCGACCGCCCTGCAGGCGGCGATCGCGCTCTGGACGCACGCGCAGCTCGGCCTGTCGCCCGTCGCCGCCAACGGCCTGGGCTTCGGCTGCTCTTCGGTCCTGTCCTACCTCGGCAACGCGTGGCTGACCTTCCGGCGCCCGGCCCTGCACGGCCCGACGTTCCTGCGCTACGTCGGCGTGACGGTCCTCGGCCTGCTGGTGAGCGAAGGCCTGACCTTCCTGTGCACGGATCTGCTGCGGTGGCCGTTCGCCGTCACGCTGATCCCGGTGGTCACGCTGGCGCCGCTGCTCAGTTTCGTCCTATCCAAGACCTACGCCTTCGCCGACCGGGAAACCGTCGGCCAGGCCCGTTGACGCGGTCACCTTGCAGCCCCGGATGGAGTGCGTACGCCAGTGCAGAGAGGTGAGCGAATGGACGGCGTGACGACCGCTGATCCCGCCGGCGCGCGGTGGCCGGTCAGGCTGGGCCTGGCCGCGCTGTTCCTCATCGCCACCTTACCGGTGCTGAGCGTGCCGGTGCTGCCGATGATCGATTTCTACGATCACCTGTCGCGCTACTTCGTCCTGTCGCACATCGATGCGAACGGGTTCCTGCAGCAGAACTACCAGTCGGCCTGGGGCATCCTGCCGAACATCGGCCTCGACATCCTGGGCACGGGCCTCATGAAGGTCGCCGGACCGCTGAGCGTCGCGCACGTGATCGTGCTGGTGATCTTCGCCGTTCAGTACTTCGGGATCCTGTTCTTCAACCGCCAGCTCACCGGAAGGCCGTCCCTGCTGGTCGGCGTCCTGGCCGTGCCCCTGCTCTACAGCTTCATCTTCACCTGGGGCTTCGCCAACTTCCTGCTGGGCCTGGGCCTGGTGTTCTGGGCGGCGGGGTTCTGGATCGCGCTGCGGCGCAGGCTCGTGCTGGCCGCCGCGGTCGGCAGCCTGTGCGCCGTCGTGATCTTCCTGACCCACGGCGTCGCCTTCGCGCTCTATGGCCTGCTGGTCGGCGCCCTGGAGTTCGGCTTCCTGTGGAAGGAGAAGCGCCTCCAGATCGGCCCCATGGCGCGTTCGGTGGCGGCGCTCGGCGTCCAGGCCATCGCCCCTGTGCTGCTGTTCAAGCTGAGCGCGACCTCCAAGGCGGCCGAGGGCTTCACCAACGCCGACGAGAGCGTCCGCAAGCTGGCGCATACCGGCATGCTGGCCGATCGTCTGCGCGATCTGGCGGTCTATCGCTTCGAGACCATCTGGCGGGTCGCCGAGACCCCGTTGGCCTGGCTGGACGCGGCCTCGTTCGTGGCGGCGCTGGGCATCCTCGGCGCGTTGATCGCGCGCCGGCGGGTGCGGCTGGACGGCCGGGTCTGGGCGGCGATCGCGCTCGGCCTGGTTCTGGTGGCCATCGTGCCGCCGACCCTGTTCGGCGTGGGCTACATCGCCGACCGGATGCCGCTGTTCCTGGCCTTCACCGTGGTCGGCGCCCTGGTCGCCGACGGGCGCAAGGACCGCTTCGACAGGCTCTGCCAGGCCGCGCTCGTCGCCCTGGTGATCGCGCGCCTGGCGGTGATCGGCGTCGGCTGGCGCCAATACAGCGACGACTTCGACGCCTATCTGACGACCACCAAGGCGCTGCAACCAGGTCGCGTCGTCGTGTACGTGAGCGCGGCGCGGGTGAACCGACTGGATGCGCGTCCGCGATGCGAAATGTTCGGTCCCTTGATGATCCCGCTTCGAGGCGAGGCCGCCCCACTCTTCGCCTACGGCTCCCAGCAGCCCATCCGGCTGTCGGGCGCACTGAAGTCGGCCGTGGACGCGCAGCCCACGATGACGGGGCCGCGGCCGATCAGCTTCCAGGATGACCTCATCGCCGCCGCCGTCCGATTGCAGCGCTTCGACTACGTCCTGATTTGCGACGCCGAGCGCTTGACCCGGCCGCTGCCGATGGGCGCCCAGGTGGTGAGCCACTCAGGACGGTTCACCCTGGTAAAGATCGCAAAGCCGGCCGCCCCGACCTAGCTGGCGCCTGGTCCTACTGAGCGGCGCGCACTTCCAGTTCACACGCGGCCCACGGCCGCGGATGGGCCGGGTTGTGCACACAGGCCCGAACCTCCCGCAGGAAGCTCCGCTTGTTGGCCAGGCCGCGCTCGACCTCGTGCCGGGCGGCGTGCTGGGCGCTGACGACCGCCAGGCCGCCCGCCCCGACGACGCCCAGCGCCAGGCACCAGCCGAGCACACGGCAAAACCTCAGGATGGAGTCGCGGTTCGGGCCCACGCGACCCTTTAGATCACAGCGCGCGGCGCTGTGAAGGCGAGCTACGAGGCCGATCGGACCCACGGCGGCGCTCGGAACACGAAAAAGCGCCCTAAAGCGCCCTAGGGAGGCTCGCAGGAGCGCTTGCACGCTTCTTGCAACTTCCGGCATAGGATGGACACGACTGTGCTAGTCGGGGAGGCGTCACCTTGGAAACGATCTACGATTGGATCACCGTCGCGATCTTCGGCGGCTTGGTGGTGCTGTTCCTGCACAGGTCCATGCAGGAGGGCGAGCCGCAGGACACGATCTATCACTACCTGCCGCCCGCCATCGGCTGCGCCGTGGCCAACTACGCGGGGAATCACGGTCAGGGACCGCTATCCGCCGCGATCGTCGTCGGCGTCCTGGCCTATGTCGTGCTGGTCCTCAAGCCGTTTGGCGGCCTCAAGCTCTAGGCGCCTAGAGCGCGAAGTCCCCCGACGTGAGGCTGTGAACGTTCAGAAGCTTGATCGTGAAGTCAGCCACGCCGTCGCCGTTGACGTCACCCTGCACATTGAGGTTGGCGCCATCCACCACATAGTGAAGCTCGCCAGCCACGTGATGGAACGGGTCGGCGCCGATGAACTTGAACGCCTGGTCCCCGGCGACATTGGCGTTGGCGTCGAAGCCGCCGAGGTCGAGAACATCGTGCTGGGCCGAGGAGAAGTCGGCGACGGTGTCGGTATCGTGGTCGGCAATATAGGTATTTCCGAAGTCGAACCGATCGGCGCCTGCGCCTCCGACCAGCATGTCGTTGCCTTTTGAGCCGGCCAGATAGTCATTGCCGTCCCCGCCGATCAGAGTGTCATTGCCCTGCAGGCCGGTGATCACGTCATTGCCGTGCCCGCCCACCACGACCTGGTTCAGCATGCCATGAGCGCTGAGCCGCTGCGGCGCGGTGGTGTCGAGTTGCGGGATGCTGTTGAGGTCCGCCACGGACGCCGCGCTGGCCACGTAGGGCTTCGCGTTGGCGATGGCCGAAGCCACCAGATCGTGGACGGCCGTCGTCGTCGCAGCCGCTTGCGCCTGGGCGACCACGTCGTGGCTGTAGTAACCTGCCGCCGACGCATCGACGTCCTGGATCGTCGTGTTGTCGTGGATGTTCGCCAGCGATCCGGTCTTGTTGCTGGTGACCGAGGCGAAGTTCCCCGAAACCGTCGTGTCGGGGGACGCGCCGATCATGATGATCTCCGGAGCGTCGTTGGTGCCGCCGCTCGTTTGCAGCAACACGTTGTTGGACACGGTCGAGTGCGTAAGCCCGGCGACGAAGAGCCCCTGGTGGTTTCCGTTCTCGATGACGTTCCCGGAAATGACCACGTTGGTGTAGGTCTTGTGAGAGCTATCCTCGAGGTTGATGCCGAGGATCGCTGTGCCCGTACCCTGCGCGATGGTGTTGTTGGTGATCTGAATATCGTTGGTCGGGGCGGTCTGGGTGGCGGACGTAAAGATGTGGATGAAGTCGGCATGGTCGACGCTGCCCCACTTGTAGGGGTTCGAATCCGACAAATGGTTGCCGTCGATCACCAGATGATTGATGCCGCCTCCCGTGATCGGGCTCGTCCTGAGGTCGTGGATGGTGTTGTTGCTCAGAGTGACGTTGTCTCCGCCGGCAAGAACGATGCCCTTGCCCACCTTGGTAATCTCGACGCCCGAAATGGTCACATGCGACGAGGTCGCCAGTGTGAAGCCGCGCGCCGTCAGGACGCCGGTGATGTTCCCGCTGCTATCGCCGGGCACGCCAGGGGGGGTGCCGTTGATCGCCACGCCGGAATTGACCACGCCGCCCGAGAAGGTGATGTGGTCCGAGGACTGGATCTTGACGACCGAGTCGAAACTGTAGGTCGTCATCGTCGGGGTGTAGTCGACGTTGACGTTCTCGAAGTGGATGCCCGAGCTGCTGCCCACCGCGATCGTGTTGAACACCGCCGGGTGCCCCGTGTCGGCCGACTTGATGATCACGTCGCTCGAGAACTTCAACTTGTTGATCGAGAGGTCGCCATAGTCACCGGCCTGAAGGCTGATGACGTCTCCGGCGTGGGCCGTCTTCAACGCCGCGGTCAAACCGGCCGACGTGCTTACTGAAATCTGAGTCAAGGTTATGCCCCACCACTAAAGTCTTGCCAGAGAAGCGTCTCAGCTCTCGTTGACACAGGTGTACGAGGTGGCGATTGGAGAATCGCTAATAGGCTTGGTTAAGAGCCGTTAAGTAAGATTCGTATGGCCCCGTTTGCTTAAGAGATTTGGGGCATTTGTTGACGCAAGACAGGCGAACGCCCCTTGGGCGTAGGCGGAGAGACCTTTTGCGGCGAGGCGTGCAAGCAACGACGATGAGTAAGAACGCCGCACCCCCCTCTGACCGGCCGAAACGCCGCGGGGCGAACGTCTATCTGGCCGGCGCCGTCATCGGCCAGGCCTGCGCCCTGCTGCGCTACACGCTGCTCGCGCGCCTGTTGGGGCCGCAGCAACTCGGCCTAGTGGCGACGCTGATCCTAGTGTCGAACTTCTTCGAGCTGGTGAGCGACACCGGCAGCGATCGCTTCCTCGTGCAGGATCCGGAGGGCGATGAGCCCGCCGTGCAGAAGATGGTGCAGCTGGTCTTCCTGGGCCGAGGCGCGTTCATGGCCGTCGGCTTGGCGCTCTTCGCCTGGCCGGTGTCCCAGTTCTATCACGAGCCCGCCCTCGTCGCGGGACTGGCGATCCTGGGCCTGTCGCCCTTCCTCGGCGGCCTTATGCATTTGGACACCCGGCGCTTCCAAAGGCGCCACGACTTCCGAGCCGAAGGTATCGGCATGGTCGCCTCGGAACTCCTCGGGCTCGCGGCCACGGTCGTCGCGGCCTACCTGACGCGGGACTACACAGCCGTGCTCTACGGACTGATCACCCGATCCTTGGTTCAGGCCCTCGTGTCTCACCTGCGGGCCGAGCGGCCCTATCGCCTCGCCTATGACCCGACGATCGCCCGCCGGCTGCGCAAGTTCTCCGGTCCCCTGATCGCCAATGGCGTCCTGATGTTCATGTCGGGCCAGAGCGATCGGCTAATGATTTCCAGCCTCGTGGGCCTAGTTGCGTTGGGCCACTATTCAGCTGTGCTGTTGCTGGTCCTCTATCCGACAGCGGCGCTTGGCCGGTATTTCATCGGCATCCACCTGCCGCTGGTGTCGCCGGTTTCACCCAAACCGACCACCGGCTCGCCGCCGGACCTGGTCGGCGGCCGGGGGCTGTTGCTGTCGCTGGCGATCGTCGCCGGCTTTGCGCTGGTCGCGCCCCTCGCGGTGCGCATCCTCTACGGGGCGAAGTTCGCGGAGGCCCCGTTGCTGGTGGCTCTGGTCGGCGTGCTTCAGACCGCCCGCTTCATTCGCAACTGGCCAACCGTGCTGGCGCTCGGCATGGGGCAGAGCCGCATCGTCATGTTCAACAACTTCGCCCGAATGGCGGGCATCCCTGCTGGACTGCTGGGACTGGCGACGATCGGCGGCGTCGCCGGGGTGGTCTCTGGAATCATCCTTGGAGAATTTGCAGCGTTGGTGACGGCCATCGTGCTGCTAAACAGGGCTCGCGGCGTGCGCTGGACACATGATTTCGACCGAATCATCGTCTTCGCTCTGGGCTGTGCGCTGGTGCTGGGACTTGCAGCGTCCGTGCAGACGAGGTGGACGCCGGGCCTGATCCTGATCGCGCCCGGCCTGCTGCTGACAGCGTGGCTGGTGCGGCGGGAGCGTTCTTCGATCGACTGGGGCGTTGGGATGGCGGCCAGGATTCTGAGGCTGAAGGCATGAAAGCGTTACGTCGCAAGCCCGCAGCCGAGCCAAAGCCCAAGCGCGAACGTGCGCCGCGGGCGGAAAAGGTCGCCGGCGCCAGCCGCTTTCGCCTGCCGTCCCTGAGGTTCGGCGGCGCTCAATCCAGGCCGGCCGGCTCTGATTTCGTCCTGCGCCCCTACACGTCGCCCACGCCCCGCTGGGTCGGGCCGGCCCTTCTCCTAGGCGCCGGGCTGTTCTGCATCCTCTACGGATACTTCTTCGGCCTTTTCGCGCCGTTCAGGATGATCCCCTTCACCTTCCCCATCCTGATCGCCGGCGGCGTGGCGGTGTGGACGCTGCCCGAAACCGGGACCGTTCCGGCCAGGAGCCTCTCGGCGCTGCTGTTCGTATCGTTCCTCGCCATCATGTGGCCCAACTATCTGGCGATCGCCCTGCCTGGCCTGCCGTGGATCACCATGGCCCGCCTCACGTCCTTCCCACTCACCTTCCTGCTCCTCTACGCCGTCTCAACGTCGAAGCTCTTCCGGGCGCAGCTCGCGCTCCCGTTGAACGCAGCGCCCCTCCTCTGGAAGGCGGTCGTCGCGCTATCCATCTACCAAGGCTTCTCGATCGTTCTGTCCAATGCGCCGTCCATATCGCTCGACCGCTTCATCGCGTTTACGACCCAGTGGACGGCGGCGTTTTTCGTGGCCGCCTACGTCTTCACCAAGCCCGGGCGCCTTGAGCGGCTGATCTTCATCTGGTGGATCCTGGCAATCATCCTCAGTCTCATGGGGATTCCCGAATTCAGGGACCAGTCGGTTCCCTGGGCAGGCCATGTGCCGTCGTTCCTGGCCGTTGACGACCCCTCGGTGGGGCGCGCCATCGGGGCGAAGATGCGGTCTGGGTTCGGCAAGTACCGGGTGCAGACGGTGTTCGCTTCACCGTTGGGGTTGGGCGAGTTTCTCGCCATGGTGACGCCGTTTGTTCTGCATTACGTCGGCGGATCATATAGCATTGTTATGCGAATTGCCGCGGCCGCGTCGTTGCCCCTGATCCTGGTGGGCATCCTGCTGACGGACACACGCCTTGGCTTTGTCGGCTTCCTGATCGCAGGCATCCTCTATGTCTTCTGCTGGGGTGCGTTGAATTGGCGCCAGCACCAGCACAGCCTGCTGGGACCCGCGGTCGTGCTGTCCTATCCCGCCGTGTTCGTCCTGTTCACGGCTGCCGTGTTTCTGAATCAGCGCCTTCACACCATGACGTTGGGTGGTGGTCAGCAAGGAGCCAGCACCGAGGCGCGGAAGGTGCAGCTGGCGATGGCGATTCCGAAGGTCCTCACTCACCCGCTGGGCTTCGGCCTGAGCCGCGGCGGCCAAGGACTGGGCTACGTGAACGCCGGCGGAGTGCTCACCGTCGACTCCTATTTCCTCGCCACGGCGCTCGACCTCGGCATCGTTGGCTTCGGCCTGTTCATCGGCTTGTTCGCCGTCGCCATCTGGAACGGATTCTTCGCCTTCGTGGGCGGGGTGAAGGAACGCGAGCAGACCCTGCTGATCCCGCTGACCCTGTCGCTGATCGTCTATCTGGTGATCAAGACCATCTACTCGGGCGTCGACAGCATGCCGATCGCCTACATGATGTTCGGGGCCATCGCGGCGCTGATCTATCGGCTGCGCGTCGAGCAGGGCCGCATGCCGCCCCTGCCGACCGGCCTTGTTTCCAAGCGCAGGGCCTGACAACCGGTTGATCCACCCTATATTGACGTCTGGGCGTCATCATCACCGGCCAGATGTGAGGGGACGGCGCGCCACGAGCCTGGCGCGACGGTCGAGCAGAGACTGCAATGTTCCAGTTTGAAGACGCCAAGCCCAAGACGGCCTACACGGTCATTCCGCGGTCGGCGGCGGCCTCTGACGCCGGGACACGGCCCATCTCGCACAAGGCGCTGCTGGCCTGGGCGGAGCATTGCGTCGAGTGCGCGGCGCCGGCCTGCTACTCCACCTGCGATCTCTATCTGCCGACCTCGGCGGGCAAGTGCCGCCGCTTCGAGGACGGCATCGTCCCGAACCCCAGCCTGGCCGGCGCCGACGGACCCGCCGCCGAGGTCAGGTTCCGCCACTGGGGCAAGCTGGAGGCCCAGGGCAACGCCGCGCTGATGCCGGTGGGCAAGGCCCGCCTCGCCGAGCGCCTGCTGACCGCCGCCACGCCGCTCGGCGCGCGGGTCGGCCGCGGCATGGCCCGCGTCACCGGCCAGACCCGCTGGTCGACGGCCATGGAGGCCCTGCACAAGCGGATCAACGACCGGCTGCAGGCCGGTGACGGCCGCAACGTCGCCCCGGACGCCTTCCTGGCCGAGATCTTCAACCCGGGCGTCGCGCCGGTGCGCACCATCCTGACCGCGCAGATCGACAAGGCCCGCCTGGCGCGCGAAGTCCGCTCCGACCAGCTGCCCAAGCCCATGAGCGTCGGCATTGAAGCCCCGCCCGGCTTCTCGCGCCACACCCTGGCGGTCGACAACATGCGCGACATCCTGTTGTCCGGCCTGCCGTTCAACCTGGCGCTGACGCCAGCCGAGGGCGACGACGTCCACCTGATCTTCCAGCGTCTCGACCTGGTGGCCTTCGCCAAGGACGACGCGGCGGCCGCGACGACCGCGGCCAGCGCCGCGCCTGCGGCGGCCAAGCCGGCCAAGCTGGTGATCTTCGACCTCGACAACACCTTGTGGGACGGCGTGCTGCTGGAGGGCGAGGTCAAGCTGCGCCCCGGCATCGCCGAGCTGTTCCGCACCCTGGACGAGCGCGGCGTGCTGATCTCGGTCGCCAGCAAGAACGCCCACGACGACGCCATGGCCAAGCTCGAGGCCCTGGGCCTCGCCGACTATGTGCTGCACCAGCGGATCGGCTGGGGCCCCAAGTCCGACGGCGTCGCCCAGATCATCAAGGCGATCGACATCGGCGCCGACACGGTGATGTTCATCGACGACAACCCCTTCGAGCGGGCCGAGGTCGAGGGCGCGGTGAGCGGCGTCGAGGTGCTGCCCGATACGGTGATCGCCGGCCTCGCGGCCCATCCGCGCCTGCAGGGCTCGGTCACCCCGGAGTCGCGCGGCCGGCGCGAGATGTACCGCCAGGCCATCGTGCGCGAGCAGACCGCCGAGGGCTACGGCGACGACTACCTGAGCTTCCTGCGCGACTGCGACATCCATGTGGAGATCCGCCCCGATCGGCCGGACGACTTCGACCGGGTCGTGGAGCTCGTGCAGCGGACCAACCAGCTCAACTTCTCGGGCCGCAAGTACGGCCGCGAGGAGATCACCAAGATCCTCGGCGACAAGGACCAGCCGCGCCACGTGGTGGTCTGCCGCGACAAGTTCGGCGGCTACGGCACCGTCGGCTTCTGCCTGTCGCACCGCGAGCCCTCGGCCGGCGGCGGCGAGACCGTGGTGATCGACGACTTCATGCTGTCGTGCCGGGTGCAGGGCAAGTTCATCGAACAGGCGCTGTTCTGGAGCCTCGCTGAGGGTCCGGGCCTGACGCCGGCCAAGGCCGTGGTGGTCAATTTCAAGCGCACCGACCGCAACCGCGCCGCGGAGATGGTGCTGGAAAAGCTCGGCTTCGCCACCGAGGCGGAGAACCGCCTGCGCCGCGACATCGCGCCGGGCGAACTCGCCGTCGACTTCCTGACTATCGAGACCTGATCGCCCGCTTCAGGCGCGACGCCATCGGCATCCAGTCGAAAGCGCCGCGGCTCTTGAGCGCGAAGAGGCCGGGTGAATCCGCCGGATCGGCGGCGGTCCGGCCGCGCGAGATCGCGCTGTGCCCTGCCCCGATAGCCTGCGGCGCCACCGTGTAGACCTGCCGGTAGCCGGCGGCCCGCGCCTGCTCGACGACGCGGTCATCGTGGTCGCCATAGGGGAAGGCCAGGGTGTCGATGGTCCGCCCCAACAGGGCCTCCAGCGCCTGGCGCGAGGTCGCGAACTGATCGGCGACCTCGGCCTCCGAGAGCTGCGTCAGGTGCGGGTGGTCGATGGTGTGCGAGCCGATGGCGATCAGGTCGCTGGGCAGGCCGGCAATCTCCTCGGCGGTCATCACCGTCTCGGCCTGGTCGCCGGTGGTTTCCATGCGCCAGCCCGGCGTGCGGCCGAGATAGCCGGTGGGCACGAAGATCGCCGCCGGGATCTGGTGGCGGATCAGGGCCGGCAGGGCGTTCTCCCGCACCGACCGGAACGCGTCATCGAAGGTCACCGCCACGTTGGGGCGATCCGAGGCCAGGGGGCCGGTGTGATCGGCGCCCACGACGTTCGCGGTGCGCTTCAGATAGGCCATCTGGGCGTCGAAGGCCGCGGCCAGCTCCGGAGCGACCGCATGGTAGTAGAGAATGGTCAGCTTCGGCGCGGGCCTGACCATGCGCGCGCCCAGGTCCCAGACGGTCGCGATGGCGGTCTTGACGCCCTGCTTCAAGCTCATGGCGCGGTCCGCGGGGGCGCGTCGTAGCCGGCCAGCCATTCGCCGCGGCGGTTCCAAACCTCCCGCCACTTGGCCTGCGAGGCTCCCGGATCGTCACGCCGGCCGGCGATGAAGCGCGAGCCGACCATCCGCAAGGCCGACCAGAGCAGCATCAGCGCCTTCCCCGCCGCCACGGCCGGCGGGCTCCAATGCTTGCGCATCAGGGTGACGCGGCCGCGCACGGTGCGCACGATCTTGTCGACGCCGGTGACTTCCGACACCCCGCCCAGGTGGATGATCTCGGCTTCCGGCGAGATGCCGGGCCGGGCGCCCGTCGCCTTGGCCCGCAGGCAGAGGTCGGCTTCCTCGGCGTACATGAAGAAGGCCTCGTCGAACCCGCCCAGCCGGCGCCAGAGCGCGGCGTCGATCATCAGGAAGCACCCGGTGACGATGTCCACGTCGGACACGGTGTCCCGCTGCCAGTTCCCGTAGGCCTCGGAGCTGAACAGGCGGCTGTTGGGCGCGAGGTGCGTGAGCCCCAGCGCCGAGCAGAACAGGCTCCAGAGCGTCATCCGCCGCCAGCAGCTGGTGGGATTGAGGCTGAGGTCCGGGAACAGCGTCCGGCCGCCCCAGATGCCGCGTCTGGGCTCGCGCTCGGCGAAGGCCCAGTGGGCGCCGTGGCTCTGCGGCAGGCTCTCGGTGTCGGGGTTCAGCAGCAGGATGCGCCGGCCCCGCGCCTTCTCGGCGGCGATGTTGTTGCCCTTGGCGAAGCCGACGTTGACCGGGTGGGCGATCAGGTCGACCTGCGGGAAGGCCTTGGCGATCGCCTTGGCGCTGTTGTCGGGCGACTTGTTGTCGAGGACGATCACCTCGAAATCCACCGGCGGCGGATAGCGGAACAGGCTCTCCAGCGCCTTCAGGGTGAGGACCTCGGTGTTGTAGCTGATGACGATGATCGAAAGCTCGACCGGCCGGTTCTCAGCGGGGGCGACAAAGGCCATTCAGCTTGCCCTGACGGTTGGCGCCGCGAGTCGGTCAGGCGCAGATTGCATGACATACCTCAATCCGTTGGCGTCGCGGGAGAGCCGATCCGGGGCTCCGCCGGGCGCAATTGTCGCCTTATTAAAGTGCAATGGGTGAAGGAAACCCATCGGGCGGGAGATGGCCGATGCGAGGGGTGGGCCGGGCATGAGCGTGGGCGAGATGAGCAAGGCGGCCGGCGCCTATCTCGGCAACCGCTTCGTCGGCGCGACGTGGCGGCGGGGCGCGAACGCCGCCGTGCTCAAGCGCCTGCGGGCCGCGATCGGCGGCTGGACGGTGGTCGAGGGCGACGGCTGGCTGGTGGCCGGCGAATTGGCGCCCGCCTGCGCCGAGACCGCCAAGCTGGCGCTGGTGCTGGGGCGGGAGCGGATGTTCGACCGCGCGCAGGCGAGCTTCCCGAACGCCAAGGACCTTCTGAAGACCATGGGCCGCCAGGGCCGCGCCGCGCTGGACGGCATGGCGCCGCCCTTCCGCGCCGTCTGGGCCGACAAGGCGTTGGGCGCGGTGCATGGCGAGGCCGACCTGTTCGGCATCGGCCATGTCTTCAGCGCCCAGGCGGACGGCTTTTCCGCCCTGGCCTCCTCGGCGACCCTGCTGGCCGACATCCTGGGCGCGGCGACTTCGCCCGAGACCCTGGCGGGCTATGCGGTCTTCGGCGTGTTCCTCGCCGAGGAGACCCCGTTCGCCGGGGTCACCAAGCTCAAGGCCGGGGAAACCGTGACGCTCGAGGCCGGGCGGCTGGCGACCTCGGCGAGAGCCCTGCCCGGCGTGTCGGGCGCCGATTGCCGCGAAGCCTTCGAGGCCTCGGTCCTGGCGATGCTGAAGGCCGCGCCGGACGCGGAGCTGGAGCTCTCCGGCGGGCTCGACAGCCGCCTGATCCTGGCCGCCATGCCGCCTGACGCGCGGCGCGGGCGCCGATCGATCACCATCGGCGTCGCCGCCGATCCCTCGGGCGACGTGACGGTGGCGCGGGCTCTGGCTGAGAGCGAGGGCCTGGACTGGTCGATCCTCGACGTCGGCGGGATGGCGGCGCTGGACGGACCCAGCCTGGACTGGCTGCTGTCGCGGGCGGTCGCGGCCTACGACCACATGGCCAACCCGGTGGACAAGATCGCCCTGATGACCGCCGGCGTCGGCCGCAAGGTCGACGCCCGGTTCGGCGGACAGAACGGCGAGATTCTGCGCGGCTTCTACTATCCCGCCCAGCCGCTGGACGCCGCACCCTCGGAGGCGCTGGCGCGCCAACTGATCGCGGTCCGGCTGGAGGCCAACGACCGGGCCGACGACGCGATCCTCGCGCCGCACGTCCGCAAGGACCTGCGCGCCGCGGCCGAGGAGCGGATGACCGCGCAGCTGCTCTCCTACAGCGGCAATTGGGGGCAGACGCTGGACCGCTACTACCTGGCGCAGCGGATGCAGAACTGGGTCGGCGTCTCGGCGGGCAACCGCTTCGTCGGCCACGCCCCGCTCTATCCGTTCTTCGACCCGGACTTCGTGGCCGCGGCGATGGCGGCGCCCAGCGGCGACAAGCTCAATTCGCGCAGCGCCTATCGCCTGCTGGCGCAGATCGATCCCAAGCTGGCCGCGCGGCCGCTGGACAATGGCGTCATCCCCGCCGCGGCAGGAACCGCCTCCCCGCTCGCCGGACGCCTGGCGGATCTGCGGATGGACATCGACCGGGTGGCCAAGCGCGTGCGGCGCCGCCTGGCCGGCGTCGGGCGCGCGACGCTGGGGTCACAGACCGTCGCCCAGCAGTGGCACAGCCTGGCGCTGCACAAGACCCTGCCCCTGGATCGGCTGGCCCGCAGCGGCCTCTTCGACCCCGCCGCCCTCGACCGGATCGCCGCGGGAACCTTGGTGCTGGACCGCCCGACGCTCGGCTTCCTGCTCCTGGCGGCCGGCCTGGAGACGCGCGCGTGAACCGCTGGCTGCTGGGCGCCCTGGCCGTCGCCACGGTCGGCGCCGCGGCCTGGGCCTCCAGCTGCTCGCCCGCCGGCCGG
>JACXTT010003549.1_pt1 | contig 23901 bp, 21 predicted proteins | sample 9270951 | NCBI WGS metagenome assembly JACXTT01 (sample SAMN15532306, study PRJNA645909) | rock metagenome | isolation source: weathered quartz diorite | place: Puerto Rico | collected 2017-06-21
GCGCTGCAATTGATATAGCTGATCGCCAGGTGATCGGAGTAGCGCTCCCGAAATGATTTAAAAAGACCCGCTGGGCATCCGTCGGCTAAAGAACAACCAGCCTTAAGGTCTGGGAGGAGGACGAGCTTCTTGGGGTTGAGGATCTTAGCCGTTTCGGCCATAAACAGGACGCCCGCGAATACAATGACGTCCGCCTCCGTCGAGGCGGCCTGCTGCGAGAGCTGCAGGCTGTCGCCCACGAAATCAGCGAGGTCCTGAATCTCCGACTCTTGGTAATAGTGCGCCAGGATGACTGCATTCATCTCGCGCTTCAGGCGCGCGATCTCGTCCTCGAGATCGAGGTGCCCGAGGGACACGAAATGTTCGGCTTGTGCAGGAGCGATCATGACGTTAGCGAAAGCAGGTTTCCTTGACTTACTCTTCCATTATAGCCGCCGCATACCACCAAAGAAAACAACCACACCTATCATTGGATGCGGATTTCTGCCCCTAGGGCGCAACCGGAGGACGCATGATAGACCACCAAAGGAGCGCCTGCAATCCTTGAGCCCAGGGCAGCCCTGGAACCACGGATGGACACGGATGAACACAGATAGAATCGCAAGAACATGCTGCGTGGGGGCCAGACGTCGCCAGCTGGTGGTAGCCGATTTTCTTCTTTTCCGTCCGTGTTTATCTGTGTTCATCCGTGGTTTCGTTGCTTTTTGTGCTAAGACCTTTTGCCACATCCGTGCGCGTCGGATAAAATGGCCCCTTTGCCATGAGCACGCAGCCCACATTGAGCAGCGGAGACCAAACCACTAAGGCGGAGGTCCGGTTCCACAACACCCTGAGTGGGCGAACAGAACCATTCGTTCCGCTCGTGCCTGGCGAAGTGCGCTCGTATACTTGCGGGCCCACCGTATACGATTTTGCTCACATCGGGAACTTTCGCACGTTCGTTTTCCAGGACCTGCTGCGGCGCTATTTGAAGTCGAGAGGCTTTCGCGTCATTCAGGTGATGAACCTTACCGATGTGGACGATCGCATCATACAAAAGGCCGCTGCCGCCGGCGTCAGCATTCGCGAATATACCGACAAATACATTCAGGCATATCTCGATGACCGCAGCGCCCTGAACCTCGAGCCCCCGGAATACATTGCCCGCGCCACCGAGCACATTGACGACATGGTGGAATTGATCCAGCGCCTTACGCAGAGGGGTTTCACCTACAGCAGCGACGGTTCCATCTACTTCCGCATCTCGAAGTTTCCGGGCTACGGGAAGCTATCGAAAATTGATGTCGCGGGCATGCAGACCGGCGCGCGCGTCGACATGGATCGCTATGACAAGGACAACGCACGTGACTTCGCTCTCTGGAAAGCTCCGAAACCGGGCGAGCACTTTTGGGAGACGCCGATCGGCCCTGGACGACCGGGCTGGCACATCGAGTGCTCCGCGATGGCCATGAAGTATCTGGGCGAGACCCTGGATATACATAGCGGCGGCGTCGACCTCACGTTTCCACATCACGAGAACGAAATTGCGGAGTCCGAAGCCGCGACAGGAAAGCCCTTCGCGCGTTACTGGCTGCATGCGGAGCACCTGCTCGTGGATCACGAAAAAATGTCCAAGTCGCTGGGAAACTTCGCGACGCTTCGTGAACTGTTTTCGCATGGCCACAAACCGTCTTCCGTGCGTTTTCTCCTCGCCTCCGTGCCGTATCGCCGCCAGTTGAACTTCACGGAAGAGGGTTTGCAAGGCGCGGCAAGCTCGGTGGAGCGGTTGAGAAACTTTGTCGCTCGCCTGCGCGAAGCGAAGTTCCCGGAGGGCACGTCCCCTGCGATGGCCGAGCGCGCCGCGAAGGCCGGCGAGGATTTTGACCGGGGGCTCGCTGACGACCTCAACACGGCAGTGGCGCTTGCGGCGATCTTCGATCTTGTGCGCGACGTCAACACTGCGCTGGACCGCGGCGAATTTCGCAAGGGAGATGCCGCTCCCGTACTCGCCGTGATGGATTCCTTCGATGCAGTTTTTGCCGTGCTTCGCGATGACGATGCGGAGAGGCTCCGCGCGCTGGGAATCGCGCCAAGCGCTCCAGCGCTCATCGATGCCGAGGTGGAGGCCCTCATCGCTGAGAGGCAAGCCGCGCGCAAGCGCCGGGATTTTGCAGCCTCCGACCGGATCCGCGACCGGCTTTCCGGGCAGGGAATCATTCTCGAAGACTCCCGCGATGGCGCCGTCCGCTGGAAACGAAAATAGGCGCGGATGATTCCGGCCTGTGAACATCCCTCCATTTCTTTTTCTCAGTGGCTTCGATTCGGCGTAGATTATTGTTAGGTCCCTCTCTCTCGCGACTCTTGCGTCGGATATCAGGTGTCGGCTCCACTTGCTTACCCTGAGCTTCCAAAGGGGAGCCCGCCAGAAATTCTGGGAAAGGGACACGTCGGTGGTACCTGATTCGGGTTGTGGGAATTCAGCCGCACCTGTGGGAGGCTCCGTGGAGAAGACTGTGGGAACGATCGTGACCGAAACCAAGCTGCCCGTCCTGATGACGCCGCTTCCTGGTCCAAGAGCGAAGGCGGTGATCGCGCGCGACTCGCAGTGGATTTCGCCGTCGTACACGCGGGGCTATCCGATGGTGGCGAAGTCTGGGCGTGGCGCGATGGTCGAGGACGTGGACGGCAACGTGTTCCTGGACTTCGCCGCAGGAATCGCCGTCGTATCCACGGGGCACTGCCATCCGCGCGTAGTCGAAGCCATCCAAAAGCAGGCTGCCGAGCTGATTCACATCTCCGGAACAGATTTCTACTATTCGAACATGGTGGAATTCGCGGAGCGCCTCGCTGCGGTAGCTCCGGGCAAGGAACCAAAGAAAGTTTACTTCGGCAATTCAGGCACGGAGGCAATCGAGGCGGCCATCAAGCTGGCGCGATACCACACGAGGCGCGACAAGATCATCGCGTTCCACGGATGCTTTCACGGCCGAACCCTGGGTTCGCTTTCACTCACCGCGTCGAAAGCTGTCCAGCGGAAGGGCTTTGGCGCGTTGCTGGCCGGCGTCTTTCACATCCCCTACCCGAATGCGTACCGCTGTCCCTACGGCAACCCTGCGCCCTGCACTTGCGTCGAGGCAGCGACAGTTCTCGAGCGCGAAACGTTTAAGCGCCTCGTCGATCCCGAGGAGGTTGCGGCGGTTTTCATTGAGCCGGTCCAGGGCGAGGGTGGATACGTTCCCGCGCCGAAGGAATTCCTTCTCGAGCTGCAGCGCATCTGCCGGAAGCACGGAATCTTGTTGGTGTCTGACGAAGTGCAAAGCGGCATGGGGCGCACCGGCAAGTGGTGGGCTGGCGATCACGCTGGTCTCGAGCCGGACATTCTGTGCGTGGCAAAGGGCATTGCCTCGGGCATGCCGCTTTCTGCAATGATCGCTCGCGCCAGCCTAATGGATTGGAAACCAGGTGCGCATGCTTCCACGTTTGGCGGGAATCCGGTATGCGTCGCCGCTGCGCTCGCGACGATGGACTTGCTCGAGACGCAGTACATCGACAACGCGCGGCGCCTTGGCGAATTTCTCTCGCGGCGCATGGCGGATTGGCCCGCGCGGCACAAAATTGTGGGCGATGTGCGCGGCAAAGGCCTGATGATCGGCGTCGAAATTGTGCGCGACCAGAAAACCAAGGAGCGCGCTGGCGATCTCCGCGAAGCCATCGTGAATCGCGCGTTCGAGAAGGGCCTGCTCTTGCTCGGCGCCGGCGAAAACACGATCCGCATCGCGCCGCCTCTGCTCGTCGACGAAGAGCAGGCCGATTTCGCGGTTCGGACGATCGACGCCTGCATCGACGAAGTTGAGAAGTCTGTGTAGGTTGTAAGCGGTCAAGACTCAATGCCAATTCTTGCGCGAGCCATGTTTGGCTTGGTGGATTGGGCCGCACGCAAAGGCCTTGCGGAGTCACCCGCCGCGCCGGCGCGCACCGCTGCCAAGCATCGCGCGCAGCGAACCGGCGTGCGCGGCGAGACGTACGCATACTGGTATTTGCGCCGCAACGGATACATCATGATCGCTCGCAACTATGTCATCCGCGGCGTCAAGGGCGAGATTGACCTTGTCGGATACGACGGCGAAACCCTGGCCTTCGTCGAAGTCAAGACGCGCACCTCGCCGCGAGAGGAGTTCGGTTCCCCGGAGGACGCCGTTACCAACGAGAAGCAGCGCCATCTTTCCCGCATGGCCCGGCAATTCCTCCACGAGTACCATAGAGTCGGCGCTCCCTTCCGGTTTGACGTTCTCGCGATTGAAGCCCCGCCCGGCAGGCGTCCCATCGTGCGGCTCCATAAGGGCGCTTTTGCTGCATAATAACGATAGAAGTTACCTCGCCAGACTTCGCGGACAGACAGGGCCCCACAGAGCGCCGCTTCAAAAGCCCTCGTTGTTCAGCAGCGTGGTCTTCGAGGCCAGGAGGAGTCGTTGCCCGAGTTAAGGAAAGATCCCATCACCGGACGATGGGTGATTATTTCGACGGACCGAGCCAAACGGCCGACGGATTTTCTGCGCGAAAGCGTGGAGATTAAGGGTATCGGAATCTGCCCGTTTTGTTACGGCAACGAATCGAAGACCCCTCCGGAGATTCTCCAGTACGGGCGCAACGGAAGCGGGCCGAACACACCGGGCTGGCAAGTCCGCGTGGTCCCCAACAAGTTTCCAGCGCTGGGCATCGAAGGGGACCTCGACCGCGAAGGCGAAGGCCTTTTTGACCGGATGAATGGCGTGGGTGCGCACGAAGTCATCATAGAAACGCCGGAACACCGCAGTACCCTTGCAACGATGTCAGAAAAGCAGATCGAGGACGTGCTTTGGGCCTTCCGCGACCGCATGCTCGACCTCAAGAACGACAAACGCTTCCGCTACATTTTGATTTTCAAGAATCATGGGGAAGCGGCAGGCGCCTCGCTCGAGCATCCCCATTCGCAACTGATCGCCCTGCCCATCGCTCCGAAGCAAGTGCGTGAGGAAGTCGACAGTTCGCGCCACTATTACTTCGACAAGGAGCGCTGCATTTTCTGCGACATGATCCGGCAGGAGCTCGAGGGCGGCGTTCGCGTGATCGGCGACACGGACGCATTCGTGACGCTTGCGCCCTACGCCCCGCGTTTCCCGTTTGAGATGTGGATTCTGCCGAAGCAGCACGCCTCAGCGTTTGAAAGTCATCAGAGCCCCGTGTACGCCGCGCTCGCTAGAGTCCTCAAGGACAACCTGATGCGTCTGGATGTGGTGCTCGACCGCCCTGCCTACAACTTCATGATTCACACGTCGCCGGTCGGTGAAGAAATCAACGAGCACTACCACTGGCACATCGAAATTATTCCCAAGCTCACCAAAGTGGCGGGCTTTGAGTGGGGCACGGGATTCTACATTTGCCCCACGCCTCCCGAGGAATCCGCGCGCTTCATCCGCGATGCGCAAATCATGCCCGTCCCTTCGCGTTGACCCGGCGTTTCGGAGGGCTGGGCCCCGACAGGGTCGGGATCTTCGACTTCAGCCCGACCGTAACGACGCCCGCCCACGCGGCTTCAGCCGCTGAAGCCATGTTTAGTCTCAGAGCCGCGCTTCTTCCTCCGGCGCTGACCCTGACAATTCGACGCCAGTTTCGCTATACTTTTTGGCTCCGGCGCGGTACCCAAGAGGCCCAAGGGAGAGGTCTGCAAAACCTCCATTCGTGGGTTCAAATCCCACCCGCGCCTCCAGAATTAACCTCGCGCGTTCCGCCAGATCCCCCTCGAGTCGGTCCTCCGCTTCATTGTCCGCCATCAAGGGCAGGACATGTTTGGCGGAGAGTTCCCTTCCGCATAATTCTTTACAGCCTCGCAATATACATGGTAGTGATGCGAGCACTCACCGAGCTCTTCAAGCCCGTCGTTGACGGCGACCACGAGTTCGCCATTGCGGGGTATCTCAATCGGCTTCGACAGATCCTCCGACGATTTGAGAAGATCCCTCGGGCTCGTGAGCCAGATCTTGACGAGGTCGCCGGTTTCATTCACCCACCGGATACTCTTTGCCGGGTTTTTGCCACCTAGATGTACAGTGGGAGGGACGACAAAGACACGCTGTTTTCCCTCAATATTGTACAGTTTCGTGAATACCACCTTCCGTACTGGTTCCTGATAGGCATCCTGCGTAGCTTCGTTTGCCATTGCGTCTATCTCCTTTTGTGACCTGAAACAAACGTAGAACCTAGGGCCCAAGAAGCTCTCGGAATCTCGGGTCGAGCCGTAGCTGCGCAAGCGAGGGCTCCTTCTCAATCAGATCGCGCGAGTAGCCTCCCTTGATCGCCTTCGCTATCGACCGCAAGGCGAGCTTGCGGTCGCCAAGCCGCTCGTAGATCGAAGATGCATCAAACGTGTTTTCGACGTCATCTGGGGACAGCGCGAGACCCTGCTGCAACAGCTCCCGAGCGCGTTGCGGCTGGTTAAGATTGGAATACGCGTCGGCCAGTCGAATCAGCAGATGGGGATCATGAGGGTTGACCCTGCGCTCTTCTTCGGTGAGTTCTGCCGTCCGCTGGAAGGCCGCTCGAGCCTTCTGCGGTTCACCGGACCACTGGTAGGCCGCCGCCAAATTGTGCCACCAGAGTGACTCGTGCCCATTCATTTGGATGGCGCTCTCGTAATACCGAGCCGCCTCGGCGTACTGCCCCAACGCGTAGTAAAGCGTCCCCAGGTTCGAGTAGACCGAAGCGGTCGGCTTGATGGCCGCCGACTTTTCAAACATCTTCGCCGCTTCCTCGTAGTTCTTTTGGGCATAGGCAATCACGCCCAGGTTGCTGTAGCCGCGCGCATTATCGGGGGTAAGTTCGACAACGCTTCGAAATTCCTTTTCCGCTTCGGGATATCGGCCCAAGCGGTAGTAGAAACCTCCAAAATCATTGTGCGTGCCCCAATAACCTGGGCGCACCGCGACGGCATTCAGATACGTAGATTCGGCGTCTTTCACTCTGCCCATCCGTTCGTAAGCTTGCGCCAATTCCCGGTAAGCGTCCGCGTTGATAGGGTCGATCACGAGGGCCTTCTGAAGGTTTTGGCTCGCTTCCTCGGAACGGCCGGTTCCTCGCTGGATCATCCCCAGCGTCACGTAGACCTGCGCCAGCTTGTCGTTCAGCCGAATCGCGGCTGCGCCGCTGTTCCTGGCTTCTTCCGCCCATTGTGTATCTTTGGTCTGCTCGTATTTCCGCCAATACGCTTCGCCTAAGCCCGCCTGAGCCAACGCGTACTTACCGTCTTGCTCCAGTGCCTGTTTAAAGAGCGAGATCGCGGTGTCGACGTTTTGCGCCACTTCGTAGCGTTGCAAATAGCCCCTGCCCTGCGTGTAAAGGTCATACGCGTTGGGAACAGTCGTGCCGCCGACGGCCAGAACTTGCTTGGCCTGGCTTGAGAGTTTCACGTCCAGAAGTTCAGCTACTGCCAGCACCACCCCATCCTGCAACACCAAGATGTCATGTGTTTCTGTGTCGAGCGCCTTAGATTTCAACTGGCGCAGCGTTTGTGGATCGACCAGATTGGTCGTCAATCTCACCCGATTTTCCGCGCGTTGCACGCTTCCGGTGATCGCCAATGTGGCGCCAAATGTCTGTCGCGCCTCCCGCACGCTCACGATTCCTTCTCGGAGAACATCCGTCGAAGGAACCACGCGCAGGGTTCGTTGGAATTGTTCCAATTGGCTCAGCTTGCTGGTGAGGATTTCGACTAATCCATCACAGAAACCCTGATTTTCAGGGTCGTTTCCGACGTTCGTAAAAGGGAGGACCACGAGCTGTTTGTCGGTTGCCTGGGACACCGAGTGCGACCAGGCGCGGATCTTTCCTGCGAACCGCGGCGCCGCAATAACAAGCGCAGCAACCACCAGCGCCGTCGCAAGCATTGCTTGGAGGCGCACAGGCAGACGCTGAAGAAATGCTGTGGCCTCGCCAGAACTCCATTTCGTCCCCCGAGAAGCGGCTGCCTCCCGGAGTTCCTTCAGCTCGCGCGCCAGCTCCTCAGTAGATGCGTAGCGCTTTTCGGGCTCCTTCGCCATGCATCGCCGAATGATCTGTTCAAGAGCGGCCGGAACCTTGGGATTGAGTGACGTAACCGGCGTCGGTTCCTCTTGAATGATGGCCGCGAGTGTCTCAGGGCCAGTCTTGCGGTGAAAAGGCCGCTGGCCGGTCGTCATCTCATAGACCAGCGAGCCAAGTGAAAACTGATCGGAGCGAAAATCCGCCGACTTGCCGCTCGCCTGCTCAGGCGACATGTAATCGATCGTCCCGAGAATGATTCCCGGCTCGGTCACGGACGTGGTTCGCTCGGATTCAGGGAGAGAAAGCGGCGTCCGCTTGCTCAACCCAAAATCAAGAAGCTTTACCAATCCGTCTTTCCGGATCATGACGTTCTGGGGCTTCAGATCGCGGTGCACGATCCGAGAGTTGTGAGCGACCGCCAGGCCCGCCCCAATCTGTGCAGCGACGTCGAGCACGTCGCGCACCGCCATCGGGCCGCCGCTAAGGACGTCATCCAAGGGATTCCCATCCACTAATTCCATCGCAATGTAAACGGTGCGGCCATCCTGGCCGACGTCGTAGATGGTGACAATGTTGGGATGGTTCAAAGAAGCCAGCACATGCGCTTCGCGCTTGAAACGGACCAGCAGGGTGGGATCGTCGGCGAAGTCCCGAGGCAGTACTTTGAGGGCTACCTCCCGTTCGAGTTTGGAGTCGCGAGCCCGGTAAACCTCCCCCATGCCACCGGAAGCTAGAAGTGAAAGAATCTGGTACGAACCGACGATCGCGGCACGTTCTAGGACTCTGCGTTCGAGCTCAAGCTGCTCCAAAAAGTGGCTGTCGCCGCGCTCGCAACTGGAAATCAGCGACTCGACTTCCTTTCGCAACGATGGATCGGGGCAGTTCTGATCTAGATATGCCGCGCGCTTGGGGGGATCCTGCTCGAGCGCCCCTGCGAGCACGTCCTTGATCCGTTTCCATTCCTCGGGAGTCACTTCCGCACACTCTTCGATCTCATCTCACGCAGCAGCCAAGCTCGCGCAGTCGTCCACTCGCGCTTTACCGTCGCGGGCGAAACGTCGAGAACGACGGCGGTCTCCTCAATCGAGAGTCCGCCAAAGAAGCGCAATTCGATCAGTTTGCACTGCTGCGGATCGAGCTCCGCGAGGCGATTCAGTGCGTCATCCAGCGCCAGAAGGTCCAGGTCCCGGGTTTGAGGCAAGGCCATCTGGTCATCGAGCGCGAGGCGGGGAAGGCCAGCGCCGCGCTTTGCGGCTTTGCGGCTTCGCGCATGATCCACGAGGATATGCCGCATCAGCTGCGCGGCAACGCCAAAGAAGTGTGCCCGGTTTTTCCACTGCGGCGCTTTTTCGCGCGACAGGCGCAAATAGGCTTCGTTTACTAGCGCTCCGCTCTGCAGGGTGTGATTGGGGCGCTCTTGGCGGAGATACCGGCGGGCAACGCGGCGCAACTCACCGTAGACTAGCGGAATTAGTTCTTCCCGCGCATCTTGATCACCACGCCGCCAATTGAGTAGCAGCTCGGTGACCCGGGGGGCCGTTGCGGGGCACATGTCCTTGCTCCCAACGGGGCGTGCGAGAATCGCGAACTTTTGGAGTCTAACACCAGTAAATAGCGAATGTAAACTTGGTTTTGCTCTCAGTAATTGGCGCCAGTCTGGCTTGCCTGATCGCCACGGCTCCGCGAACGCCAATCTCCCGATTGGCGGAGAGAGACGCCATTCAGGAGAATGGCGTTCCCGGGGACGTATCTCAAAACAGGCGGGGGGGGGCTCTACTTGCTTGCCCTGAGTCTCGAAGGGCAGCCCGCCAGAAAATTCTTGAGCCAAATTCACTCTGGTTTCCGCTTTCCCTAGCAAAGGCACGATGCGGGGGTTCGGTCCAAAAACAGAAATGCATCGGCCTACGAAAGGGAGAAATACCATGAAATTCGAAACGATCCGAAATGTCATCAAGGTTAGATTGTTCGCGGCTGCTGTACTCGCGGCTGGCTTGTGTGCCTCGGCCGGGTATGCCCAGACGAGTTTCTCCGGCAAGTTCAGCTTGTCGCACGAAGTTCACTGGGGCAAGAATGTGCTCCCCGCGGGGCAATACTCAATCAGCATGGACGCAGTCGGCGCCACGGCCCGCGTCCAGTCAACAGACGGGAAGATAGCCTTCTACACGCCCATCCCCATCAAAGACAGTAGCGAAAAAGGAGCCACGGCAATCTCCGTGCTGGTTTACGGAAATGAGCGCTTCGTTCGTTCCCTGAACCTGCCCGAGCGTGGCCTCTGCCTCATCTACCGTCCCGCCACCGCTGCCGAACGCGAAATGCTCGCAAAGGCCGACCATGTATCCACCGTGCCGCTGACCACAGCTAGCAAGTAGCAACTCAGAAGGCAAGGGAGCAGTCGTTCGAAAAAAGGGGATGAACCGGAAGGTTCATCCCTCTTGCCTTGGGTTTACGGATAGCGAAGCTTCAGGATCAGGATGGCCAGCGAGAAAACGAGAGTGATGATGTTGGCATACAAGATGGGGCGGTTGTTGAGAAGCACTCCGTACGCAGCCCAGAGTGCGACTCCGAACGTGAACACACTCTGCGTGATCAGCGAAATCCCTTCGGTCCTCTTTTCGCGGATGATCTTGATTGCCTGAGGCAGCCAGCACAGAGTGGTGCACGCGGCTGCCAGACCTCCCAAACCCTCGAACGAGACGGCCATAACCTCACCCCGGTGCTCTTGGAAAACGCGCCCGGCTATAGCCGGACTTCCGACGCGGCGCTCACATACTAGCGCAACACGATTGCGAGAACGTTAAAGCTTGTTCATCCCTCCAGGTTGCTAACTCGGCCTGGGTCAATCCGGTGCGCCAAGAACCGATTTGGAACCGCGGCCTCGCCACAGCATTTCTATTAGTTTTTTCTCATCTTGCAAATCGTTGAACCACACCTACTTAGTTCGAGAGTCCTGACTCGCATTTGGCCAGAGCAGTGCAAATGCACTGAGGGGATAACTTTGCCAGCACGCCGCAACTGGGTGAGGACGACTCCGTGTGCCCCCGCAAGAAGGGCCTCACTATTTGTATTTTTAGTCTCCCTCCAATTGACAGGGTCCGCGAATGCTCGCGCGCAGGCATCGCCCTCCGAGTATCAGCTGAAGGCCGCCTACCTATTCAACTTTCTCAAATTCGTCGAGTGGCCCGAGGATTCCTTTGCGGACCCACTTGCGCCAATTGTGATTGGAGTCGTTGGGGAAGATCCATTCGGCAGCGCGCTGCCGGAAGTAGTGATCGGCAAGGCCGTGCAGGGCCGCGACCTTGTGATTCGCAAGTACCACGCGGGGGAGGATCTCCGTGGGGCGCACCTCCTATTCATTAGCGCATCGGAAAGGAAACAGCTCCCGCAGCTTCTGTCCAGCTTGCGCGGATCGAGTGTTCTGACAGTGGCGGACACGCAGGGGTTCCTCGAGGCGGGCGGGATGATCCAGTTTCTGAATGAGAACGAGCAGGTTCGCTTTGCAATCAACGCCGACGCCGTGAACAAGTCTCGGCTGAAGGTGAGCTCCAAGCTATTTCGCTTGGCGAAGGGCGTAGCAGGAAAGGCAAAGGAAGCGGGCAACTGAGTGGAACCGGGGGTGCGGGCCGCCCAATACCGGGGCCGTACACGACTTTGGTGCACAGATGCAACGGACTAGCACAACAAGACCGAGAGCCCATTGTTTGGCGCCACCGAACAATCTGAGGCATTACTCAAGAGCGAGCACCCGGGAGCGCTTGCTCATTGGCGTACTGCTGCTAGGGTTTCAAGGATTGGTTGTTGACCGCGCTAGATCCGCCGCTCAATTTCCAGCGGAATACAAGCTTAAGGCCGACTCCCTATTCAATTTATTGAAGTTTGTGGCCTGGCCGGAAGATGCAACCGCGGACGCTCGTGGGCAATGGGTCATCGGAGTTGCCGGAGGCACTCCCGTTACCTACGAATTGGTTCGGATGGTCACCGGGAAAACCGTTCTCGGCCGCGAAGTGAAGATCAACACAATTCAGTCCGCGGAAGGCTTGCGCGCATGCAATCTCTTGTTCATTAGCGCCTCGGAGAAGAAACGCCTGCCGTCTATCCTCGCTGCATTGCGTGGCTCAAGCGTGTTAACGGTATCCGACATGGACAATTTCGTTGATTCAGGCGGGATGGTGCAGCTTGTCGCCGACGACAACCGAGTGCGCATGAAGATCGACGTCGGCGTCGCCAGCAGCGCCCACTTGAAGATCAGCGCGAAACTGCTGGCGCTTGCTACGACCGTGACCGCCCGAAACGCCGAGTGAACGACTGATGAAATGGCCCCGCAAACTCTCGCTGGTGCGAAAGATCACCGTCGTGATCATGATCAACACCGTTGTCGCTTTGTGTGCGGCCGGTCTCGCGTTCGCGAAATACGGGGTCAACCGTTTCGAACAAGTAGGCATCCAGGATCTGGAAGCGCTCGCGCAAATCCTCGGCACGAACAGCACAGCGGCACTCACTTTCAAAGACCCGAATTCCGCGCGCGACATTCTGCAGGCGCTTGCGGTTAAGCCGCACATCGTCAGGGCCGTAATTTACGACCACGACGACAAGCCCTTCGCCGTTTACCGGCGGGACGGCTCGAGTGCCCCAATCAATCCGCCGCTTGTCACAGGAGAAACCAGCCGATTCACTTCCGACCGCACGTTGATCTTCCAAACCATCAATTTTGACGGCGAGAAAGTCGGCACCGTATTTCTCGAGGGAGACCGAGGGGAAGACAGGCAACTCTTAAGCAGTTACCTGGCTTTCTTTGGATTGATCGTTGCTGTCGTTTCTCTAGGGGCTTACGTCATGGCCGCGCGACTGCAGCGCCTGATCTCGCATCCGATCTCGCAACTTGCCTGGACCACGAAAATGGTTACCAGCTCCCGCGACTACTCCATCCGGGCGGGAAAACAGTCAGAGGACGAAGTCGGCGTCCTCATCGATGGTTTCAATGAAATGCTCGAGCAGATTCAGAAGCGCGATACTGAGCTGCGCAATGCCGGAGAGGATCTAGAGCGGAGGGTAAACGAGCGCACGATCGAACTTGAGCAGGAAGTGGTGGACCGCAAGCACGCCCAGGAGGCTCTGCACGAGACCAAGGAGCGAATCCGATTGCTCCTCGATTCAACGGCCGAGGCAATTTTCGGGATCGACCGCGACGGCTGTTTCACGTTTTGCAATCCGGCGACACTTCGGATGTTGGGCTACGAAACGGGAGACGCCCTCTTGGGCAAGCCTGCACACGACACAATGCACCACTCACACGCCGATGGAACACCTTATCCTCTCGAGGCGTGTCCGATTGTTGATTCTCGCGGCAAAGGCCAAGGAGTTCACAGCGACTCGGAGGTTCTCTGGCGCTCCGACGGCACGTGTTTTCCCGCCGAATACTGGGCGTATCCAATCTGCAAGGAAGGCGAAATCGTCGGCGCTGTCGTGACATTTGTGGACATCACCGAGCGCAAACGCGCACAGGCAGCGCTTCTAGAAGCGAAGGAGGCAGCCGAAGCGGCCAGCCGCGCGAAGAGCGAATTCCTGGCCAATATGAGCCACGAAATTCGCACCCCGATGAATGGCATCATCGGAATGACCGACCTGGCTCTCGACACTACCCTGACGACCGAGCAGCGGGACTACCTCAGCCTGGTCAAGTCGTCCGCCGACGGCCTGTTGCATGTCATTGACGACATTCTCGACTTCTCCAAGATCGAGGCTGGCAAGCTGCAGCTCGAAGAGACCGAATTCAAGATTCGGGACATGCTCAAGGACACGCTGAAGACCCTGGCGGCCAGGGCCGACCAGAAGGGTACCGAAGTATCCATGCGCGTGTCGCCTAACGTGCCTACCGCCCTCGTGGGAGACCCGACGCGATTGCGTCAGATCATCGTGAACCTTGTGGGCAACTCGATCAAGTTCACAGACCAAGGGAGAGTCGTTGTCGACGCGGAGCTTGAATCGCTCGCCACTCCGGAAGAAGTTCGCCTTCATATCTCGGTTTCTGACAATGGCATCGGCATCCCGGCCGAAAAGCAGCAGGTGATATTTGAGCCTTTCGCCCAGGCAGACGGATCGACCACTCGTCGCTTTGGCGGCACGGGCTTAGGCCTGCCGATTTCACGCCAGCTTGTGGAACTCATGGGCGGCCGGATGTGGCTCGAAAGTGAAGTCGGAAAGGGCAGCACGTTTCATTTTACGTGCGTTTTCAGGAAAGGCGCCGAATCTGCCTCTGACCAGGACCTGATTGCCGGACGAATCCCGCCCGGATTGGATGTGCTGGTCATAGACAACAACCCCGCAAACCGCAGAATTTTTGCCGAGATGCTGACCAACTGGCGCTTGAAGCCAACGACGGCGGAGGATGGCGCCGTCGGCCTAGACTTGCTACAGATCGCGCACAGGGCTGGCCACTCCTTTCCTCTCGTGTTGCTGGATGCGCGAATGCCGGGAATCGATGGATTCCAAATCATGAAGAGAATCCAGAAGAATCCTTCGCTCGCGGGCACAGTCATCATGATGCTGCCCAACGGCCGGCACATGACGGACGCGGCGCGCTGTCGCGAACTCGGCGCGAAGCAAATACTCAGCAAACCCATCGGCCAGTCGGAGCTTTTCGACGCCATGCTTTTGGCTCTAGGTGCGGGTTCTACGCACGAAGATTCCGTTCAGCCGTCACGCCCGATTCAGGAAAAGCCCAAGGGGCGGTCGTTGCGTATCTTGCTTTGCGAAGACAATCCCGTGAACCAGAAGCTCGCCATGCGGCTACTCGAAAAAGCTGGCCATCGAGTCACTTTGGCAAACACAGGCCGGGAGGGCTTGGCGGTCTGGGAAAACGCCGGCCCCTCAGGCTTCGACGTGGTGCTGATGGACATTCAGATGCCGGAGCTGGACGGCATGGAGGCCACGGTCGAAATTCGGAAACGCGAATGGAATACCGGCAAGCACATCCCCATTGTCGCCATGACGGCTCACGCCATGCGGGGAGACCGGGAAAGATATCTTGCCGGCGGAATGGATGGCTACGTATCGAAGCCGATTCGCCGGGATAACCTCTTCGCCGAGATCGAGCGATGCCTGGAAGCAGCAGAGAGGAGAACACCAATGTCGGAGAACCGCATGCGGCCCAGCGAGGTGATCGATCGCGCGTCGCTGCTCGAACGCGTCGAGGGCGACCAAGAGCTACTCGCGGAGATGATCAATCTCTTCGTCGATGATGCGCCCAATCTTCTCGCTGCTATGCGCGAAGCAATGCAAAAGGGCGACATGCTCGCGCTGGAGAGGTCGGCGCACTCGCTGAAAGGAGCGGCCAGCAATCTTTCGGCGCAGCCGGCAACAGCCGCCGCACTCCAACTCGAAAAGGACGCCAAAGAAGCGAATGCCGAATCCGCGAAAGCAAGCCTCGTGGCAGTCGAGAAAGAAATGGATCGTCTCCTCCCGGTGCTGGCTGATATTTGCCAGGGAGTTTCGAAATGAAGATTCTCATCGCCGATGACGAGCCGGTTTCGCGCCACATGCTTCACACGCTCATGGAGAAGTGGGGCTTTGAAGTTCTCTTGGCCGAAGACGGCAACGCAGCGTGGGAGAAATTGAAACCCCTGGATGCCCCGCGCATGGCTCTGCTGGATTGGATGATGCCCGGGCAGAACGGGGTTGACGTGTGCCGCATGTTGAGGAAACAGCGTCCCGAGCCATACACCTACATTCTCTTGCTGACCGCGAAAGACGCCAAGGAAAGCGTCGTCGAGGGACTCGAATCCGGAGCCGACGACTACCTCACTAAGCCATTCAACCCTCAGGAGCTCAAAGCGCGCATTCGCGTCGGATTGCGTGTACTCGACCTCGAAGACAACCTCGTCCAAGCGCGCGAGGCTATGCGTTTCAAGGCCACGCATGACACGCTGACTGGAGTCTGGAATCGCGGCGCCATTTTGGAAACCCTGGACCGGGAAATCAGCCGCTCCCGCAGAGAGCGCCTCGCTCTGGGCGTGCTGATCGCGGATTTGGACCACTTCAAGTCCATCAACGACACCTACGGTCATCTCACGGGAGACGCCGTGCTCCGTGAAGTTACAAGGAGAATGCAGAGCGACATCCGGCCATACGACGCCGTCGGCCGCTATGGAGGCGAGGAGTTCTTGATTCTCTTGCCAGGGTGCGACGGATCAGCCACGCGGGAAAAGGCCGAAAGGCTGCGCGAGGGGATTGTGCGGATACCGGTCGAGACCCCCTCCGGCCCCCTGAAGATCACGATGAGCGTTGGCGCGGTCGCCGCAAGCGACTGGCCGCGCGAAACGGCGAATCGAATTTTGCAAATGGCCGACTCGGCGTTGTATCGCGCCAAGGAGGAGGGAAGGAACCGCACGGTAATGGCAGGCGCGGCCGAACAGGAAGAAGCAAGTGCTAATTCGCTGGAGCTTTCCCGCCACGGCGAACGAGAAGACTAAACAAAGCCTCGCAAGTTTAATCTGGAAATCGCAGCCACCAAAACTAGCTCAGGAATTGCCTCGCGCCGACATACTTTCAAGGGCCCCGCTTCCGACAACCTCAACGCGCTGCACGCCGCCCCACCTCACATGCTCTTGCTCGAACCGGTTCTGAATCCGGCGGCGCAATTCACGCGCGGCGTCGTCTTGACGGCCCGGAACCGTGCGCAGCTGCAAGCGTAGCGTCGCAGCAGCCGGCCCGAACGTTTCCACGCCGAGGACCCGGGGCCCGTCCACCAAAACAGGCGACCAGGCGCCATCGGCCCGAAGCTCGGCGCAGACGCGCTCCAGTGAGGCGAGCGCCGCGTCAGACGATCCGTCCGGCGGAATCGACAGATCCACGAAAACCTGGCCCCAGTCGCGGCTGAGGTTCGAGACCTGAGTGATTTCGCCGTTCGGAACCGTAACCACGGCGCCTTGAATATCTCGAATCACCGTGCGGCGCAGCGTCAGGTGCTCCACCCGTCCCACGACAGCCCCGATCCGCACACTCTCTCCGACCACAAATTGGTCCTCGATGATGATAAAGAAGCCATTGATCAGATCGCGGACTAGGTGTTGCGCTCCGAAGCCGAATGCTAGGCTCGCCAGCCCCGCGACCGCCGCCACCGGAGTGACGTTGAAGCCAAACAGTGGCAGCGCCGTAAGGATTGCGCCGATCACGATGACGGCAGTTCCGGCGCTGTACAACAGGCTGGAGAGGGTCTTCACATGCTGCTCGCGCATGCGGGCAATTCGGCCCAGGGACTCCGCCCCAACCGCTGGAATCAACCGCCGAGTGAGCACGCGCAAGATCCGGTTCAAGACCAGAGCGACGACCAATATCGTGACAAGGCGCAGCCCGTCGGTGAGCGCAAAATCCGTCCACTTGGGAAGATTTAGAGTCATAATAAACGCACGTGATTATAGCACTCGGGATTCGCCGCTAGGCGGGCGATAGCGGTCGGGCGCGCGGCCGCGGGAGAATCCAATGAAAGCTGAGAGAAGATTATTCCTTTCGGGCCTTGCAGTGGCCCTCGCTGGAGGAAAGGTCTTCCTCTCAGCCGCCCAGCGGCAAGGGCCTGCTCCTCGGCTTCCGCAAATTCCGGACGCCAGCACCTCCAGCGGGCAGCCAAGCGACGTTCCACTCCCTCCGCGCGCCGACCCCAAGGTACAGCTCAAGGAAGACCAAAAAACCCTGAGGCGTGACGTCGATCATTTGGTGCAGTTGGCCAAGGATTTGAAGGAAGAAGCCGATAAAACGCAAGAAACCGAGGTCCTGTCTCTCTCTTTGGTGAAGAAGGCGGAAGAAATCGAAAAGCTGGCTCGCCAGATCAAAGACCTCGCCCGCGCCGCTTGACGACGATCCAATTTACCGTCCTCGCTTTCCCCGCACCAAGGAGGCGAGCTCCAAATCAAAGCGCCGGGCCGACGAAATGTTCCACGTGAAACAATGTGGAAATTTTTTCGGATGAGGAAATCCGTTCGAACGGGGCAACCTGCAGGCACGTCAAGCCTTACGACGTCGGCGCGATCGATCCAGCTTGCCGGCGGCTGCGCGTGACGAAAATGGCATTGCTGGCACTGGGTTTAGCCGCGCGCCCTGTGGAAAATGTTTCGAACGGTGCGAATATATTCTAACGTCCAGGCGCTCACTTAAGACCTGAAACCTGGCCACGCTACCCTAAGAAAAACGAAGGGTCGGCCACCGGCCGTCGTATGATCCAGTGCGCGGAGCCAGCGAGCACATCACTTCGCCTGCCTGCCGGATTTTTTTTCATGCTGGGAGTTAACAAACGACACCCAGTAAGGAGTGGGAAGTGGTCGAATTGATGGAAGTAGGATACCGCCTTCCTGATACCATTTCATGGCAGCCGGGCCGACACGGTTCAGGTACTCAAGAGGTATCTTTGCGAAGTTCTTTCGAATCCACCGAGCCATGGAGTCGAACCATTTGCGCAAACCCTCACTTGGCTGGTCGAAGCTGGCGTAAATCCGCCCTTGAGTCAGCGACGGCCTACCCTCCCAATCCCCAATGCTTGGGATAGAAAATTCGACGACTGGCAGTGAGCTGTCAACAGTATAGTACGGGCCTTTCGTTGACTTTGGTACGAACTTGCGCTTCAGCACAGGGAGTAGGTCCTGATTCCACAAACAAAGAAGCTGCCCCGGGCAGCAAGGATCATCCACCGGTTCCACCTTGGAAGATTTTCCGTCCCTTTCAATGACCACGACAGGAGCCTTTTCCTTTAAATACGACAGAAAATCCCGACAGTCTTCCGACAGCATATGAAAATGAACCTGTTGTCCCATCGAAGTATTTTACCCCGCTGCGACTGTTCTGCTTCGAGCCATTCTAGCTCGGCATGCTCGGCGATTATTGGCATGAGCCCGGCCCCAAGGGGCTGCCTGAGCATGGCGGTTTAGGTGGTGGCGTTGGTCGTACAGGGACCATAGTTGACAGACCGGGGACAGACGGGACGTTTTCCAGCTTTGGTCGGCGAATCGCTTCGCGCATTAGGCCTCAAAGGTTAATGCCCCTTTGTCGGTATCGTTAACTGTTCCTTTGGGACAGACAAGCTAACAGAAAACGTCCCGTCTGTCTCCAGATTCCCGTCCGTCTGTCCCCAGATTCCCGTCCAGATTCCCCCGGTTTCTGCTGACGAGCGAACCGTTGCTAAGCTCGTCGCGAGCGGGGCTTTTAGTTTGAGTTTGGATCGACCTCGAGAGGTCATGTTAATCACGATCTGAAAGTCAGAATTCCCGCCCTTCCAAACAACGGAAGAGGGGGCACCCGCACGCGATGTCGCGGGCTACCACACGAAGCCACTACCCTAAGCATTGGGCCGGGTGCTCCTGTCATTGAAAATTACACCATAATAGTGGGTTGAGGATGTTAGTGGCGCAGGCTTCCGCCTGTGGGGGTTAGTGCTTGCAAGGACGAACCGCAGGCACCTGTGGTCTTTCAACCCTGCAAGGTCCAACCCGCACAGGCTGAAGCCTGCGCCACCCGAACTTAGCCACTGCGCACAGCTAGCAGAGATCATTCAAAGCGAACACTGGGGGAAGTGGCGCGGCTGGCCAGACTCGAACTGGCGACCTCGTGCTTCGGAGGCACGCGCTCTATCCAACTGAGCTACAGCCGCGTACTCTCTTTATATCACGCGAGGTGTCAGGAGCGTATTCCTGGTGGAAAAGTTCGGGGCGCGGTCTCGAGGCGTGAACGGAACTAACTTGGAGGGGCGGCTACAGAGCCGTCATTCGATTCGGTCAGCGAAAATGGAGCTGCCGATCGCTTTTACGTCAATTGAGATGGGGGGACGCAAGGCGCTGCCCTGTACGATTTCTCCCCGGACCCACGTGTCGCCTCCGAGCGACCCGATCTTCAAAGGGTCAAAGACGGTGCCGTCGCACGGGCTCACGACCATCGGATGTGTGGCGCGGTAGCGAAACTGAGTCGCAATCCTGCCGAGGTCTGTAACGAACTCCAATTCGCAGCGGCCATAGGGGCTGTGAGTGGCAAATCCCCAAAGTTCTCCTCCCGGGAGCCGAATGACCATGGCGTTCACATTCTCGTGCGTGTAGGGCTTCACAAACGTGAATTTCCTCGCTGCCCAATCCTTGTCGAGCTCATCGACCTTTGCGATCTCGGTCGGGCCATCCTGGGCCGCTCCATTGGTAACGGGAAGAGGTAACGTCGGCGCCGCCGCCGGTTCGGTGACTTCTGGGATCGCCGCTGGAGTGCCGGCGACTGCACGTGGCTTGGCCTTCGCCCACCAGAAGACGGAAGCGGCAATCACGAGTACGCCCAATGCGATTGCCCCGACTAGCCTGAGCAGTTGAGGATCGATGTCTTTGAAGGCCGAGCGCGGGTGCTCGGTTTCTGGAACCACGCCAGGGATATTCGGCATCTCGGGCCGGTGGGGATCAAATTTGTTCTCTGTTGGATTGTCGAGAACCGGTGCGGAAGACTTGCTGGGCGTATTTGCGGCCATGACGTTCAGTACTTGCGCATATGGATTTCACTGCCGTTGCGTTCGTGCTTCACTTCGTCCATCAGCTGGTTGATCAAGTAAATGCCGCGGCCGTGGTCGGATATCAGGCTGGATGCATCAGTCGGCAGGGGAACGGACGAGGGGTCGAATCCCTGACCCGGGTCGCGAACGACGATCAGAATGCCGCGGTCCCGGTCGGCCGTCACGGAGCATTCCACTTTCTTGTCGGGATCTGATTTGCAGCCATGAAGGATTGCGTTTGCCAGGGCTTCACGTAAGGCCATCTCGATCTCGAATTCCTTGCCTGCGGCGTAGTCGAACTCGGAAACAAGCCGCATGACCCAGGCGACGACCGGTGAAATTGCGGCGACATCCGCATGAAGACTTACCTCGAAGTGCGTGGGGGAGAGTGGCTCAGTCGCTGCGAGGTCAGAGTGTAGGTTTCTGGCCATACATAGTTCCCAGCACAAGCTGCCTGAGCAGAATTCCGCCCGGCTCGGTCAGCTTGTTCGCGGATGTGCTACCTCACCTGGCTCTATTTTGAGGGTGAATTTCCGTTTGGACAAGGAGCTGGGAGAGATTGGTTCCGTATGGTGCACGGTCAGCGGGTTTGAAAAATCGCCGATTCCTGCCGGCGCACCTCTTCGTTCAGGTTGGCGATCGCCAGCAGCAATTGCAGCAATCTCGATTGCAGGTCCTCGCTCAATTGCAACTTCTCGTCACCGATGGTATCGACTACAAACTCAACTTGAGACAGCAGCCAGGTGCGTGCCTCCCAATCGACACCGTCCCCTTGCTGGACTCGATTCGTGAGGATTGCAAGTCTCTGACTGGCTTCCTCGATGTATTCGTCGAGGTTCGCCCTAGATCCGTCCAATGTGGGCCGGAGCTCGACTGCGCAATCGTGAGTGTCGTTGCTAGGGGGCGTCATGTGAAACCTCAATCGCGATTCAATCTGATGTAAATTTTATGAGCACGCCTGCTACCAGCCACGAATCCGTTCATCCGCCTTATTTTGCAATCCTCTAGGGTCGGCCGGATAGAAAATGGCCTCATGCCTTCCTTTGCTCCGGGTAGAAACTATCCTGCATGGGGAGGCGAGGTTGCGTTTCAAGTTCGAACACATTGGGGCGGCGCAGGGCCAACGCTTTTTCTCGCCAGGGTACGCCGTGTTGACTCGACGGAAAACCCTTTCCCTGATTTAGATAGACACGGCTATGCGCCGAGGCGAATATGAATTGGCTGGTGTGGTCGCATCTTGGGATCCTCAGGAGGGTCATCCATATGCGTAAGTTCATCTTCCTGTTAGCGGCGCTGCATTGTTTGTCGGTGTCTGCCGCGGCGCAAGATTCCACTGCGGAGTCGAGCGCACCCCTTGACGCTGCCAGTCCCGCGAGTGAGCCTGCCCAGCCTGGCATTCCGGTATCCCTAAGCCCAGGGGATCGGGAGGCCTGGCAAATTGGCGCCGGATTTCAGTTCTTGCATTTCAAGTTCACGAGTGCGCCCACTGTGACCTTTAATGATTACGGGTACAACGCGGCCTTCACCCGTTTTTTTTCGAATCGGGTGGGAGTGGAAGGAACGGTAGTCGCGGGGTTTGGCCATGCCTCGTCAAGCATCGATGCCAAGTCTTTCTTTGTCGGCGGCGGACCGCATTACGCGTTCATCACCGCAAGACGATTTGAGCCCTGGATCCACGCGATTCCTGGTTGGGAGCGTTTTCGCTTCACTCAGGGCCCAGTGCTCGGCAACAACAATGGCTTTGCCTTCCTGGGCGGCGGGGGAGTGGACTATAAGTTTGGAGGGCGCGCGTCCTGGCGGTTCCAGGCAGACTACATCGGAACGCGCATAGGTGGCTCGTTCAATTCCAGCTTCGCATTCGGAACAGGTCTCGTTTTCAATTTCTGAGGGTTAGGAAGCATGCTGGGTGCGGACCGGAATCACGCGGCCGCGCCGTGGCACTTCTTGTATTTTTTCCCGCTTCCGCAAGGACACGGATCATTCCGCCCCACCTTCGCTCCCGTCCGGACAGGTTTAGGCTGCTCGGCCTGGGCGGCTCCGGCCTGAAACTGCAACTCCTGCTGCTGACGGCGCTGGCGCCGTTCGATTTCGCGAGCCTCATCTTCGGGGCGAGCCGGTTGCACCAGAAACAGGTAGCGGACTGTTTCGGTGTCGATGCGCCCCATCATGTCTTCAAATAGCGTGAAGGCTTCTTTCTTGAACTCCACGAGCGGATCTTTTTGTCCGTAGCCCCGCAGGCCGATGCCTTCCTTCAAGTGGTCGAGCGTTAGCAGGTGGTCCTTCCATTGCGTGTCGACGATGTCGAGGATGATTCGCCGCTCGAGCCAGCGCATCATCTGCTCGCCGAACATTTTTTCTTTTTCGGCGTACCGCGCCTTGACGCGCTCGATGAGGGTCTCCGCCAGTTCCTTATGGTTCATTTTAGCGGGGTCGACACCGGCAGCCTTCACGTCAATGCCGTATTGATTTAGTACCTCCGCGGTGAATTGCGTGACGTTCCACTTTTCGGGGTGCTCATTCACCGGGCAATAGGTTTCCGCCAACTCGACAGCGATGTCCTCCGCGATGCCCAGGGCGTAGTCCTTCTGTTCTTTTCCTTCGAGCGCGGAGCGTCGAATCGAGTAGATGGTCTCGCGCTGCTTGTTCATCACGTCGTCGTATTCGAGCAAATGCTTGCGCGCCTCGAAGTTTTGCGCCTCGACGGATTCCTGCGCGGTCTCGATGCGCCGGGAAATCAGCTTGGACTCGATGGGAATGCCTTCGGTCATGCCCAGGCGGTACATCAGCGCCTTGACCCGCTCGCCGCCGAACACGCGCAGCAGATCGTCCTCGAGCGAGAGGAAGAACCGCGAAGAGCCCGGGTCACCCTGCCGGCCGGCGCGCCCGCGCAGCTGATTGTCAATGCGCCGCGCTTCATGGCGTTCGGTGCCGAGAATATGCAAGCCGCCGAGGGCGATCACCTCATCGTGCTCTGCGCGGCATTGCTCAACGTATTGGTCGTAGATGGGCTTCCACTGATCTACAGGAACCTGAAATATTTTTCCTTCCTGCTGGAACAGGACCATGTTGGGAGCGGTGTTGCCGTTGCTGCTTTCCCCGCCGATCACCGAAGGCGCGGCAGTGTAGGGAATTGCGAGCCTTTCGCGCATGCAATGTTCGCGGGCCATCGCTTCGGGGTTGCCGCCCAGAAGGATGTCGGTGCCTCGGCCGGCCATGTTCGTCGACACCGTCACCGTTCCCTTGCGCCCCGCCTGCGAAACGATTTTCGCTTCGCGCTCGTGCTGCTTTGCATTTAGAACCTGATGCGGAATGCCCGCCTTTTTCAGCAGGTTTGACAAATGCTCGGATTTCTCGATCGAAATCGTGCC